>Ga0222650_1000088_pt1 | contig 81380 bp, 62 predicted proteins | sample AntAcemetagen367_FD_179820 | JGI IMG/M metagenome (GOLD analysis project Ga0222650, IMG submission 179820) | Saline water microbial communities from Ace Lake, Antarctica - #367 | ecosystem: Environmental > Aquatic > Non-marine Saline and Alkaline > Saline | place: Antarctica: Ace Lake... | reverse complement strand
GGAAATTCTCCGGATCGGGATAATCCGCCAACCAGCCCATTGAGAAGATTTGTGTATTGCCGGTCAACAGTTTCTCTCGCGTGCGACTCCAATCCGCTGGCCGAAATTCGACTTGCACTCCAATTTCGGAGAATACCCTGTCAATCCAGTTCATCGAGGTATTGTCGATAGCCTGCGATTGCACATCGATGAAGATTTTAAGTGGCTCACCCGTGCGCGCATCGCGCCCATTCGGATAGCCCGCTTCGGCCAGCAATTGTCGGGCGTATTCAATGGACTTTCGTTTGGGCTCGCCATCTACCCAATCATAGACGTAGGGGTTGATGCCCGCCTCGCCCTCAAGGTGGCCAGGGATGCCTGGCGGAATCAGGTTCTGCGCTGCGATGCCGTTGCCCTTATAGAAAACGTTGAGGTACTCCTCGGTCAAAAATGCAATTTGCAGCGCCTGCCGCAGCTTGCGCTTCTCCTCGGTATAGCCACCAACCACAGGGTCGCGCATATTAAAGCCGTAGTAATACAGCCCGGGTTTCACATCCGGCGACATGGTAATGTTGTTATCTGCCAGCGCCGGCGACATCTCCACGCCATCGGGTCGCACCACAAAAGCCTGGTCGAATACCCCTGTGGTATTGGAACTCACTTCTCCGGAACGGTCGTAGTAGCCCTGCATGAATTTGGTCCACAGGGACAACCCTGACTTTTCTAAACGGAATACCGCGCGATCAATAAAGGGGATGGGCTTGCCGGCATCCTCAAGATTCCCCGCTTCCAGATCACCTGGCGCGCCCTCAGTGGGGAAAAATTCCTCTCGGTAATTGGGGTTTCGCTCCAGCACTATTTCACTGTTGGGATCATTTTTGACCATCATGAACGGACCCGAACCTACCGGCCACCAATCCAGCGTCAGATTGCGATCTGCAAAGCCTGGATTATGATAAAAGCGATCTACCTCTGGCGCGATGGGTGAGAAAAATGGCATGGCCAGCCAGTAAACAAACTGCGGATAGCGGTCCTTGACGGTGATCCTGAGGGTGCGCTCATCCACCACCTCCAAGCCTTCCATCGCATAATCATCAAGATTGAACCAGCCGTCTCTGGGAGCATCTGTGACCTGCTCGGAAAATTCTTTCATGCCGAGGATATGCTGAGACATAAATCCCAGCATGGGGCCAGCATTGAGTGGGTCGGCCAAGCGCTTGATGGCGTAGGCGTAGTCGTTGGCCGTCACCGCGCGATCACCGCCGTGCGGAAAATCGGGGATCTGTTTGTATTTCGCCCCCTCCCGGGCCGTGTCAAACAGGTAGCGCGGTTGCCCCTGTTCATCGAGCGCAAAGGCCGGGTGTGGCTGATAATGCAGATCGTCGCGCAGGCGCAAGGTATAGCGCGTGAAAGCGACCAGCTGATCTCCCTCGTCCACTATCTGGCCCGCGGCGTCCAGATATTCGACCTGAGGCGAAGACTCCAATGCCCCGGGAGTCAATTCATACGGCCGTTTCAGAAAATGGTAATCCATCGGCGGCTCGTAAATCTGCATGATGAACAAGGATTCATCCGTGGCATACGAGAGCGCAGGATCGAGGTGCTTCGGTGGCGCCGGCGCCATCATCGATTGATAGGTTAGTTTGCCGTCTGGCGATGGCGGGTTAGGATCATTCCATGCAGACTCGCCACAGCCAACCAGTACCATCAAGGCCAGATATAGCAAAGCGTTCGTGTGATGAAAGGGGTTATCGGCTGTCATTCACTGTGCAGTCGGTGATCTTCTGGCAAGCACGCAAGCATAACCTGTTGCCGCCGAGCGCGCATCCCGAAAAGCCCCGCAAGGCGGCAGTATTCGGCGGCATACTTCCGGCGAGCTGTGCCTGTCCCCAGTGAGCCTCTCCGCCGTCACCAAGCTGGCGGCCATTAAAACCGTTAACGCTACGGTGACCGCTATCGGCGCGGCGCTTGCAAGCTACACCCAATTGTTCAGCGGGCTACTGTATATTGGTCTGGGTGCGGCGGCCGTGCTGCTTCTTATCACGCCAATACTGAAGAAAATGATGTAAGGCATTCATTAGGAGACAAATATGGACAAGCGCGAATTTGATGTGATCGTTTGGGGCGCCACCGGGTATACCGGGCAGTTGGTGGTGGAGTATCTGGCACAGACCTACGGCGTGGACGGCGATTTGCGCTGGGCTATTGCAGGTCGCAATAGCAGTAAGCTGAGAGCGGTACTCCAATCCTGCCTCCCTGCAGAACAGCGCGATAAGCTGCCGATGCTGCTGGCCGACAGTAACGACGCCGCCAGTCTGGCATCTCTTGCGGGGCGGACGCGCGTAATCTGCACCACCGTTGGTCCCTATGCCAATTATGGTACACCGATGGTCGCAGCTTGTGTGGAGGCCGGCACGGATTACTGCGACCTCACCGGTGAAGTGCAATGGATGGCGCGCGTCATACCACAGTACCAGCAGGCGGCCGAAGACAGCGGCGCACGTATTGTTCACACCTGCGGCTTCGACTCAGTGCCGTTTGATATGGGCAACTGGTATCTGCAGCAGGTGATGTTTGAGCGTCATGGTGTCTACGCCCAGCAGGTCAAAGGGCGGGTCGGTCGCAATCGGGGTACGGCGAGTGGCGGCACCATTGCCAGCATCCTGAACATGATGGAGGAGGCGCGCGCCGATCCTTCAGTGCGGCGCCAGGTTGCCAACCCCTATGTACTGTATCCCGAGGGTGTGCCCGCCGGGCAGGACGGGGCAGACCAGACGGGTGCGAAATACGATCCCGATTTTAGCCAGTGGACCTCCCCCTTTATCATGGCGGCGATCAATACCCGCGTCGTGCGCCGCAGCAACGCTTTGCTTGGCTTTCCGTGGGGTGAAAACTTCCGCTATGACGAGGCCATGCTGAACGCATCGCGTTATCAAGCCACGCGAAATAGCGTAGCAGGCGCTGTTGGAATGGTGGCACTGGCGCTGGGACCAACGCGCAAACTGGCGCAGCGCTTTCTGCCAAAGCCCGGCGATGGACCGACGCGAGCCCAGCGCGAAGCTGGTTATTACGAAGTTTTTTTTCGCGGCATCAACCCCAATAATCGCATTCAGGATACCGTGGTAAAAGTCACGGGGGATCTCGACCCAGGCTATGGTTCAACCGCCAGAATGTTGGGCGAAGCGGCTGTTTGCCTGGCCAAAGATACACTCAGTGTGGGCGGTGGCTTCTGGACACCGGCATCAGCACTGGGCGGTTCCTATTTGCAGCGCCTTATCGATTATGCAGGCCTGACGTTTGACAGCCAGGACCCAGACTAAAGCCTGCCATACGCACACACCAATGCCAGCGCCAAAGACAAATGGCATTTACTTAAGCTCAAAAGTGGTCCTCAGGCGCCATAGCGAGTGGAGATTGCAGGGACCGCCTGCAGCCATGGAAGGTGGGGCGGCCAGCCGTGGGGCGGCCATTCGCGACAGAGACAACTATTCAACACTCGCAGCGCTGGTAATACCGCATAAAACCTCGTACATTCCCCGCAACAAACGATAAAAATACAGGGGAAATCGGGCGCGAGGTGAACAGATTTAACCTCACGTTTAGCGGCGAAATTTTGCCTGGCTACGAAGCGGAGCTGGTCAAGCTACATTTCGCCAATATGTTTGACATTGACGACCCTGCTCATCTCAAAAAGTTGTTCAACGGCGGTACGTTTATCCTACGGCGCAATCTGGAACGCAAGGATGCCGCTCAGTACTATCATGACCTTCAGCAATTAGGCGTGAGGGCAACGCTGGTCAAAGTGACAGCCAGCGATTTAGCGGACGATATCGTCAACGCCTCACCGTCAAAAAAATCCGTCCCGGACAAGACAACCGCTTTCATTCGCAGTGTGCCCGCCAGCGCGATGCAGAAAACTCGCGCCGCTGCTGAGGCACTGGAGAAGAACAATCCAGCCACGTGGCACTCGAAATCGGGCGATGCAGCTGCAGAAATCAAGGCTCGAAAACTGGCCGCGCAAAGGCTGGCGGCGCAAAAAGCGGCCCATGAAAAGGCAGCGCTGGAAAAACAACAGCGTAAGAATGCGGAAGAAGCTGCCCTCGAAAAGGAGTTAGCTATTGCGCGACTGCGCGCTGCAGAGCAAGAGCGTGCACGAAAAGAGGCAGAGCAGGCCAGACTGGCCGCTGAAGAGACCGCCATCAGAGAAGCTGAACGCGCTAAAATCCAGCGGTTGGAAGCAGAGGAAGTCACAAGGAAAACGGCACTAAAGGCCCAGACTAAACGTAAAGCAGCGGAAGAAGCGGCCCAACGCAAAGCCAGACGCGACCAGCAGAAAGCTGAAAAGGCACAACGAAAGTCTCAGGAAGAGGCCCGCCGCAAGGCAAAACTTGAAGAACAAAAACGAATTGCCGCTGAAGATAAAGCTCGTCGCAAGGCGGAACTCGAAGAAAGAAAAAAAATTGCCGCTGAACAAGAAGCTCGCCTCAAGGTAGAACTCGAAGAACGAAAAGGAATTGCCGCAGCAGAGGAAGCTCGGCTCGAAGCAGAACTCGATGAGCAAAGACGACTCGCTGCTAAGAAAAAAGTTCGTCGCGAGGCTGAAATGACTATCGCTCCGTCAGCGGCAGTCAAGGCACAGCAACAACCCACGGCAGGGTCGCGACCAACCCAACGCAAACCTGGAAAAACTCGCGTCAAAACCACTGTGGAGACTCCGCTCAGAAAGCAGGCGGACCAAGCCACTGAGCCACTCTGCCGCAAGCGCATGCCAGGCGAACCCAATCTATACACACTCAAGCCCTTTCGACACTCCGAGAGTGTGCGCCTGCGTGCCAGTGTCGCATCCCGTCGAATGCGCCAAGGTTATAGGCTGGCCATTCTCGCGCTGGCAGTTTTGCTGATTCTCGGAGGCAGCTTTTTGCAGAATAATCACTATCCGGTGGTTACTGGTGCCAGGGCGATAGCGATTAACTCAAATTTCGAGCCGCTATTGCTGGCTGGCGATGCGCTGTTTTTTCACGATCGCGCCGGGGTCAGTACTGCAACTGCGACGCTCAGTGAGTGGGGGCTCGATGCGCTGGAGCCGCCAGTCGTATTTGGGACTAAAGAAACGCTGTTTGCGCTGGGTCAGCTGACTGGAAATAGCGCCGACAAAAAGCAGAGCTCTGCCCTGCAATTGCTGAGGTGCAATATTACGACCTCCTCGTGTGAGCAGTTCTCGGCACAACTGGCAGGGAGTTACGTCAATGCGTTTGCAATAAATCCGCTGGATGGCAGTCTATTAGTTGCCGATAGCGCAGCGGGAGAGCTTCTGAAGGTCAACAATGCAGGTCGCGTGATCGTGCGCGCTGCGGTTACGCTGCCACAGCAGCCTGTGCTTCGTATGCAGGGTGGATTACTGCTAATGAACAGCGCAGACGGTCCAGCAATCAGTGTGTTTCGCTACGAGGACGAGACATTTGGCACCCAGTTGGATGAAATTCTGTTGCTGCCAACCTCCGCAGAGACGCTGGAAAAATACCGCGTGATCGATTTCATCTGGTCAGGTGAGGCCTGGTGGGTGAATTTGGTCGAACCCGATTCCGGACGCAGCGCAATTCATCGGTTTGATCAAGACTGGAATCACCTCGGCGCAGTCAACGTGCGCGATAAAAGTGGGCCACTGCAATTGCTCAAGTGGGCACAGAAAACTCTCGCCAACGATCCGCTCGACCCCATCATCCAGCGTTACAACAGTGATGGTGAGGCTGAAGTGCCCTTCACCTCCAAGCAACTGCAAGCCTTTATCACCCGGCAACAGCAAGACGCCAGCTTCGCCGCAAGCGCCTGGCAACTCGTGCTATTACTGTGCGTATTCACTGTGCTGGCGGGTTTCGGGTATGGGTACTTACAGTCTGCGCGCAGCCTCGTGTATAAACGGCGAAGAGAGCAAGGGGCTGCTCCACTGGATAACTACGCCTCGCAGCTGCAGTGGGTTGACCCCATCAAGGAGCGCCATTCACAGCTGCAAAAGACGGGCCTGTATTACGGACTTGCAGCAGTCACTGCCGTTATATTTGCCATCGCGCTGAGCGTGACGGTCTGGCAATTGGCTGCTCTGCTGCTGGTCATCAGCGGCCCTGCTGCCGCACTGCTACTGATTAGCCGACAGCCTGTGGGGGCCATCGGCACACTCAAAGACAAACTACTACTGGTTGACCACAGGGGTATGTATCACCTCGCCAGTGGCTCCAAATTGCAATATCGTAGTGCTTTTATTGCCATTGACGATGTCATTATATTTACGGGCACACCCTTGCTGCCCGCATTTTGCGCTGCTCAGATAGCGCAACAGGTCACGCCGCTAGCACTGGGTGGAATAAAAGTAGACCCGAAAACAATCGTGGTAAAACTGCTGCAGTGCCACCATCCACTGGCACTGGGCAGCGCCGCGATACTGGCAACCCTTGCAGGGGCGGCATTACTATTGTTGCTGCAGGCCATGTTTTAACTAATATGCGGACCAACGCAGGGCGACACCCCTCGTCCCAATTGGATATACTGCGTTATCTGGAGCTGCCACGGCGGTTCCACCACCACACCAAAGCCAGTAAGGGTTGCCGCCTGCATGAGAGAGCAAAATCAGGAACAAACCGCCGCCGCTAAGCGCTTGCAGGTCGCGTTCTTTGTTACCTGCCTTGCAGACTTGTTTCGGCCCTCCGTCGCCTTTGCCAGTATCAAACTATTGGAGCAGGCCGGCTGCGATGTGACGGTACCGCTGAAACAAACCTGCTGTGGCCAGCCCGCCTACAATAGCGGCGATTATGAGTCAGCCATCCCGATGGCGCAGCAAGTGATTGCGCTGCTGGAGTGGGCAGATTATGTCGTACTGCCCTCTGGGTCCTGTGCCGGCATGATCTGCCACCACTATCCAAAGTTACTGGATGACCAATGGCGCGACCGTGCTCTGCAGTTAGCGGCAAAAACCTTCGAGCTGACGGTCTTTCTCAATGACATCGCTGGCGTCAAACCGCAAGGAAAGCCCCTGTCACGGTTTCCGACGGTGGCCTACCACGACGGCTGTGCCGGATTGCGTGAACTGGGTATCAAGGAACAGCCGCGTAACCTACTGCGGGAAATGTGTGGCATAGAGGTCAGTGAGCTACAACAGAGTGAAGCCTGTTGCGGTTTTGGTGGTACATTCTGCGCCAAGATGCCGGAAATCTCAGGCAAGATGGTCGGTGACAAACTCAGTAATGCCATGGCTACTGGCGCCCAAATCCTGGCCGGTGGTGATCTGGGTTGCCTGCTCAACATCGCTGGACGTGCGCGACGTGAAGGCCAGAATATCGAAGTTCGCCACATCGCCGAATTACTGTGCAACGAAATCGATACTCCCGCTATCGGAGAGGGGAGCTAAGTCTTGGAACAGCACAGCGATAGCTTTTTGGACAACGCCAGCGCGGCCTTGAAAAATACCGAGCAGGCAAAGCGACTCGATATGATCGCCGTGTTTGCACCGCAAATGCGCACCGCCGCCGTGGCAGGATTCAAGGAGTTCGATGCCCTGCGTGACCACGTAAAACGCATCCGACAACACAGTCTGGACCACCTGGAACACTACCTCGGCCAGTTTGAGCACGAAGCCGTAAACAACGGCAACCATGTGCACTTTGCCCGCGACGGCGAAGATCTCAACAGCATTGTGCTCGACATTTGCCAGCAACACGATGCGCGCCGAATCGCCAAGGGCAAGTCCATGGTGACAGAGGAAACCAGCCTCAATGCATTTTTGCAGCGGGCCGGACTGCAGGTGATGGAGACGGACCTCGGCGAATACATCATTCAGCAGGCGGGAGAGACACCCAGCCACATCGTCGCTCCGGCCCTGCACAAATCAGCGGACGAAATTCGTCAGCTGTTCCAGGCCAAGCATGATCTCGGAGCGCGAGAACTCCCCGAGACTGTCGATCTGGTAGGCGAAGCACGTCAGGTATTGCGCGAGCACTTTCTGAAGGCGGAGGTAGGCATCATTGGTGCCAATGCGCTGATCGCCGAAAACGGCTACTCCATGCTGGTGACCAACGAGGGCAATGGCGACCTGTGCGCGAATCTGCCTAGAGTTTTGATTGTCTGCACCACCATTGATCGGGTGTTGCCGCTGGCGGAGGATGCAACCGCGATGCTGCGCCTACTAGTGCGCTCCGCCACAGGCCAATCACAAACCAGCTATACCAGTTTCTATTCGGGACCACGTCGTGAGACTGATGTCGATGGCCCACTGGAAACACATTTCGTGCTGCTGGACAATAAGCGCAGCGAGATACTGGCCGGCGACTACCGTGAAATGCTGGAATGTATCCGCTGCGGCGCCTGCCTCAATCACTGCCCTATCTACACCAGCGTAGGCGGTCATGCCTACGGCTGGGTCTATCCAGGGCCCATGGGCTCGGTACTCACCCCCCTGCTAACATCGTTGGAACAAAGCCAGGCGCTGCCAAATGCCTGCACCAGCTGCGGTCGCTGTGCAGAGGTGTGTCCCGCCAACATTCCCCTACCCGACCTGCTACGAGACTTACGGCACGAGGAGAGTGTGAAAAAACTCTCCGCACCGCGCTGGCGCTTTGGATTAAAGGCGCATGCTTGGCTGGCCCGTCGCCCATCGATGTATCACACAGTGACCGCCATCGCCATTAACGTATTGCATCTTTTGGGGCGCAAGCGCGGCAGTTTCTCTCGACTGCCACTGGCGGGAGGCTGGACCAGTGAACGGGATTTTCCCGCGCCGCAGGCAAAGACTTTCATGCAATTGTATAAGGCCCAAATCAGGCAAAACGATGAGTAATAGCGCGCGATCAGAGATTTTTGCGCGACTGCGTGAACTGAGCAGCAAGGCTAGCGAAGAAGATATTCAGCGCGATCGCAGGGCGCTGGGCAGTGCTCCTGCGCCCGCGCCGGAGACACTGGAGATCTGCGAAGCCTTTCTGGCCAACGTGCTGAAAAACCACGGCAGCGTAGACTGTGCCGGTAATCGCAGCGAGGCTGTGAAGGCGATAGGATATCATCTGTACTCGCATTTTCGCAGCCATCGACTTGTCGCCGGCAACGATCGGCGCCTCGCGGCAATGCCATGGCGTGACGCAGGCGTACTCCCGCGTTTCGGCAGTCTGGAGGTGGGCGAACCTGTTGCGCTCAGTTTCGCCCAACTGGGCGTGGCAGAGACAGGGGCCATTGTAACCTGGACCGGCAAGGCCAACCCTGCCGCGCACAATTTTCTACCTGAGCACCATATCGTACTGGTAGACACTGCCGATCTTGTTCCCACAATGGAGACGGCATGGGCGAGGATCAATCAGGAGTTCAAAAAGAATGGCCGGCCGCGCGGCATTAACTTTATTGCCGGCCCTTCCAGCACCGCTGATATCGAAGGAGTGCTGGTTTACGGGGCGCACGGTCCGCGCAAATGGCATGTCATTCTAATGGGGAAAGTGCCCGCAAGTGCGCTTGAAATGGCGCGCGCCAGCAATATGCCCGCCTAGCATGTTGAGCATATCGCGCAATTAGCTTATAGGGGTGTATAGGAGAATTGCTGTCCGCCTACTGCCGCTTGAAACATCAGACCGCCAGTGGCGATGGTAAAAATTGCCATGCCCTTTCGATAACCACCCGAAACAGTCGCCGCATCATTGCGCCCGCCACTGACCCCGGCGCTCGTGCCACCCGCTGTGCTTGCTTCAGCGGAGGCGCCGGCGGTAATGGCCACTGCCGAAGCCATGGCACTCAACTCGAAACTGCCCGACGTGAAATCATTGAACGCTTGCTCATGTTCAAAAAAGACAATCTGGCTGTAAGCCTGCCCCCCCCACTGCGCGCCCAGTGATAGCTGAGTCAACGTGGAATTACCTACATGCCTGGAGCCCACAAACACCTTGCCCTCCCCGTAGGCACCACCAATCACAAATCCGCCCTTGCCAATGGTCGGGAATACGGCGTAACCATAGGCTGTTTTGAAAAAGCGACCGCTTTCTCCAGCATTACTGAACGCCTTGATAGCCTGGCTATAGCTATTGGCCCAGGCAGCAGGACCGCCGACACACAGCAATGAAACGAAAAGAACAAGCTTTATCACTTTCTGCATCATTACTTTTTGCATAACGGGAAACCTTGAATAGAGTGAATTGAGCAGCCATCGCAATGGCTGGACGCCTATAAATACGCGTACCGAATCCTCGAACCCAGCGTCCCTATTCTGTGTACACAACAGAGTTAGGTCAAGTCTCTTAATCGCAGCAACAAATCGCAGACCCTGCAAGAATAGCCCCACTCATTGTCATACCAATTCAACACACGCAGGTAGCGACCCGCTGTCACGCCGGTAAAACCCATGTCGTAGATGGACGAGTGCGAATTGCCAATAATGTCGGTCGATACGATCGGCCGCTCACTAAACTGCAAAATGCCGCGCAGGCGCGCTGACTCTGACGCCGCACGCACGGCGTCGTGCACATCTGCCACTGTGATACGCTTGCCCAGTTTGACGAATAGATCCACCACAGAACCGTCCGGCACTGGAACACGGGCGGCAATGCCATGCAGTTTTCCCTTCAGCTGCGGCAATACTTGACCCACAGCCTTGGCGGCACCGGTGGAAGTCGGAATAATATTCTCTGCGGCAGCTCTACTGCGCCGCCAATCGCTGTGGGGCACATCTGCAAGACGCTGGTCATTGGTGTAGGCATGCACGGTGTTGATGACACCCTCCTCTATACCAAAGGACTCATCCAGCACGCGCGCCATCGGGGCGAGGCAGTTGGTGGTGCAACTGGCATTCGACACTATGCGGTGGTCCGCTGTTAGCCCTTCTTCGTTTACGCCCAGCACCACGGTGTAATCAATGGCGTCTTTCGCGGGCACCGTCAGTACGACATAACCGGCTCCGGCTGTGATGTGCTGCTGCAACTGTTCACGCTTGCGAAAAGCGCCTGTCGCCTCGATAACGGCATCCACACCCATTTCAGCCCAGGGTAGCTCAAGCGGACTACCTTCGCTCAGCAACTTCACGCGCCCCTTGTCAGTCACGAAGTGATTGTCCTCCAACGACAAACGCTTGCCAAAGGGCCCCATCACGGTGTCATAGCTTAGAAGATATCGCAGGGCCTCGAAGTCAAACAGGTCGTTGATCGCAACCACCTCGATATCATCGCGCTCCTCGAGAATCCGAAATACCGAACGCCCAATGCGGCCAAAACCGTTAATTGCGACTCTCATTGCGTCACCTCCTGTGGCTGGCCCAGCGTCGAATAGAGACGCACCACATCCAGCAGCCGGGCAGCATGACCAAGGGTTTCATACCAGCCCAGGGTCTTGATGGTGTAACTGCCTGCCTTGATCGTACCTTTGGTATCAAACAACAGGGAGCTTGAGTTGCCGATCACATCTGATGACACGATGGGGTCTTCAACAATACCGACAATACCCGGGCGTTTTGCAGCGGCATGGCGCATCGCCGCGTTAACATCCTCGGCGGTGATGGATGACTCCTCCAGCGCCAGAGTCACATCCAGCAGACATCCGTCCTGAACCGGCACATTCAGTGCCCAAGTCATTATCTTGTCATCGAACGCAGGCAATATCTGTCCCAGCCAGCGCGAGGCCTCGTGCGTATTGGGAATGATATTTTTCGCCGCTGAACGGCTGCGACGAAAATCGCTACCGGCATAGTCCTGCAGCGACTGATCAGACGTAAAGGCATGCACCGTCGTCATGCTGCCACACTCAATCGCAAAACTCTCAGACAAACACTGCAGTAACAAACACAATGCAGAGGTGGTGGGCGAGCCGCCTGAAATCATACGGTCCGCCACCTGCGCCTCTGCGGCATTGACGCCCGGCACCACAATGCGATCGATATGGTCTATTGGCAATGTACGCAATAAGACGCGCCGAGCACCATTGGCCAGATGGGCCTCCATGGATTGTCGCTCACGGAACTTGCCAGTGGCATCAATAACGATGTCTACGGCGAATACATCCCAGGGCATTTCCTCGGGCCGATCTATCTGCATCAACCGCGCTCGGAAGCGCGGGTTCACCAGGAAATTGCCCTGCAATTCATGTCGCTCGGGCTGAACCGCCTCTGAACTCAACAGGTAATGGAGTATTGCGGGCTTGCCGACATCGGCTATCGCCACGACTTCGACATCCTCACTGTGCGAAGCCAGATCGTAAATTTGCCGCCCAATCTGGCCGAAACCCATGATGCCCACTCGAACAGGCCTGCTTTTTGCCATTAGAGTCCTCCACTAAGCACCGTTTATAGTGTAACGCTCACCCCGGGATGGGGTCTGACTGAAATTACACTTATTGCTAGCTGCCAGACCGGCGCCACTCAATTTGTCGCCAACCCCGAAGCTTAAGTCAGTGCAATTCAGGTCTGAAGATATTATTGCCTGTGTAACGCTCAAAGACGATCACCCATCACATGAAAGTATCGTGCGGCATTCAGTGCATTATTAGTAACAGCAGATTTAGGTAGGGCGCTACAGTGTGATTGCAGAGAGGTCGATATCATAGGCTTCAGGTTCGAGACTCTTCTTTATACTCAGGGAGGCACTCTCAGCGCCACCGGGGGGTTCCTGCAGATCAATCACTTTAGACCTGCGCAGCGTGTTCTTGTGGGCATCCAACAGCAGCATCACCTTGGGCCGCAGGCGCCGGGTACGATACTCTGCCACCACTACGCCAACCTCTCCCGATGACAACTCCACCAAAGTGCCCGCCGGATAGATGCCGATCGCCTGGATAAAAGCTTCCACCAGCTCTGCCTGAAAATCCTCATCTCGCGCTTGGTACAGCATCTTGATGGCTGCGCTGGGAGAGACGGCTTTGGCATAGCTGCGATTAGTGGTTAGCGCGTCATAGGTGTCGACAATGGCGGCAATGCGGGCAAACACAGGAATGCGGTCGCGCGATAGGCCCGCCGGATAACCCGAACCGTCAAAACGCTCATGGTGGTGCCCCACCATATGGATGACATCCGTGTTGAGAATGCCACATTCCGTGAGAATTTCCATACCGTGGTTGACATGGGCAGCCATTTCAAGCGCTTCGACCGGCGTCAGCTCGCGATCGGCCTGCAGCAGGGCAGGATCGACACGCAGTTTTCCGACATCCATCAGCATACAGCCCATGGCCAGGGACCGCAGGTCGCGCCGCGGCAGGCCCAGCTGGCGGCCCAGCGATACCGACCACATGGCGGCGCTAAGGGAGTGCTGGTAGGTGTGGTGGTCGTGCTCTTTCAGGCGCGTAACCCACAGGCACGCATCGGGGTTGCGACTGATACTATCGACGATGGGCTCAACGGATTTGCGCAACTTAAGGACATTGAGCTTCTCACCTGCGCTCACATGCTCGAAAATATCGTCAATATCGCCAATCAGCGTATTCAGCGCTCGCTGTGCCCGCGGATGCTCCTCTTCCCAGGCGCTGTCATCGTAATAAGGCTTCAGGGAACGGCCTGCAAAGATGCGCATCAGTGGTATACGGGGGCGATCTTTCAGCTTTTGGGCTGCACTTGCGGCTGCAGTTTTATCTGCAGCTGGCTCCGGACGACTGAGCGGCTCGCGGCGCACCAGGAAGCTTTTGCCAGTGCTGCGCCGACTATCAACATACACTGCCTCGCAGTATTTTTGCAGGCGAGCGACATCATCGGTGCTCTCTATCAGGAAGCCCTGAGTGGTAAAGGGCGTTTCCAGCCAAGGGCGATCGAGACCACTGACGTACATACCAATGTCCAAGTCTCTAGTGGGTACTCTTAAAGTCTTCAGCATCGGTGCAAGACGTCCTGTTTAGTTCTTCTGCTACGTCTTGAACACAACGCAGCATTCGGTTAACAGGCTAGCGTTGTGATCACAGTAGCCTGACACTAGTGAAGAGGCCTGGAGGTGTCCACAAATAAGTGGAGATTTCTACAGATAATGGGATTGAAGCCTGTAGTAGCTGGTATTGGCTCGATTGGTACTCATTCTAGCTGCAAGAAAGGCGTCAAACCGAGTAGAGTCTTCACGCCGGTCTCGCAACGCAACTCAGCACCCTTCGACCTCAACCCTATTTCGTCCACTTCAGAACAACGCATGCTGCACGTGCAATACACTGGAGCGGCCTGTGATATATTCGCGCCTGACGCCCGATAGCAGGCCTAGAGGGCAAAAAGGACACACAAAATATGCGTAAATTCCTGGTCGGCCTGGGTATTGTGCTGCTGATCACCCTCGGCTCAATCGGCACACTTTTAATGACGGGCGTGATAGCCCCGAGCAGCCTGCCTATTCTGCTCAACACCATGATGGGCATGGCGGGCCCAGCGGCCGATCATACAACAGTGCGCCAGCGCTACCAGGTCCCGGAAGGTTTCACGCTGGAACTTTACGCGGCCGATGTGCCGCGAGCCCGTTTTTTACGCGTCACCTCAGGCGGAGACCTCTTGGTCAGTCGGCCGCATATGGGGGACATACTGCTACTGCGCCGCGACGCCGACGATGACGGCCACCCCGATACCCGTGAAACCTTAATTGAGGGGCTCAATAGACCGCAGGGCATGGCAATACACGACGGCTGGCTGTATATCGCCGAATCCGATCGGATTAGCCGCATACCCTTTGATGACAACACGGGCACGCTGATCGGCGGACCTGAGCCGGTGGTTGATCACTTGACCGACAACGGCAACCACTGGTCTAAAACGATCGGCATCGGACCGGACCAAAAGCTGTATCTGGCCCAGGGCTCAACCTGTAACGCCTGCGAAGAGGAGGATCCGCGACGCGCTACCATGATGCGTTTTCAGCTAGACGGCAGCCAGCCCGAGATCATCGCTACCGGTTTGCGCAATAGTGTGGGTTTCGGCTGGGCACCCTGGAATGGCGCATTGTACGCAGCGGATAATGGTCGCGACATGCTGGGAGACGATTTTCCTCCCTGCGAACTGAATCGCATCGCCGCAGGCCAGTTCTACGGCTGGCCTTACTTTAATGGTGATAACGTACCGGACCCGGACATGGGAGCCGACCCGCTCGCCGCGCAGCGCGAGCCAATTCTGCCGGCGCACAACTTTCTCCCCCATAACGCACCTCTGGGCATGACATTCCTCAACAGCGACGCGCTCACGCCAGAATATGAGCGCAGTGCACTGGCCGCCTTGCACGGCTCGTGGAACCGCAGTACGCCGGACGGCTATAAAGTGGTGTCACTGCACTGGACGGAGGAGGGTATCGAAGAGCGCGATTTCCTGACGGGCTTTCTTGACGAGGGCGACATCAGCGGTCGTCCGGTCGATGTCGCGCAGGGACCCGACGGTACGATCTATATCTCAGACGATTACGCCGGGGCCATCTATCGCGTCAGCTATCAGGGTTCGGGCCGCGGTGCGAAAAGCCACCGCATCCCTGCGCCGATGGTCGCACCCATAGTCAACCGCCTGGATGCCCAACCACCGGCATGGCTGGCGGAGGCTGAACTACCGGTAATGGCAGTCCGCGGCAGCGCGTTATACCAGCGCTTTGGGTGTAGCACTTGCCACGAGCAGGGCACCAATCACGTCAATCTGGACGGACTGGCAAAACGCCTCGGTTACACCGCAGTGATCGATTCACTGGCAGCGCCGCAATCGCCGATGCCCCTATTCCCGCTGAGCGACACCGAACGACGAGAGCTGGCGGTGTATTTGTTGTGGCAGCCATCGTTGGGGCAGCCATCGTTGGGGCAACCCGAGGCAAACGACTAGATTTCGCCATGTTGAAATACCTGCCCAACACCCTGACCATATTGCGCCTGCTGCTCGCACTGCCGCTGGGCGTTCTTATATTGCGTGAGCAGTACGCTGCCGCATTGTTGATCGGCGCTATCGCCGGGCTGACTGATGCACTGGACGGTTTCATTGCGCGGCGACTCAACGCCATGTCGAACTTTGGTGCTGCTCTGGATCCAGTGGCAGATAAAATCTTGATCACTGTTACTTTTCTATGTCTGGCTGAGGCAGAATTGGTGCCCTGGTATCTGGCGATCGCCGTCATTGCACGCGATTTAATCATCGTCGCAGGCGCAGCCTGCTACTACAAATTTATCGGGCCGTTTGAATTTGCAGCGAGTAGCCTCAGCAAAAGCAATATGCTTATACAAATCACATTTTGTGTGCTGGTACTTCTTATACAAGTCGTAGATGGCATACCACCAGAAGCTGCGATTATGGGAACCGCTGCCGTGCTTTTTCTGGCGGCAGCCAGTGGTTTCGACTACATCATGTCCTGGGCGATAAAAGCCATGGAATCACGAAAAACTAAGGAATAATCGGGTGCTTGATCGTTTGACAATGCAGTTAACGGCCTACTTGTGAGCGAAGAAATTCACGTCCTCACCTATAACATCCACAAGGGCTACTGTACCGGTAATCGTCGCTTCGTGCTGGATGCCATGCGCAAGCGTATCAATGAAACCGGTGCCGACATCGTGTTCTTGCAGGAGATTCACGGCACAGCCATCAAGAGTGCGGCCGAGCGTAAACGCTTCTCCTACCCGGACCAGCCACATTTCGAATATCTTGCGGACGAGGCCTGGCCGCACTTTGCCTACGGTCGCAATGCGATTTATCGCAAGGGCGACCACGGTAACGCGATCCTGAGCAAGTATCCTTTTGCCAGTTTCGAGAACATCGACGTGTCGATCTTTCCGCGCTCCAGTCGCAGCATCCTGCATGGCGTCATCGAACTCCCGCAAAAAAAGACGCGCCTGCACACGCTCTGTGTGCACCTGGGCCTGCTGGAGCAGGAACGCAAAGAACAGCTTCAGGCGCTCACCGACAGAATAAACAGCCATGTACCGCGCGATGAACCGATGATCATAGCCGGAGATTTTAATGACTGGCGGCGACGCGCAGAGAAACACCTGCACGCCGATCTGGGACTGAAGGAACTGTTTGTGCAGATGAATGGACGCCACGCCCTGACATTTCCGATCTGGCGACCTATGCTCGCTGTGGATCGCATCTATTATCGCGGTTTACAGCCAACCGCCTGCCAACGTCTCAGCACCGGTCACTGGCGAGAGTTGTCCGACCACGCCGCGCTGTTTGGAGTGTTTACCTTATGAATTTGAGCGCGCCCGCTGCTAACACTATTTTGCAGGAATCGTCGTTTCGCTATGACTTGCAAATAGCCGCCAGCAGCGGTGGCAAAACGCTCGAACAAGCACAGACATATGCGCGCAAATGCCTGAAGGAAATTGAAGCAACACCGCAGGAAGCCTGGCTGCGCCCAATGTCCCTGTTGGCAAAATTCATCTATACGCGCAGCTACGAAGCAGAGCTGGACATTAATCTGGACAAGTTGGAAGAGCTGCGCACTTTATCCGAGGATCACTTGCTCGTTTTCCTGTGGTCGCATAAATCCCACATGGACAGCTTTGTCTTTCTTCTGTCCCTTTATCAAAATCACTTCCGTCCGCTGCCACTGATCTTCGCCGGCATCAACATGAACTTTTTGGGCTTTGGCGCGCTGGCCCGCCGTGTCGGCGCCATCTTCTTACGCCGCACGTTTCAGGAAGACCCCATCTATAAACTGGTGTTTCGCCATTACATCGATCATCTGATACGCCACCGTATGCCTCTTTCATGGTCTATAGAAGGCACTCGGTCGCGCACCGGGAAACTATCGCCGCCCAAATTGGGGCTGTTGAACTGGGTGTTTGAGTCCTGCCAGCGTGAACAAACGCAAAAGGTGCTGCTGGTGCCCGTCTCTATCGCCTTCGATCGCATCGCTGAAATCGATGATTACGTTGCCCTGCAAAGCGGAATGCCCAAACGCAAAGAGTCACTGAGCTGGTTCTTTAACTATATCTTCGGTATGCGAAAGCCCTACGGGAAAGTGTATGTACGTTATGGGCAACCACTGCCCCTGGAGCCGCCACTGCCATCGGCACAAGCGGCCTGTGGCGCAAGCCAGCAGCAGTTGGACGTCACGCGAATGGGGTTTGAAATCTGCACAAGGATAGAAAAAATTACGCCGATCAAGTCGGCTGATGTACTGGCTATGGTATTGCTCGGGGCAAACAAGCGGGCTCTGACGGCTGCCGAGATGCATGAACAGTCGGCCGGCATTTCAGACTTGATTCACGAGCGCAAGCTGCCGGCTTCAGCCGGGTTGAGCCTCAACAGCGAGTCTCAGGTAGCCGCCGCCGTGCTGGCGCTAGAGCAGTCCGGGGTGGTGCGGTCCTATGCCGCAGCACAAGTACCGGTCTACTACATCCCTGGGGAGCAGCGCCTGGCGGCCGCCTACTACCGCAATACCATCACCCACTATTTCATGCACGCAGCCTTGGGCGAAATTGGACTGGCCATGTGCGCGCTGGACATCGACCTACCCAATGCGGAAGCACTGCGCAGCAATGTTGTGGCGCTGAGAGCACTGTACAAGTTTGAATTTTTTTACAAACCGGCGGAGGAGTTCTGGCAAGAGGTTTTGTACGAAACCAAACAGCGATACCCGCACTGGGAAAGTGGTGATCATTCAATAGAAGGTCTGCTGCGCGATAAACCACCGCGTTTCGGACATGCCATTCTGCGCTCAATCACGGAAGCTTACCTGATCATAGCCGTCGCCCTGATGGATATGGATGAGCGACCCGTCCACGACCTGAAAGTATTTACCCGCCAACTCCTCGCCCAGGGACGGCAAATGCTGCTGCGACGGACGATCAGCTGCGAATCTTCAGTATCTCAGGACTTATTCGCTAATGGCCTGCGTTTGGCCTCCCACTTGGCACTACTGGACGGCCGCGGTGCTGAGTTGAGCAGCAGGCGACAAGTGTTCGCCGAGTCTGTTGTGTCTGCTCTCTCCGCTATTAATCTACTGCAGCGCACCTATGACGAGGCCTGGTTCTCGAAGCTATCGGCCGGCAAGATCACCAACCTGTTGGGTCCGTAATGCCTGCTGAACTGCCCCGGATGGCATACAACGAATGTAGCTTGCCGCCGCGCGACAGACCCGTTATCTTTTCACAATGAACCTCAACAGAAGATTGAAGCCATGAGTCTACGCAATATCGTCAGCACCCTGTCGGAAGTCAGTTCTTTGCTAAAGATTGCCAAGGAAGTCAGGCCACGACCCCTCACTACGCGCGACTGTTTCGCGGCAAGGGTAGAGCGCACCACTGAGCAATTTCCGAATCACAAGGCCGTCATCTTTGAAGGCAGGACTCTCACCTGGCGCGAGCTGAATGCACTTGCCAACCGCTATGCCGCTGCGCTGAGCGCAAGAGGACTGGTGTGCGGCGATGCTGTGTGCATAATTATGGAAAACCGTATCGATTTTCTCGCCACGCTCATTGCGCTCAACAAGCTGGGCGTGATTGCTGCTCTGATCAACACTAACCTCACCGGCAAACCGCTCATTCACTGTATCAACATTACGAATTCACGAATGTGCATTGTCGGCGAGGAGTGCATCGAGCCGATAAATCAGGTGCGTGCTGAGCCGGATCTGGCAGCGATGGAAGACTGGCTGTTTGTAAGCGACGCCGATGCTACTCCTTGTCCCGAGTGGGCCATCAAGTTGGATGAAGAAGCGGAAGAAAAAAGCGCCGCCAATCCGCCGCAGACACAGCAAAACACGCTGGCCGATGTCGCTCTCTATATCTACACGTCTGGCACCACAGGATTACCCAAGGCCTCAGTGATTTCCAACAGACGCTACCTGTTATCTTCAGCACTGTCCTATACAGCCGGGCTCAAGTGCAAAGAGAACGACTGTATCTACCTGTGCCTGCCGCTGTATCACGGCACTGGCTTGTTCCTGGGCGCGGGCGCGGCCTTTTCGACCGGCGCCTGCATGTTTATCCGTCGCAAGTTTTCCGGTAGCAACTTCCTGAGTGAAGTACGCGACAACGGCGCTACCTGTTTCATTTATATCGGGGAATTATGCCGCTACCTGCTCAACACACCACGACAGGCTGACGATCACCTGAACCCGCTGGTCACCATGATGGGTAATGGTCTGCGCCCGGATGTGTGGCATGAATTCAAAAGCCGCTTCGGCATCAACCGAATCGCCGAATTCTATGGCTCTAGCGAAGGCAACGTCGCCTTCGTCAACATGCTAAATAAGGATTGCACGGTGGGCACTACCAGCATTCCGATGGCGCTGGTGAAGTACAACGTCGACGCCGACGAAATTGCGCGTGACGCAAACGGACGGCTCATAAAGGTCGCCGCTGGCGAGCCCGGACTGTTGCTCGGCAAAATCACCGAGCTCACAGCATTCGAAGGCTATACCAGCAAAGAAGACACAGAGAAAAAAATACTGCGCAATGCCTTCAAGGAGGGCGATGCCTGGTTCAACACCGGCGATCTCATGAAGACTGTGGATGTGGGTTTTTCATTGGGACTGCCGCACTTCCAGTTTGTTGACCGTGTTGGCGATACCTTCCGCTGGAAGTCGGAGAATGTGTCGACCAATGAAGTCGGCGAAATCATCAACGGGCATGCGCAGATCGATTTTTGCAATGTCTATGGCGTGGAGATACCCAAAGCCGATGGCCGTGCAGGCATGGCAGCATTAGTGCTAGCGCCTGGCGTGGACGCTCTTGACCTGAAGACTTTCTCGGCCCACGTTAACGAACACCTTCCTGCGTACGCACGTCCTGTCTTCCTACGTGTACAACCAGAGCTCGACACCACCGGCACATTCAAGATGGTCAAGGTGGAGCTCCGTAAACAGGCCTATCATCTCGATCAGGTCAGCGACCTGATCTATGTGCTCAAGCCGCGGACTGACGCCTACGAACTCCTTGATGAGGAATACGCGGCTATCCTGCGCGCAGGGAAAGCGGGCTATTGATGGTCGGGCTTGTCTGCTTTATGCGGTCAGGGCTTGAATCGATCCAAGCCGAAGGCTCTGGACACTAATCCGTCGAATACGCGCAGCGGCAGTATTTTTTTCAGCAACGGTAGCCTAAAGCTATTCTTACCACCACGAATGACCGCCGGTGGCGTGTCACGTAACAAGGCATCTACCACAGGCACGACGAAGGTCTCAACCGGTTCAGCACCCTGCTGACCGGCTTGGGCTCTGGCCCGAATTCTATCCTCTACCGGCCGATATACGGAGTTTTCCGGTAAGCATATTGCCTCCTCAGCATGATCGCCAAACGCGGAGCGCACGCCACCCGGCTGAATCATCACGACCTGAATACCGAAAGGCGCAAGCTCCATGCGCAGGGCTTCGCTAAGTGAATGCAGGGCTGACTTACTGGAACAATAGGCGCCCGCAAAGGGCGTAGTGAGTATCCCGACAATGCTGCCAACGTTCACCACCACCGCCCTGCCGCGCGCCACTCGCGCCGCCTGCAGGAAGGGAAGGGCTGCGCGTGTCATGACGACAGGAGAAATCACGTTGGTTTCGTACTGCTTACGCAAATCTTCACGGGCGAGATCCAGCACCGCGCCAACCTGCGAGAAGCCGGCATTATTGATCAGCATATCCAGCTGACCGCCGTCGGCCTCAATACTCGACATCACGGCAGCAATACTGTCGTCATCGTTGACATCAAGTGCGCAGGTTTGAAGGCCCATGGCCGCCAGCCGCTCCAACGTTTCGATCCGACGCGCTGTTGCATAGACGCGATTGCCACGTCGATGCAACTCAGCGGCGAGCGCCGCGCCTATGCCACTGGAACAACCGGAAATGAGAATCGTGCGTTGCATTAAGGCTTCCTCACATTGCCACCCGCGACAAGTTTACCCAACTATGCGGCGATAGCATATGCGCCGATGACATCGCTGGGAGATCAGGCCTGATTCGCGCCCCTGCCTGCTTGATTATTACGGCGCGGTCGATTCTGCCCCTCACTTCCACGTCTGTGGGCAGTCGAATTTGCCCTTCCATTGCCATTGCCATTGCCATTGCCGCCGCGATTCGCGCTCGAGGCAGATCTCGGCTGGGCTTGTCCGGGTGGTCGCGGTTTGCGCAGCACTGCGCTGGGCGGCAAGTCATGATCAGGCTCGAAGCCGTCAACATACTCACGAGTAATGTGGCGCTGAATCACCTGCTCGATTCCGTTGAGCTGCTTGATCTCGTCGGCACTGACCAGTGAGTAAGCGTGGCCCGATGATCCCGCGCGCCCGGTGCGACCGATACGATGCACGTAATCTTCAGACACATTGGGCAAATCGAAATTTACCACCTGTGGCAACTGCGCGATATCGAGGCCACGCGCCGCTATATCGGTTGCAACCAGCACACGAATCTTGCCTTTCTTGAAACCGTCCAACGCCTTGGTACGCGCGCCCTGGCTTTTATTGCCATGAATGGCCGAGGCATTGACGCCGCCTTTTTCCAGAAACTGGGCAAGACGGTTGGCACCGTGTTTAGTGCGACTGAATACCAGCACCTGTTGCCAGTCTTTTTGCACCACCAGTTCCAGCAACAAATCGCTCTTGCGCTTTTTATCAACCGGATAAACCCACTGCTCGACACGCTCTGCAGTCGCGTTGGCGGGAGACACCGACACTTCCAGCGGGTTGTTCATGATGGTCTTGGTCAGCTGCCTGATCTCATTGGCAAACGTGGCGGAGAACATCAAGGTTTGGCGCTTTTCTGGCAATACTTTCAGGATGCGACGGATGTCGTGGATGAAACCCATATCGAGCATGCGATCAGCCTCATCCAGCACCAGCACTTCCAGGTCGGCGAACTTCACCTCACCTTGCTGGTAAAGATCCAGCAGTCGTCCCGGTGTCGCCACCAAAATGTCGATACCCTTGCGCAGTGCCGCAATTTGCGGATTGATCTTCACGCCACCAAATACCACTGCAGACTTGAAAGGCAGGTGAGCGCCATAAGTCGCAACACTCTCAGCCACCTGGGCAGCCAGTTCGCGGGTAGGCGTCAGCACCAATGCGCGAATGCGATGCGGGTGTGGTACGGCGCTATCGCTGAGCAGCTGCAGTATGGGCAGTGTGAACCCGGCCGTTTTCCCGGTTCCGGTCTGCGCAGCGGCCATAAGGTCGCGGCCCGTTAACACGGCGGGGATCGCGGCGGCCTGAATCGGCGTGGGTTCGCTGTAGCCCTTTTCTTGCAGGGCACGCAATAGGGGCGCGGACAGACCGAGCTCGTCAAATGTCATGGGAAATCTCTTGGTTGAATCGTGTTGGATACGCCCGCAGGCAATCTTGCGGGCGACGAAGGACGCGTATATTACTGTATTGACACCTAAATTGAAACCGCAGTCTCTCGGCGGGTATTCTTACCGAGATCAGTTTGCCGCAGGTTCCGGGGGGAAGTCTGCAAGGATTTCTCGCGCCACCTGCTGGCGATACTGCGCTGCCTCTGTGGTGCTGGGTTGTTCGCGCAGATCGGCGTGGAACGTCGCACGCCAGACCGACTGCAGCATGACGGGGTCGACCAAATTCACGTACAACGTACCCTGTGTGATGCGCTGGTTCGCAGGGTCGAAAGTACTTACGTCGTCGCTCTCTTTGGGCACAAATTTCCAGGACAGGAAGATATCAGCTTCAGCATTGACAGTAACCACCTGCAAACCACGTCGTTGTAACTCCTCGCTTAGAGCCTGCCGAATGCGCCTGATCTGGTCATCAGACATCAGCATCGTTGACAGCGTGTCCTTGGCGATCGGCTGAATCGCTATTTTTTGTATATTACTGAAGGTATAACTGTGGTCGTAGCTGGTCGTCGCTTTCGGCGCGCCAGACATACCTGCGCAGGCACTGAGCATCACAGCGACACACAAGGACAGGCACACACCCAGCACATTACGTTGGTCACACCGCGACATCTATTTTCTCCCTCGCCGGACTTCCGGGCTGCCGATAACTCGATTGCGAAGTAGATCATGCGCTGGCACTGCTTGCACTCTTAAAATCTCCCGAACGGATACACTTTTGCACTACGCTTGGACCATCCTCATATTGCATTTACAGTGTTACTATTATCCAATATCCGCAAGGGGAAATTGTTCTTGACGAACGCGAGCAGTCTGTAGCGGGCAATATTTACCGTCTGGTGCAGTCTACTATTGTCACCAACACAACAGCCGATGATCGCGACGTGGCGGCCTACACCAAGGCACCCTGTAGCGCAGGACATTCGAGCACTGCAACACTGCAGCAAAATTGGCCGCGTGGCATATTTTCCCTGTCGCATGTTGCGCTACCCTTTCCACCTGATGATCCACTATACGGCGCGCAACGCCCCATCGACCAAAAACACATATTCCTCGGCCAGCAGGCGATGCAGGGCGAACGCGGTGTGCTGAGAATACCGAGAGATTTCCTCTTACGCCTGCGCCATAACCCTTTCTACAGTTATCAGGAGGCGCGCATACCCCAGTGGTTGGAGTGAGCGCGGCGCGCGTCTAGCTCTCCACAAACGCGCGCTCGATTACATAGTGCGCCGCATCGCCGTGACGTGATTCGGCAAAGCCGCAACTGTTCAACAACGCGCAGATGTCCTTGAGCATGCTGGGACTTCCGCAGATCATGAAGCGGTCGTCATCGCTATTGATCGGCGGCAACCCGATATCAGCAGCCAACTTACCACTCCGAAGCAGATCGTTGAGACGGCCGTTGTTCTCAAACTTTTCACGAGTCACCGTGGGGTAGTAGATCAACTTGTCACGCACTGAATCGCCGAGGTATTCATGCTTGGGCAAATGCTCGGTGATCAGTTCCCGATAGGCCAGCTCTTCGGTGTAGCGGCAACCGTGCGTCAACACAATCTTGTCGTACTGCTCATAGATTTCCGGATCGCGAATGATGCTCAGGAACGGCGCAAGCCCGGTGCCTGTGGCGATGAGATACAGATTCTTACCGGGCAGCAGATTGTCCTGCACGAGAGTACCGGTAGACTTGCTGTTGACCAACACACCATCGCCGATCTGGATCTTTTGCAATTTCGAGGTGAGCGGACCGTCCGGTACCTTGATGCTGAAAAACTCCAGCTCGTCTTCGTAGTTCGCACTGGCCAGACTGTAGGCGCGCATCAAGGGCTTGCCGTCCTGCTCCAGGCCGATCATAGTGAAATGACCGTTCTTGAAACGAAAGCTCGGATTGCGCGTTGTCTTGAAACTAAACAGGCGATCCGTCCAGTGATGAACCGAGGTAACCTCTTCCCGCAGTATCTGTGCCATTTGTCTAGTACCCCTACTGAATTGCTTGGACAGACGCAGAATAGGGCCTATTCTTAATCTGTAGAAACGATTATATTAGATATTATAAATCGGTATTTTGGATATAGGAGAGTCTTCATGCGGTACAGCCTGCGACAGCTAGAGGTCTTTCTGGCCACGGCCCGTTATGAAAATGTCACCCGGGCAGCAGAGGCTTTGGCCATGTCCCAGTCTGCCGCCAGCGGTTCGCTGCGGGAACTGGAAAATCAGTTTGATGTGCGCCTGTTCGATCGCCTGGGCAAGCGATTGCAGCTGAGCGAACTGGGAAAGCAACTGCGACCGCAGGCGGAAAGCCTGTTGGAGCAGGCTCGGGCCATGGAGCAGGCGTTCGCCGGTGGTGATGTGATCGGCCGCCTGCAGATTGGCGCCACACTGACCATTGGCAATTACATGGCCGTCAATATGATCGCCGACTTTCGACAGCGTCACCCAGAGGCCGATATCGCGTTGACTGTGGCCAATACTGAGTCTATCGCCGCGCGTGTGGCAGGCTTTGAGCTGGACATGGGCCTGATCGAGGGTGAACTGCAGCACCCCGATCTTGAGATCCTGCACTGGCGCGCCGACGAACTCGTAGTATTTTCCGCACCGGGCCACCCACTGGCCGACTCTCCCGCCTTATCGGATAAAGACCTGATCGCCCTGCCCTGGATTGTTCGCGAACACGGCTCCGGCACGCGGCAGGCCTTCGAGCGCGCTATGCACGGCATTCTTACCGACCTGACTATCGCCATGGAACTGCAACACACTGAGGCGATAAAACGCGCGGTGGAGGCTGGGCTCGGCGTCGGCTGCCTATCGCGGATATGCCTTATCGATGCATTCAGCCGCGGTTCATTGGTACCACTGGCAGTGCCCTCTCGGGACTTTCGCCGGGAGTGGTTTTTAATCACACAGCGCGAAAAATTTCACAGTACTGCTCTCAAAGAATGGCTCGCCCTGTGCCTCGAGAGCTGGGCGGATTAGCGTTAACGTTCTTTTTAACAACCGACATCAAGATCTACTTCTGTGATCCTCAGAGTCCGTGGCAGCGCGGCTGCGTGGCTCCAATAAAAATACGAACGGATTGCTCGGGCAGCACTTCCCAAAGGCACGGACTTATCAGTACATTCGCAAGCAAAGCTAAGTGCAGTGGCTCGTCAACTCAACGAACGGCCAAGGAAAACCTTAGGTTTTGAAACACCGGCTGCTAGATTAAACGCATGTGTTGCGTCGACCGGTTGAAATAGCACCTAAACGCCGACTTTAGACTAAAATAATTTGAGCACTACTATTTTGAAGACGGTGGCTCCGTTTGCACGTTGTGTAAGCCCAGAAAAACTATAAGAGACTGATTCAGTGCCAAAAATCGAAAATCTACACGCTGGGAATCGGTGTTATAGGGGCCGCTCCTTGTTTGTAATTGTTAGGAGTCGAGTATGGAGCAAACGCTGACCAGAGAAGAACTGATTGAGCTGATTGGAATCACGACGGCTAACATTAATGGCCAATTTGAACTCTGGCTGACTGTAACCTTCGCTGTAATCATTGCATCGCACCTTGCCGGACATCGCGCATTATCTTTCAAAGGGTTTTCAGCATTTAGTTGCCGCCTTGTACACGGCAGTATCAATTTTGCTTTTTCTAATGCTTTATGACGCATTTAGGACAGCCATCACTATTACCGGGGAATCCGTTGAAGATTTTTACGGTGACCCCGTAAAGCTATCGATCGCATTTCTCAGGCTTGGAATGTGGGTTTTGGGAACAGTGGCAACTTTAGTATTTATTTATAAGGGTGTTAGAAAGTCGGGTGACACCTAACGAGGGCCGCCCCTGCTGCCGAGATGAGGACCGCATTGAATGTGTCGGTAACCGCATGGTGTGATGCGCCTTTGACCGAATTATTGTTGTGTCTTACCTGTACCGCCAAATACAAAATCGATACCAGCACAAGGACCACACTAGTAGCCTCTGCTATTGAGCCAATCGCTTCCCAATTCATATCGAATGTCTAGTTATTGTTGGTCCATCAAGACTGCCCTATCAGTGAAAATATGACCTTCCTGGCAAAGAGGTCCAAATCGCTCCCATTCAACAGTCCAGGTTCAATCTCTTATGATCTTTAAACGGCTATGGGCGCCCGAAATTCCCCATCAGAGTTAATCCTGGCCATTACCCTTGCGCTGAGATCTAAGTGTGGCATCACAGTTTAACTCTGCGCGGCATATCGTTAGACTGAAGCTCTTGATCTGATGAACTGACACGGAAATACACCATGAAGACACGCGCAGCTGTCGCCTTCGAAGCGGGCAAGCCACTGGAAATTGTAGACGTCGATCTGGACGGGCCTCGCGCTGGTGAGGTGATGGTCGAAATGAAAGCCACAGGCGTCTGCCATACCGATGCGTTTACGCTGTCGGGCGACGACCCGGAAGGTGCATTCCCTGCCATTCTCGGTCACGAAGGCGCCGGAGTGGTAGTAGAAATCGGTGCCGGCGTCACGTCGCTCAAACCGGGGGATCACGTTATTCCCCTTTACACGGCAGAGTGCCGCGAGTGTGAGTACTGCCTGAACCCCAAAACCAATCTGTGTCAGGCCGTTCGCGCGACGCAAGGCCGGGGCGTGATGCCGGACGGCACCAGCCGCTTCTCACTGGACGGCAAGCCGATCCTGCACTACATGGGTTGTTCTACCTTCGCGAATTACACTGTACTGCCGGAAATCGCGCTGGCGAAAGTGCGCGAGGACGCACCGTTTGACAAGATATGCTACATCGGCTGCGGCGTGACGACCGGTATTGGTGCCGTCGCCTTCACGATGAAAGTCGAACCTGGCTCAACGGTCGCAGTATTCGGTCTTGGCGGTATCGGCCTCAATGTCATTCAAGGCGCAAAGATGGTCGGTGCAACGCGCATCATTGGTGTCGACCTCAATCCGTCAAAGGTGGAGCTGGCGAAAAAGTTTGGTATGACTGACTTCGTCAATCCCAAGGAAGTGGGCAATGTAGTTGATCACATCGTCGAAATAACCGGTGGCGGTGTTGACTACAGCTTTGAATGTATTGGCAACGTCAATGTGATGCGCCAGGCATTGGAGTGTTGCCACAAGGGCTGGGGCCAGAGTTGTATTATTGGAGTCGCCGGTGCCGGTCAGGAGATTTCCACTCGCCCCTTCCAACTGGTGACGGGTCGCTCCTGGCGCGGCACGGCATTCGGCGGCGCGCGTGGCCGTACCGACGTGCCCAAAATTGTCGACTGGTACATGGAAGGCAAAATACAAATCGACGATCTGATCACCCATACCATGCCGCTTGAGGACATCAACAAAGCGTTCGACCTGATGCACAAGGGCGAAAGCATCCGCTCTGTCGTGCTGTACTAGGGCGCGCCATAACCATGGAAAAAATAGCGGAAAACAAATCCTTCGGCGGGCGCCAACTGCGCTTCTCCCATGACTCCAGCACACTCAACTGCGGCATGCATTTTTCAGTGTATCTGCCCCCGGCCGCCGAATCCGGCAAGGTACCCGTGCTGTACTGGCTCTCCGGCCTCACCTGTACCGATGAGAACTTTGTGCAAAAAGCGGGAGCGCAGCAATACGCCGCGCTGCACGGCGTAGCCATTGTTGCCCCGGACACCAGCCCACGCGGTGATGGCGTACCGGACGACCCGGAGACGGCGTACGATTTTGGGCTGGGCGCCGGCTTCTACGTCAACGCAACACAAGCGCCATGGTCACAGAACTACCAGATGTACGACTATGTGGTGAGTGAACTGCCAGCGCTTATCTGCGCTAATCTACCGATTGATGGCGCTCGCGCGGGTATTTTCGGTCACTCCATGGGTGGCCACGGGGCTCTCACAATTGCCCTAAAGAATACTGATCGCTTTCGGTCAGCATCGGCGTTTTCGCCGATCTGCTCACCCCTTAACTGCCCATGGGGCGAGAAGGCGTTGGGGAATTATATCGGCGCAGACAGGGACCTGTGGCGGCAATACGATACATCCGAACTGGTGCGACAGGCGCAGCACCCTTTGCCGATACTGATTGACCAGGGCGAGGCTGACGACTTTCTGCAGAATCAGCTCAAGACAGAGCTACTGGAACAGGCTTGTGCAGAGGTAAGCTACCCCATCGATATTCGCCGACAGGCCGGTTATGACCACAGCTATTTTTTCATTGCATCGTTTATCGGAGAACACATCGCCTTTCACCGCAAGCATCTGTAACGCAGGCACTGTTCTCAGCAGTAATCAGCCTGTGCAGGGCTCCTAGCGGCGGTACTGCCTGAGCACAGTTGCGAGCAGTCGATTTGCACCTCGATATGCGTGTAGACTCTACCATCGTTCTATACGGCCGAAGCCGAGGTTACCAACATGAAAGAACAAACAAATAGTATCGTCATGAACATGGGTGATGCCAACAACATTATCCCGCAGATTGAGAGTGTCGAGGATATTCGACGGGACCGGAAGAACAAACTGGCCGCTGCGCTGCGCCTGTTTGGAAAGTTCGGCTTTGATGAGGGTGTGGCTGGCCATATCACCGTGCGCGACCCCGAGCAGCTCGATCACTTCTGGGTCAACCCCATGGGCAAATCCTTCAAACAGATAAAAGCGTCCGACCTGTTACTGGTCAGCCACACCGGCGACGTGGTGCAAGGCAACGGCTTACTCAACGGCGCAGCGTTCACTATCCATTCGCAGATTCATATGGCAAATCCCAAAGTCACAGCGGCCGCGCACTCGCATTCTGTCTACGGTAAAGCGTTCTCGTCGCTGGGAAAACTGTTGGCGCCACTGACACAAGACGCCTGCGCTTTCTATGAAGATCACGTGTTATTTGACGATTTCAACGGGGTGGTGCTGGACAACAGCGAGGGCAAGCAAATTGCTGCCGCGCTGGGTAATTGCAAAGCGGCCATACTGCAGAATCATGGCCTGCTGACCGTGGGCGAGACAATCGATGCCGCCGCATGGTGGTTCATCACACTCGAACGCAGTTGCCAGGCGCAGTTGATGGCCGAAGCCGCAGGCATCCCCAAAGTGATTCGCCATGACGTCGCGCTGACAACCCGAGAAACGGTAGGCAGCCCGCTGGCAGGCTGGTTCAGCTTCCTGCCGCTGTATGAGGTGATTATTGCAGAGCAGCCTGAATTACTGAATTGATGCCGAAGGGGGGGGCGGCCATCCGTGGGGCGGCCATCCGTGGGGCGGCCATCCGTAGGGCGGCCATCCGTGAATCGAGCCTACAGGGAGGGCCTGCCCAGGTTTATGGGTGCGTATTTACGGCGTATCCCGAAAAGCTCTACTCAGTTTGGCGCCGGTCCAGATATTTAAGGACGCGCCAGTCGATACCGAGATTTTTATTGTATGCACTGCGATAAACAGCATGCGCACAAAACCTCATCAGGACGCGCTAGCCAATCGGTCTGCTGCCTGCTGGCTGCACAGATACTCTTCATACGTCCCCTGAAAATCAACCAGCCCACCATCCTTGATGTCGATGATGCGCGTTGCCAGTGAAGACACAAACTCGCGGTCGTGGCTGACGAAGATCAGCGTGCCATCGTAGTGTTCCAGCGCCAGGTTAAGCGCTTCGATACACTCCATATCCAAGTGGTTAGTGGGCTCATCCAGCAGCAGGACATTGGTGTCCATCATCATCAACTTGCCGAACAACAGGCGGTTCTTCTCGCCACCAGAGCACACTTTTGCCTGCTTCTTGAAGTCGTCCGTTGAAAACAACAGGCGGCCGAGTGTGGCGCGCACGATCTGATCATCGTGACTGGGTTTACGCCACTGGCTCATCCAGTCAAAGAGGTTCAAATCGCTGTCGAAATCGCCGGTACTGTCCTGTGGGCAATAGCCGAGAGTGGCGTTTTCGGCCCACTTCACGTTGCCGCTATCAGGCTTAAGTTGATCCATCAGGCAGCGCAGGAAGGTGGTCTTCCCCGCTCCATTTTCACCGATCACAGCCAACCGCGCGCCCGCTTCAAGAATCATGCTGCCCTTTTGAAACAGCGGGCTGTCTGCAAAACCATGCCCAAGTTTGTCCAACACTAATGCCTGACGATGCAATTTCTTGTCCTGCTTGAACCGTATATAGGGGCTGACACGGCTGGACGGTTTGATTTCGTCCAGCTTGATCTTCTCAATCCGTTTGGCACGGGAAGTCGCCTGCTTGGCTTTGGAGGCATTGGCCGAGAAGCGGCTGACAAACTGCTGCAGGTCGGCGATTTCTGCGCTCTTCTTGGCATTTTGTGACTGCTGGCGCTCGCGAGCCTGCGTTGAGGCCGTCATAAAGTCGTCATAGTTACCCGGGTAAACGCGCAGCTCACCGAAGTCGATATCCGCCATATGAGTGCACACCGCGTTCAGGAAGTGGCGGTCGTGAGAAATGATGATCATCGTACACTTGCGCTCGTTGAGAAGGGCCTCCAGCCAGCGGATGGTGTCGATGTCGAGGTTGTTCGTCGGCTCATCGAGCAGCAAGATGTCAGGATCGGAAAACAGCGCCTGCGCCAAGAGTACGCGCAGCTTCCAACCGGGTGCCACCTGGCTCATAGGGCCGTAGTGCAGCTCCTGCGCAATGCCCGCCCCCATCAGTATCTCGCCAGCACGGCTCTCAGCGCTGTAACCGTCCATCTCCGCAAATTGCACTTCCAGCTCGGCCACTTTCATGCCGTCGTCTTCCGACATCTCAGGCAGCGCGTAGATCCGGTCGCGCTCCCGCTTGACCGCCCACAGTTCCTCATGCCCGATCAAGACAGTGTCGACCACAGTGTACTGCTCATAGGCGAACTGGTCCTGGCTGAGCTTCCCAATACGCTCATTCGGCGAAATAGACACATTGCCGGCAGTGGGCACAAGGCTGCCGTCCAAGATCTTCATAAATGTTGATTTACCGCAGCCATTGGCGCCGATTAGGCCGTAGCGATTGGCATCGCCGAACTTGACTGAGATATTTTCAAACAGCGGTTTGGCAGCGAACTGCATGGTGATATTGGCGGTAGAGATCAAGGGAATAATCCTGTCACGCAAGCGTGATCGGCATATGGCTAGGAGGGGTTTCTGAACAGGGTGCGTACTGTAGAGACTTTGCCGCCTCAGGTCGACCCTGCCAAGTGGTAATAGTTTGAATCGGCGCGGCTGGACTAGAGCATGCGCACCTTGAATTTACGGCCCTTGATCTTACCGTTCAGGAGCCTCCCCAGTGCTTTTTCGGCGTCTTCGCGCGCTACAGCGACATACGCGGCGTAGTCCGTGACCGTTATCTTACCTACCGATTTACCCGCAATACCAGCCTCTCCTGTCAGCGCACCCAGTACATCTCCAGCGCGCACCTTTTCCCTGCGCCCGCCCGCGATACACAGCGTGACAAAGGGCGGTGCTGGCAAGCGCTCGCGCGATTGCGGCAACTGCTCAATCGCCTCAAACTCCAATTCTCGTTGCAGGTAATCAATAATGCCCTGCATTTTATAGCGTTCAGTGTCCGCAAAAAGACTCAGCGCAACCCCCTCCTTGCCCGCGCGACCGGTGCGTCCAATGCGATGCACGTAAACCTCTGCATTGCGCGGTAATTCAAAGTTCACCACGGCGGCCAAATCATCGATATCAAGACCGCGCGCAGCCACATCGGTCGCCACAAGCACGCTACAACTGAGATGCTTGAACTCGATCAATACCTGATCGCGGTCGCGCTGCTCCATATCGCCATGCAGTGCCTTGGCCTGCATACCCGCCGCGCAGAGTGACTCGCAAACCTCACGAACCAGCTGTTTGGTATTGCAAAACACCACCGCTGACTGCGGCTGAAAGTGGGTCAGTAGTTTATGCAGCGCGGGCAGCCGATCAGCTTTCTGGCACACGAAAAAGCGCTGTGCGATATGTTCTTCACTGTGCAGCGACTCTACGCGAATGTGTTGCGGTGCACGCTGAAAACGACTGCTCAAGGCACGAATGTCTTCCGGATAAGTTGCAGAGAATAGCAACGTCTGCCTGGTATCAGGCGTGCTGGCGATAATGGTCTCAATATCCTCGACAAAGCCCATCTCCAGCATCCGGTCTGCTTCATCAAGAACCAGAGTATTGACGCAATCCAGCGTCAGTGTTGCCTTGCGCAAGTGATCCTTGATACGCCCTGGCGTGCCCACCACCACATGTGCGCCGTGCTCCAGAGAGCCGATTTGTGGGCCAATCGACTGGCCCCCGCACAGGGTAACGATCTTGATATTGGGCTGATAACGGGCGAGGCGGCGAATTTCGCTGGCCACCTGCGAAGCAAGTTCACGTGTCGGACACAGGATGAGCGCCTGCGCCGAAAATAACTGCGGATCAAGCCGGGTAAGCAATGGAAGTGCAAACGCCGCTGTTTTACCACTGCCTGTTTTGGCCTGCCCAATCAGGTCGCTACCTGACAGCGCCAGCGGCAAACTTGCCGCCTGTATCGGCGTCATTTCACTGTAACCCAGGCTGTGTAGGTTAGTCAGTTGGGCCGCAGGTAAAGCCAGATTTGAAAAGGAGAGATCACTCACGTTGCATGCCATAGGGGGCCGTTTGGGGGCGGAAGTGTAACAGACCTGACGCCGCCGTCATCCAGAGAACCTGATACTCGCGACCTGATAGTTCCGACCTAGGGATCACAGACTGCCGCGCCGCGGCCTGGCGACACTGTAGAGCGCATAGACCGGCTAAATGCCGCGCGGCCTGCAGCTACACTAAGTCGCAAAGCTTACGGGGCAACAGGCTGCCTGATTGACGTATACTGTTTTCTTGACGCGAGCACGAGAGCTGGAACATGAACAACGCGCAACTTCGCCGCCGCCAACTTCTGCAATATATGGCCACACTGGGCATCCTCAGTGCACTCCCTTCCAGCATTTTAGCGCAAATTATCACGCGGCAACCGCCACGCAGCCCGTTTAACAGCAGTTCCACTGCAGAAGAGGTGACTGAAGGACTGGATCTCAGCGGTCTTACCATCGCCATTACCGGGGCCAACTCAGGGTTGGGCTATGAGACCATGCGCGTACTGGCCATGCGGGGCGCGCACGTTATTGGCATCGCACGCACACAGAGCAAGGCTGAGGAAGCCTGCGCCAGCATTGCGGGTAATACTACGCCGATGTTCCTCGACCTCGCCGACTGGGAATCCGTGGTGCGCTGTGCTGAGAAAATTCGCGCCACCAATGTGCCGCTGGACGGCCTTATCACCAACGCGGGCATCATGGCACTGCCCGAGCTGGAGTTGGTAAATGGCGTGGAAAAGCAGTTTGCCGTCAATCATCTCGGACACTTCATTCTCATCAATCAACTGCGCAAGCCGGTTCTAGCCGCGCCTCAGGGGCGCTTTACCCAGCTCAGCTCGCTCGCTCACCGCAGCGCCGACAAGGGCATTGAGTTCGACAACCTGGACGGCAGCAAGCACTACGACCCGTTTACTGCCTACGGGGTATCCAAGTTGGCGAACGCCCTGTGTGCGCGCGAACTGGCTGCGCAAATTTCGCACACAGACGCGACCTCCAATAGCGTACATCCCGGTATCATCAGAACTAATCTTCTCCATAATTTACCGGCATGGCAGCAGTGGGGCGCAAAGTATTTCGGCTGGATTTTTCTGCAGAGTGTTGAGGAGGGGGCGGCCACCACCTGCTACGTGGCCACCAGTCCGGAGCTGGTTGATGTACGTGGCTTCTATTTTGTTAATTGCAACGTAGATAAAGGCGAAACCCGGTACATAGACGACGATGCCATGGCAGCAAAACTGTGGCAGATCTCCGAGGAACTGACACGGGATTATCTCCCTAAAAACGAGGCGTAGGGTTAACGCGCATTTATCAGACCTGCGCCTGCAATAACTTGATCTGATGCCGTAGCCACGACGACAACCAGAAATTGACACTGTCTTGCAACAGACCTTCATGTGCTGCAATTGCAGCGGTCACTGCTCCCGGCACGGGGTGCTGCTGTGACAAGACGATATCCAGCAGATGCAAAGCCTCCACATATTCTTTTTGCAACAACTTCTGCTGCGCCCGCGCCACGATGGCATCAGCCCCACCCGCTAGTTCGAGCAAGTCTGCGTTGATCGAACTGCGCGGCTGCGCATACAGTTGCGTGGTCGATTTGTGCTTGAACCAGCCCGCATAGTTCTCCCATATGGCGCGCACGCCCCAGGAGACCTTGCCGTAACCCTCCCCCACCTCCAACGCTGGCGGCAGCGCGATTGTTGCCATAAGCGTGGGCAAATCCGCACCCGCATTCATACCGTTTACGGTCTCATCGTGTACATAGAGAATGGCATCTCGCAGCACCGTCAGCTCCATTGCTATAAGCTCCGCACCCACCACCGGCTCGTGGTGGCCGTACAGAATAGTCTCCGCACCCAGATCCAGCACCACCTGCACTGCCGCCGCAACGGTCAGTGCGTCCCGGTAGCGGTCACCGCGAATGGTCACCAGATTTGGAAAATGACCGAAGGGGCAACCGAACAAATTGCCGGTCAGGCAGATTTTGTGTTGCGGCAGCCATACAATCAGTGAGTCGTTTGTCTCCGCCCCTGCCACTGCAATCAATTCAACCTCAAGACCACCCAGTGAAAAGGTGTATCGGTCTTCTACAAAAATATCGGGCGTGGGCGCATCCTGCGCGGGGAAATCAGTGAGACCCTGCTCGGCGTAATACTCGAATACACGCGCAAACTTGTCAGTGAATGCGAAGGCGGAGCGATTGGCGCGAAATGTTGCCAAGCGACGGTCGTAGGCCTGATGCGCAGGATTTTCGGCCTGCGCGACAACCAGAAGTTCAGGATTATGCTGCCGAAAAAATGCCACCCCTCCCACATGATCCACATGTCCCTGTGTCAGGATCAGGTAACGCAGCGGCCCACTTGAAACTGAGTCAAAGTTACGTTTGATAACAGGTGCTTCGATACCCATGCCGGCGTTGACCTGAATGTTACCTTCAGGTGTTTGCAGCAAATAACTGTTGGAGAATGCCTCGCACAGTACGATAAAATCATTAATGCGCTGTGTGCCAAACTTGGCTGGATTAGGCTCTACCGGGCGCGATTTGTAGATAGGGTTTCTCATCACATCACCTGTTGCGGTCAAAGCACTTCCACGTTCACCGGGAAGCGATCAAAGTAAAATGCGAAGCGCTCCCGCAATTGCGCTGGCTCGACGGCAAAATCACCGCGCAAGTTGTACACCACGCGCCCGTCTCTGCCACGCGGGTGCTGGTCTATAAAATGCTGCAACTCAGTGCGCGCCGCCGCCGTCATCTCGAGGTTTGCCCTGGCGTAAATTTTCTCCACCATACCCAGATCATCTGCCATAAACTCGTGAAAAAGCACGTCGATACTGCGCTCGGCAGGCCAGCTCGATCGGTCATTCACACATGCCTGCAGGAGCTCAAAGACACGGTCTGACCAATAGCGGATCAAGCCGGAAAGGTCCACCTGTTTGCGATTGATACGTTGCCCGTAACCGAGCATCGTCGCGGCCGACTGAATCACGGATACCGGGTCCCTGTGGGTAATAGCCACCGTGGCATCCGGAAAGACCTGCCGCAACACGGGCAGTTGCTCCAGGTGCTGGGGGCACTTCAACACCCAACGCGTACTGCCCCCTGTGCTATCACCGTCCTGCCAGGTGAGAATCTTCAACACGGTTTTCATGTATTCGTAGTGCGGTGTCTGGTCGCAACGGTAGTAATGATCACGCCAGCGCGGTGACACGCTGAGCCACTCGTAGTTGTAGGAGGCAAAGTCGGGGCCCATCAGTTCCAACTCTTCGTGAATATGATCAGGATTCATGGGGTGCATTGCCGCCAGCAGCGGCGATAACGCTTGCATCATTTTCCACTGGTCTGCGCAGCGCTGGTATCGGGGATCCAGGCCATCTGCTGTCGACGGCTCACCCGGTAGGGGAACTGGCTCATAGGATTCCCACAGCGGCAGGGCTCGAAGCCGACTATCGGCCGCCATAAGGTTGAGCAAATGTGTGGTGCCGGAGCGCGGCAAACCCGCCACGATAATCGGGGCAGTAATGGTGACATCGTGTATTTCAGGGTGGCGCACTAGGAGATTCTGAATCAGCAGACGGCTTTTGGCGTGTTGCAGAAGTTTATTGCGCAGTGCGAGGCGCCCGAGGTTGGCGAGACCGCTATCGCTGCCCCACTCATCACACAACAACTCAAGTCGCACACGGTAATCGGGCGGCCCGAAATCATCCAGCCCGGTGAGTTTTTGCGCTTCTTCAAGGATACTTTGGCTGGTGATGTCGATAGCCAAGCTATCGGCATACGCCAGTGCGCCGCTCTGCGCAGCGCTTAATTCGGGCGTCGCGAGGTCAGTGATCCGAATTTCATTGCTCACACGCCATCATCCTCAGTCTGACAGGACTCCTAGGACTTGGCAGTGAGCTTGGACAGGTATGAATTCAGTATCTGCGCCCAACGCTGCACTATCCGGTCAAAATCTGCAGTGTTGGTCACGGCATCGGCAATTTGCGCCATACCGGCGTCATCAGCAGCTTCCGGGTCGATTACCCTGGCAATGAGGTCGCCTGTCTTACCGTCGAGCAACTCAAGGTACAGGGTCATGCTGCCCGCACTGGCCACCAGGATTTCCTCCATTCCCGGCGTCATAAGATCAGGCGCTGTAATCTGCAGATTGATAATTGCAGGGCGCAGAATGAGGACTCCAGTTCCGCCGGTTTCGACGAACTGACGACCATCGGCCGTCAGTACCTTGGTAATTTCTCGCGCAAATTGCTGGGACACTTTCTTGCGAATCGCCTGCATGTCCTTATCGGTCACCTGATCTTCAAACGTCGCCTCCACGTTGTGATTGCGCTGCCAGTTCTTGGCAAAGGACACATAGGTATCGAGTAGGGCGATCTTGTCGTACTGGCTGAGGTCCGCCCCTGGCTTCAGATAGACAGCTGCCAACTTGGTGTCGGGCATCAAGTGTAGGCCATCAGAACTGACGGGAGGGAAACCGGCGTGCTGGTTGGCCGTCGCACACGCGCCAAGCAAAACCACCAACAGGCCACCAACAATACGCTTGATCATCGCTTAATTCTCCTCAAATTATCGGCCGTTATAATAGAACAAACCGTAGTGCATACCCAGAGACAAATCAATCCTGTGAGGCAGTACGAATGTACCGCGGCGGATTACCGCAGAGAAGTCTTGCATGTCGAACCCATTCAGGGTACTGGCGTATCTTGAGGCAGGCTGATAGCATAGCAGGCCATTTAATCACACGGGGACGATCGCAATGTTTGATCGAACCAAGAGTAAATCAGCACCTAAAGAAGCGGCTACACCGCCATCATCACACTCTGTGCCGGCCACCCCTGCACCTGCGAGGAATTCCGCAATGATAGGACCAAGCATCGTTATCAAAGGCGACGTCACCGGTGAGGAAGATCTCCTTATTCAGGGGAAAGTCGAAGGCACAATTAACCTCAAGGGCAACATGGTGTCCATTGGTAGTTCGGGTGAAGTCTGCGCCGACGTCCACGCCAAGGTGATACAAATAGACGGTAAAGTCACGGGCGACATCAGCGCCAGCGAGAAGGTAACTATCTCCAAATCGGGCAATGTGCATGGCAATATTGTCGCACCTCGGGTCACTTTGGAAGACGGCGCTCTATTCAAGGGCAGCATTGACATGGACCCCGCTGGTACTGCTTCTGGCAAGGCGTCAGTCGTGGCACATCAGTCGGCGCATTCATCGACACCGCAGCAGAAAGCTCCCGGTCTCGATCTGAAGAGCGCCTGAGAGCATTTTCGCTGCTCGCAATTCACGCCTACCAGCGGATGCTTCTTGCGCAGACCAGCCTTTGCCGAACACTTCGAAACAGTCATCAAAGTTGCTGTCCTCCCTGTTCCAGCGACTTGATGTGGAGCAGGCTGTCACCGTTTTTCACGTGGGCTCGGCACTTCCCGAAACAGTCGATTTTTTCGCCCAATACCGCTGTAAACTGCATTTCGTTGATGTATTTTCAGCGCTTCCTATTGCTACCTACGATGACGCTACTGCCGACGATGAAACAGCTGCAGATGCTGTGGCCCAGTTTCGGGCCATGCTGCAACTTCCTGATCAAACACGATTCGATATCTGCCTATTCTGGGATGTGTTTAATTTCCTCGACAGGCAAACGCTCAGGGCATTTCTTGCCGCGATCCGCCCGCACCTGAAAAGCACTACTGTTGCGCATGCTTTTTCCGTGCACAACCGGAAAGCAACTCAGCAAAATTACTTGTACGGCATCAATGACTTGGACTCACTAAGTGTCAGGAACAGACTGGCCACGCCAGCGGGCTACAACCCACACAGCCAGCGAGAACTGAAAGAGTTACTGGACTGCTTCCAGCTCGAACGCAGTGTTCTGTTACCCGATAGCCGACTGGAGCTACTACTTCACAGCGCACACCAAAGCCCGGCATGAACAGCAGACGCGCCTTTCACTGGCTACCAGCGGTCGCACTACTTTTGTGCACATCAGCTTTTGCCACAACGGTTTACAAGACCGTCAATGACAAAGGAGTGGTCAACTTTTCTGATACGCCGCCGCCGCACGATATTGTAGTGGAAACCGTGGTGATCGAAGTTCCAGGGCCGCTGTCGAGCGAATTGACGGAACAGAGGCTTGAGGATATGCGGGACACCACCGACCGCATGGTTGCCGATCGGATGGCACGGGAAAAACACCGCGCTGAATTACGCAGCCTTGAATTAGAACAAAGCACTCTACAACACACGCAGCAGACCGCTGACTACTATGATACGACAACGGTCTACAACGGCTATGCACCCTACCCTGTCCGCCGTCAATGGCGCCAGCCCAGATACCCGGCGCAACACCCAATAGCGAGACCTCCGCTTTTACACCCCGACCGACCTGCGGTACCACCCACCGTCAGGCCACTGCCCGGCAATGACTACCCAGCGTCACTCATACGCAGACACTATGACCCTAAAGTGAGGGCAGCGCTGCGTTAATCAGCAGCGTGACTCATCTGTGCTCTTCACAGCTGGTATCCACTGATACGACATTGCGCAGCACGCGCAAAAATCAGGCAAAACGATCAGACAAAAAACGGCTGGCGCGATCATCGCCAACCGTTTTTCACTCAGACTGAAAACTAGAAGCGGCGAGACAAGGCCGCCATGAACTACAGCACAGTAGTTTTTTCGTCAGTTTCGAATCCTCTTATCGTTACAATCAACGAACCAACACGCAATTACAGCAGGCGCTATAAGTCGCATCCATGCCCAATATGGTACCAAGTATTTATACTTCAAACGGTCAGAATGGTTATTGCACAGCGACCCAATCGCATCGCTGCCAGAGACATTTCGCGCTGCCTCCAGCGCTCATCGCGGACCTGCATATTGCGTCTGCTGCTACATCAACGCGGTGGGTATCGGTGCTATGATGCGCGGCAACGTGATGTACCTACAAGCTAGAATGCCCGACCTTTGCAATACCGCATGACTAGCACCGCATGACTAATAATGACAACGGAGAACAACGTTTATGAACACCGTAATAAGCAGCTTGTTGATTTTATGCATTCTTCCCGTGGCTTGCGCTTGGACCGCAGGCTATTTCCGCCAAAAGCAGCTGGGCAGTGTCGACAACAAAGAACCCCGTGTCCAATCCCAGAAACTGACCGGTGCCGGGGCGCGGGCAGTGGCTGCGCAGGCCAATAGTTGGGAGGCACTGGCCGTTTTCAGTGCTGCCATTTTAGCGGTGTTTATCAGCGGTGTGGAGATGCAAAGCATCGCCACTTTGGCAATTGCCTTCGTCGCCTTACGTATCACCTACATTCCACTGTACATCGGCAATCTGGACAAGTTGCGTTCGCTGACTTACATCGTTGGACTGGGTATTTGTATCTATTTTTTCTACCTTGCGCTGACTGCCAACTGATGGCAGGCGCGGCGAGCTTCGCGGCGCCCCCTATTTCATCGGTTGAACATTAGACTGCCAACCCGCGCCAGCTACAGACCCTATCGGCGAAGTACGGGCGCGCGCTTTTATCAGCTCAGCATCTGCCGGGCGGATAAATCTGGCTGCAACCGCAGCGTCGGTCGCCCTATCGATCGCTTCGACATACGCCGCTTTGTCTGGGTAAAGCTCGGCCAGCATCGCCTCGTCAAACAACACGGTGGTGCCAAACAGGCCACAGAACGCAGCGTTAGCCGGTGGCTGCCCTTCCCCTGAGAGGAGCGCGACAGGAGCATCCACATAGGGTGTACGAACCCCACCCAGTACGTTTCCAAGATTGTCGTATTCAAAACCTGTTCGCTGCGCATTTAGCGTCAGCAATGGCGCAGAAGGCGCGGGGTCGCCAGTCCGAATCCAGCCGTCCACAGCTGCGATAGCCGCTTTGGCCACCCAGTGCCCGGGCCCGTCATTCACAGGTAGCGGACATGTGATAAACGGTGGGCGGGCATCATTGTTAGAAATCACATCGGCTACAGTGGGATCGTCACCCCTGTCAACGGGACCCTTGATTGTGGTGTAGACATCCGAGTGTGCTGCACCTGCCACCTCCCATAACCTGAGCGTCTCGGTATCAGGCTGACGCTGCGTCACTGAATTCAGCCTGAAAATATCGGTCTCCGCCTGCAGGGTGAGGACGAGTTCAGGCAGATCCTCGCGGATGAAAACAGGGTCGGGGGTCGCCACCTCCACCTGTGGTATCTGCGACAGCGCTGAGCTGCCGTTGCCTCGACTGTGAATAATAAAACCGTCAAACAATTCGATAGTGGGGTGTATCGCGTTCACGTAGGTCACCAAACGAAATGCCGACTGCGATTGGCCCACCGCGATCATACGCTCCACGCTGAGACCACCGAGAGGGTCCATACCCACTGGATTGCGCACGGACTGCGCAGCCTGCGAGAATATGTCGTAGGAAAAGCTGTCGCCCGGATGATTCAGGCTGGCATAGCGCTCGGCGTCAATGACCTTCAGCGGCAAATCAAATGCACCTCCACCTTCCACGCCTGCACGTTGCGCCGAGACGCCCACCCATGCATAGCCCTCGCGCATCAACTCAGTCTGCATCTGTGTCAGGTCCGGTGCGGCATCCACGCCACCAGAAACGTTGAACCATTCCACGACAACCGTACCGTTAAAATCCGCATCATTCATCGGACGCAGCACCACAATACGGCTGGTAAACTCAGCTGCATCGGCCCCCTCTACAGGCCAGACACCGTCTGAACGCAGCTCATCTGTGGGGATATAGGACATTGCCGTTCCCGAAATGAAATACTCGGTTTCAAGGTACCCCACTTCCGCCTCATCGAAGTTGACGCCTGCATAGAAGGGCGTGCCAGGCACATAGCCCTGAGTGCGCAAGTCGACGGCTAGTGCACCAAAGTTGATGACACAACATTCCGCACCCCCGCCACCGGATATCGGGCCCTGAACTGTGGGGTTGGCTGCCTGCGGTTTTTCGATGGCAGGTATGGCGTCACTGTCATTATTGTTGTCCCCATCACTGCAGCCGCTTAGCAAGAGCACAATAAAGAGCGACCCCCAGACCAACGTGAGCGGGTTCTGACATTGCATGGTTGATCTCATAATAGCCCTCGTTTTGATCGTTATATTTATTGCCTGCCCTCATGTCAGCGGCAAAGGACCGTCGGCTTCGGCTTAGGCTTCAGCTCTGGCAACGCGGGCAGAGACGCCTGACTATAGCGCGGCTTTCCCCGGCTGCCAATTCACCAGTGGTCGATTAAAAGAGATTAGACAAAAAAAAGCCGCGCTATCGGAGCGCGGCTTGGAAAGTTTCCGGATGGTGGACTATGGCAGCTACTGGAGCGAGCCTTCTATAATCCAGTCTGCCCACCAGGCATCTGCGGCAGCGGTGCCCGGCCTGACGGCGCCCACGTAGTCCGTACTTTCAAAGACAAAGCCGGAGCCGTTATTCACTGCTGTGATCATCGGTGCAGCCACTGAGGCATTCCCACCGGTGAGTGCGAAAGCGGCATCAATATTTACCGGAGCAACCCCGGCGTTTATTGCTACGTCCGCAGCGCGTCTCTGGTAATAGCCGTCCTCGCATTGGCCGGGGACGTTCACGAGAGTGATATTGGAGGGAATCACGGAACCACTGACAGACGCATTATCAATGCGGATACAGCCCACATTGAAATTGCGCACCGCCGTGTTGTAGATCGCTGTATTCACTGCACCGCGCAGTCGCATACCTGGCTGCTGGCCTTCTGCAGCGGACGCATTGTTATTCACGGGGCCGCCAATAATCAGAATGTTAGACAGTACGGCTTCGGTCTCTGGCACATACGCTGCATCGCTGGAGTTGGCTTCAATACCGCGCGGATCGTTACTGCCGGTCGGCGCGAGCTTGTTCTGGTTCTTCTGCACGATAGCGTACTGGATGTTGCCCTTGTAGCCCTCGTCGTAGTCGATGTCATCATCATCGTTGCTGGTCAGCACAACATGGGTGACGTTGACCGTACCACCAAACCACTCAATGCCATCGTCTAGGTTACTGTGAACCTGAATATAGCTAATCATCGTACCGTAACCGACGCCCTGTAAAGTCAGACCGTTGATTTCATTGTTTGGCCCGGCGATCCTGCCGCCCTCTGCAATGCGCACATAACGCAAGGCTCCGCTGTTATCCGCGGGATCATTGCCACCGTAGTTGCCTACGATAGTGCCGCCCTCACCTCGAACGTTACACACAGTGCCAGTGCCGAAACAGGGACCAGTACCACCCTGGCCGTATTGCGGTGCGAAACCCTGAATGATTACGCCACCCCACTCTCCCTCACCATTAAGGTTATCGTCATTCAAACTGCTGAATGTGATGGGCGCCGCCGGCGAGCCAACTGCGTTGAGTTTTGATCCCCGCGTCACGATTAACGAGCCGTTGTCAAACGCGCGCACTTGCACACCCGGGCGAATGGTCAGAGTAACACCCGCATCACGGATTGCCTGGACATCGGCGTCATTCGCTACGGTAACATTGCCCGCACCAACGATAATCTCACCGTCGAGGCGCCACTCTACACCTGCCACCAGAGTGTAATCTTCGTCGATGCGACCGGTAATTGTACAAATGGTATCGTCAGCTTCGCAGCTTACAAAACTGGCAGGCGCCACCGGTTCAAGCTGAGTTACCGTGCCGGGCAGCGTCCAACCTTGCCACCAGGCTTCGCCGTTGGGATCGACCGCGCCCACAAAGTTGGTTTGGTCAAATACGAAACCGGAGCCGTTGTTCACTGCGCTTATAACTGGCGCTGACGTAAGTTGTGCCTGGCTCTCCTGAATCGCCATGGTGTCGCTAAAGGTCAGCACAAGTTCTTCAACATTGTCGCTAATGTCTGCCGGGCGCCGCTGATAGAAACCATCCTGACAGTCGCCAAGTACATTCACCATGGCGACCACGGAAGGAATCACAACCGAATTAACCGTCGCATTGTCGATACGCACACAGCCGATATTAAAATTGGTAACCGCACTGTTGTAGACCGCGGTTTTGACCGCGCCACGCAGACGCATGCCGGGCTGCGGTCCCTCAGATGAAGCTGCATTGTTGTTTACTTTACCGCCAATGATGGTGAAGTTTGCCAGCACCGCCTCTGTCTCCGGAACATACGCCGCGTCGCTGGAATTCGCTTCCACTCCGCGCGGATCATTAGATCCCCGCGGCGTTTCAGCAACATTATTCTTCTCGATGAGAACGTACTGGATATTTCCCATATAGCCTTCATCGTAGTCAATATCGTCATCGTCATTATTGGTCAGCACTGCGTACTTGAGGTTTACCGTACCACCAAACCATTCGATACCGTCATCAAGGTTGTTGTGCACCTGAATATACTCAAGCATGGTGCCGTAGCCCACGCCCTGCAGGGTCAAGCCATTGATCTCGTTGTTCGGGCCAGCCACCAGACCGCCCTCTGCGATGCGCACATAGCGCAGGGTGCCGGAGTTGTCAGAAGGGTCATTACCGCCGTAAACAGCGATATCGGTGCCGCCTTCTCCCTCGACATTACAGACATCGCCCGTACCAAAACAAGGGCCGGTTCCGCCTTGTCCATACTGCGGCGCAAAGCCCTGAATGACCACGCCGCCCCATTCGCCCAGCCCGTCAAAGTTGTCATCCAGACTGCTAAATGTGATTGGGTTTGCAGGGGTACCGTCAGCCATCAGCATGGAGCCGCGTGTTACCAGGAGCGAACCCGTATCAAATGCACGAATATCAGTACCCGGTTCGATTTCAAGCGTTACGCCGTTGTCGCGCACTGCCTGCACATCGGCGGCGTTGCTGACGCTCTGGTTGCCGCTACCGACGGTTACCACCCCGTCTAGGCGCCACTGGACTTGGCTAAGCAATGTGTAATCTTCATTGATAGTGCCAAAGATCGTACCGATAGAGCAATCCGAGTTAAAACTAACAAAATCTGCAGGCACCACTTGGGCACAATCTCCAGAAGGCAGCGGAGGGTTTGGGTTGACAGGGTCAATGGGGCCGACAAAATCATTGGTGATATTGACGTTGTCGCCATCACTGCCGCCACACCCAACCACGCTGGCAAGGAGCGGGACAAGTAATGCTAGATACAAGGATTGCTTCATCATGGTTTGCTTCCTGGTCACGTTTAAATTCAATGCAGATCGATTGCACCTGCCTCTCTTTGCTAATACGTTCACGTCACAACTCCTCTCCGAATAAGGTCATAGATCAGAATTTGTAGGTCACGCCGACTTTAAAGAACCTGCCCACGTTATAGCTCTCAATGGTGTCGTCGTTCTGGGAGTACTCGACTTTGGTGTTGAGGATGTTCTTGATCGAACCGTCCAGAACCAGATGGTCGTTCCATACTTTTTCGTAGGTAAAATCGACAATGAGCCGCCCGTCCTCGAACTCCGGCCCGTTGTTGATGCCGCGTGCAACGCGGAAGATCCGCTTGTCAAAATAATTGATAAGGAGCGTAAACTTCTGCTCGGTTGCGTAGTGATCCATCCCTATTTGCAAGTTGCCAAGCCACTCAGATTGACCCTGCAACTGCCGACCATCGGCATTGGCACCTTCCAGGCGCAGCGAATCTGCCGACAAATCTACCTTGGAGTCGATATAGGAAATATTGCCGCTGAGAAAGACCAGATAGTCATCTGTTTCCATCACATTCTTGGTGCCGTCAATCTCGACACCGGAAAGGTCTGCACTCTCCTGATTCACAAACGTCGTACCGGCTGCGGCAGAGCCGGACGCATCGGGGATAGCGCGCTCCACAGGATCGGAGATGGACTTGTAAAAATACGCCAGCGATACGCTCTCGCTCTCCGAAAAATAGTACTCCAAACGGATATCCGAGTTATCGATGGTAGATACCGTCAGTTCCGGATTGCCAAATATCGGATCATCTGTTTCCGGATCAAAGGTCTGCGCCTCGGCCCGCTCAATGATCCCGGGGTAAGACACTGTCTGGGAGTAGCCCAACCGAACCTGTATCTCTTCAGTCGGTCGCCACGCCAGGTTTACTGCGGGGTACCAGTCGTCATAGTCAAGTTCATTCGACGCGTTGGCGTCGTTCGGGTAAGCAATGTTTTGGTTGAACTTCTCGAAGCGCGCACCCACTACCAATGTCCAGTCTTCACCGAAGTCTGTATTGGTATTGACATAGCCCGCCTGAATCTCCTCCTGTGAATCGTAGGAATCGGTATCTGTCGTATTCGCCCTCAGACGCACCTTTCCGACGGCAAAATTGTTGTACGTAAGCACCTCATTCTCAAGGCTCTGATTGATATTCAGATCAATGGTTTCCTGACCAAACTCAGTGAGGGCAACGCCAAAGCGGTACTGATCGAAGCTCCTCTCTTTATCAGAGTACATTCCCCCGAACTGTATCTCTGTGGAACTGATATTGCCCCACTCCAGATCGATGGAGTAATCCGCACCGAGGTCGGTGCTATTTTCATCCAGTTTCGACCAACGACGCTCAAACGCTGAGGTGGAAAAAATATTGTTGAAATACGTATACGTGCGGCGATCCGGTTCGTCGCGCTCTGTTTCAGAGTAGGACACGCGCCAGTCAAGCTCATGAACACCGTGGTCAAATTCAAATTCGTTATAACCTGTAAACGCCTGTGATGTGAACTGACGTTCTATCCAGTCGAGGAGATAAATGTCTGTCTGGTTGTCTTCCTGCGTGTCGATACCACTGTCGATTCGTGTGATGTCGTCGGTGTTATGCAGGTACATGGTTTTCGAGAGTATTTCGTTGGCAGCTCCGTACTCGTACCCCACCGCCGCGTAGGTTGTGATCGCAGTTGTTTCCTGAGAGCGCTGATAGTTTCCGATGAGACGCAGCGGATTCGACCACTCGGCGTTGCCGCGATCCTCGGTGGAGCGATCAACATCTGCGGCAAGATAGTAACCCCACTCATTGTCACCCGCCGGCAATCGATCGCCATAGGCTAACGATACTTCGCCGTTGGGTAATCCTGTTTTGTCGCCCACTTTGTAATCATCCTGAAACTGCACACCGAGTTGCGCGGCTTCTGCAGGAGAAGTACAACGCACCGGATCAAAATCGCAAACCGTCAATGAGCGGCCGTCATCGGTCGCACCGAGCACACTGTTGGGGAGTTCTCTCAGGCCCGAGTCGAAGCCTGCCCAATCGCCTTCGCTGCTGGCATAACTGAGAATGTCAGCACCGGTGGCGCCGGGGTTGTAGCCCAGCGAGCCGCTCACTTCCAGCACGCGCTCATCAGGAATCCCCCTAGTCTCGATCATAATCGCGCCACCGGTAGTGGTGGCGAGCTGGTCGGCGGTAAATGATTTCTGAATTTCTATCCCACCGACTATAACGGTTGGGAACAGGTCTAACTCCACCTCACGACGCTGGGTATCAGTGCTGGGCATTAGCAGACCGTTAAGGCTACTGGAAATGTATCGCCCATCCAGGCCCCGCACGGTGGCGTACTTGCGGTCGATAACTGACACGCCTACCACTCTGTTCAGCGCAGAACCCACGTCGCTGTCACCGAAACGCTCAAGCTGGGCAGCATCAATAGCATTGGTGATGGATGTAGCATAACGTTCAACACTGGCGGCATTTTCCTGTGGATTGAAAACTCCCAGCACGAATACTTCTTCCAGCGGCTGGCCGCCGGCCCCAATCACTGGCGCAGCGATATCGATACCTTCAGGACGCAGAGTTACTGTTGCGTTGACGCCAAGGTCGGCCATCACTCGAACATCGGACACAGATGCCGTGTTAAATGCGGGCGCGCTGACATCGATGACGTACTCTCCCCGCGGTATTTGCAGTACATACACGCCAAATTCATCAGTGCTTGATGAATATTCGGTGCCTGCCGCAGCCACGGTCGCTCCCTCTATCGGTGCACCGTTAGCTCTCAGAATTTTCCCCGTGATAAAACCCTCACCTGCAGGAGCATCGACACCAAACTTACGAATACTCACCTGTGGTTCATCGCCCGACGCGGCGGTGAAAGCGACCTTAATCTCTACGTCCTGTTCCGTATCGGAACGGAACTCAATCGGGAAATTGATATTATCGTCGACAAGGGTGAGCACATGGCTACCGGGCTCCAGAAACGCGCTGACAGCGCCACGGCTGTCAGTGGCGCCGACATTACGATCGTTCAACTGAACAGTCGCGCCTTTTAGCGGTGCGTCATCAAAAAAGACCATCAGATAGACATTGGCGGCGCGTACCTGATGGGACAAAAGAAAAAGTACCAGTCCCGCGTACACTGCTAGTCGTTTCATAATTGGGTTTCGCCTTGACCTAAGAATACATTGGGTGGCAATAGAGACGTATTTGCGGAGGGCTGAGCGTCCGAAATTACCGTCGAGTACATGCAGAGTTAATCTGTCCTCATGCGACGGCATACTAGCCATGCAGAGTGACAGTCTTGTGATAGTTATGTTTCAGATTTATTAAATGTCTATCGGATTTAGAATTATTCAAGCAGCAAGCAGGCCGTGAGAACGCGGTGCCGGGCTCTGGCAAAGAAAAGAAAAGAAAATAGCAAAGAGCTCGCGCGAAGTGCACGCGTCATAAATTCCGTTCTGCAGCTTAAATCGTTAGCTACATTGGAGTGAAGAAGAGCAGACCCACCCAATCAGCCAACGTGATTGTTGTTTGGCTACAACCGCAGGGTGACTTTGCTATAGCCTTCTATGCAAGTACTGCTTGCCAGAAAGTCTTCGAGCTTAGGCGAAGAACCCTCAGCATCGTTTTCTACCGCCGAAAACATGAGACCACCATAATAGCCGACAGCCTGTGCGAGAATATTGTCGCGCTCCGTCTCGTCAAAGCCGTCTAGCAGTGTATGCGCTTTCTCACCGTACTCATCCTGAGTCAATTGCCCAAGCGACTGTTGCGCCAGTACACATGCCAATTTTCGAGAAGCCTGGAACTCCTCAGGGGCAAAAGACAGCGCTGCGCCTTGTGCGGCATAGGCGAGCAGCAGCGGAATAAGGCAAGTTCGAACCACGGATTTCATCTATGACTGGTCTCTCTTTTGTGCCCTGTCGGGACACGCTACTCGGCTGGCCAGGGCAGAGTATAAGAAGAGTTTCTTACACTCATGTGACAGCCCCATGACAATCCGGGTACTTTTTCCTGCCCCAAATACTCCAAACAATGATCTCTGACAGTGGCCGCCACACAAATCTCTACGGGTAAATCACACAATTGTTACAATTTGATGAATTTTTCGCGAAACAAGGTGGCAAGCACGGTTGATTTAGGAGTAATATTTTTTCTGAAGGCGCAACAGGAGCTACTTATAATGAATCCTTTACTGAAAACACTGATTATCCCGGCAATTCTGCTGGCCTGCCCCGTGGCCATGGCTGACAACGAAAAGGACTGCCTGCTCGAAGGGACCGTGATGCATGGCGCGCAGGGGAGCCAGGACGCGACTAGCGTGAAGATAACCTCCATCAGCAACTACGATGCAGAGTCTCGTTGCAATGTTAAACGCGGTGCGAAAATGGAGTTCAAGCTGCCGCAGGATACGCGGCTCAAGCAAGCGCCGTCGGGCAGCGATGTAAAGTACCGATACCGAACAGATGACGCTGGGCAGTCAGAGACGCAACTGATCAGCGTCGGCGCCTGAAGTGAACCAGTAGATCTGGACTGGTCGCTCTCGGCGGCCAGTCCCTGTGATGACATTTCAGTGCAATGTCGTTCAGCCAGTAAAATCATCCGCAGTGGCTTTCATCATTTCTTCCAGAAACCAGGCAGGGAACTGCCCGACAAACTTCTGCATGTCCCAGTAATCGCTCCAACGGTAAATCAGCCCATCCTTGATCTCATGCATACTGACAAACGTGTGGGCGGCGATCTCACCTGACGTGAATGTCCAAGTTTCGGTATGGTCGAGAAAAACCACATCACCTTCGCATGCAATGTGGTGCGTGACTTGCTCCTGTTTCTGCAAATGCTTGAACGCAATCTGCAGACGCTTTACGCAGTTCTCCGGGCCGTACGCACCCGGGTCATCGCTGGGTACGTCACGGTAGTGAATCTCAGGGTGCATGCACCCTCTCATGGCCTCCCAATCCATATCACTGAGCGCCCGCCACATTTTTTCTACGATCGTCTTATTAGCGCTAATCGACATTTTTTTCTAAGCCCCAAGCCTCTGTTTGAAGAGTTTCATTGTGACATAGCCTTCACTTTCAAATCCTCCCACGCCAGTGCAACAGTCAATACTTCTGTCAAATAATTTGCGAGCAAGGGTCATCGTCACAATTCGTTAACCGCTCGGTCGCGAGTTTGAAACAATTTCCGTTCAGTCTTCTACCAAATCCATTGCAAACGCGAGACATGCGCATGAATCAGCATCAACACAATCTGCAATCAAAGCAGCGTTTGCGACGTGAGATCAGTAGCCATATCGAAGATTTCCTGCATCGGGGCGGACGGATTGAGGTGATAAACGAACACCCTCAGTTCGACCAGCTTATCCGCTTGCGTTATCGACCGACAGCCGCCAATCTATCCACCATACTCGCTCTGCCCATGGAGTAGTTGCCACCTTTTTTTATGTGGCGGTTCATAGTCCTCTTGCGCTGGCGCTGACCCTACGGTTCTGAGACCATTCCTGAATTCTTGGGAGTGCAGGCCGCAATATGGATACAAGAGTGGAAGGTTAATGGCTGAAAGCAGGTTAGTGTCACTGGGTGCTGGCGTCATGCCGGAGTTTCCCGCCGAAAATGTGGTTTACGCGGCGGCAACGGCAGGCTTCAACGCGGCAGGTATCTGGTGTGAACCTCTGGCGTGGGACAGCCAGCGCACACGAGCGGTAAGAGCGGCGCTCGAAGACACAGGGATTTGCCCGCTCGATCTCGAGGTAATTTGGTTTAAACCTGGCGAATCCCTCAGTACTCATGACGCAATGATCGATGTCGCCCTGGAACTGGGCGTGCGCAATGTGCTGTGTGTATCATCCGAGCCCGACATCACTCGCACCAAACAACGGTTCGAACACTTGTGCCGACAAGCCGAAGGCAGTGCGCTGCGAATCGTTCTGGAGTTTCTCGCGATTACTGAGGTCCGCTCACTGCAACAGGCGCTGCAAGTGGTTCAGGAGGTCGCTCATCCTGCTGGCGGAATTCTGGTGGACGCGCTGCATCTTTATAGGACAGGCAGCTGTGCTGAAGATCTGGCCGCCATTGACCCGCAACTCATGCCCTATATTCAGCTCTGCGATGCCAGTGCCACATTGCGGGATCGCAGCCCGGAAGGTCTTATCGAAGATGCGCTGTACCTGCGCCAGATGCCAGGCGACGGCGACCTGCTCCTCACCGCGATACTGGATCAGTTGAATCCACACTTACCGCTGAGCATGGAGATACGCTCCCGCGCTTTGATGCAGCAAACGGAGGGCGATGCGGTCGCGCGTGCCGTGTCCGTATTCGAAGCCACACAACGATTCCTGAAGATCTGATCTTCAGGGCCATTTTGCAGACACCACAAAGCCTGATTTTAGTCTCTATGTGACCACTCTCAAACAAAGGGCTATTCGGGCAAAGTATTCTTCGTTGATCCACTGGTACTTCTTCCAGAATGCTGCGTCTACCTTCTTCTGGTAAGCCGATGCATCTTGTCTACGGTAGCGGGAAGTCTTACTCGGACCACCGTTGTAGGCCGAGTAGCTGGCTCTTGCCAGATTGTCCAGGCCGCCTTCCAGGAGATGTTCTTCCCGCCTGATCGCATGCTTCACCAGGTAGTCCAGCAACACCTCGACGCCCGCCGCACTGTTGTAGGCGATATCCCACCGCAGTTTCTGCAGGTCGTAAAATCCACGCCACACGCGCTCATTGATTTGCATCAGGCCGACGTCCCCGCTGCTCGAGCGCAACGGCGCTATCTGGCCTTCCTCGATCACGTATTGCTGCCAGCAACTTTCCTGCCAGGCAGGGGCCAGAACCAAATTCTTGAAAAGGGGGTAGTACGCCTGATCCAGTGTGTATTTTTCCAGCACTGCGTCAGAACTGTGGTCCAGCAACCGAGCGACCATCGGCAGGTACTCGTCGACATTATTCTTATCAGGAACCCAGCTATTAAGTATCTCACCCGTTGCTGCCGCATAGGCCGGGCTTACTAATGAGACGTTGAAATACCATGTTGTCGGTTGTGTCGCCCTGAGTTCGATCTGCTCCTGAAAGAGCTCCTGCAACTCAGGATCAACCGCTTCGTCATCGTCCAGCCTGGCAGGCTTCACTGCATCGACCAGATCAATGTCAAACTGTAGCGCGATATTGAGACTACCCTTTTCAATCGTCACTCCATCCAGTGTCAGGCTGTTGAGAATACTCTGCATCTGCGACATCGAACGGTTGGGTTACAGCTGTTGGCGTCAATGAGGATCGCCCGACTCTGCCCGGGACCAGTCACAACCTGGACGACCATCAACTGCAGCAGCGGGTAATCGAGCTTGATAGGAACTTCTACTGCGGCTCTCCCCGCTGCCTGTGTCGCCGGGGCAGTAAGCGTGAATAACAGTGCAGCGGCGATTGAACGGCACAATGACAAGCTCATGGGAGATGCCAGGTTGAGCAGCACCAGTGAGAGGCAACTATCGGCACCTGCAAATTGTAGGGCCCGGGTACCCGTGTTGTCTTTAACGCAAATAGCGCACGTGAGCAGCAGCGCCGACCTGCGCGGTTTGGTTTGCAGAATTGGCTAATGGTGCAGGACGCCAAGGGCAGCAATCAGCCTTAGACTTGCACTCAGGTATCCACGTTCGGTAGCACCTGACCTGGCTGCGTGCGAGGGCTTCCCAAGCGCAACAGAAGAAGTATACTCGGAACAGTGTTTTTTCGCTGCAAGGCAGACCACATCAATGATCATTGATGTCGTGTCACGCCCCAAGCGGCGGGTTGGCACAGCATTAGCACTAGAAGATTAATAATAAATTTAGGTGACAAGATGTTAAGCGATTACAAGATATTGCCCCTTGTTCACATCGCTCTGTTCATGAGCTTGCTACCCTTGACCAGTTGGGGACAAACGCCCATGACTGGCGATCGGCCGATTCTCGAAGAGCTCATCGTCACCGCGCAAAGACGCGAACAGAACCTGCAGGATGTGCCGGTCGGTGTCTCACTTTTATCAGGCAGGGCGATGATGGAGGCGCAGCTCAAAAACGCCGCAGAGTTGGCAAACTTGATTCCGACACTCAACGTGCAGGCCAGTTCCGGCCCCTCAACAGCGTCATTTAATATTCGCGGGATAGGTACGCAAACCTTTAGTCCTGCCGTGGATCCGAGCGTCTCTACGATGCTGGATGGTGTAGTGATGGGTCGCTCCGGCATGGCTTTTCTGGATCTGGTGGATATCCAACGGGTTGAAGTATTGCGCGGCCCGCAGGGGACGCTCTATGGCAAAAACGCCTCTGGTGGCGTAGTGCATATCATCACCAAGGATCCCACCCCTGAATTTACCGGGACCGCCGCAGCGACTGCAATACAGGATGACGAATACCGCTTGGACGGCAGTATTGCCGGCCCGATAACCGACACACTGGGCTTTCGCCTTACCGGGTCCGGCGTCGATGACGACGGCTATGCAAAGAATTATTTTAATGGTGACAAACTCAATAGCAGCGAGAGCTACAACGTTCGCGGCAAACTGTTGTGGCAGCCACAAGAGGATCTGGAATTCATGCTTGCCAGCGATTACAGCTGGAGCAACTGCGATTGCACGTCACTCAGTATCCGCTCTTTGCTAGAGCCGCCCAGTCAGCAAGAAATTCGGGCCGAACTGGCTCCCCTTGTGCCTTCAAAAGATAATCAGGATGTGAACAACGATGAGCACACATTCACCAGAATACGCAGCAGTGGGTTATCACTCACCACTAACTATGACATTAACGACTACACACTAACGTCCATCACCGCTTATCGCGACTGGCAGAGCGAAAGCTGGGTAGATCTGGACAACAGACCCACAAATATCATTGCACTGAGCGCTCCAGAACCCCCCAAGACGGATCAGAATCAATTCTCACAGGAAGTGAGAGTCGCCTCACCTCCCACCGACTGGGGTTCATTTGTTGTCGGAGCCTTTTATTTCGAACAGGACGTCAATACGAGTAGCGTCCTCAGTTCGGCGTTGTTCTCCCCACCTCTAGACCCTACGTTTCGGGAGGAGTCAGTTAAAGTCAACGGGACAAACGCCTCCTTGTTCGGCGAGGTGAATATCAATCTGTGGCGCGGCTGGCTCCTCATACTCGGCGGTCGGTATACCTACGAGGAGCTCAAATACGATACACAGGCAACCCTCACCGGGCCTAATATTGGTCCCGTTTTTGCGGAAGGCGGAGCAGCCAAGGATTCGCTGGACGAAGATGATTTCTCGCCGAAGATAGCTCTGCAATACGACCTGAGCGATACGGCAATGATCTATGCCAGCTATACCAGTGGTTATAAAGGTCCCGCGTTCGATACCTCGCTGGTCGCTGCGGACTTGAAAGATGGAGATAATAATGACTCACAGGTCCCGGTCGACGAGTATGTGGAGCCCGAAACCAGCGATGCCTGGGAGACCGGCCTGAAGTCGCGCTGGTTCGACGATCGCTTGTTCGTAAACGCCACCGTTTACTACGCCGAATACCAAAACTTCCAAGCACAATCGTTGGTTGATGAGGATGTAACAGATCAAATTCCAGGAGATTTCATACTGGTGAATGCCGGCGAAGTCTCCACAAAAGGTGTAGAGATCGAGTTCATGGCTGCACCAGTGGATGACTGGACGGTGACCGGCGGTGTTGCGTATACAGATGCTACAATTGACGACTATCCCTTGGGTAACTGCGGCGGAGGCCAAAAAGCTCGAATGGAATGCCCCACTGGCTTCCAGGACTTATCAGGCGGCACCCTGCCCTACACGCCGGAATGGAAGGTGACCCTCAGCACGGACTATACGATCCGGCTGGAGGACCAACCGTTCGACCTTGTTCTGGGCACTAATATCCGTTGGCAAGATGACGTGCTCTATGAAATGTCCCAAGACGAAAATAGCGTGCAGGATGCCTACACGATTGTTGATATCCGAGCCACACTCGCGGGCACACAAGAAGGATATCGAGTGACGGCGTTTGTGAAGAATCTGTTTGATACAAACTACGCAACGCTTATTTTTGGGCACAGCGAAATACTGTTGCCGAACGGTTATCTGCAATTGGTGCCAAAGTACGCCAACCGCACGGCGGGCATAGAAGTACGATACGATTTCTAGCCAGTTAGATTGCGCGCATCGTACCTAAGCGGCGAGGCGCTGGCTCTTATATGCTAGCCCCCCACCAGATCGTATGGCGTCGAGGTATCACTCTTTTTTAAACAGCGCCGCTAAGACAGATAGCGCGCCTGAATGCTCGCCTTGAATGCAGTGGTATCAAGTGCCGAACCGGTGGCTTTAACAATTAATTCATCGGGCATGTACAGGCAACCCTGGCTGCGAATGTGTTGATCCAGCCATGTAAAGAGAGGCGTGATGTCACCTCTGCCAAGGCCCGGCAGGATATCGCCGTTGTCGCGCTGCGCGGCGGCGAACAATTGCGCCGCCGCCATCGCGCCCAGTGAATAGGTAGGAAAGTAGCCAAAAATGCCCTCCGGCCAGTGCACATCCTGCATGACACCATCCTTGTCATCGGTAGGCCTGATACCCACTAACTGCTCCATCAGGTCGTTCCATGCCAGCGGCAACTCGCCGGTACTCAACTCTCCCGCCAAAATAGCCTTCTCCAGTTTGTAGCGCAGGATAACGTGCAGCGGGTAGGTCACTTCGTCGGCAAATACGCGCACTAGTCCCGGCTCAACTTTGCGGTACACACGCAGGATATTGTCGACCTCCCAGGCGGGCCCCTCACCCGCCAACAAACGCTTCAGGGTTGGCAGCAGAAAGCGAATAAACTCCTCCGAGCGCGCTGCCTGCATTTCAAGAAGCAGCGACTGGCTCTCGTGCAGCGTCATGCCGCGACTATTGCCAACCGGTTGCCCCTGCCACTGCGCGGGGCGGCCGTCTTCGTACAACGCGTGACCCGTCTCGTGAATGACCGCCATCAGGCTTTTGGTGAAATCGTTTTCATCGTAGCGCGTGGTAATACGAATATCGCCATCCGCTCCGCCGCTAAACGGATGATGTGCAGTATCCAGGCGACCGCGATCGAACGGGAACCCCAACACACGCATAACCTCATGGCTCAATTCGCGTTGGCGTGCGATCGGGAATGGTCCCTGTGGCATTATCGCCACGGGCTCCTGCGCCTGCTTCTCCATTACCTGCTGCAGGAATGGTGGCAGAAAACTCTCCAGATCGGCAAAAATGGCGTCCACCTGTACCTCGCGTCTGCCCGGATCAAACTGATCGAGCAATGCCTCATACGGGGTGACGCCCATCGCCGCCGCCTTGATCGCGGCTTCCTCACGCTTGAGCTGAAACAGGGTTTCGAGTTTGGGGGCCAGACTCTTAAAATCGTTGGCGGCGCGCGCCTGCCGCCACGTCATTTCAGAGGAGGACTGAGCCAGCACCAGTTTCTTGACCAGCGCCGGAGGCATGGCATTGGCGTGGACGAACTGGTGGCGAATTTCACGCAGATTGGCGTGCTGCCAAAGACCGAGCTCGGCGCCCTCCGATTCGGCCTGATCGATCAGATCGGACAGCTCACTACCTGTCTCCATTTCGTGCACCAGCACGCTGAGTTCGGCCATCATCGAGGCTCGTGAAGGTGCTGCGCCGTCTGGCATCATAGTCTGCTGATCCCATTGCAGAATACCCATAGCATTGTTCAGTGCGCTGACGCGTTTCTTGCGCGCCTCCAGTCGCAGATAGGCCTGCATGTATTGCTCCTGACATCGAGAGTGAATCAGCTTTAATCTGGCGAGCGTTGCCGATATGCCGTGGACGTTAGAGTATCGGCCCCAACATCGCGACTGAGTTGTTCCACAGCCGCCGGGACAGCGGCCAGGCCTCAACTTCTTCAAGAGTGACCTTAACGGCGCTATCGATGTAGCTCTGTTGGCGCGCTCGCACGGTCTTTGTAAGCACAGCATCGTACATGAGTATATTGTTTTCAAAATTCAGGTCGAAACTGCGTCGATCCATATTGGCTGAGCCGATCAGCACAATTTCGTCATCCAGAGTGACTGTCTTACTGTGTAGCAGACCACCCACGTACTCGCGAATATCAACCCCCGCTTGCAATAACTCAGCATAATAACTGCGGCTGGCCGCCGCCACTTCTCTGGAGTCGTTTCTGGCGGGGAGAATGAGGGTCGTCTGCACGCCCCTGTAGGCAGCGGCACACAACGCAGCTTGCATAGACTGGTTAGGCACATAGTAAGGCGTGGACATAACCAGTTCGCGGCGCGCGGCGAACATTAGCGATACGAATAATTCCGGCATGGCGGACGCCCGCAAAGTAGGGCCGCTTGCGACAACCTGCGCCATAACCCCTTCTTCTCCTTTGCTGAAGGGTGGCTCAGCGCCATCGTCAGAAATTTTCCCAGTATAAACAGTCCAGTCTGTACTAAAAAGTAGCTGGTTCTGCCGGGCAATAGGGCCTTTAAGACGCACCACGCAGTCAACCCACGGCGCGTACTTGGCTTTAACCCGGAACTCGGCATCGGCGCAGTTCTGACTACCGCAGTAAGTAATGCCGCTGTCGATGACAAGAATTTTGCGGTGATTGCGCAGATCCACGCGGCCCTGCAATGGGCGCAGCAGGTTATTACCCAGTGGCAGGGCGACCGCTGTCTGCACGCCGGCAGCACGCATGTCACGCCATAAGCTGGCGTTGAGCAGGCTTCGAGAACCCAACCCATCAACCATGACCTGACAGTTGACGCCGCGTCTGGCTGCGCGCATCAGCGCTTCTGCCACTCGCGTACCACTATGATCGGTCAGCCAGATATAAAACAACACATCGACACGCGAGGCGGCCGTATCGATATCCTCGACCATGCTGTCGATAGTCGCGAGGGAGTCTGCCATTAACCGAGCGCTGTTTCCTGCGACTACGGGAAAGCCACTGATAGAGTGCCCAACGCGAAACAAGTGGGCGTAGCGGGTGGGAATATTGACCGGGTCGCTCATCAAGCCCTCGTCAACGCATTGCTGCTGCGATGCACCACCGAGAACATTTTGCATGGCCTTTTGATTGCGGCGCCCTACATTGGTCTCCCCCAACATCAGGTAAGCGAGGATGCCTACAACTGGCAAGGCCAGCACCACAACCATCCAGGCTATACGAGAGGTGGGCTCGCGATTCGGCCTTTCCAGCACGCGCAACATCACGGCTGCCTGAATCAACAGATGCAGCAAAAACAACCAAACACTAGTCTCAATCATCGCTGCAGCTTGCCCTATCCACAATGGTGCGGCAAGCGTCACAATTGTGCACTCTTATGCATTCATGCCTGCCGACGAACGCGCCAGCTACCTTCAGCTGTATCCGCTGCACTCAGCTGCACTCAGCTGCACTCAGCTGCACTCAGCTGCACTCAGCTGCACTCAGCGGCACTCAGCGGCACTCAGCGGCATAGGGCAAGCCGCGCTTCTTGTAGCGAGTCTGGCAACGTCATTGTCATGTTAAGCCGCGGCAAGGAGTGCGGAACCTAAAAATTATAAGTGGCATAAAAGCGCAGAGTACGTGGTTCCAGAATGTGGTAATGGATATTCTCGACACCCTCGGCGGGTTCATTGGGCAATCGCGACGCGTAGAAGTAATCAATATCATGATCGTTACTGTCGAGCATGTTCAGCACGTCCAGTTTGAATGACCAATTCGACATTTGGTAACCCGCTCGTAGATTCACGACCGTCGCGTCATCCGATGTCACGCTGCCGTCTTCGATCAATGGACGTTCACCAAAATAGCGCAGGTGCAGGCTTCCAAACCAGCCGCTGGAAAGTTCCGCGCTGATACCTGTCTGCAATACCTGATCAATCGAACCGGGAATATCGTCCCCCTCCAGCGCAAAGTCGGTAAAGTTCGAATCGGTGTAGGCGTACTCCATATCCAGTGTCCACTGCTCTGTCAGACTGTAGTAGGCCGACACCTCAACGCCGCGGCGCTTGGATGCACGGCTTGCCTCTGTATTCCCGGCATCGCCAACGAATAGCAGTTCGCTATCGAGCTTGAGTTCCCACAGGGCGATGGAGGTATTCAGCCGCTCGTTCCAGAATCCGCGCAGGCCGAGTTCATAACCCAGTGAATCCACCAACGGGTCGACCGGGTCGATAGCACTACCATCAATGGGGTCCACGCTCGCGGTGGTGCCGCGCGCGTCATTGGAATGCAGGCCTTGGCCGACAGAAAAGTAGGACTCCCAATCCTGGTTCAGGGTGTAAATCAGACTACCTTTAAGAGCCAGTTTGTCATCATTTCTCTGCCCGCTATTGTCGCTGAGGTCGACATTATTGATGTTCTGGTCGATCAGGCTGCGTACGTCAAAATCGAAGTAGTCATAACGCGCTCCGACTACTGTGCGGATCTGATCGCTCCAGTGAATCTCGTTCTCGGCGAATACACCTGTATTCCACTGATCCACCTGGTCACTGCGTATCGGCCCTGAGCGAACGCGCGCACGCGTCTTGTAGAGGCCCACTTCCTCAATATTGTCATACCGGAACTCGCCACCGACCCTGTTGACCATAGCAAGACGGCCAATGGACACGTTTTGTCGATACTCACTCTTGCCACCATAAAGCCAACGATTATCTTTTTGCTCAAATTCATCGCCGTTAACGGGATCGTCAAGAAAGTACGTAAAGTTTGACCACAGTTTAAGGTTGTACCGGATAGCATAGCCCGAGATATCCCACTGTGGCGTTTTCCAGCGGGTGGACAGGCTGTAGCGAGAGGACTCACCCCCTACCTTATCGTCGATTGATCCCAGCTCATCAATCAAACCGCTGTCTACTGCCCTGGCGGGGATTTGATCGGGACTGTTCCATTTATTATCATAGGCCATGAGGGTCAGGCTGGCATCGCCTTCGCCGACTTTGTGGTTGTACTTCAACATACCGTTTACTTTTTCCACATCCTCCTTGATATCGGTCCATGGCCCATCGTAACGAGTGAACTCCAATGCATAGGACACATTTGCCTCTTCGGCAAGTGGCAGGCTGTCTAACAGTAGCATGCGGTAGAAATCGTTTTGACCGGCGCCAACTTCGAGCAAGCCCGTTTTAAAAAAATCTTCGGTCAGTAGATCCGCGCTACCAGCGCTACTGAAATCGCCCACATCCGCATAGTAAGGACCCTTTTTGTAAGCGAGCGTGGCGATAGTTTCGGGAATCACAAAATTCAGGTCGGTATAACCCTGCCCGTGAGCATGCGTGCGCATATTCACGGGCATACCATCGACAAAGGTCGAAAAATCAGTGCCGTGGTCTAGGTTGAAACCGCGCAAAAAATACTGGTTCGCCTTGCCAGTGCCGCTGTGCTGCGTTACCACCATGCCGGGCACCAGCTCAAGCACGTCACCCGTGCGCAAAATAGGGCGCAGTGCGATCTCCCGCTGACTGACAAACCCTTGCGATGCAGACACCGCTTCTCCGACCAGATTATCCCGGCGTCCGGTGACTTCCACTTCTTCCAATGCGTCACCAGACTCTGCCAGCGCAGTGCCACAAACCAGGGCCAAAAAACAAGGCAGCGTTCGGGTAAGCATCGTCGAATGACTCGTGAGGTCGTGTTTACGGGAATCTTTATATCGGCATCTGTCGCCGCGCTTGACTGCGCCCGAAATTGCGTTATGTTAGGGCCAGATATAGTGATTAGAATAGCGATTAATAGTGAAGACCTCAAACAGTTAACCTATATTATTCAGTTACTTACATGATTTACTACCCACCAAAATCGCACCCGCAAGGTGCGTTGAAACACCGACCGACGATAGGTGTTTTTACAGGAAATATCCGTGCAGACCAAACCCCCAAGCCCGAGTAATACGCTACCCCGACTGGGGGAGCTGGAGCTGACCCTGCTCAAGGCCTTATGGGAGACACAGGATCAATCAGCTCACGCCCTGAGGCACGGCCTGCCCGCCTCCCACGCCTGCAGTTTGAGTACTGTGCAAACTACGCTGGAACGCCTGCACCGCAAAGCGCTGGTGCTGCGTGAAAAACAGGGACACGCCTATGTCTATCGCGCGCGTCTGGGACGATCAGAACTGCTTGGCAAATTGTTGGGGGGCGTTATCCGGCAACTGCACACTGGAAATCTCGCGCCCATTCTTAGCAGCTTCGTCGATTTTGCAGATCGCTTTGATGATGACACGCTGGACCAACTGGATGAATTAGTGCAGCGGCGCCTGGAACGGCGGGGAGACAAGTGATGGTAACACTGCTGTCCTCAATACTGCTCTGCTGGCTGATGTTGTGGTTATTCTTCGGGATGCTGACAACTCTCATTTATCCAGCATTACGATCCACACTGCATAACATTGATCCAGCACAGGCCAGCACCTGTATTCTCGCCTGGCTCGCAATTGCGCCTTGCGCCGCGCTGCTGGCAACCTACATCGTTTACTCACCCGACATCGCACAATGGCTTGTTACAGGACATTGCCATGCTGACGGATGCCGCATCCACGGGCCACAATCAACACTGGCGATGGTCCCGGCTGCGCTGCTCGCGGCGTGGATATTGTACAGAATCGTCGACTGCCTGCTGCGACAATGGCTGCCCGCGCGGCGCTTATGTGCGCAGCTCTCACAGTTCGGAGAGGACGGCCAAGACTTTATCACGCTTGCCTCCGCGCAGCCGATGGCGTTTACGCTGGGCTGGCTGGCACCAAAAGTCTTCATCTCTGCTGGCATGCAACACGCCTGTTCCGCAGAGGACATCGACTGCATCCTGCTGCACGAAGCGGCCCATCGGCAAAGGCGCGATAACCTTCGCCTGCTAATGGCTCGTATACTGTCTGCACCGCTACCCGGACTTTGGCCTGTGCGGGCACTGGACGACCTGAAATTGAACTGCGAAAAAGCGTGCGACCTGCACGCCGCGGCCAAGCTGTCTCGAGAGACCGTTGCCGGGGCATTAGTGCGGGTGGCAAAAGTACAACAGCATGCTGCACCCGCCGCCAGCCTGGCGTTTGTTGGGAATCTAACAGAACAACGGATTATTGCCTTACTGGATGAACCGCAAGCGCCGCTGGCAAATCAGATTGTATTCGCCATGGGATCGGCAGTAATGCTGGTCGTTCTCGCTATGATTAACCCCTTACACCGCGTGGTCGAATTGCTACCCTAACGAAAACGGCCATTCGACTATGATTTAGCGGCGAGTGGCCCTTAAGTGAGCACAGAAGTGGCACTGAGGCGGTGAATTGACTGCCTTGGGTTGGTGCCGCTGCCTCGCTGTAGAAACTACAGCGCGCACGCTACCTGCATACCCTCGTCAGTTGCCTTGCGAATTAAACCCAGCCCGGTGCAATCGCCGATCGCATGCACCTGGGGTGCCAGGTTCTTTACTTGCTCATACAATTCTGTAGACGCCACCGGCTCTCCAGCAAGAATAATTGAGTCTGCAACCAGTGTGCGCTGCACTCCCAGCGCCGTACGGTACTGAACTGAACGCCCGGATATTGCCTCACACACCGCCTCTGTGTTGATCGTGACGCCCAGCCTGTCCAAGCGATCCATATGTTCCGTCAGACGTTTTGGCCCCACTTCCGGCGCGATAAAGGCGCCCGCTTCCAACACATGTACCTTGCGTCCACGCACAGTCAGAAATTCCGCCAGCTCGATGGCCGCGAGATCGGCGCCGACAATGACAACGCGTCGGCCCAGCGGCAACCACAGTCGTGTGACACGCCGCAGCAGCGCCGGAGTCAGGTGGGGGCTAAGCGCTTTCAGAACCCATTCAGCGAGGCCACGCAAGGCTGTGGGCACTGCCGTCAAATCTGCCGCGTCGGCCTGCCCCTGCAACATCCTGCGCAACTGCGCGCCACTCAATACATTGTTTTGCTGCGCACCGGGAATATCCGGTGTCAGCACGCGCGCGCCAGTGGCCACCACAATGGCATCAGGCTGCAGCTGCTGCAGCAACTGGGGGCTCGCTTCCTGATGCAATCGCAGGTCGATGCCAGACTCCTGCACCTGTTGCACTAGCCACTTGAGAAACAATTCGTTGTCTGCATGCACGGTGGATGCCAGTAGCAAGGAACCGCCGAGGCGCCCCTGGCGTTCCAGCAGTGTGACATCGTGTCCACGCAGATGGGCCACGCGCGCTGCTTCCATGCCTGCCGGCCCCCCGCCGATGACGACCACTTTTTTACGCTGCGCCGCCGGCGTCAGAACATTGTTCAACTCGCGCCCGGCGGCAGCGTTCACCGCACAGCTGAGGTTCTGCGATCCGATCATGGTATCGATGCAATTTTCGCAGGAGATGCAGCGTCGAATCTGCCGCGACTGTCCAGCGCGCGCCTTGTTGGGCCACTGGGGATCGGCAAGAAATGGACGTCCCATCCCGATAAGATCGGCTCGCCCGTCGGCGAGGATGCGCTCGGCGTGTTCCGGCGTATGGATGCGGCCCACCACGATCACCGGCACATCCACAACCTGCTTGATCGCCTCGGCCTGCGTGACGTTAATATCGTCGGGAAAGTCAGAGCTCATGACCATCGATGTCACCAGCCTGTCGGTGGTGCCCCCGCTGACGCGAAATGCATCTACACCGGCCTCCACCAGCATCTGCGCCAGCCGCTGCGTCTCGTTAACAGCGCGCCCGCCAGGGTAGCGCTCGTAGCCAGAGAGACTGACCGTGATCGGAAAATCTGGCCCCACCGCTGCTCGCACAGCCGTCAGCGTCTCCAGCAGCAGTCGCGCGCGCTTGCGCAGACCCTTGCCGCCGTATTCATCGCGCCGCACATTGCGCAGGGGCGAGAGGAAGGAACCGAGCAACATATAAGCGTGGGCGGCGTGCAGCTCAATCCCATCGTAGCCGGCTTCTTTGGCGCGCACAGCAGCAGCAGCGTACTGCGCGATAACACCGGGAATCTCGTCCAACTCCAGGGGCCGACAGGATTGCATACCCGCCGGATTAACGCAGACGCTGGGACCAATGCCAGGCTTGTGCTCGATGAACGGTGCCAGAGACTCCGGGCCCGGATGCGTGATCTGCGGCTGAATTTTTGCGCCGTGGCGATGTACCATTTCCACCAGCTTGCGATGCAATGGAATAAAACGATCCTCTGCCATGCTGAGAGAGTTCGCCAGATAGCGGTGATCCAGAGCCACCGAGCAGACTTCCAGCGTGATGAGACCAACACCACCCGCTGCACGGGCTTCGATGTAGGCCATAAGACGTTCGGAAGGCTCCTGTTCAAACGTCCCGTAGTCCGTGGTCATGGGCGACATCACTACGCGGTTGGGCAACCGCATACGGCCGATGCTGATCGGTGAGAACAATGTGTCAAAAGGCATAAGACTGAGTACCTTGGCCAGAATATTTCACCACCCTTGCGCTACATGGCATCGCCCTAGAGGGCATCCGCCAAAGACAGCGCATCGCGCACTTCACGCTTGACGAACTTACCGTTAGCATTGCGCGGCAGCGGCGCACCTACCAACCAGATATAGCGCGGTATTTTGTAGGAAGCTATTTGCTCTTTCAGCGATTCGCGCAGCTTGCCAACATTTATAGTTGCGCGCTCCTTGGGATAAATCGCTGCGGCGACTTCCTCTCCAAGACGCTCATCTTCTACCCCAAACACGACACATTCCAACACCTCGTCATGCGCAAAAATAGCGCTCTCAACTTCCGCGCAGTAAACGTTTTCACCCCCGCGGAGCACCATCTCCTTGGCACGGTCAACCAGATGAATAAATCCGTCGGCATCCATAAAAGCGATATCGCCAGTATGCAGCCACCCTTCGACGATGGTCTCGGCCGTAGCCTCCGGTCGGTTGAGGTAACCCTTAATGACGCAGGCGCCACGCACCAGTAACTCCCCGGGCTCTCCGGTCGGCATCGTCGTGCCGTTGCCGTCCACACACTTGGCCTCGAAGGTGGGCATCGCGCGCCCGACACTGGTCGGGCGATCCACCAGGTAGCAGCCTCCCAAAGCCGAAATAATGCCACAGGTTTCAGTCATACCATAACCAGCATTGGGCGCTGCATTCTTCATAGTTTCATGCAGCTTTTTGGTGAGATCAGGCTGTACTGCCGCACCGCCGCCGCCCATGCTTTTCAGGCTGGAGGTATCGCGTGTGGAAAAATCAGGGTGCAACATCATCTCCCGTGACATCATGGGTACCGCAGTGAAAGTCGTGACCTTTTCTTCCTCTACGATGCGCAAGGCCTCCCCTGCATCCCACTTGTACATGTGTATCAGCTTGCCGCCGGTCGCGGCGATCCCTTGCGCCACACAGTTGTTGCCCGTCACATGAAAGAGCGGCGTGGCGACCAGCGCGACATTGACCTCACCGGGTGCCATTGCGCCCTTGGATGTTAGCCCCGCCTTGGCCAGCGCGGCCTTGTGTAACGCTTGGCTGAAACCAATATTCATCAGATTTGATACGCAGCCACGATGCGTCAACTGCGCACCCTTGGGCGTTCCAGTGGTGCCCGACGTGTAAAAAATACAGACATCGTCATCCGGATCGATAGACGCTTCCGGCATTTCTGGCTTAGTGTTAATGACCTCAGCCCACGCCACCACGCCGTCCGGTGCATCTCCCTCCAGACGAACGCCAACCACTTTCATCGCGGGAAAGTCATCGCGGATTTCCAGAAATTGTGCCATACGCTCCCGATCGCAAATCAATACGCTGGGGGTGGAATCTGTCAAGGCATAATGCATTTCCTTCGTCACCCACCATGCGTTCATGCCGACCACAACAGCACCCATCGATACCGCAGCCCAGTAGGCCAGCATCCACTCGGGGTAATTGCGCATCGCAATCGCGACTCTGTCACCGGGCTTCACGCCTTGCTGTGATAACCACTGAGCGATGGATGAGGTGAACTCATGGGACTGCTTATAGGTATGTCGTTCGTCCTGGAAGATCAGGTATTCCTTATCCCCATGAGCGGCTGTGCCCATCCAGATATCGCGCAGAGAACCCGGTGCATGCTTGTAAGTGCGCATGGGAGCGCCGCGCACCTCCAGGGTATCGATCTCGAACAATTGTCCGGCGCATGTAAGCTCATCCCAGGTATTCTTTAGCTCTTCATACATATAACTCACCTCTTAAAACAACTATTATTGTTATTTGCAGGATAACGGCGCTGGCGTCCTACCTCAAGACAAACTGCACCGCTTGAGGGCGGCGGCGCCTTTCACACTAATCGACCCGATCCCAGGCGACCTATGACAGATATCACAGCAGAGCATCCGAGTATCGACAGCGCCAGTATTGACCACTGGGAAGCCGCAACCGACGTCCTTATCGTTGGCGGTGGTGGCGCTGGCATCTGCGCGGCTATTGAAGCCGCAGATGCCGGCGCCCGGGTTATCGTACTGGAAGTAGCGAGCGACGCAGGAGGCACTACAGCGATGGCCGGAGGCCTCATTTACATGGGTGGCGGCACACCCACACAGCTGGCCTGCGGGTTCGAGGATGACATTGAGGAGATGTACCAGTATCTCTTACAGGCATCAGGCCCTAATGCCGACAGCGCCAAGGTACGCCTTTACTGTGACCGCACACTGGAACACTACGACTGGCTAACGCGCCAGGGTGTGGTGTTCAAGCCAGAATACTACCCGCACAAACACACCAACACGCCCAATGAAGCGGCATTGATGATCACCGGCAATGAGGAAGCGTGGCCTTATATCAACGTTGCCAGACCGGCACCGCGCGGCCATAAGCCGCAAATCAAGGGTGATCATGGCGGTATTCCCCTGATGCAGAACCTGTTGCGCAGGGCCCGCGAAAAAGGTGTCGACATCATCTGCGATGCCCGCGCACTGTCGCTCATAAAGAAAGATGATGAAGTCGTGGGGCTGGCTGTACGAATCGATATGCAAGTGAAGTACTTTCGGGCACGCCTTGGCGTGGTGCTGGCCGCCGGTGGGTTTATCATGAACCGCGAGATGGTTCAGGACTACGCACCGCGCCTGGCGCGCGGCAACTACCCCAACGGCAATCCCAACGACACCGGCGAAGGCATTCGAATGGGTCTCGCAGCGGGTGGCGCCGTCAGCAATATGGACGAGGGATTTATCTGCACACCCTTCTATCCGCCGGGGCAGTTTCTTGAATCGATCATCGTGGATGAAACCGGCAAGCGCTTTATCAATGAAGACGTTTACCACGGACGACTGGGCAGTGCGATCCTGGACAGGCCGGACGGGCGCTATTTCCTGATTATCGACAGCCGTCATTTTGAGGTACTCAAAAAGCCGCCGATGGGGGGCTATCCCGTGGCTGGCACGGGCGACAGCATCTCTGAACTGGAGGCCGAACTCAATCTTATGCAGGGCACGCTGGCCGCTACACTTGAACAATACAACAGCCATGCGCGCAACGGGGAAGATCCCACATTTCACAAGCATGCAAAGTACCTGCTGCCACTGGATCAGCCGCCCTACGCTGCTTTCGACCTCACGCTGGGCAATGGCGCAATTTTTGCGACCATGACTTTCGGCGGTCTGGATACGCTGCCAACCGGGGAAGTACTTACCGCTAAAAAGACCGTCATTGCAGGGTTGTATGCCGCCGGCAGAAACAGCGCTGGAATGCCAAGTTGCGCGGACGGCTATTCAAGTGGCATGAGCATTGGCGATGCGACCTTTTTTGGGCGCCTCGCTGGATTGAGTGCAGCGCAGAGGGCATCTCGCACCCCACCGGTGCGTTAGCAGCAATTCGGATCTTGCATGCGTCGCAGCTCGCAACGGCAAATGAGTCGAACGGCTTGAATTCATTTAACTTTTTCAGCTCGCCGCAAAGCTGGCACCGCTTTTGCAGGGCCCTGTCTAGCCGGATTCTTGACCTCGCCAGCAGCCGACTGATGGAGGAAAAAATGACGGCTTCAGCACCTCAACTGGCTATTACATTGCCAGACGGCTCAGTTGCGAACTTTGAGGAAATACAGGCCTATGGCCAGGTTCTTCAACGCTTTATTCTAGAACAGGAAGCGGCACTGCCTGCAGTAAAAGATGCAAATCGCCACAACGAGATCATCGACTACCTGCGGCTACTGGCTCGCAGCTACAATGCGCAGTTGCGGCGATTCAAAGCAGCACAAGCACAGCGCCAGAAAGCCATTCTGGTGGTTTTGATACGCACGGGGCCGGACGGTTTAACCTAGCAATGCCCCTCTCAACCCACTTCTGAGCGGCAAGCATAGCCACAACGCAGGGTCGGACTAATCCGACAGATCGACGGCGAACTTCAATAACAGATTCTTCAGGATTAACTGCTGATCGGGAAATCGCCATTCGTAGTCATCAAATCGATCAGCGGGTAAATAGAATACCGCGCGAACTTCAAAGCGCGGCGGTGGGTCGATCTCCCGGGACTCCCTGTCACTCTCACAGCGGTACAAGTGAAAACCGGTGTCGAATACCTGCAGCAACTTGCCCGGTTGCAAGTGCAGGCCAGTCTCCTCCCAAGTCTCTCTGAACGCGGTGCATCGCGCCGATTCTCCAGATTCGCTACTCCCGCCCGGCGGGCTGAGTTTGCCATTGAAAGCCTGCACAAGAAGCAGCCCTTGGCTGGACGCAGCAAAACATCCCGCGCTTGGGGCGGTGTGCGCTGCCCCTGTGAAAGGACAGGGAGGGGCGCTGTCGGCACATCCGCCAGCACTGATGAGTACTGCCAGCAACAGCAAGTGACGATACATTGTGCCCCCGTGTGTGAATGCTTGTTACACTTCAAAAAAGCAAAGAGTTCGCACCAAGAGAGTAGCGCATGAATAACCCGCAACACTACAAGTGTATCATCGTGGGCAGTGGTTTTTCCGGTATCTGCCTGGCGATAAAACTGAAGCAACAGGGCATCGACGACTTCCTACTTCTGGAGAAGGCCAGTGAGCTCGGCGGTACCTGGCGTGATAATCACTATCCCGGTGCTGAGTGCGATGTCCCCTCCGCGCTCTACAGCTATTCGTTTGAGACAAAAACCGACTGGGATTACCAGTGGTCGGAGCAACCACAGATACTTGAGTACATCCAGAAAACTGCCCGCAAGCACGGTGTTGTTGATCGGATTGAATTCAACAGTGAGCTTCTTTCAGCTTCCTACCATGAGAGTCAGGGGGAATGGACGCTGGCGCTGACCAACGGCAAAACGATAAGTACGCAGTTTTGGATCAGCGCCGTCGGTCAGTTACACAAACCTCGAATACCAGAGGTCAAAGGTGCCGACTTGTTTCGGGGTCCCAGCTTTCATTCGGCGAACTGGAATCATGAAATCGACTTGTGCAACAAGTCGGTCGCTGTTATCGGCAACGCTGCCAGCGCCGTGCAGTTTGTTCCGATGGTGGCTCAACAGGCCCGCCAGTTGCGGATTTTCCAGCGCAGCGCGAACTGGGTGTCTAAGAAGCGCGACCAACGCTACACCGACGGCCAAAAGAGGCTGCTTCGACTGCTCCCTATTCTAAAGCGTCTTACCCGACTGAGAATTTACCTGAGGAATGAGTTACTCGTTTACCCGGCATTCAAGGGCTATCGACTGAACCGCTGGCTAGTCAAAATGGCCTGCTTGAGTTACCTGAACGAAACCGTCACAGATGGCTCTTTGCGCGAGAAACTGATGCCTGACTACCCTGTGGGGGCCAAGAGGGTACTGGTCGTCAACGGCTATTACGAAGCGCTGATGCGCGAAAACGTCGACGTCATCACTGATCCGATCGATGCGATGGACGAGACGGGCGTCATCACGCGAGGTGGGCAGCACTACCCTAACGACGTGATAATTTACGCTACCGGTTTTGTCACCAATCCCTTTCTTGACGGTATCAGCATCCGCGGCAAGTCGGGAACACTACTGACTGACCACTGGTCTAGTGGTGCCCGAGCCTATCTGGGTATCGCTACCAGCGCGTTCCCCAATCTGTTTTTTATGTACGGCCCGAATACCAACCTGGGACATAACTCCATCCTGTTGATGGCCGAGTCGCAGGCCGACTATATCGTGCAGGCAATAAAAGCGGTTGCAGCGGCAGACGCTGACGCACTGGAAGTGCGCGACGAGATAGAAGAGCAATACAACAGCGATATCCAAACTCGCTTGCAGGGCATGGTGTGGAACAATGTAGCAGCCAGCTGGTACAAAAGCGGAGGACGGATTACCAATAACTGGCCGGGCAGTGTTGCCGAGTACCGCCGCGTGACGAGGAACTTCAAAATAACCGACTATCAGGTATTAGCACTCAAATAGCCCGACGTTTGCGCACGCCCAATCACCTCTTTTCGCCACACGCCGCAGCCCGTCGAACTGTGCGTTTTGGGGATGTCAGTCCCCCTGTATCTGGCGTATTAAAGCCGGTATCTCGCTGGGATGCAGCACAGTATGCTCGGGGTTGATGCCCAGTTCGGCATCCAGTGGCTGCTGATGCTGAATCCAGACAGCCGAAATCCCCGTAGCGTTGGCGCCTGCGATATCTGCCCTAAGACTGTCGCCGATATGGATAGCTTCGTGCGCTTCGCAGTTGGCCAGCCGCAAAGCTTTTTCAAATATTGACCGAGCAGGTTTTTGCTCTGGTTCCTGACCGCCGATGATGATGTGATCGACGTGCTCAGCCAAATTCACTGCCTCAACCTTGGGCACTTGTGAGAATTCGGGTCCATTGGTGATTACCACCAGGGTAAAGAGCTTTCGTGCATCGGTCAGGAACTCCATAATCCCGGGGTAGAACTCAAATGCGTCCAGCCGATCACTGTCAAACTTGGCCAGCAGCATGTGCACCGTCTGTTCATTGACATCATCAATACTCTGCGCAGCCAACAGGTCGTGCAGCAGCTGCGCCCGAAAAGCACCCTCACCACGCTGCTCGATGATTGGCATATAACGCGCGCGCTGGCTAGCGTCCCAATTGCGATACATACCGGACACATAGGCTGAGGCAAGCTCCTTTGCTTTGAGCGCCACACCAAACAGCGCGCTCAATTGTTCTGCCATCAATTTCGTAGCTTGTCGGTTCGCGCTCTGCGTATCACAGAGCGTTTCGTCCATGTCGAGGAAAATGGCCTTAAGCATTCCTGTCTCCGATGACCGGCAAGCGACCTGACCGGCGGCGGCTGCATTTAATTCGTTTGCGCATAGTAAATGTCCAGATCCAGCGCGTCAGTGTGCAACAACGCCCGAATTGGCATAGCTGCAGTATTTTGGGGCTCTTCGCAGGCCTGCTGTAATACCTCACGCTTGGCAGGCCCCACGATGTGCAGATAAGCATGTTGAGCGCGCAATAAAGCCGCCAGCGACAGAGTCATTCTATCGTGTGCCGCGGCCGGTGGATGCACCGCAACACACAATTGGGTAGTAGCGAGATTCATGGCCCGAGCCAGGGTCTGCGCCCCCGGGAAAAAGGACGCCGTATGACCGTCTTCTCCCATGCCGAGTACGACCACATCTATGCCGGACGCATACGGCGAGAGTTTCGCGCTAGCCGCCACCTCGGCCTGAAACGGCGAATCTGATGGCGTTTTCATGCTGATAAACTGCGCAGCTTTAGCGCTGTTCTGCAGTAAAAACTGGTTAATCAGCCGCGCGTTCGAGTCGACATGAGTCTCCTCGACCCAGCGCTCATCCACCGAAGTAATGATAATGCGCGACCAGTCCAGAGGCTTACGCGACAGCATTTCAAACAGTGGCTGCGGAGTAGACCCACCAGATACCGCCAGTGTTGCATGAGCACGCCGCTTAAGTGCCGCGGCCAAATTCGAGGCGATGCAACTCGCCAGTTGATTCGACAACTCGGCGTTGCTTTCAAAGGAGCTAACCAGACGCTCAATCCTATGCACGCGCTGGCCGCAACAAGCCATCGGGGGTTATCCATGAAAGGCAGGGCATTATATATCGCTATCCTCTTGACTGGGACAAACTCGCCAGACGATATAGGATACGCTGATTGTTGGCGCAATTCCTCTCGTTCCAACGTTCCAACGCTCGAACACAGAGATGACATTGCACCGGATACATTTGCCCTGACGCCAATACCTACTCACATTCAGGACTACCGCGATGCTGCAAACACCGGACACGCTCTCACAAGACAGTACAGCGCAGGTCGCGAAAATGACTCTGAAGGAAAAGGTCGGCCTGATGACAGGCCGCAGCCTCACCAAGCTTTTGCTGCCGATCCACTTCGTATTTTTCAAGCACTACAACCGTACACCCTATCCCAATAATCCTGTTCCGCGGCTGGGCGTGCCCACCATGAAGTTTTGTGACGGCCCGCGCGGCGTGGTAAGTCAACACTCCACGTGTTTCCCTGTGCCGATGGCGCGCGGGGCAACCTTTGATGTCGATCTGGAGCGACGAGTCGGTGATGTCATCGCCAAGGAAGTGATCGCCGCACAGGGTAACTTTTTCGCCGGTGTCTGTATCAACCTGCTGCGTCACCCGGCCTGGGGCCGCGCCCAGGAAGTCTATGGTGAGGATCCTCACCTGCTGGGAGCGATGGGCAGCGCCGTAATCGAGGGCGTGCAGGCACTGGGTGTCATGGCCTGTGTCAAACACTTTGCCATGAACAGTATGGAGAATGCGCGTTTCAAGGTAGATGTCCAATGCTCTGAACGCACCCTGCGAGAAGTCTATTTACCTCACTTCAAAATGTGTATCGACGCCGGGGCCGCCAGTGTGATGAGCGCGTATAACAAGGTGCAGGGAGAGTACTGCGGCCAGAACAAAAAACTGCTGCGCACCATACTCAAGGAAGAATGGGGATTCGAAGGCTTTGTGATCAGCGATTTTATCTGGGGCGTGCATGACACTGTGGCTTCAGCAGAGAACGGTCTCGATATTGAGATGCCATGGCCGAAGTATTTTGGCCGCAGACTGCTGAAGGCAGTCACAGCGGGAAACGTGGATGTAAAGCATGTGGACGAAGCGGCGCGGCGCATCGCCGGCACCACGCTACGTTTTGCCGAGACACTGAAAAAACAGACCGTTGATCCAGGCATTGTCGCGTGTGAAAAGCATCGGCGACTCGCACTGCTGGTCGCAGAAAAATCTATGACCTTGCTGAAAAACGATAATGCCACCCTGCCGCTGAATCGCAGCGCAATCAAACGCCTCGCTGTGTTGGGCAAGTTAGCCAAACAGCCGAATATCGGCGACAACGGATCGAGCAAGGTAAAACCCCCTTACGTGGTAACCCCTCTGGAAGGCCTGCGAACGCTGCTGGGCGAGGATGTTGTGATCGACTATTGCGCCGGCACGGGGACAGAGACAGAAACCGCTGCGCAGGTCTGCACAGCAGCAGATGCAGTAGTTATCGTGGTGGGCAATCACAGTTCCGACGAGGGCGAATACCTCACCAACAGCGCAGTCTCACTCGGCGGGGATCGCGATCATTTGGGACTGCGACCGCAAGATATCGCACTGATAGAAACAGCCTCAGGCGCAAACCAACACTGTACCGTGGTGTTAATCGGCGGCAGCGCCATTACCGTCTCGGAGTGGCGCGACCAAGTCGCCAGCATTCTATACGCCTACTACCCGGGGATGGAAGGCGGCACTGCCATCGCCAATACGCTCTTTGGTCTGGCGGTGCCCGGCGGCAAATTGCCCTTCTCAATACCGACCGATGCCGCGCACCTGCCGTTCTACGACAAAAACGCCAAGACAATCGAGTACGGCTACTACCATGGCTACGCATTACTGGAGAGCCAGAACAGGAAACCGGCGTACGCCTTCGGTTTTGGACTGTCCTACAGCACATTCCAGTTATCCGATGCGCGCTTCTCCAATAGCGATCGAGAATTTATTGCCGAGGTTGGCGTCACTAATACCGGCGCGAGGGCTGCAGACGAGGTGGTGCAACTGTATATCGGCTGCAGTCAGTCCAGCGTTGATCGACCCATAAAGATCCTCCGGGCCTTTGCGCGCATCTCGCTGCGAGTTGGCCAATCAGAGCGCGTCAGGCTGACAGCGGATCTGGACTCTATGCGCTACTTTGATGAAGGCATCCCGGGCTGGCGCTTTGAGGCACTGGTGTATGAACTGTATATCGGTACCAGCAGTCGCGAGCAGGACTTGATGGCAGGGCATGTGGATCTTTCGGATATCGCCCTGCATTAAGCTACCACTCCGTAGGTTGTTGGTTGCAAACTAAAGAGCAGTGTCTTGAGGTGCGGCAATTTCGCACTTACAAGCCTTGTTGAGCGAACGGCGGGTTTCCTGCGCGGATTACGTATGCGCAATCTCTTTTTCAGTGAACAGGTAGTCCTTCAATTCGCTGTCGAACTTGGGATCCTGCCGCCGAATCCATTCCAACACCATGGCCGCGTGCTCTTTTTCCTCGTCACGGTTGTGCGCCAGTATGGCTCTGAGCGCCGGGTCCTTGCAGGCATCCACACGCTGGTTGTACCAATCAACGGCCTCCAACTCCTCCATCAGCGAGGTGATCGCGCGGTGCATATCGCGGGTGGCGTCCGATAGTTCTTGGATGGGTTCGTGATAACCTTCATTTGCCATATTCAAATTCTCCTTTGCGTTGATTACGCCTGCGATGACAGTGACAGCCTACTGTAGAAGTAGCAGACAATAAAGAGGCCCAGCAACGGCCGCTTTTCGCTGTGCTAAGATTCCACGATGCGACTACTTCTGATCCTCATTCTGTGCTTCTTTACAACGACCGCACTGGCGCAGCGGGAGCTAACTTCTATTACCGTAAACTACGCCTCCGCTGAGCAAATGCTGGCTGTGATCAAACCTCATCTTTCGGAGGGCAGTTCGATCAGCCTGTTCCGCAACCAGCTAGTACTCAATGTCACGCCAGACGAACTGGCGAAGACCCGTGAATTGCTCGCAAGCCTGGACATAGCGGGACGCCAGTTGCTGATATCACTGCGCAGTGATGGCACCAGCAGCGACAGTCGGCGCGGTGTGGACGTAGAGGGGGGCATCCGATCCGGCGATACCATCATCACGAATAGCCCCGGGCGGCGCACCACCGAAACCCGCACCGTCATTCGGGGACAAAGCTCCAACGATGCCAGTGCGAGCGGAGGCAATCAAGCAGTACGGGCTACCGAGGGCACGCGCGCCTATATCGCGGCGGGCGTGACAGCACCAGTGCAGAGCTACACCATAGGGCCGGATGGCAGTCGCTACTATCAGCAAGACTATGTGAATGCCGTAGCCGGATTCTATGCCACTACCTGGCTCAATGACCGAACGGTGCGCATCAGCATCGACCAAAATAATGACCAGTTCGCAGGGCAGGCTATCTCAACACAACAACTGCGGTCAGAGGTCAGTGGTGCGCTGGGAGAATGGCTTCCTATCGGCGTCATCGGTAATTCGTCAAGCCGGCGTGTGAGTGGGATTGGGTCGCGCGAGCAGTCTAATAATGCGAGTTCGACCCAGTTGTATATTAAAGTAGAGACTCTGGACTAACGGCATCTGCCGACTAGGGACGCAAGTCAAAACATAGAGAATGTGCTGAATGTCGTCGCGAGAGACCACACTGGCAGTGAGAATGTTACGACGGGTCTTTTCTCCTTTCGCACGCCGGTGGCGGATAGCGTACTATCCGCAGGTTAGGACGCAAGGAAATGACCATGTCGGCGCTGATTTACCCCAACACTAACCTCAAGGCGACCGAGCAACTGCTAATAGATCGCGGTGAGGGTGTTTACGTTTACGACAAAAATGGCAAGCCATATCTTGAAGGAATGTCCGGGCTATGGTGCACCGGCCTGGGGTACGGCAACAAAGAGCTGATCGGCGCGATCACCAAACAACTTGAGCATATGTCTTTTACCCACATGTTCGGAGGCAAGACACACCAGCCGGGCATCGACCTGGCCGATAAACTTGCGGCCATGGTGCCCGTAGAGAATGCCCGAATCTTTTTTGGCAACTCGGGATCAGATGCTAACGACACCCATATCAAGCTGTTGCGCTACTACTTCAACGCGACAGGGAAACCGGAGAAGCGCAAGATCATCACACGGGAGCGGGCCTATCACGGTGTGACAGTAGCAGCAGCGGCGCTGACTAGCTTGCCAGCCAACCTGACCCACTTTGATACACCGCTTGACGCTCTGGGCATCCTGCGGACTGACCATCCGCATTACTATCGCGGTGCTATGGGCATCGAAACCGAAGCAGATTTTGTACAGCGCATCACCACCAACCTGGAAGCGTTGATACTGCGCGAGGGCCCTGAAACCATCGCTGCATTTGTGGCCGAACCCATTACCGGGGCCAGCGGAGTGATCGTACCACCGCCGGGGTACTACGAACGCGTGCAAGCCATTCTAGACGAGCATGACATTCTATTCTGGGCAGACGAAGTGATCACTGGCTTCGGGCGCACCGGCAATCTTTGGGGCTGCGAAACTATGAACATCCAGCGCCCTGCTCAAATGACATTTGCCAAACAATTGTCATCCGCCTACTACCCAATCAGTGCCGCAGTAATTCGCGGTGATATGTATGAGCACATGGTGGAACCCAGCGCCGAGGTGGGGATATTTGGCCACGGCTATACGTACTCCGGTCACCCGGTTGCATGTGCAGCGGCGCTTAAAACACTCGAAATTTACGAGCGGGACGGTCTCTACGCAAACGCTGCCGATATGGGTACCTACCTACAGTCACGTTTGCAGTCTTTGCAGGACCATGAGCACGTGGGAGAAGTGCGCGGCGCAGGATTGATTGCGGCAGTTGAACTGGTAGATGACAAAACAACACGGACGCCAGCTGTAGAGCGCGCAAAACGTGTGACACAGTTGTGTCAGGACAATGGACTGATAGTGCGCAACGTGGCCGGCTGCGCGCTGGCGGTGTGCCCGCCGCTAATTATCAGCCGCGCGCAAGTGGATGAGCTCGTCGATAAGCTCACGTTGTCGATCAATCAGGCCGTTTAGGATTGTGCGCTGGGCAGCCAGACGAGGCCCGACATCAGCGGCACCCACATAATGGGCGACAGAACTATCGACAGAACTATCGACAGAACCACCGCAAGAAACAGGCCGGACGCAAGAAACAGGCCGGGCGCAAGAAACAGGCCGGGCACGAAGATGCTGTCGGCCCGCGCGCGCTTCGCGATAGTAGTCGCGGGTAGCCTTCAGTGAGAGCAGGATGCTTCCCGGACCCCCAGAGGTGAACGAGCCAGTGGCATCGGGGGACTGGCCCTGCTGAGGAAACTTCATAGACTCGCATCAAAGTGGCGTGGCATCACAAACGATCACTACACCTATAATTCCAATTGTCTTCTTCTTATGGTTTGCGTTTTCCGATCGAGGCTATACTTTGTACGTTTGTACGTTTGTGCAATTGCGTTTAGACGCGGGTAAACCCGAGAATAGCGGCGAGACATTTCTCACCGCATGCCCAAGGTCATTCGTCGCTCATGAAGCCTATCAGGTGCAGCAGGCTGGTGAACAGGTTGAAGATCGCCACATACAGGGTCACTGTCGCCATAATGTAATTGGTCTCACCACCGTGGATGATGTTACTTGTTTGCCAGAGTATCAACCCGGCCATCAGCAACACGAACATGGAGGACACTGCCAGAGACAGGGCGGGCATCTCGAAGAATACCGCACCGAGCGCGGCCAGAAACCCAACCAGTATGCCCACCATCAAAAAACCGCCCATAAAACTGAAGTCCTTGCGGGTGGTCAGCGCATAGCCTGACAATCCAAAAAACATAGCGCCGGTGGCACCCATCGCCGTCATCACCATTTGGCCGCCGTTCGGCAAGGCGAGATAAGCATTCAGCATCGGCCCCAGTGTAAAGCCCATAAAGCCGGTCAAGGCAAATACGAATGCAAGACCCGCGACACTGTTACGAAATTTCGCGGTCAGGAACAGCAGGCCGAAGTAGCCTACTAGTGTGATAAGTAAGCCGGGATGAGGCAGATTCATCGCCATCGAAATCGACGCCGTCAATGCGCTGAACAGCAACGTCATCGACAGTAACACATACGTGTTGCGAATCACCTTGTTGGTGGCCAGCACAGCGTCCTGAGAACCGGCGAGGGGATTTCTTACTGAAGTGTTCATACTGTCTAGTCTCCTGAGACGTACATTACGATGTTGCCAGTTGAGTGGCCGATGCGTTGTCCTGAATTGAAGTAATCAGGGAGTCGGGCAGCTTCAGCCCCCGGCCTAACTGCGCCATAAACTCTTTCGCCACAAGACAATTCATGTCCAGTGTCAAAACAGCCGCTGTATACATTTCGATGGCCACTACCGGATCGCTGGCCTGCGCGGCCAACTCATCGCACGACAGCGGGTTGCGCAGTTCATCAAACAACAAACTGCGCTCCTGCGTGTCCAGGTGGTCCAGTTGCTTGAAGATGTGTTTTTGCTCCTCGGGGCCAAGATGACCATCGGCCATCGCCGCAGAGATCATTGTGCGCATCACCAGCAAGCCCTGAGACTGCGATTCTGTGGTCGCCAGCGTATCGAACCGCTCCTGAGGGAGTCGCTGCCAGACCTCAGCAGAAGGGCCAGCCTGCTGAGACTGTGGCGCAGTGACGTCCTGCGGCGCGACATTTGCCGGTGAATTGCCCTGAAACTTCTTGTAGGCAGTCCAAGCAAGCGCCCCGACCGCGGCCAGGCCACCAATCTGGGCAACGGATTTAGCCGCTTTTCGACCGGACTTACTCGTCAGCGCGCTCACCAGCGCGCCGCCTGCTACACCACCAGCCAACCCTGTGCCGAGACCGCCACTCAAAAAAGAACCTGCCAGTTTGTTAATATCGACCACGTATCAGCACCCTTGGGGAATCACACGCCCTAATTGCGACCTAATTGTTGCTTGTCTCTATATTAACCTCCCCGCCAGTCAGGTCTATTCGAATATTACTTGCAGCCAGAACGTTTTTATCGAATAGTTATAGTTCGGGATATACGGGGATAAGCTAAGCAGAAATCGACTTTTATAGAATACGTAATGGACTCAAACTACCATTGGAACCATACAATTATTCCACTCGGAGCAACGGCGATGATTATTTTTGCACTTACACTGGCCACGCTATTGATGAGCTACCTTGCCCTAACGCATTGGAGAGATCAAAAACGCGCAGCCAAGCTTCAGCCGATACCGATAAAAATTGAATCCGCAGGTACAACACACAAGAAGTCACGCTAAGCCGATGCGGCACCTGAACTACAACCACCTGTTGTATTTCTGGACGGTGGCGCGTGAAGGCAGTATCACGAAGGCATCCCACAGTCTGCACCTGGCGCCACAGACGATCAGCGGTCAGCTCAAGCTTCTGGAGGAATCGGTCGGGGAACCGCTGTTCAACAGGGTGGGCCGAGGCCTCGTCATGACTGAAACAGGTCATCTGGTATTTCAGTACGCCGACGAGATTTTCACGCTCGGCGCGGAACTCACGTCACGGATGAAGACCGGGCGCGTCGTTGTGCCGGCGATACTCGCTGTAGGCGTGGTCAATTCGATTCCAAAGCTGATCGCATCACGGATACTGCAGCCGGTATTGGAGTCCGATATCCCGATCAGGCTGGTTTGCCGTGAGGGTGGACTCGAAAACCTGCTTAGTGATCTGTCCGTCCATCAACTGGACATAGTCTTATCTGACCGCGCCATTCCTTCGGGCCTGGCCGTGAAAGCATTTAGTCATGCGCTGGGGTCCAGCGACATCGCATTTTTTGCGAAAAAGGGGACGACCAGGCAATACGAAAATAATTTTCCCCAGTGCCTCGACCAGGCGCCGATGCTGCTGCCCACAATGGACAACCCTATAAGACGTGCTCTGGACGACTGGTTTGACCGGGAAGACGTATCTCCGACACTGGTCGCTGAGTTTGAAGACAGCGCGCTGATGAAGGTGTTTGGCGAAGCGGGGAGCGGCATTTTCCCTGCACCTGCTGCGATCAGCGCTGAAGTCGAGCGAATGTATCAATGTCAACGCATCGGCCCTGACATCGATGTACAGGAAAAGTACTACGCCATTTCACCGGAGCGAAAACTAAAACATCCCTCCGTCGTGAAAATCATCGAGAACGCCAGAACCAAGTTGCTGTTGTGACTATTATTGTTGCTGTTGTGACTATTATTTTTGTGCCACTGCCTGCCCCTATGTTTTGCCGTGTCAGCGACTGAGTCGGGTTAGCGAGCGTCTTGCCCTGGCGATGGCGCCCTCAATTGCGAGGTTCGCATCTGGCTGGTTATTGTAAAGCGTGTGCTTCTGGCCACTACTCTCCCGGATCAGCAGTGTGCAATTGTGCATTGTCTTACCAGTGCGCTGGTCCAACGCCTTGTCGAGCAAGATCTCAATGCGGCTGATGTCTCCGAGCATCGAGCCGAGCATGATCTGCAGTTTTGAATTCATTACCTGCTGCCACTGTTCCTCCGCCCCGTTTCTAATCACTATCCTTGCCATGACCTGATCCCTATAACAAAGCCGAACATGATGACTCAAGGTCACAAGTTCGACTATCCGAATCTTTGGTTGCACTAGTTCGTTAATTCCGACGTTCGGTTGCAGCCTGCGGGCACTGCCACAGCGCGCGCCCACAAAGCGTGCGCCGCCGA
>Ga0222650_1000086_pt1 | contig 82525 bp, 64 predicted proteins | sample AntAcemetagen367_FD_179820 | JGI IMG/M metagenome (GOLD analysis project Ga0222650, IMG submission 179820) | Saline water microbial communities from Ace Lake, Antarctica - #367 | ecosystem: Environmental > Aquatic > Non-marine Saline and Alkaline > Saline | place: Antarctica: Ace Lake... | reverse complement strand
TCAGGCACTCAGGCACTCAGGCACTCAGGCACTCAGGCACTCAGGCACTCAGGCACTCAGGCACTCAGGCACTCAGGTATCTAGATCTATTCTGGCACCGTTTCTAAGCAAAAATATCCATCGCCGGTTTCCCAATCCCATCCTTGGTGGCATAGAACGGACGTCCTTCGATATCGAAGGAGGTCTTTGCCGAAATGCCCATGGCCTGAAAAATAGTGGCATGCATATCTTCAATACTGACTGGATTTTCAACCGCGACGAAGGGCCGTTCATCAGCCGTCTTGCCGTATTGAAAACCCTTCTTCACTCCTCCTCCAAATATCAGAACACTGGTCCCCCCCGTGAAATGACGGTGCTGGCCGTAATGTTTCATCTCCGTGATCGCGTCGACCTTATGGGTCGTCTGGTCACGCGCATTGGAACCGGGAACGCCCTCGATCATCATATCGCGACTAAACTCACTCGCGATCACCACGAGAGTCCGCTCAAGCATTCCCCGTTCTTCCAAGTCACGGATCAACTGGGCAATCGGAAGATCAATTTCCTCCTTCAAGCGCTTCACCGTGGTGTGACCTTTCTCATGGGTGTCCCAGTGTTTAAAAGGTTGATATTCTGTCGTGACTTCGATGAAGCGAGATCCCGACTCCGCCAAGCGCCGAGCCAAAAGACAGCCTTGTCCGAAACGACTTTTGCCGTAGGGCGCGGCAGACTTTTCATCTTCCTTGCTCAGATCAAAAGCGACCGCCTCCTTCGAACTCAGTAAGCGGTGAGCCTTATCCATAGCGCGCAGCATTGATTCCTGCTGAAACTCACTCCCGCTCTTCCCGATCTGTCCTTCCGATACGAGCTTCTTGTAGAACTTATAGCGATTCGCAAATCGCCCCGGCGTCATCCCTTCCGGTGGCTGCACCGCTCCGATCGCTTGATCTGGATAGGGCAACAAAAACGGACCGAATTCACTGCCGAAAAATCCCCCGGTGTGGAAGGCCTTGAGTTCCTCTTTCTCACCCACTCCTTCAAGTCGCTGCCCGATGTCAATGAAGGCCGGCATGGCCTCATTCCGTTGGCCTAAAACCTTGGCCATCCAGGCCCCAAGGTGTGGCGCCGCCACCGTCTGGGGAGGGACGTATCCGGTGTGCCAATGATACTGGTGACGTGAGTGCAAAATATGACCGAGGTCCGGTTGCACCGCTGAGCGAATGATGGTGCCACGGTCCATGACCTTGGCAATTTCCGCAAAGCCTTCGGTGAAGTTAATACCACTCACTGAGGTTGGGATTGCCGGGAAAGTGCTTCCCACATCGGATACCTGAAGTCCTTTCCGGAAGGGCTCGTAGTGCTTGGGATCAAAGCTATCAGGAGCCGCCATCCCTCCGCCCATCCAGAGAAGTATGCAGCAATCGGCCTTCGCTTCCGGTTGCACCACAGCCTCTTCGCCAAGGAGTCTTGGAGCACCCATCGCAAGAGTGGCAGCCGAAGCCGCTCCCAGTTTCCGGAGGAAGTCGCGGCGGTTTTCAAATTCGAGAGGAATCGACATAATATCTGCTTTTCTACTTAGTTAATGACTTGAAATTCAGGAAGCATGAGGACGGCCCAAAGAAGATCGGCAACCTGCTCCGGCGCGGGAGATTTTCCTAGGATCTCTTTCGCAACCGCACTTTCGAGGTCGCTTGGCGGCCTCGATAAGGCCTCGAGATAAAGATTTCCCACGATGTCTTCGTTCTCGGAAGATAACCTCGCGGCCCCTCGATCTAAGTAACTCACAAATTCAGCTCCGTTGTTCAACTCAAGTGCCTGCAAGGTCGTCAAATCGGCAGGGCGGGTCGTGACGACCTGCTCGCGATTGGGGCGACCAAGCGCCCGCATCAACAGAGTCGATTTCACCAGCGATGCCCGTACCTTCAGGGCCCTGCGGGACTCTCCCACAACGGCCTGCGCAAGGTATTCTGCAATCTGAGCATTGACCGTCGTGTCCCATCCCTTCGCGCCATGTTCAAGTGCAGCTTCCCCGTTCGCGATCCACCTTTTGTCAGTGGTCACGACAACTGATTCACCGTCGGCATTTACCAATTGAAGATGCACGTAAAGCGCGGCCGCATTTGGAGTCACTCCGAGATTTTTCGCTTCCACTCGAATGGAATTATTGCCGGCTTGCAGCGCATTCGAGACCTCATAGAACTCCACCGTTTCCCAGTTGGAATCCCGCCCGATCTCTTTCCCATTCACCTTAAGAACATACTCATTATCGCAGGTGATGATCATCTTCCCGGTCGTCTTCTCAGGCAGGCGAATCCCTCGGGTAAAGACCACTTCCTCGCCTGCGGGGCGACTGTCCGTGGCAGACCAAATCCACTCACCAGGGACCGCCACTTTTGCGCGTGCTGCCCCTCTCGAGACCTGCGCTTCGATCTTACCTGGAGATGTCCCGGTAATTTCCCAGACCGCATCGATGAATTGCTCGCCCGTCATCCGCTTGGCCACCGCCCCCTCAAAGACAAAGTCATCGAGCTTCTCCGAGCGAGCCACCGTTGCGCTTTGATAAGTGCGAGATGCCACGATCAATGCCAGTGTCCGTTTCAAATCATACCCATTCTCCGCCAGATCCCACCCGAGATAATCCAGCATATCCTCACTCCACGGACGATTCCCCATGATATCCACCGGCTCCACGAGACCGCGCCCCATCAACCTGGCCCAGAGACGATTCACGATTGTGCGCGCCAGCCGACCATTCCCCTTGGCGGTCGAAAGCTCAGCGGCCCTTGCAAGTCGTCCGGATTTTGAGGCCTTCTTATCGATTTCGCCCAACTCATCGAAGAGAAACTTGGCCTCCATCTTCTCGCCCGTTGGCTTATCGCAGCGGTACATCTCAAGCGGTTTTCCCGCCATGATGGCAGCCATCCCGTAGGCATCTTCCAGTTTCCAGTCGTTGATGAAACTATCGTGGCACGAGGCACACTTCATGTTCTCACCAAAGAAGATCTGAGAGACATTCTGGGCAAACTGGATCTCGGGAACCTGGGAGGCATTGACATCTCCCCGCCATTTGATGCCCTTGATAAACCCTTCAGACTCGCTCGTCGGGTTCATCAACTCACGCACAAATTGGTCGTAAGGCTTGTTCGTCTTCAGCGAGTCATAAAGCCACCCCGTAATTTGCTTTCGCCCGCCGTCGATGAAACCCGTTCCCGCGTAATCATTTCTCAAGAGATCATTCCAAAAGGTCATCCAGTGATCAGCGTAGTCTAGGTCACGCCCCAGAAGCTCCCGGACCTTGTTCATACGCTTTGAGGCCGCCGTTGATGCTTCAAATTCCGCCAGTTCTTGCGGGGTCGGCAGGAGCCCGAGCAAATCAAGAGAGAGCCTTCTCAGGAAACGATAATCAGAGATCTCCTCGGGCGGTTGCACCTTGTTCTTTGCGAAATAAGCCTGCGCGATCTGATCAATGGGATTTCCTCCGGAAGCGCCCGCAGGCAACTCTGGCTTGCGATGCGCCAACGGAGCCTTCCAAGTCTTCTCGCGAAAGGTGAATCCCGGCTCCCAAGCCAAGCCCTCATTCACCCACTTGGTCAGAATGGCGATCTGATCTGCCGAGAGAGGATCAGCATCGTGAGGCATACGGTCATCGGGATCCTCGGCGGTGAGTACTTCGATGAAAATACTCGCGCCCGCCTTCCCCACTTCCACCGTATCGGATGCAAAGAGAGTCTCCCGGGTGTCCAAGGAGAGCCCACCCTTGTGTTTCCCGTTGGTGTGACACTTCGCGCAATTCTCCTTCAGAAGCGGAAGCACTTCATGGGCGAAGTCAATCTTGGCAGGAGCAACTCCAATCAAGGTAAGAGACAACAAGATGAGCACTCTTCGAAATTTCAAAAACATGGCAAACTGGCAGGGACGGTGTTTCGCCTTCGCATCATTACGAGAGTTCTGGCGGAATTTGAGGCGAGCGTAACCAAGTTGAATCTCCGCATCAAAGAAAACCGGTCTTCCTGGTAAGGCCGCCCCCCCCTTCGATGACAATGATAAGGCGCAAATAGTCCTTTCCTTACACTTTCTCGCAACTGCTCCGGTCAGTCGGTCGATTTTTTGTCGGCAGTCCCTTCAACAGAAGGACCTAGCGCATATGTGTGACAAAAAAATCTCTTTGTGGGATTCCACGTTTTTCGATAGGGCTGGGGGCTGGCACATTCTAGCAGGTGCCCCCCCTCCCGACTAATTGCCAGAACTTGATTTCCTATGAAACTCCGACCACACGCCCGGCTCATCTTCCTTGCATTACTTGCTCAGGCCCCTTTCACCTCTGCTGTCACTCTGACCGAAGGTGCCACCATTCAGGTCTCATCGAACAACGCAAACTTCGACATCACCGTTTTTCCCGGCGCAGCGGGATATAACGACCGTGGAATTGGCGGAAACGAGCCCGGCACCCCCACTTTCACCAATCCCTTCGGTGACGGCACGGTTTTGGATTACAATTTCTTCCACAGCCCCAATGAGACGATCCAAAGCTATGCCAAAGGCATCGCCGGACGGCTCAGCGATGCCACCAGTCCGCCTCAACATATCAATGGGTTCGGCGAAAATTGGTCAAACGTCTGGATCTCAACCGATCCGGCAGGATTCACCACTCCTAAGGACTTTAGCTCCGGAGCAGTCCCAAACACCTTCGCGAGATCGGCCAACCTCACCGGAACAGTCGATATTTCAGGGCTTTCCTCCGGGCAACTTTATTTCCCCCACGGCACCTACGTGAATAGCTGGAACCTCGCCGTGACGATGACGGGCCCAGGGCAGCCTAATCTTACCGCCAGCGCAAGCGAAGGCAATGGCCCGACTACGAATAAGGGGTGGATCACGGACTTCACTTTTACCGATGCCGCAGCGTATAACCTAATCACTTACACCTACACCAATACCGACACCGATGGCTCGCGAGCGCGCTTTATGGGAGTGATTCTCGGCGGGGCCGTTGAACCCGCCACCCCGCCCACCGTTGCCAATCTTCCGACCCGCAATCTCACCCCCTCATCAATCACTCTTGGAGGAGAAGTGACGGACACCGGGGGGGCCACTCCTGACGTCACCCTCTATTGGGGTGACAATGATGCCGGAACGGCAGCCGGAAACTGGGACAATTCGGTGACCCTTGGTTCTCAAGCAGGTCCTTTTTCAACCAACTTGAGTGGCTTATCACCCTCGACGACCTACTACTTTCGCTCTTTTGCCAGCAATGGCGCGGGTGACGACTGGGCAGACTCGACGCAATCATTCGCCACCGAGGCTCCCCCCAATCCACCAACCGTCACCAATGCCGCGGCCACAGGGGTGGGATTCGTCGAAGCCGATCTCAATGGATCGGTGGCCGATACCGGAGGCGAGGCTCCAAACGTCATTCTCTACTACGGCGATAATGAGGGCGGAACGACCCCGGGAAATTGGGATGACGCCGTCAATATCGGAGCGCAATCAGGGGCCTTCACCACCGATCTTTTTGGTCTCAATCAGAATACCACCTACTATTTTCGCGCCTTTGCCCAAAATTCCGGGGGCTCGTCATGGGCGGCAGCCACCACCAACTTCACCACCGAGGCTTACTCCCTCCCCGCCATCACGACCTCTCCAGCCGCCAGCGTGACCGGCACCGCCGCAGAAGTCGGGGGCGAGGTCAGCTCGACCGGGGGCGAACCGCCTAACCTCACCTTGTTCTGGGGAACAACCAACGGCGGCACCAATGCCCTCGCTTGGGCGAACCAAATCGATCTCGGTGATCAGACCGGCAGCTTCACCGCGGTCCTCACCGGCCTAAGCTCACTGACGACCTACCACTACCGCGTCTTTGCAGAAAACGAGGCCGGATTCGTTTGGGCTGATTCATCCGAGACTTTCACCACTCTTGACGTCAGCGAACTCATCATCACCGAATTCATGGCGTCCAACGACGGCGGTGCCACCAATAACCCAAACAGCTGGTATCCCATCGCCAACCAAGTCCCCGGCACAACCGACGACTGGATTGAAATCCTCAACACCGGAGCATCCCCGCTCGATCTCAGCGGCTGGCACCTCACCGACAATTTAGCCGATCTTACAAAATGGCCCTTCCCTGCCGCCACCACGCTTTCTTCCGGCGGCTACCTGATCGTCTATGCTTCGGGTACCGGAGTTCCAGATAGCAATGGCAACCTTCACACCAACTTCAAACTCTCGGGCGGGGGCGAAGCCCTCGCACTTGTCCGCCCTGCGGGCACAGTCGCCAGTGAATTCGGCCAAGGTGGCAGCGCCTATCCCAACCAGGATGCCGACATTTCATACGGACTCCAACCCAGCACCGGGAACCCCGTTTATTTCTCCTCGCCCACGCCTGGCTCCGCCAATGGCGACACCGGCATCGCCCGGGTTCGCGACACCAACTTCACTCCCGATCGAGGCTACTACCAACAAGCGATTGATGTCACCATCACCACCAGCACCCTAGACGCCACCATTTACTACACCACCGATGGGACGAGGCCAGTTGACGCAAATGGCAACCCCACCGCCACCGCCTCCGTCTACTCCGGCCCCGTCCCCATCACGCAAACGACCGCCCTCAAAGCCTCCGCAAGTAAGACCGGATTCGCGCCCACGAACATCGATTGCCAAACCTACATCCTCGTGGACATCGATAATGCCAACCCCGATGGCACCGATGCCGCGGGCCTAAACACGGCCTTCATCCAACAAACCCAGCCAACGGGATGGGGAAACCTTTCCTCAGGCGACTACACCATGGACACCCGGATCTCTCAAGAAACGGCCCTCGCCACCAACTACGCCGAATCAACCGCTCAAACGATGCTCAAAGGATTGCGTGATATCCCCACCATCTCCATCGCGATGAACCGAAATGACTTTAGCGGGGGAAGCGGAATCTATACCAACTCCGGAAACGGCGCACTCGAATACGAGTGCTCCGCCGAATTTATCCCCGCCGCAGTCGACACTCGTAGCGATTGGCAAATCAACTGCGGAATCAAGGTCCAGGGCGGAGCGAGCCGCAACCCCAGCGCCAGCCCCAAGCACTCGATGAACTTCCGCTTCCGGACGGAATATGGCCCCGGAAGACTCCGCGAACCGCTCTTCCCCGGATCAGAGGTTGAGGAGTTCAACTCCATCACGCTGCGGGCCGGCTATAACAATTCATGGATCCACCGCGACGGCGGCCAACGCGGCCGCGGCTCCATGATCCGCGATCAATGGATGCGCGAGTCCATGCTCGAAATGGGAAGCCCTGCCGCCGGCCACGGATTCATGGTTCATGTCTTCGTCAACGGTCTCTACTGGGGTGTCCACAACCTCTGCGAACGTCCGGAAGCCTCGCACTACGCCACCTACAATGGTGGCGATGACAACCGACTCGATGCTCGGAATGGGGCCTCCGTTGTCGATGGCACCGCAACCGCCTGGAATGAAATCCCAGGGGTAGTCGCCACCGGGGATTGGACAAAAATCCAGGAGGTCATCGATATCAACCAATTCATTGATTTCCAAATCATCAACCGATACGGTGGGAACGCTGACCTTAAATCGGGTGGCAATTGGCGTGCGGCCGGCGGTGGCCCCTTCCCGGCAAATCAACCAGAGCAAATGGCACCGTGGCAGCTTTACTCTTGGGACGGCGAGCGCAGTCTCGAGAGTGAAAACGCCACAATTTCGCCCCTTGATCCCATGGGTGTTCGAAGTGCCCTCGAAGGTGTCCCGGAATACCGGTTGCGCTTTGCAGACCGCTTGCAAAGGCATTTCACCCATCGCGGGGCTCTCACCCCCGAGGCCACCAGCGCCCGCTGGATGAAATTTGCCACTGCCCTCGATCGCGCTATTATCGCAGAGTCCGCCCGCTGGGGAGACCATCGCGGCACCCTTTACACCCGCGATAATCAATGGCTCACGGAACAAAACCGCCTCATCAACACCTACTTTCCAGTCCGCAGTTCCAACGTCCTCAACAACTATTCCTCACTGATCCCCTCCGCCGGAGCTCCCGAGTTTCTCGTCAATCGCTCACCCCAAAACGGCGGCGTCATTGCTATCGGCCAATCGCTGCAACTGGGCTCAACCGGTGGCACCATTTATTACACCACCGATGGCAGTGACCCCCGCTTGGAAGGAGGCGGAATCAATCCCATCGCTGTTCCCGTAGGCGGAGGAAGCACCCAGACTTCCTTCCTTCAATTGGAAGAAACAGGCTGGCGATATCTCGACACCGGAGTCGCCCAAGGCAACAGCGACATCGTCGTCGGAAATCCTTCCTACGACTCCAGCGACTGGAAACATCCTTCGTTCGATGACGGCACTTGGGGAACCGGCCAGGCTCTCCTGGGTTACGGAGATATCGGCGGGCGCACGATGAACACCTCTCTCAACTTCCAAACCCCACGACTTCCGACCATCTACTTCCGTAAGTCGTTTCAGGTCACCGGGGCCAGTGATTTCACCCAACTGAACCTGAGTCTCATCCGGGACGATGGCGCCATCGTTTACCTCAATGGCAAGGAAATCGCCCGCTCCAACATGGCAGCTGGAAACCGTCAATATGGGGATTTCGCTCTCAATCCGACGGCAAACGAAGGAGCCTTGGTCAACCTCGGCACCCTCAGTCTTTTTGCCGGCGACCTCTTGGAAGGCACCAATATCCTCGCCGTCGAACTCCACCAAAGTGGGAGCAGTAGCAGCGACACCGGCCTTGATGTCCAGCTTTCCGGAGTCGCGCCAAGCGACGGAGAAAGCTCGACCGTTCCCATCACCGGCGGAGCATTCGTCCGCGCACGCACCTTCGACAACGGAGAATGGTCCGCACTCTCGGAAGCTGAATTCCTCGTCGCCCCAATTGCCGACGCCTCCAATATCGTCATCTCAGAAGTCATGTATAACCCTTCCGGAACCTCGGAGGATTCGGAGTGGCTTGAGATCATGAATATCTCATCAGCGACCCTCGATCTCTCAAATCTCACCTTGCTCGGGATCGACTACACTTTCCCGCTTGGCTTCATCTTGGCACCGGATGCCCGGGTCGTCATTGTCAAAAATCAGGCCGCCTTCGCCGCCGCCTACAATCCCACCGGCATCACGATTGCACCCGGTGAATTCGCGACCACCAGCCTGAGTAATTCCGGCGAAGAACTGGGTCTGATCGATGCCCTCGGGGTCGATGCCCAACGATTTACTTACAATGACCGTGCGCCATGGCCCACCGCCTCCGATGGTCTGGGTTACGGCCTCGTCCTGATCGCGCCCGAGACGAACCCAGACCACACCGATCCCGCCAACTGGCGTTCAAGCGTGAACCTCGGCGGCAGCCCCGGCACCACTGATGCCACCACTTTCACCGGCGCCCCGAATGCGGATGGTGATAATGACGGCCTCAATGCCCTCCTCGAGTATGGCTTCGGATCGCTCGCAGGCGATAGCGGACAGAGCCCCGAATCGTATCCCAAGGCCAGCACCGCAATCTTTAATAATGGCGCAGGATCTACCGATGAATATCTCACTCTGAGCTATCGTCAAAACCTCTCCGCCGATGACGTAATCTATCAAGTTCAAGTGGGTTCCAATCTGGAAAGCTGGAGCGAACTTGGAACGGTCCTGGTCTTCAGCACCCCAAATGGAGATGGCACCGAAACGGTCACTTATCGCAGCACCACCCCGATCCCGGAAATGATGCGCGAGTTCATCAGAGTCAAAATGGCGCTCAGACCCTAGCGAAAGGCTTTAAAATCGGCAGAGTCAAGCTACCCAATCATGGGCACCTTTAGGGGTAACCTATTCATGATTGGCGCTAAGAACTCACCGTATTTCCCTGTAATCTGCTCAGCAAAGCGTCACGATTGTGATCGTCCGGTCTCGCCGCGCCCTGTCAGCAAACCTCTCAAAATGACGCAATTCCAAAAAATAAGGACCTCCCTTCTACTGGCGTTCGGTGCCCTCACGCCGATCCTCTCATTGCACGGCGCTTCGGATTTCGTCTTGACCGCAGAAGCCACCGACCTTTTGGACACCTACTGCTACTCCTGTCACGAGGATGGCACCACGAAAGGAGACCTTCGCCTCGATAACATCGGCGACCTCACGCTCGACGCCCGCCTCGACCTGCTCAACAAGATGCAGGAACAACTTCACTTCGGGGAAATGCCTCCCGAGAAGAAGGACCAACCAAGCGAACCGGAAAGAGCGTCCTTGCGGGCTTGGGCCTCAAGCGAATTAGGCAAACACAATGCCTCCAAACTCGAGGACAAACTCCGCATGCCCGACTTCGGCAACTACCTCGATCATGAGAAGCTATTCTCCGGGGACTACGCTCACCTTAAACCTGCCACTCCGGACCGCCGCTGGTTGATCAGCGAGTTCATCTTCGATGCCAAGTTCAACACGCTGCTCAAACACACCCCCAACAAGACCATCGATGGCAAGAGAGTCTCGGTGATCGGCGACAACAACCGCCGCGTCAATCTCACCAACCCCTTCCTCCTCCCCACCAACACCGGAGTCCGTTATTACGACACCACCACTCTCGACGGTGGTCATCTCCTCACGATGATCACCAATGCCAAGAACGTAGCCACCGCCATGACGGAAGATCTCGGAAGACGGGATAAAAACTACCTTCCCTCTCTCACCGCCCTCATGGCTGAGGAGGATCATCACAACGCAATTCTGCAATCACGACGCGGCTTCCTCAACACCTTCATCGAACCTGTTCTTCAGGATGTTTACAAAAGCAAGCACACCAGCCTCCTCCCGCGCTTCACTCCTCTCCCGATCAAGAAAGCCGTCGCTCAGGGAGAAACCAAGAAAGCCCCCTTCCATGCCGCCAACCCCGGGAAGGACGAATTAGTCATCGTTTTCCGCGCCATGCGACGGCACCAAAAAAAGGGCCAGAGCGATGAGCAACTCATCACGAAGTGCGAGCGGGAATGGTTTAACTACGGCCACAACGAACGAAAAATCCAAGCTCGTGTCACCTTCCTCCGTGGCTACATGGAAGAATGGCGCGGCCAGATCGAAGAGCACCGCTACCACGAGAAACACAAACCCCTCGTCTACAAACCACGCGACGAAGCCGAAAGGCACCTCATCGCGACCACCATACGCAAGCACCGCAACAAAGGTGACCGCTACCAAACGGTCATCGACAAATGCCTCGCCGATTGGGAAGAAGGCTTCCTCCAAGAACGCAAGGAAGCGGGCCCTCCCACTGAGAAGGTCGTCACCCAACTCGTCGATGAACTCTTCCTCAAAATCCACGAACGTCCCCCTTCCCCGGACGAAGCTAAAAAATACCTCATTCTCGCTAAAAGCTACCTCCGCACCCTCGGAAATCTCAAGGCCGTTCAGAAGCTCATCCAAACTCTCATCCTCAAATCGGACTTCGTTTACCGCAATGAATTCGGCTCCAGTGAACCGGACGAACACGGTCGCAAAATGCTCTCCCCCCGAGATGCCAGCTACGCCATCGCCTACGCCCTCACCGATAGCAGCCCGGACGACGAACTCGTCAAAGCCGCGCAAAGCGGCCGACTTACGACCCGTGAAGACTACGCCCGCGAGGTCACCCGACTCCTGAAAAACCGTGATCAATATTACCTCATTGATGAAGGAGTTCAGCGGATTCAACACACCGCAAGCATCACCAATCTGCCGATCCGTAGCCTTCGTTTCTTCCGCGAATTTTTCGGCTACCCCAACATGCTCCCCATTTTTAAGGACCGCAAACGCTTCGGTGGAGACTACGATGGGGCCAAAGGCCGTCTCGTCGGAGAAGCCGACCGCCTCGTCGAACACTTCCTCAAAAAAGACACCAACGTTTTTGAAGAACTCCTCACCACCGACAAATTCTACGTCTACCACTCCGGCGATAACGAGGCCATGACCGAGGCCTCCGAGCGCATCCGCCGCATCCACGACTACTTCAAAGACAAAGACTGGCAGAACTTCGAACAAGAGGATCTCCTCAAACACAAAGACTTCCTCTCCGAAGTTCAAATGCGCGGCGTCAATCTCGACGAACTCGAGAAAAAAGGCCGTCGTAATCCCATCCGCGAATTCAAAACTGCCATGACCAGTTTTAGCCTCCGCTTCGATGAAGGCGAAACCGCGGCCGCCCCCTTCGTCTCCTTCCCCGCTCACGGGAAATATAATGCCGATACCCGTACGGGGATGCAGTTGCGCAGTCCGGAAGTGGCCAAGTTCTACAACATCAAGTTGGACAAGTGGAACTACCCGGGCGTGCAACCCGCGAAGGTCGCACACCGCAAGGGCATGCTCACTCACCCCGCATGGCTCATCGCGCACGCTCAGAACACCGAGACCGACCCGGTCGTCCGCGGCAAATGGGTCCGCGAAAAACTTCTTGCCGGAACGATCCCCGAAATCCCCATCACGGTCGAAGCGGTCATTCCTGAAGATCACCATAGCACCCTCCGGGGACGACTCGCCGACGTCACCGAGAAAAAATATTGCTGGAGATGTCACGAGCGCATGAACCCCCTCGGCTACACTTTTGAAATGTATGATGACTTCGGCCGCTTCCGCACCGAAGAATCTCTCGAACACCCCGACAACCTCGTAAAAAAAGGTCCCGATAAAGCCGCCAATCACATCGACCTCCGCGACACTTACAAAACCCTCCCAGTCGATTCCCAAGGCCACCTCAAAGGGACTGGCGACCCCACCCTCGATGGCGACGTAAAAGACGCCCTCGACCTCGCTGGCCGCCTCGCCAAGTCCACCCGAGTTCGCCAATCTATCCTCCGCCACGCCTTCCGCTACTTCATGGGCCGCAACGAATTCCTCTCCGACTCCAAAACCCTGATCGCTGCCGATCTCGCGTATCTCAAAAGTGGTGGTAGTTTTAATGCCGTCATCCTCTCGCTCCTGACCTCCGACTCCTTCATTTACCGAAAGCCCAAACAAACTCTTTAAGACAGATATGACCAGCAGAAGACACTTTCTCAAACAGTCCGCTCTCGGTGCCGGAGCCCTCGCGCTCCCGACGTCCTTCGGAGCCTTCGGTAACCCGCTTTCCGGAGCGGACGCTCCCAAGCGCTTCATCTTCATTCGCAAGTCCAATGGCATCCGGCCAAATGAAGTTGCTCTCCCCACTTTCTCCGAAACCGAAAAAGCGGCCGACTCCAAAAAGGAGGCTCTCGAGATTGATCTCGACCAGCACGAACTCCCCACATGGATGAGTCCCCTCGCGAGCCACAAGGCCAACCTCACCATCCTCCAGGGACTCTCCTGCAAGATGAGTGAAAACGGCCACTGGTCCTACTCCTCGGTCATGGGGGCCTACAAATCAGGCCGCAATTCCCTCAGCGGAATCAAACGTGCCACCATTGACTTCGAAGTCGCCAAGCTCACACCATCTCCCTTCGGTCACGTCGAGCTTTCGCTCACCGGTAACTATAGCACCTTTCGTACTGGCATCGTCTCCGGCTACTCCGCCCCCGCTCCCCACCAGAGGAACTACTGCTACGCCGATCCCGAAACCGCTTACAACGAGCTCTTCAAATCGGTCACCAACCCTGATGCTGTCGATTCCGACAATGCCATGCTGGAATTTCTCGAAGGCGAGGAATCATTGAAAGCCGGAGTCCTCCAAGGCTATGAAAAACTCAAGTTGAGCAATCACATCGACTCCATCGACTCCATCCGAGCTCGGAACAAGAAGCTCGAAAAAATGTCAGGAGCAATCGCGCAGCACCTTCCCAAGCTCGACCCTGTGCATGCCAACGGCGGGCTCAATGCCAGCACTCCCGAAAAGCAGAAGGCCATGACGGATATCCTCTCTGCCGCTCTCATCACCGGACTCACCAATGTCGTCACCTACACCATCGATGAGCTTTCCACTCCGATCAAAGGGATCAAGGGGAACGAAGGTGATCACATCTCCATCCACGAACTGGGTCACAATGGGGGCTACAGCGGCATCCCCGCGGAGAAGATCCGTGAGAAAATCCGGACAGGACACATGGAACAAGTCGCGGCGATCGTTGAGAAGCTCAAAGCGACACCGGAAGGCAAAGGAACGATGTTCGATAACACCGTGGTTATGTATTTCCCCGAAAACGGTGAAGGCCACCACAGCCACGGCACCGAGGCTCCCTTCATCGTCCTCTCCGGCGACAAGTCCAAATTCGACATTGCCGGGCGCTACATCCGCCTCCCCCACCATGCCACCGAAGGTCACAAAACCATCGGCAACTGGTACACCACCCTCCTGAATGCCTACGGAAACCCCATCGAACACTACGGCGATTTCGATCTCGAAACAGCCCGCAAAAAGATCGACCAAACCGGAGCGATCAAACAACTCATGCGGTCATAATCCCGAGCACCAACGGTGCCCACCAATTTAACTCAAGGCAAGCTCCTGGGTTTTCCATACCCAGGAAGTTCGGGAGATCGAGTCCTGAAGGGACACGGCAAGACGCGGGGCAACTCGCATGCCCGACTTCTCGCCGACACTCGCGAGACTTACATCTCAGATGCATTTTCCAGCATCCCTTCAGGATGCTCTCGTGACAGATCATAATTCACCCGGAGTGAAGTGCGGGGCTTTGATCCTCGGTGCCTTCAGCACCCTGACTCTTGTCTCTTTTGGTGATTTTCCACCCTTCGCTTGGCCCAGGAGCCTCCGCTACCCAAATCCCAAGGCGGCACTCCGTTCCACCTCGGGCTTGCTTCGATTGTTCATCCCTTTGGTGCTTGAGAACTGGCATGACGAAGGATAAAATTTGGGGCAGCACCTCAGGGCAAGGCCTTGGTTTCAAGCTCCCTGAACAAAAGACCATGACCACCGCTCGGCAGCATCTCCCACTTCCCACAAACCTCTCTCCTTACCCCGTAGCAACCCAACCGTTTTCGCCCTCAATGAAATCACTTCTGACCCTGCTCCTCTTCCTCGGTATCCTCCCAACTAACGCGGCCCAACCCAACCTCGTTCTCATCTCCATGGACGATATGGGCTACGGTGATATCGGCTGTTTCGGCTCCACTAAAAATCGAACTCCCGTCATCGACAAGATGGCTCACGAAGGGATGCGCTTCACCGACTTCTACGTCACAAGCGGCGTCTGCACGCCATCCCGCGCCAGCCTCTTAACCGGTTGCTATCCACGCCGTCTTAACCTGCATGTTGATCAGAACGACAAATGGGTCCTTTTCCCGGCCGCTCGTAAGGGACTCAATCCAGATGAAGTTACCGTCGCGGAACTCCTCAAAAAACAAGGCTACGCCACCGCCTGCATCGGCAAATGGCACCTCGGCGACCAACCCAAATTCCTGCCCACCCGACAAGGATTTGATACCTACTTCGGCATTCCTTACTCGAACGATATGGGACGCAAAAACATTCCCCTCCCCCTCCTTCGCGATGACGAGGTCATCGAGGCTCCCATCAAACAAGCTCCCATCACGCGCCGCTACACTAACGAAGCCGTTTCATTCATCAAAGCAAACGCCACAAAACCCTTCTTTATCTACCTCCCCCACACTTCGGTGCATCTGCCTCTTTTTCCGGGAAAGGAATTTTCCGGTAAGTCAAAAAACGGAAAATACGGTGATTGGATCGAAGAAGTCGATGCCTCCACCGGCACCATTCTGAAGACCCTCCAAGAACTAAATCTGGACACGAAGACCCTCGTGATCTTCACCTCCGACAACGGCTCCAGAGGAGACAATGGCGGGAGCAACGCCCCCTTCAAAGGAAACAAAGGAACGACCGACGAAGGCGGTATGCGTGTCCCCTGCGTCATGCGTTGGCCCAGTAAAATCCCCGCTGGAACAACCTGCGACGAGCTCGTCTCCACCTTGGATATCCTCCCGACATTCACCGCTCTTGCCGGCGGGCAGGTTTCCCATGATCGTAAGATCGATGGCCACGATATTCGCGACCTCCTCTACGGTAAAGTCGGGGCCCAATCACCTCACGAAGCTTTCTTCTATTATCACACCACCCAACTCCAAGCCGTCCGCAGCGGGAAGTGGAAACTCGTTCTTCCTCAGTCCGAAAAGTTCACCGGATGGAGTCAGAAAATCAAAAAGAGCCCTCTCCAACTCTTCGATCTCAAAGCCGATCCCGGCGAGCAAAAAAATCTCGCAGGATCAAACCCCGAAGTGATTACCCAACTGATGACTTTCGTCAAAGGAGCCCAGGATGATCTCGGCGACGGAGGTCAAATGGGCAAGGGCCAACGCCCCGCCGGTTGGGTAGAGGTAGCAGTTCCACTCCTCAAAATAAAGTAAGTCGAGGGCATCTTGGCAACCCTTACATCTGATGACGTTTCTCGCGACCAAATCAAGGGGAGTTTCGCACCCAATAGGCTTGCCTCACAAGCCCAAAACTAGCGGAGCCTGCCCTGGGAGATGGCCATCAACATCCCCAAGCACCAAAGCTGTTGCGTCACGTTACGTAAAATATCTCAGCGCTCTGTTTCTTGACAGCTCTGTCTTTTTTTCGCCACATTTGACTTGGAGATTGAGTAACGAGTCCGACACTTAGAAGGTGGTTTGTCATCGTATCACCCTATGCCCAAATATTAATGAGCCAACATCTTATCAGACTCGCCAGCCGCTTAACTCCCCTGAAAAGACACGCGTTTCTCCTTTTATTTGCCGTCGTCGGGTGTTCGGAAGAACCGACTGCCAAAGCTTCCAATGATGAATCCACTAAGCAAAAATTAAAGGAAATGATCGCAACGGAGGAGCTCGTCCAAAAGCTCACTCCCAAGCTCCGTGCGATTGGTGCCTCGATGGTGAATGACTCCCGCAAGGAATTGCCTGAAGCGATTGCTGGCGAAGCCTCCATCCCCCCCTGGGATAATCTTGACCCGGATCACCGATGGACCAGTGCCTCCTTCGGCACTCTTGCTGCCTCATTTAAGAACAGCAGCTTCGTCATGAAAACGAAGTTTGAAGGCGTCCGCCGGGGTGACAACGGGGTGATTGTTGGAGTCAAGGCCACGCAAAACTTCTTCTGGAAGAAGACCGTGGGGGAATCCCAAAGTTGGACCCTCGTTCAGTGGGAGCCTTTGGAATTTCACACCGATCAATCGCCCCAACCCCTGTTTGAGGAAGTCTTGGACCGTGTCCTACCAGATCCAACGGCCCGGACAAAGGCCCGCACGGCCTTCCATGCAGAAGTCCTGCGGAAGAACATGGCCGGAGAAACTGCCGTAGTAGGTAGATTCAAAATTAACAGTGCTCCGGATACCGAGAGCACCTATCAATATCCTTCCGTCAGTGTCGTTGATTATGATGGGGACGGTCACGAGGATTTTTTCCTAACCGCCCGCTGGGTCTCACCGCAATTGTTCCGGAACAAGGGTGACGGAACGTTCGAAGAGGTGACTCTTGAATCAGGCTTGAATCCCGACAGTTATGTGACCGCGGCCCTCTTCGCAGATTTTGATAACGACGGCGATCCCGACGCCCTCCTTGGACGAAGTTTCGAGCCAACACTCTACTACCGAAACGATGGCGGGAAATTCACCGATGTGACTGCCATCTCGTCCGACCTTGGCGAACAATTCCTCGTATCAAGCATGGCGGTTTCCGATGTCAATGGCGATGGACTTCTCGATGTCTACCTCTCGACCTATAGCCCCGTTAGCGATATCGACAATCTCAAACATAAAGTCCTCAGCCCTGAGCAGGTGCGGAGATTCGATGAGATTCTAGCAACCTCCAGTCCCTTTCTCGACGAACGAGGGGTGCCAAACGTTCTCTTGATGAACCGAGGGAACGGCCGGCTCGAGCGGGCCGGAGGAGAGGCCGTTGAGATTTGGCGCAAAAGCTATCAGCCAATCTGGTTTGACGCAGACAACGATGGCGATGAAGACCTCTACGTCTGTAACGATTTTGGACCTGACAGCTTCCTTCGTAACGACACTCCTCCCGGAGCTGCCGATCCTATCCTCGTTGATGCTTTTGCGGAGGTTTTCCCCGATGGTCAGATGGCCTTTGGAATGGGTGCTTCCTGCGGGGATTACGACAATGATGGTGACCTCGATCTCTTCGTCTCCAACATGTATTCCAAAGCGGGAAATCGGATCGTCCCTTACTTTGAAAATGCTGACCCCCGTATTCTGGTCGCCGCTCGGGGCAATTTTCTTTATGAAAACAACGGAGGGATTTTCCGCCTGAGCAGTGAGAAAGATGCTCCTGAAACAAAGGTCGGCTGGGCCTTCGGAGGGCAATTTGCCGACTTTAATAATGACGGGTGGCTTGATCTCTATGTTCCAAGTGGTCTCTACTCCGCTCCAAAGGAAGCCGCCACGGAGGTCGACTTGTGAGCATGCTTCTGGAGCACGGTCGTGCTTAAAGACAAAAGCCAGTCTCAGGAGTTCCGCTCCTCGGAACACTGGAAATCCCCCCTCCTCGATTTTAAGGTTTGGGTTCCCGTCAAAAGTAACACTGGTAAAAAGACATTCAAAAGCAACTCGCTCAGCGGAAATGAACGCAACCGTCTCATCTTTGGAAGCAACAGCGGCTTCAAAGAGCGGACGCTCGTAAGCGGAGTCGATTGCAAGGAGGATGCCCGATCTTTTGCTCTCCTGGATTTTGATCGAGATGGCTGGCTTGACTTTGCTCTGGCCAGCACCAACGGCCAGCGCCTCCGCCTCTTTAGAAATCGCATGGGCGACATCGGCGGAAGCGGCCGAGTTGTCGAAGTAGCGCTCGAAGGCAGTCAGGTCAGCTCGACCGGGGAAGTCGGAAAAAGCAACCGTGATGCGGTAGGTTCAGTTTTGACGGCAGTAACTGATCGTCGCACCCGGGTCTTCCGGAAATCAATCGGCGAGGGCTTGGCTGCCCAAAATTCCGGCCGAATCCGGGTGACGCTGGCAGAAGGAGAAACACTCCAGAGCCTTTCCGTTCGTTGGCCATCAGGGAAAACCACCGAGATCAAACCGGTTCTCGAAAAAAAGCAGATCGAAATCAAAGAGTAGTCGATAAGGGACTTTCTGATCCATGCCGACCGCTGCCTTTTCTGAAGTCAATCCCTCCAACCAAGCGTCCCGCCCAGAACATCTCCCACCCCCATGCAGCCCTTCCGAACACCTCACCAAAAAAGGAGATTACTAGATGACAATCCCACCAGATCCTTGTGCACTCTTCTCGGAGTAATCTTGGTTTTCTTACTCTGCGGGTGCGATTCCGAGAAGGCAGGAGCCCGCACTTCTCCTGACATGTCAGCCGAGGATAACGCGTTCGGCGAGCAGGTAGAGAGCTTTTGTTCGAGTTGCCACGGATTTACGACGCCCGATTCATTGCCGCGGGTGGTTTGGGAGGAGAAGGTCAAAATCATGTATGAGATGATTCCCGGCGGTTCGACGGTCGATCTTCCCCACGCGCCGAACATGCACAAGGTCATCTCCTTTTTCGAGAAGAACGCTCCTGAGGCTTTGCCGCCCATCAAGTCGACGGCGGACAATGGTCCCGGGTCGCTGGAGTTGAATCTCACCCGTGTTCAGCTTCATCGGGACCATCTCTTTCCCGCCATCTCACAAGTCGACGTGCACCGCTTCACACGTGAATCGGGATCAGTGCCGCGCGTTCTCTTTTGTGACATGATCAATGGCTTTGTCGGGACGGTGGAATTTGACTTTTCCACCGGGCGCAAGAAAATAGAAAAACTCGTTCGTACTCGTCATCCCGCCCACGCCGAGATGGTCGACTTGGACAATGATGGCCTTCTCGACATCCTCGTCTCTGATCTGGGAACGGCCACCCCTTCTGATGATCTTGTTGGCAGCCTCGAGTTCTTCAGAAAGCTGCCGGGCGGCAAGTATGATCAACAAACCTTGATCGAGGGCACCGGGAGAATTTCTGAAGCGCGCAGTGCCGACTTTGACGGGGACGGGGACTTGGACATCATTTGTGCAATTTTCGGTTGGCGCAAAGTCGGTGGAATTGTCTACCTGGAGAATGAAGCCGCTCTGGGGGAGGCTCCCAGGTTCAAGAGACATGAGGTCGATCCACGGGCCGGGGCCATCAACCTGCCAATCTGTGACATCGACGGTGACGGGCGTCTTGATTTTCTGGCCTTGCTCTCGCAGCAGCACGAATGCATCTACGCCTATCTCAATCGCGGTCCGGGGCGGTTCGAACCCCACCTCCTTTACCGGGCTCCACACACCAACTGGGGATCGGTCGAATTAGATTTAGTGGACCTCGACTTGGATGGTGATCTCGATTTGCTCTACACTCACGGGGACACACTCGACGACCAAATCCCGAAACCCTATCATGGTGTGAGTTGGCTTGAGAACCGTGGGTCGCTTGAATTTCACGAGCACCCCCTCACCAAGCTTTACGGTGCCTATGCCGCACGCGCGGGGGACCTCGATGGCGACGGTGATTTGGATATTGCGATTTCGTCCTTTCTGCCTTATGTCGGGAAGAATCATCCAGCGCGAAAGGAGATTGAATCCCTTATTTGGCTTGAGCAGAAAGATGGCATGAGTTTCGAACGTCACTCAATTGAGGCCTCAAAGCCCTATCATCCTTGTCTTGAAGTTGCTGACTTGGACGGAGATGGCCGAGATGAGATTATTTATGGGAACATGACCCTCACAACTGGCGATGATTGGCGCTTCGACTTTGGCATTGGAGTTCTGCGGAGCACGTCAGATAAGTGAAGTTGTTTCAGCGGTCTTCACAAAAAACCCACTCCCCGGGGGGAGTGGGTGAAATTTCGTGTTCAATGAAACGAAGTCGAATTACTTCCGACGACGCTGCATCAGAGCAAGTCCACCGAGTCCGAGAAGGGCGAGGGAAGATGGCTCAGGAACCGCAAGGAATTCCGTGGCGACAACCATACCACCAGCGACGTTCCCGCCAGTAAAGGCGAAGGTGTTTGTCCCTGCAGCTGCGACAGCCTGGCCAGCAACAACATGGCCAGTCCAGTTACTTGCGTCTTTTTGTTGAGATAACAATGTCCCAGAATCAGGAGCAATTCCAGCGGTGTTTCCGTTATTACCAGCACCACCGAGTCCTTGTGAAAAAAGAACGTATGAGTTGGCTCCCGTGGTGGTGAGATCAAGTGTCCGAGTTCCATTTTCACCTACGACTTGTGCTCCAGCACCGTCAGCGGTGCCAGTGAAGAGGAATACCGCCATGTGGCCACGGTTTTGAACCGCAGCGCTGATTACACCTGCCGAAGTTGCAGGGTTGTCGAGGTAGAAAATCCCGTGGTAGAGAGTGTCGGTGCCATTCGTCACAGCGGTGCGGTAGGAAGCTACCGAGAGATCGACACCATCGTAGGTCAAAGTATCAACTTTGCCAGAATTGTTGTTGAATCCGTGTTGGCCAGTCATGACAACCACGAGCTTACTTGCTCCGCTGGCGTCAAGAGTGAGGCCGAAGGAACTGTCCCGTGATGTAATCTGATCTTGACCGACGAGGGAGATCGCAGCACCAGCGGAGCCAGCAGCGAGGGTGAGGCTCGCAACAGTGGCGAGAGTCGTAATTTTGTTTAGTTTCATGATCTTTGGGATGTTGAATGCCTTCAGGAATAAAAGCACCTTTCTATCGGAAAGGTTTTTGGAGACAGCTGTGTGACCAAGCAAATATATTCTCAATTATTCCCCTAACCGTCTATCATCCAAATAAGGAGGTTTGACATGGGCAATTTACGACAGTTGACCTCTGCTCAGCAGGCTGCAGAGAAAGTACGGTGAGACATGAAGGGGAGTTAACGAATTCTTTTTTCAGGGGAAGGACTCCTTGAAAAGAAAGACGAAAAGCCGGTTTGGGTATGGCTTGAAAGTTTGACCAAACAAGTGCTTACCGATTACAGGATTCTGTTGCCATTGCCAAGCGCCCGGCGCAAGCCGCCATTCAGAGATCCGAGGGAAACTCTTCCACCAACTCCTCGCCAACTGCGCCGGGCACACCCTCGATATCCGGCTCTACAGGCAAGAAACCCGGGCGCTGAAACGAAGGCCCAAAAACTAGCCCCTCTTCACCAAACCCCGTCGCCTATTTCAAGAGATTGCGTGCCGAGAAGATCACTTCACCACGCCCACAGAAGACCTGACCACCAAGTCATCACACCTTGCCGAGGTTCCCAAAAAAAAGACCGGGAAATAATCCCAGCCTTGATTTTGAAATTGTAAGTCCGATCACCGATCTAGGAACCTTCTTCCACACGGAAGAAGAGTTTGGGAGATCCTTCAAGATCTTCCGGCAGAGGAAGGGTGACCGTGATCGTGAGGTCATCCTCGGGCATTTCATCGAGGTCTGGCGTGATGCCATCATCGAGGTCGACGCTCCAATCTTCAAGGTCGGTCGAAACCTTTACGATATAGCTGGCGGCGCCGGTCTTCGGCCATGTTAGCGTCACTTCATTGGACACACCGTTGATGAAGATCTCGGTGATTGAAAAAGGCAGACCAGCCGTTCCACCTGCGCTCAAGAACTCAGCAGCAGCCACAACAGCACCCGTTTCAGTCCCTCCGGCAAAACTAAATGTATTGGCACTGGGGGCCGCAACTGCCTGAACACCTACCACGTGTCCCTGCCAGTTACTTGGGTCTTTCACTGCGCTAACTTCTACGAGAGGAGCATCCGTGTCGATCGAGTCAGTGTTGCCGGTATTGCCATCTCCACCAACGCCGAAAGCCGCTAAAACCAGAGATCCGGTCTGAGTTGTGGTTAACGAGATACTCCGCTCTCCAACTTCGGTAATCCCGCTCGCCCCATGGCCCTCGGCAGTCCCAGTGAGCAGGAACGCAGAAACGGTTCCACGATTCACCACTTCAAAATTGATAAGACCTTCACTTGTCGCCGGGTTGTCGAGATACCAGATTCCATGATAGAGGATATCCGAACCAGCCACTTGAGCATTGCGATAAACTGCTTCAGTGAGTTCAACCCCGTCGTAAGTCAGGCTTGTTAACGCACCCGCAGCGTTGTTGAAGCCGTGCTCACCAGTCACTACGACGACAAGTTTGTCAGCGGTGTTCGCGGGGAAATTCAAACTAAAACTGGTTTCTCGCATTGTCGTTGTCGTCGATCCGATGACAGTAACCTCAGCGATTGCAGGAGTCGCGGTGAGGAGAGCGGCCAAGAAAACTCTCGGAGTTTTTAAGAATAAATTTTTGATTTTCATAAAGGTTGTTTAGCTACAATTAGTAAACGCCAGATGGTCCCGAAGCCAATTTCTGCTTTGGTTTTTTTCATATGAGGCCTGACGGTTGGTTTTTCGCTTAAGGAAAATTCTCTGAAAGAACTTGAGAGGAAATTCGTAACAATTTGCGATATTGTCAAAAAATCTCTCACTTGACACCCATCACTCATTTCAGGCAGTTTCAGACTATGACCCCAATCCGTATTCTCACGGCATCAGAGCAGGTGGCGGTGCATCTTCGCGAGGAACTGGCGAAAGGAACCTGGAGCGGGCTCATGCCGGGGAGCAATCGCCTCGCTCAAGAACTCGGCGTCGGCGGCAATACCCTCGAGGCTGCTCTCAAATTGCTGGAGAACGAGGGTTCTCTTACCTCACAAGGACCAAGTCGACGCCGTAAAATCAGCCTTACCGAGACCCAGGCAACCACGCCCCTCCGAATCGCTTTTTTACACTATGATCGCCCTTCCCGAGGAAACGGCTACATCATCGATCTGCAACACGAACTCAAAGCAGCAGGACACACCATCATCCCGGTCCCCAAGACCATGCTGGATCTCAAAATGGACCTTCAGCGCGTTTCAAGCATGGCGGCCGAGGTCAAGACTGACGCCTGGATCCTGACCGCAGCCTCCCGAGACACCCTCACCTGGTTCGCGCAACAAAAAACCCCGGCCTTTGCGCTCTTTGGACACCGCAGGGGCCTCCCCTTAGCAGGAGCGGGACCCGACAAAGTTCCGGCATACCTCGCTAGCATTCGACAATTGCACAAATTGGGGCATCGCCGTATTGTCCTTCTCACAAGTCAAGTGCGGCGCCTCCCGATTCCAGGACTTCCCGAACAAGCTTTTCTCGACGAACTCACGGCCTTGGGCCTTCCTTCGGGCGCATACAATCTCCCCGATTGGGAGGCGACTCCAGAGGGTCTCCTAAAACTTCTGGACTCACTCTTCAACCTGACTCCGCCAACCGCACTCATGATCGACGAAGCGAGACACTTTATCGGAGCCCAACAGTATCTCGCCCGCAGAGGAATCATTGCTCCCGAAAAAATCTCTTTAATTTGCACCGACGCACATCCCGTATTCCCTTGGTGCCATCCCTCGATCGCGCACATTCGATGGGCCCCTCGCCCTTTGATCAGGCGGGTCGTGCGATGGGCTGGAAACATTTCCAATGGGAAGCAAGACCTTCAGCAAACCTCCACTCACGCCGAGTTTACTGAGGGGGCCACCGTCGGACCTGTGCCACATTCCTCAACCTCCCTCATCAAATGAGATTACTGATTCCTCTCTTTTTCTTTCCTGCTCTCATTGCCGCCGAGCAACCCTGGAAGCGGCACACCATCGACAACACTTCCAAGGGCGCGGATGGAGTCCGGCTGGCTGACATTAATGCCGACGGCCTCATGGATATCGCGACGGGTTGGGAGGAAGGGAATCTTGTCCGCGCTTACCTCCATCCCGGCCGCGGAAAGGAAAAACAAACCTGGCCGGCCGTCACGGTGGGCGAAGTTGCCTCGCCCGAAGATGCCGTCTTCGTGGATCTCGATGGCGACGGGAGGATGGAAGTCATCAGCTCGTGCGAAGGCCGGACCAAAAGTATCTTTATCCATTGGGCACCCCGTGAGCGCTCTTCGTTTCTTTTATCAAACGAGTGGACGACCGAAGTGATCCCGGCAACCGAAAAGTCGCAAGCTTGGATGTATGCCCTTCCTCTGGATGTCGATGCTCAACATGGCATCGATGTCATCGTCGGCTCCAAAGGATCAAATGGAAGCATCGGCTGGTTGGAGAATCCGCAAACGACCCGCGATCTTTCAAAGTGGAAGTTTCATAAAATCCAGGAGGCGGGATGGATCATGTCACTCATTGATGCCGATATGAATCAAGACGGCCTAAAGGACGTTTTGGTGAGTGATCGTAAGGGAACGAAACGAGGGATTTATTGGCTGCAGCATCCTGGAAAGGAGGCCGTAAGGCAAGGCTCCGAATGGAAACGACACGACATCGGCGGCGCTGACCGTGAGATCAAATTCATCGCACTCGGCGACCTTGATCAAGATGGCAACGACGACGTCATCGCCATCGATAAAACCTCAATCGTGTGGTTCCACCTCCAAAATAAAAAGTGGCATGAGCATGTCATTCCTCTCCCCGAAGGAGTGGGTGGTGGGAAAAGCCCGGCTCTTTTCGATGTCAATCTTGATGGTCAAAACGACCTCGTCTTCAGTTGTGAAGGAGCCAAGGGACCGCTCTCCGGGATGAGGTGGCTATCATGGCGAGATTCCCCCTTCGACAAAGAATGGCAGAGCCACGAGATCGCAGGCGAGCCCGGAATCAAATACGATCGAGTGGTCCCCTATGACGTCGATGGCGATGGTGACTGCGACATCCTCTGCTGCGAAGAGCGGGACCAGCTCGGCGTCTTCTGGTACGAGAACCCCTTTGGAGGGACCCCATAGCCCCAGCAAACATCCACCCTCTTATTTTCCTTTAGAATTCGTTTCCATCCCCATCGGAATCCTCCCGGTGGGGGCACTTCGACCACTTTTCTTGAGCTTCTCGAGCAAGCCCTGCATCTCTTCGCGCACCACTTTCTCTTTGAAGTAGAGGTTGGTTGTCTCCCCGGGGTCAGCGGCGAGATTGTAGAGTTGCCCCGGAGCGTCCGGCTCGGTTTCCTTGAGTTTATATTTGGCGAAGCGCGCGTTGTCGTAGCTGTTCCCTCCTGATCCTTTGTGATCGAGAAATTTCCAGTCTCCCTTTCGGATCTGAAATTCCCCCTGAAAACTCTGAGTCAAAAGATGAGGTCGCACCGATTCCGTGGATTCCTGTTTGCCGAGCATCACGGGGAGCATATCGAAGCTGTCGGTGGCCGCATCATCAGGCAGCTTGTAGCCGATCACTGAAGCAAGCGTTGCCATGATGTCGGTCGTATTTGTGATCTGATTGGAAACCTGTCCCTTGGGAATCCTACCAGGCCACCTCGCGATAAAAGGAACCCGATGGCCGCCCTCCCAACCATCCCGCTTCATCCCACGAAAACCAGCGGAGGAGTCATGATTATGATCCTGACGCATCCAATCAACATGCACCGTTTCGGCCCCGTTATCGGCATTGAAAAGCACGAGCGTGTCCTCATCGATTTCGAGTTCATCCAGCAAGTCAAGCACACGGCCCATCAAGACATCGAGTTCATAGACAAAGTCTCCACGAGGTCCGCCCGTGGTGACCCCATTGAACTCCGGAGCAGGCAACACGGGCGCATGGGCAATCTGGGTTGAGAAAACCGCGAAAAAGGGTTTCTCTGGAGTCTTCTTGCGATGTTCGGTGATGAAGTTTTTCGTCTTCTCAAAAAAGAGGAGATCCGCTTTGACAAACTCATAGCCGGGAGCCATCCAGCCGGCATCGTTGTCCCAGCGCCATTTGCCACCGGGATTCGGGCTGCTTTGCGGATCATAGCGCTGATCCGCCGGGACCGGCACCATGCCATTCTCGATATAGACGTAAAGCGGGTCCGTGGTGGGACAATTCGGAGTGACAAATGAGTCATCGAACCCCCTTTCATTGGGTCCATCGACGAGTGGCGTGCTTTTTTCATAGTCAATGAGCAGGGAGTTTTTAAAGCCCCCACCCAGTTTCTTGCCATCCTGATCGAGCCAAGTCAGACCAACATGCCATTTGCCAAAAATCCCGGTATGGTATCCTTTTTCCTGAAGCATACCACCGAGAGTCAGGGTGCCCGGCTTCAAATAACTGGGACCTCCGGGACCTTCAAAAGCACCGCCACCCCGTCCAGTTGAACGGTAAATTTGCTGTCCTGAAAAAAGCCCGTATCGGGAAGGTGAACAAATGGTCGAGGGACTGTGAGCATCCGTAAAACGAATCCCTTCCGCGGCCATCTGATCAAGTCGCGGAGTCTCATAAGCGCATTTGGGATTGTAGCACGATAGGTCACCAATCCCGAGATCATCGGCATAGACAATCACGATATTAGGCAGCTTTGCAAAAGCCGATCCAGCCAGCGCCACTCCCGAGAAACAAAGAGCGCGGATCATCTTTCCACCTCCCCTCGCGCCAGATCGATCAGGCGGGAGAAGATTCTCTCGCCTCCCACTCTTAATCCACAGTGTTCGAATTCGCTGGTATGCCACGCCTTCATATGAGGGATCGAGGCCACGGTCTCCAAGGAAAACTTCGCGTTCACAAACATGTCGTTGGCATAGACCGCGCAGGCAACCGGCACCGTGTTTTGGCTCAAAATCTTCTTATCGTAGAGTGGGGGCCAGTCTTGAAAGGCCGCGAGAATTTCAGCGGCTTCTTTCATGCCCTTGAGCTCTGCAATCTCATCGAACATCCATGGGAAAACCATCTCACCATAGAAAAGGAAATCATCGTAATTATCGAAGTGTGGATAGACTTCCTTTTGGACCGCATGACACGCCCAAGCGCTCGCACTTCCTTGCGCGTAGATGGCCTCATGCAAAATCGCGAAGATCGGGTTGGTGTCAAACCGAAGAGCCGATTGCAAACCCACCTTGAAAGTGTGGCTGACAATCTTTTTATCCCCGGCCCACACAAAGGCTTCTTCAAGCAGAAAGTGAATTTCCTCGGCGGTATGGGCAAAGCCAAACTTCAGCCCCAGCAACTGGATCATATGGGGCTTAAGAGGATCGCCATTCGGAAACCTCACCTCATTCTCCAGCAAGTGTTTTGAGAGTTCGGCCAACCTCGCCTTATCCATAGGGAATTTCTCAAAGTATTCCCGGTTCCGACTCTCCACGAAAGGAAAGGTTCCTTCATAAATCTCACGCGCGCTTCGCTCCAAACCAGGAACCCCTCCAAAAATAAAGCACTCCTTCAAACCTTCCGGGTGAAGGCTCAAATAGGTCGTCGTGCACCATCCTCCGTAACTTTGCCCAATCGTCGACCAGGGAGTATCCGGGCTCATTTCCGCACGAATCATCTCAGCATCGCGCACGATGTTGTCCTGTCGAAAGTGCTTCAAGTAATCGGCTTGCGCCTGGGCATCGCCCTCCAGCGGGAGCGTTTGATAATCGACCGGTGTACTCAGACCATTCCCGCGGGTGTCATACATGAGAACCCGAAACTCGGTGAGTGCGCGCTTCAACCATCCCTCCTTGCGGATGGGCAGCGGAGCACGAAAGCCCGGCCCACCTTGCAGGAAAAGAAGGAAGGGTTTCTCTTTGCTCTGCGGATCAAGATCGCGCACTTCACGGACAAAGACGTCGATGGTTCGGCCTTTGGGCTCACTGTGATCTAAGGGAAGGCGGAAGCTGTGATCAATCAGCTCGAGGCCTGGGATACGATAAGGACTAGATGAATTCATGACTAAAATTATTGGGGATAGGGCATCTTGGCCCCGGAGTCTTTGAGCGACTTCTGCAATTCCTCGCGCAGTTCGCGAGCCAACTTGGGTTTGCTCGCAACGAGATCGTTCTTTTCCGACTGATCGGAAACCACGTCATAAAGCTCGCTCGAATCGTCGTCGTAAAAATGAATGAGCTTATAGCGCCCCTTACGAATCGCACTCCCGAGTCGATTGCGCTTGTGAAAGGCATAGTTGGGATAATGAAACACGATTGATTCCCGTTTCAGTTCGCCGCTGCCGGTCAGGAGAGGAAGCAAACTCTCGCCATCCAGCGGCACGCCTTCTCGGGGCTTCAGACCCGCAACTTCAAGCAAGGTTGGGAAGACATCAGTGCTCACAATAGGCACCTCACTCTGAGAAGACGGCGTGATCTTACCAGGCCAGCGAATGGCCCACGGCACCCGAATTCCACCCTCGTAAAGGTGGCCTTTGTTTTCCCTCAGCGGACCATTGCTGAAAAGGGAACCATTGTCCGACGTGAAAATCACGAGGGTGTTCTCCCTCAACTTCAACTCATCAAGCGCCTTCAATAATTTGCCAATCGACCGGTCCATTCCCTCAATCATCGCCGAGTAGGCCGCATTCTCGACCGGGCGCTTCTTATATTTCTCAATGAGATCTGCCGGAGCCTCGATAGGATAATGCACCGAGTAATTCCAGAAGGTCAGAAAAAAGGGCCCTTCCTTATTCTGCTTCATGAAATCGATGCACTCATCAGCAAGACGATCCGGGAGATACTCCCCGTCCTCCCCTTCTTCTAGGGTGGGTATCTTATAAGGTGCGAAGTAAGTCGGTGGCCCGCCCCGGTCATACCCGCCCACGTTCGAGTCAAATCCTTGAAACTCGGGCCGAAGAAGTGGTTCGAATTTCTTCCCGGTCTCATCCTGCCCCTTCCGATGTGAAAGGTGCCACTTCCCCACAAACCCAGTGGCATACCCGGCCTCACCTTTGAGACGCTCCGCCAAGGTCGTCGCTTCGAGCGGCAGGTAGGTGAGCTTTTTTGCGCCCGCCAGCTTTCGTCCCTCGGGAATCATGCCCTCTTCGTGACCAGGCGCGTGATTGGTAATCGCGAGACGCGCCGGAGACATCCCGGTCAACATGGCAGCCCGGGTCGGAGTGCACACCGGCGCCGCCGCATATCCGTGCGGAAACACCATACCCTCTTTCACAAAGCGATCCAGAAATGGCGTATCAAGATCTTCATTCCCCTGAAAATGAGCGTCATACCAGCCAAGGTCGTCGGCCATGATCAGCACGATATTCGGACGATCTCCGGCAACGGCACTCATACTCGCCCCCACGGCCACTGCCGCAAAAAACACTGCTCGTAAGTTCATGCCCTCTCTTCGCCTACCTCTCCCCCCGACTCCAGCAGAAACTTACACTCCCGGCATGCGGGCTGATAGAAAATCCGGTCGTTGCATGGAGAGTCGCAGAGCTGCCCCCCCCCTCAACCTCTTCGCGGAAGGACATCCTCACCCAAGTCCTGAGCACTCGATCAGCACGAAGAGGAAGCGCCTCTCACTACTTCTCCAGCTCTCGCATCGCTTCAGCCAAGGCTTTTCCGAAGCGCACGAAAGTCTTACCACTTCCCAGGTAATGATACTCGGCATTTGAAGCGCCCAGATCCCACGTTCTTTCTTCTTGATTCGTTAGTTCCCCGTTGAGAATAGTAGCTTCACCGATTTTTTGCCCAACGCTCTCCCTGACTTCAGCAGATTCTTGCGATCGGACCCGGATCGTAATTCCAGCAACTCTGAAGCGCCCCCTCAAGTAGTATTTTAACGAGGTACCGTGGACATCGATCCTTAACAAAGCAGATTTCCGATTCACGGTAAAATTGACATTCCTTCCCACACACCACCTACCCATTTAGACGCAGGCACTTCATTTATAATAAAGTAGACAGCCCTCGTTGAAGAAAAGATAGATTGCGAAGGTAATAAGTTTGTTCGTGAACTCAGCGTGAAACTAAACCTCCCCCTAATAAAGAATACTATGAAAACAAAAACCACTATTTTACCCTTGGCTGTTGCAGGTCTTCTCGGAGCGACTGTCGCCACCTCCATGGCAGCGACAACTTCTCTCTCCTCTGGCAATTGGCAAGGAGGCGCTTGGTCCGCCGGACAACCTGGCGCGGGAGACGATGCCGTCATCAATGGTTCTGTGAATGCCGCAGGAGTGGTTGACGCATGGAGCGGAACTCTCACTGTGGACTCCACTGGAACCCTCAATGTGAGCTCAACCACCGGTGACTTCAACGCTCTCAGCGGAGCAGGCACGGTCTTCATGAATGGTGGCACTATTCTCAACAACTGGAAGTCACAGACAGTCGCTAGTAACTTCGCGTTGAGCGGCGGAGGAACTTTTGACATCTCCGGAAACTCCGCCTGGAACCAAGACCAAGTCTTTTCTGGCGTTTTCTCCGGCACTGGAGGCTTGAGCTTCAAAGGCGGTAACCACCAAGGTATGACTTTCACAAATACCAACACTTTCACGGGTGGTTTAACCTTCACTGACCAAAACCAGCGCTACGGAGTGGGTCTTGGAGCTGCAGGCGCAACTGGACTTGGTGACGTGACCGTCACGGCCACGTCAGCTACCGGCCAGTCAGCTCTTCTCGTCCTCCAAGCAAACGATGTCTTCGCGCCTGCGGCAACGATCAACCTGAACGGAGCAGGCTTCGCGAATAGCTCCGGTGGTTTCGGTCCCTTTGCAGGATACCTTCGCACCAATTTCAACATCGATATGCAAGGTTTCGATGCCACGGTCGCAGCTGTTAATCTCAACGGCACGCCAATCGCTCCAGGAAACTACACCAGCGCGAATGCCGCTTGGCTTGGCGGAACGGGAACCCTCTCTGTCATTCCAGAGCCATCTACCGGTATTCTCGTAGGACTCGCTGGTCTTGGGCTTCTTCGCCGCCGCCGCTAGTCCGACCGTAAATCATCTCAACTAAACGAGTTCACAGCATCACCAAACTGATTACTTTGAGAGTCATTTCTCGTGTGACCTCAAACTCGGTGATTGCAGTTTCAAGCTCATATTCTGATGGCAGATCGAGGCAAACCTTGATCTGCCGTCTTTCCTTCAAAAAAAACCATCAAAAATATAATTCTTATGAATCCCTCCAAACAACTTAATTTGGCAGTGGTCTTAGCGACCTCAGCCCTCATCGCAAACTCGCTGAGTGGCCAAACTACGACGATGAGCTCTGGTGACTCTTGGGTCGGAGGAGTCTGGGATAATGGCGAACCTGATGGAGCGACCGATGCCGTGATTGCCGATGGAGTTTTCGCCACCGCAAATGGCCCTGTCACGATCTGGGACGGAAATCTCACGATGGCATTGGGATCCCAGCTTTCTATCGCCGGCGTTACCGCTGATTTCATCGCCCTCTCCGGAGCTCAGACGGTCTTCATGAATGGAGCCACCATCATAAACAACTGGAAAAGCAGAACAGTCGATGCTGATTGGGTTGTCGCTGGCGACAACGTCTTCGACATCTCCGGAAACTCCGCCTGGAACCAAGACCAACGCTTCGCCGGGGTATTTTCCGGCGATGGAACCCTTTCCTTTAAAGGAGGCAACCACCAAGGGCTCCAATTCTTGAACACCAACACCTTCACCGGCGGGGTCACATTCAACAACCAGAATCAACGCTACGGTATTGCTTTCAACGCCCCCGGAGCCGCAGGCGCCGGTGATGTCACGGTCGCAGCTGGCGCCGCCAGTGAGCAAGCTGGCGTTCTTGTCCTAAATTCAGATGACGTCTTCTCCCCAACTGCAACCCTTGCCCTCAATGGATCAGGATGGGGCGGGAGTAACGGTGGTTTTGGTCCCTTCGCAGGCCCCTACAATGGCACGACGATCCAGATCGACATGAAGACATTCAGCGCCTCCGTCGGAAAGCTCATCCTCAATGGTGTCGAGCAACCCACCGGCACCTACACTGGCGCTGATGGCGAATGGATATCAGGGGAAGGAATTTTAACAGTGACAGGCAATACCGCCAATCCCGGTAACGAGTTGCAAATCACCGAGTTCGCTTACGATCCAGCTACGACTGAGGCTAGCTTGAGCTGGAACTCACAAATCGGCGCTTCATACACCGTGAAATATTCCTTTGATCTTGTTGATTGGTCTTCTGATCTTGAGGACTCGGTTCTAGGTGATGAAGGCAGCCTGACAACCCGGCTCTACAACTTCACTGACGAAGGCCTTGCCGGCGAGAAGAAGATCTTCTTCCGCATTGAGCGGATGTGAAAAGATCACCTCAAGAGGCTCACCGAAAAAGCGCATCCGGAATTTTACCATTGTCTTGATAAGCCCGTCTCATCTGAGACGGGTTTTTTTGACCCCATTTCTTTACCCTTGGGCCTTGACCGAGAGCCCCTCAAAGACATTCCTCTCACTACTTCTCCAGCTCTCGCATCGCTTCAGCCAAGGCTTTTCCGAAGCACACGAGGGGGTGTAATCTTTCGTCTGTAAAAGCGGACTGACCTTGACACACGCTAGGATGCGCTTCGCGCGCTGAAGCGTAGCGGATGCGCGCGAAGCGCATCCTAGCGTGGCCGCCCTCGAGGGGTGGCCGTCAACAAATCAGTCTGGCCCCACAGGTGGGCTTCGGCCTCAATGAGCGCGATCTCATTCTTAACAACAAAACAGATCGACCCATTATGACCGAAAACCCAATTCAGAACCTACCCGAAAAAGCCCTCGACGCAATCCTAGACCACGGACTTGAAGGCCTCCCTCAAGCCCTCTCCATCCTCATCAACCAAGCCATGATCATCGAACGACAACGGCACCTCGGAGCCGCCTCCCACGAGCGCACCGAAGAGCGCGACGGCTACGCCAATGGCTTCAAAGACCGCTCCCTTGCCACCCGCATCGGCCCCGTTGACCTGCGAATTCCCCAGGTCCGCCAAAGCTCCGAACCTTTCTTTCCTACTGCCCTCGAGCGCGGCCAGCGTAGCGAAAAAGCCCTCGCTGCCACCGTCGCCGAAATGTATATTCAGGGCGTTTCCACCCGACGCGTCACCAAAGTCATGGAAGAACTTTGCGGCTTCGAGGTCTCCTCAAACCAAGTCAGCAAAGCCACCAAACAGCTAGACGAACAGATCTACGCTTGGCGCACCCGCCCTATCGAGCCCATCTCCCACCTCGTCCTTGACGCCATGTATGAAAGCGTCCGCCACGACAAACTCGTGCGCAAATGCGCCGTTCTTATCGCCGTCGGCGTGCGCGCCTCCGACGGAAAACGCACCACCCTCGGAGTCTCGGTCGCCCTCTCCGAGGCCGAAGTCCACTGGCGGGATTTCCTCCGCAGCCTTAGAGAACGCGGCCTTGAACTCCCCAAATCCATCACCAGCGACGCCCACGAAGGACTCCGCGCCGCCCTTGGTACCATCTTCCCCGCCAGTCCCTGGCAGCGCTGCCAATTCCACCTCCAACAAAACGCCCAAGCCTACGTCCCCAAAGTCACCATGCGCGAAGAAGTCGGAGCTGACATTCGGGACATCTTCAACTCACCCGGCGAAGCAGAAGCCAAACTCCTGCTCGAAAAAACCATCCTCAAATACGAGACCAGCGCCCCCGAACTCGCAACCTGGATGGAAACCGCCTTGCCTGAAGGCTTCACCATCTTCCAGCTTCCCAAAGCAGTTCGTAAAAGACTGCGCACCTCCAACATGCTCGAAAACCTCAACAAACAAATCCGACGTCGGACCAATGTCGTCTCGATTTTCCCTAACAAAGAAAGCTGCCTTCGCCTCATCGCCTCGGTCCTGATGGAACAATCCGACGACTGGGAAAGCGGCCGCGCCTACCTCAACCCGAAACACCTTTCCTAAAAAACCATACCAAAAACTCAAACGATCAACCTCATGAGATCCGAACTTTTACAGAAAAAAAATTGCGCTGCCGCGCACGAAAGTCTTACCACTTCCCAGGTAATGATACTCGGCATTTGAAGCGCCCAGATCCCACCTGCTCTGTTCCTCAGCGGTGAGTTCGCCATCGCCAAAACGATATTTGGCACATTCTTTTTGATACTCTTCCTCCGACATCTTGCCGTCCTTAACCTGCCTCTTCCAGTTTCCTGTCGTGCGCCGCTTCCAGTAAAGATCACTCAAGCCGAGATCGTAAAACGGCCCGCTGTCCACTGCCATCACCTTCCCATGAAACTTTGGCTTCACCTTGGAATCGTAGTCCTTCACCGCCTTAAATTGCTCCCTCCTGAAATCCGTCACCGGCAATCCTTTATCGAATCTTCGGCTATCGGGATCACTTCCGTAGACGCCCAAAATCCCCACGATAAACGGAAGCTTGGGCGAGTTAAACTCCTTCCTCACATCGGTGATGAAATGAATCATGTTCTCGGAATACTGCTCAATATGATGACGATTACACATGTCATTCCATCCCTGAAACCAAACAAAACCCGAGAGTTCAAAACCATCCTTCCCATTGTAACCCGGGACCACTTTCTTGATCTCCTCTGAGTCCTTCAGGGTCGCCTTCACAAAACTCACCATCTCGCGGTAGGATTGTCCCACTTCCTCCTTTCCGGGGATATTGCCATTTTCTTTTTCCCGCTTGCTCGGGACATACGGCCCCGCTCCCGGCGACCGGAAATCGACCGCGAGCGACTTCCCGCCCCACGCCGTCTTGATGATCAAAACCGGCTCCTCGAGCGCCCGGTCCATGAAGATTCCAAAGCCATACTCCGGTCCAATACGATTGTCATCGAAGCCATATCCCACCTTCACCTTACCGAGTTGGGTGAGATCCTCTCCCCCACGCTGGGTCCGGTTTGCGACCCAGGCGTTTTCAGAAACCACCGGCTTTCCATTCGCATCCAGAATCTCCTTGAGAAGCGGCGCGGTCGCGGGGTCATCACCGATCGCCGCGAAGGTGCCTTCGTGAGCCGAACCCTGCATATTGGACTGACCGGCAAGAAGGTAGACCTTCAAAGGCTTTCCCACCACGCTCCCCACTCCAAGTAACCCCATCAGTAAAGCCATCGTCTTAGGAATCATTTTGATCATCTCGTCACAATCTTGACGCGTCATCCCGTGAAAACCAGCAAATCTCTCTGACCTCCCACGCTTGGCATCTGCCACCCCTGAACCTAATCCCTCACCGACCGGCCCTAGACAAGCGGGTCATTCATTCACGACGCGCCCTCAACCATAAAAGGAAGCACGGGCGTCCCGCCTGTTTCCCCGCCCGCAAGCAAGTTTCGCATTTTCCGAGTATTTCGTCCTTCAAAAAGCTCCCCCACCGAGCCTCCATGCTTCTCCTCGATTGCGCTCATTCGTTGGTCACCCCCCCCTCCCCAGACCTAAAATTTAACCACAGATTTGAGAGGATTGGGCAGAGATTTCTCCCGGACTCATTGCGACCGAATTTCGACGCAGACTAAAAAAAATTCGCAGACTCCCCCTAAATCCAAGAGAATCGCGTGGGGCGAAAGCCCTCTACGCGACGCGCTCATTCGACAATACCATTGACCCCAATGCTGGTCTCCCATACCCCTCTCTCCTATGGAAACTCAATCTGTCGCTGACCTCCTGGCGATCGACACCGGCACTTTGGAAAGTCGTCTGTCGGAACTCAGGAGGTATCTTTGACCTCCCGATCTTAACCCAAAAGATCGCAGAACTTGAAGCACGAGCAGCTACCCCCGAGTTCTGGAACAACCAGGAGAAAGCTCGCGAAGTCCTTGCCGAAACCAAGCTCAACAAGGACAAGCTGGACCCATTCCTTAAGCTCGAGGAGAACTTTGAGAATCTCAACATGGGGATCGAGCTCGCCAAGGAATTTGACGATATCGACTCGGCCAAAGAAGCCCGCGCCACTTTCGACAAACTCTGCACAGATCTCGATTCATTCGAAGTCATCATCCTTCTTGACGCCCCCTCCGACCCCAAAAATGCCTTCGTCGTCATTCAGGCCGGAGCAGGCGGCACCGAAGCCGGCGACTGGGCTGGCATGCTTTACCGGATGTACAATCGCTGGGCCGATCAGCATGGTTTTAAAGTCACCGTCACCGATTACCAGGAAGGTGAAGAAGCCGGAATTTCCTCCGCTTCGCTGAAGGTCGAAGGACCCAACGCCTACGGGTATCTCAAAACCGAACGCGGAGTCCATCGCCTCGTTCGGATCTCCCCTTTCGATAGCGCGGGTAAAAGGCACACCTCCTTTGCTTCCATCGATGTCACCCCTGAAATCGACGACAGCATTGTCATCGAGATTCCCGACTGTGATGTCGAGATCAACACCGCGCGCTCCGGCGGCAAAGGCGGCCAAAACGTCAACAAAGTTGAAACGGCCGTCCACATGAAACACCTCCCCACTGGGATCGTGATCCGCTCCACCCAGGAACGTTCCCAACTCCGCAACCGCGAAGTGGCTTGGGAAACTCTCCGAGCCAAGCTCTACCAAATCGAGGAAGACAAGCAAAAGGCCGAGGCCGATCGCACCTACTCCGAGAAAGGCGAAATCGGCTGGGGGAGCCAGATCCGATCCTACGTTTTCCAGCCCTACCAAATGGTCAAGGACCTCCGCACCGGCGTGGAATCCGGTAATATCCAAAATATTATGGACGGAGCGATCGATCCCTTCATCGAAGCGATGCTCCGGGGGCAAAAGCGGAGCTAAAGCCGCCCGCGCTCACCCTGGGTGAGTGGTATCAAAACCATCGACCGCGCGACGAATCGCGACGATATGGGTGGGCCCAATCCGACAACACCCTCCCACCAAACCCGCACCTGCCTCAATCCATTCCCGGGCCATTGTGCCGAAATTCACCGGATTCGAAAGGCCCAGCCAGGATTTCGTCTTGGCTTGATAAACTTCCCCCGAATTCGGGTAGACCGCGATCTTCTTCTCGGGAGCTTCCGCGCGCATCAGCGCGATCAAACCGGTGACATGTTCGGGAGCGAGACAGTTCACCCCCACCGCCACGACCGATCGTAATTCCCTCAGGATCGCCAGGGCCTCGGACACCGACTCACCATCCCGGAGATGGGAATCATCCTGACAACACAGGGAGACCATCACGGGAGAACCCTCGACCGAGTCAAGCAAGCCTCCGACCACCTCCAACTCCCGCAGGCTTGGCATCGTTTCGAAAAGCAGGAGGTCCGCATCGGTGCCGGCGAGAAGCTCCAACCGGGGTTGATGAAACTCTTTCAGGCTCCCGTTCCCCACTTGATAGATCCCGGTGTATTCCGAGCCATCCGCCAAGTAAGCACCATAGGGACCCATCCCCGCCGCGATAAATCTCGGCCTCTCGTGGCCACCTTCTTCCTCGTGAAATCGGGACCTCGCCTCCCGAGCGATCTCAACCGCCTTGACCAAAAGTGCACGTCCTTCCTGCGAACTCCGACCCGCACGCAAAAAGCCCGGCAAACTCGCCTGATAACCAGCCGTCGTGATGACATCGGCACCCGCCCGGAGATACTGGCGGTGTGCCCTGACAAGCTCCCGAGGATGACTGGCAAGAAGCCCGGCAGTCCACAACACCGGGTCGAGCGGACACCCCATTCCCTCGAGAACATTCGAGAGCCCACCGTCCAGCACGAGGGGACGGAGAAAGCTTTCAGAAATCATCTTCTTAACACGAGAGCACTCAAATGACGATGACTGCAAAGAGCGAATTAGCGGTCGAAGTTAATGCACATTGCCTTGGGCACCTCGGCACGCTCTCCGCTAAAAGTGAGCTTCCCCGTTTTACGATCAATGCGGTGACTCGTGACCTCATTAGATTTTTGTCCGGCCACGAGGAGCCAATCACCCGACGGTGATAGGTTGATATTTCGTGGAATCCAAACCCCGGCCGGGGTCGTCTCGACAAGCGTGAGAGAACCATCCGCCCCGACCGCAAGAAGCGACACCGAATCCCGCCCCTGATCCGTCAGATCACGGTTCGCAGTGTAAATGAACTTCCCGTCCTGAGAAACCCGGATCTCCGAACAACTCATCTGGTCTCCGCTGACACCTTCCGGAAAAACACTCACGGTCTTTCCAGCCACGAGCTTCCCGCTCGTCTTCTCACGCGCGAAGGTTGCCACGGATAAGGACAGCTCATTGAGGACATAGGCCCGCGAGCCCTCTTTCCCAAACTTCATGTGCCGGGGCCCCGCTCCGGGTGGCAATTTGAAGCCCCCCTTGTCAGTGAGACTCCCCTTGGCATCGAAGGCGTAGAACTTGACCTCATCGATCCCCAGATCTGGGGCATAGGCAAACTTGTTCTCAGGCCCGGCGTAAATCGAGTGCGCATGCGGTCCTTCCTGACGCTGCTTGTTCACGCTCGACCCTTCATGCTGAATGAAGGAAGCCACCGCCCCGATCTTGCCACCATCGAGGGGAAAAGAAACGACCTTGCCGCCCCCATAATCAGCCCCAAACAAGACCTTTTCATTGGCATCAATGCTCACGTGACACAGCCCGCTCCCGTCATAACTCTGCACCGCGACCTCAGTCAACTTACCGTCAGCGATTGCATAAGCCGCCACCGCACCTTCCTCGCCGGACTGATAGGTCGAAAAAATAAGATCACCCTTCTGATTCAACTCCTGAAACCCCATTCCCGGCCCTTTCACCGCGTGCTGACGGTTACTCAGGGCCCCAGTCTTCTCATCGAGTTGGAGAGTATAAATTCCATCCGCGCCGGTTCCCACATACACCAAAGTCGCCTCACCCTGAACCACTCCCAACAGAGCGGCAGCTCCCAGTAAAATCTTCTTCATGACTTGTATTAGCAGATCTTTTTCCCTGACGAAAGACCGATCCTTGCCTCTCCCGACAAATCGACGCATTCTTTTCCCGCATGCCTGACGAAATTAAGAACGACCGCTACTTTGCCGAGGGATTCCGGGAACTCGACGAAAGCCTTGCCAAGACCACGGCCATGCTTGCCGATGCTCTCCCGCTCGATGAGGGACTTCGCTCTTTGATCCCATGGCAAGAGGGGAAATCCTTTCCTGATTCCATCCCAACGGGCAACGAGCGCGAAGGAGCACAACTTCTCTCCATCTGCTTCGAACTCCTAAACATCGTCGAGGATCGCGTCGCCTGGAAATTCCGCAGCGCCCGCCGCGCCTCTCACGGAGCCAATGCCATCAAAGGCCTCTGGCCTTCGGTCATCAACCGCCTCTCCGAAGAAGGCTTATCCGAGGCCGAGGTCATCGAAACACTCAAGAAAGTCCAAGTCGAACCTGTTCTGACCGCGCACCCCACCGAAGCCAAGCGCCCCTCGGTCCGTCTCCGCCACAGAGCCATCTACGAGGAACTCCGTGCCTATGAATCTGCCAAAAGTGACCCTCACTATGGTCGTCGCGTCGCCGACTCCCTCCGGGCCGAACTCCAAACCCTCTGGTACACCGGCGAGATCTTCGTGCAACGTCCCGACGTTCAGGAAGAACTCCGAAATGCCCTTCCTTACCTCAGCGAAACTTTCCCGGAAGTCGTCATGCGGCTTGATCGCTCACTTGAGCTGGCCTGGGAAGACGCCGGCTGGGATGTCGAAAATCTCCGCAAAGAAAAAGCCTACCCAAAACTACGCTTCTCAAGCTGGATTGGCGGAGACCGCGACGGCCACCCTTTTGTCACCCCGGAAGTCACCAAAAACACCCTCGCGGAGCTTCACGAGAATGCCGTGCAAATGCATCAACGACATCTCACCAAAGTCGCTGATAAGCTGACCCTTGCCCCACCCTTCGCAAAAGTTCCCGCCCGACTCTCCCAGCAAATCGAAAATTACGTCGAGGAACTTGGAGAAGCCGGATCGCGCATCGCCTTCCGATACCGGCTCGAACCATGGCAGGCCTTCGTGCGACTTCTCATCGAGAAATTCGCGCAAGGAAAGTTCGCCATAACCGCCGACTACCTCGCCGATCTCGAACTCATCAAGGACACCCTGATCGAAGTCAAAGCCTCCCTGGCGGCGCACGAGTGGATCTTCCCCCTCATCCGTCTTGCCGAGATCTTCGGCCTCCACCTCGCGTCACTCGATGTCCGCAACAACTCGGAAGCCCACGATGCCGCCGCGTCCCAGCTCTTCGCCACAATCGGAATCCCCGATGGCGAGAACTTCGGCTCGTGGACTGAAGAAAAGCGACGGGAATTTCTCGTCAGTGAGCTTTCAAATCCCCGCCCCTTCCTCTCCCGCTACGAAAAAGCGGGCGAAAATGCCGACGATGTCCTCGCCTATTTGCGACTCCTCGCAACCCACCTTCGCAAGCGCGGGCCGGACGGCTTGGGACAGCTGATCATCAGCATGACCCGGTCGGTCTCAGACATTCTCCTCGTCCAGGTCCTCGCTCGTGAGGCCGGACTCGCCAAACGACACTCGAACGGAAAATGGCGCTCACGTCTCCCGGTCAGCCCGCTTTTTGAAACCGGAGAAGATCTCGCCGCCGCCGACAAAATCCTCGCCGAATATCTCGCCATCATGGGACCCCACCCATCGGGCATGCAACCGGCCATGGTCGGCTACTCGGACTCGAATAAGGACGCTGGGGTCTTCGCCTCCCAATGGGGAATTTTTAAAGGCCAAGAGGCCATGACCGCAGCTTGCCGCAAAGAAGGCGTGGTCCCTCAGTTCTTCCACGGGCGCGGTGGCACCATCGGGCGTGGCGCCGGCCCCACCCGCTGGTTCCTGCGGGCACTCCCGGAAGGCGCTCTCGCTGGACCTGTGCGCGTCACCGAACAAGGCGAAGTTTTGCCCCGAAAGTATGGTCACGAAGGCAACGCACATTTCCACCTCGAACTCCTCACCGCCGGAGTCACCCGTATTGTCGGACTCAGAAATGACCGGGCCAATCCCGTCGACCAATGTCGTCAAAGCCTCGATGCCCTCTCATGCGAGTCTGACAAAGCCTATCGACGCTTGCTCGATGCCGATGACTTCATTGATTTCTACCGCACTGCGACCCCCATTGATGCGCTGGAGACAGGCGTCTTCGGATCCCGACCATCACGCCGCACCGGCAAGAAGGCGTCCCTCAAGGACCTCCGTGCCATTCCGTGGGTCTTTTCATGGACTCAGGCCCGCTTCTACCTTCCGGGTTGGTATGGCGTGGGCTCAGGCCTTGAGGCCATCGGTGACAAGGCCTACCAAAACATTAAAGACAACCTGCCCGAATTTGACTTCCTCCGCTACGTCTTTACCAACGTCGAATCCTCCCTCGCTTCCGCCAACCCGGAAATGATGAAGCACTATGCCGACCTTTGCCCCGACGAAGCACTCCGAGAGCGCCTTCTGGATCAGATTCTCACTGAGTATGAAAAAACCAGTCGTTTGGTTCACGATCTCTTCGGTCGCGAGTTCGACTCACGCCGCCCACGTATGGAAAAAACCCTCGCGGTCCGGGAAGTCCCATTGCAGGTCCTCCACCGACAGCAAATCACTCTCCTCAAGAGATGGCGCGACGCCGGCAGCCCAATCGAAAGTGAAGACGGCAAGTTCAACCGCGACTTCCTCGCTCTCCAACTGACGATCAACGCCATTTCCTCCGGCCTCCGCGAGACCGGCTAATTAATTTCGGTTCACTTTAAAGAGCGAATAACTCCCGTCAGCATTCACGGTGCCCACGTGACTTCCATCGGGAGAAAAAGCCAATTTTAGGCAGCCATGAATCGTATCAATCGATTGTCTGATTTTGACTCCTTTTTCTTCCTGATCAACGACCCCCACAACCACCTTAGAGGCACCTTCACTCCCCAGTTGCCCCACCCAAAATTGCCCCAATGGATCCGTCGCGAGAGATGACAAGCGATCATCGAACTCGGCGATTTCCTGCAAACTATTCTTCGCGAAATCTCCTCTGATGACATCGCGCACGCCCACAAGTCGTGAGCGGACCTCCGGATCTTCGGACTCCGTCGCTTCCACGATCGGGATGATGATCTTGCCAAACTTCGCCACTCGAAACCGCCCAAACCCGTATCGACCGGTCACTGGATACCGTGATCAATTGCTCTCCGTCAGATGACAAGGCCATCGCAAGAACATCATTGCCATGACCCTCAAACGACTGGATTCGTTTCCCGGATCCGATCGACCAAAGAGAAGCGGCATCTCCAGCGCCGACACTCATGAGCTTCTGACTGTCCGGCAGAAAAGCCAAGGCATTGACGTCACCCTGATCCGACATCGAACTCACCACCTTAAAGTCTCTCGTATCTCGTACTTTAATCCCTCCCCGTTTAGACCCGACCGCAAGCATTTTACCATCATTTGAAAGAGCCATCGCGGTGATCGCCCGATCCTCGCTAAAAGTCATATTTAAGGTAGCATCAGTGCGATCACGCATCTCCCACTTTGACCCGTCAGAAAGATAAATCCGCGTAGCGCCCGGGCCGACGGCCATTTGATCACAGTGATAGTATTTCTCCGGGAAGCCCATCGTCGGCTCGATTCGATCACCGCTCTCCACCTCATGGAGATGAAGACTGGTGTCACCTCCGGAAATGCTTGTTTCACCATCGTTACTGAAAGTAATGGGAGTATGAGGATCATTAGGTACTTTGATCTTCCTCGTGATTTTACCGTCTTTCGAATTCAAAAGATAGAGATGCCCGTCATCGGAAATTGCACCAATGAGCGAACCATCCGGACTCCAGGCAATGACTTGCCCCTTTTCTTCGAGCTTCGTTTTCCACACCTCCGCCATCGTCTTGGAGTCGACCAAACGAACGTGCGTCCCTTCACTCACCATCGCGAATTGATTTTGATCTGGAGAGGCTGCAATCGTGTAACTATCTCGAAACCGGAAGCAGGACCAGCCTTCATTCTTGCGCACCACAAACCCACGGGAGCTTGCCCTTCCCATCAAATCGAGCCATCCTCTCGCCGTGAGTCCCTCCCTTGGATCTATTTTTGTCATCAAACGCACCGGCACCCTGCAACGGGTGAACCCTGCAAGCGGTGAGACCCAAGTGATCGACGAGCTCCGGAAGGGTGCATTTCCCCGCAAGGGAGGCCTCTTCGGAATGCCCCTCGATCCCGCTTACACCCCAAAAAATGGCCCGATCTCTCGACCGGTGACAACACCATTCCAATCGGCAACCTTTTTCCCAAAGGAACCACTAAGACTCGTCCCGAAAGCGCCGCAGGCCGGCAGATCATTGCCGTCATTCTAAATGTCCCCGCCAAATGATCATCATCCATCAAGACGATGACATCGTCGTCGTCGAAAAACGCAGCGGCTTTCTCTCGGTCCCAGGACGAGGAGAGGACAAGCTCGACTCGGTTTCACACCGTATTCGCACCACCATCGCAGGCTGCATTGCGCAACCCTCGGTCCATCGCCTTGACATGGACACCTCCGGCCTCCTCGTGCTCGCCCTGACCAAGGAGGCTCATCGTAATCTCTCCAGGCAGTTTCAGGAACGCCAGACGGAGAAGCATTACGTCGCCCTTCTCGAGGGTGTCCTTGATGGCAATGAAGGCACCATTACGCTCCCCTTCCGCCTCGATGTCGAAAATCGCCCCCATCAAATCTACGATGAGGTCCACGGTAAAATGGGCACCACCCATTGGCAAAAAGTCGCGATCGAGAACGGCCTCACCCGCATCGCTTTCCACCCCATCACCGGACGAACCCACCAGATCCGAATCCATGCCGCTCACGAAAAAGGGCTCGGTATTCCCATCCTCGATGACCCCCTTTACGGAAACGGATCAGAACCCGGAAAAATGAAACTCCACGCCGCTTCACTGGCCTTCGACCACCCCACGACCGGCAAACGCCTCAGCTTTAAAACCCCGCCACCTTTTTAAGACGATGTCTTTTGAACTCCACCCCCGGCTCGATAAGAGCACCCATTTCATCGGTAAATCCGGCACCTGCCGAGTTCTCCTTAAAGACAACGCCACTTTCCCCTGGCTCATCGTCGTCCCCGAAACGGCAGCGGACATCGAAGACCTTCACGAACTCCCGGCCGATCAATTTGCGGAAGTCGTTTTTTTAATTCGCCAGGTCTCGCAGTTCATGAGCGATTACTTTCAACCCGAAAAACTCAACGTGGCTTGCATCGGGAACATCGTGCGCCAAATGCACATCCACCTCGTGGGCCGCTTTTCCGATGACCCAGCTTGGCCCGGCACCGTTTGGGCAGACGTCCCCAAGCGCCCTTACGAGGCCGACGACGTCATCGAAATCTGCGTCAAGGCACGGCTTCTCTTGGGACTCAGTGGAGAAGCTTAAGGAACTTCTTCTCAGCCTTATCAGCTACCATCGCGAAAATCTGATCTCCTGCGGAAAGCTCCGCATCCGCTCCGGGGACGATCGCTTGCAAGCCCTTGATCAAGCCAACAAGCACGCATCCCTCGGGCCATTTCAAATCTCCGACCGTCTTACCGTCGGCTTTCGAGCCCTTTGCAACATGGGTTTGTAAGACAATGCCATCCCCCAGTCTCCGGACGATGTGGAACTTCTCCGTCGTCACATATCGCGCAATTTCCTTTCTGGCAGCCTCGCGTGGACTAACTGCTGCGACCACCCCGAAGTGACGACCCGAGGCGCTGATGGCCTTGGCGTAGTCCGCCCGGTGAATGAGCGTGAGACAGTTTTTGGCACCGAGACTGTGAGCCTGCAGGCACGTCATAACGTTATCCTCATCACTGCTGCTCGTCGCCACAAAGAAGTCGGCATCACCCACCTGTTCTTCCTCCAACTCAGCCACCGAAGTGGCATCGGCATTGATCACCACCGTATTCGAAAGTCGGTCAGTGAGGTCTTGCGCCAATTCGGGGTCGCGTTCAAAAATTCGTACCCGACAGTTCCAGCTTTCCAACATCTGCGCCAACGCAAAACCATATTCCCCTCCGCCGAAGATCACGACCCGCGGCCCCTCTTTCAGGTGAACCTCTTTCTGCAAGCGGCCCACTAATTGACGCAATTTCCGGGGAGCACCGAAGACGGTGAGGATATCACCGCCCTCCAAAATAGTATCGGCATTGGCAACCTCGTGAACGCCATCCCGGCTGACCAAAGCGACCCTCGTATTCGCCGGGAATTTCAAGGTCTTGAGCGGCTCGCCAAGAGCATCACTTTTAGGACTCACCCTCACCTGCTGGAGCTCGATTCTTCCGCGCGCAATCTCCTCCACCACCAGCGAGTCTGGATTTCGAATGAACTTCGCTAACTCAATTGCGGCCAACCTCTCCGAACTAAAAATATGATCAATCCCGAAGTGACCTCGGAAATCAAACAACCACTCCTCACGCTGCAATCCCGGATGCACCCGGCTGATCACCCGTTCAACACCCATCGACTTCACCATGGAAGCACACATGAGATTCACCGAGTTCTCACTCGTCAGGGCAAGAAAGAGATCACAATCGCCGATGTTGGCCTCGGCTAGGGTGTTGATGCTGGAGCCATCCCCGACCACCACTTTCCCTTCGATCTCATTTTGTAATTCCGCCGCCGAAGTCGCATCACTTTCGATCACAGAAACAGCGTGTTCCTGGCGTGATAATTCGATGGCGAGATGGCGCCCGATCTCTCCGGCACCGACGATGATAATGTTCATAAATGAATTACTCTGAACGAAACTCCTGATAAGCGGTAATCATCCGTCCAACGACAGGATGACGGACGACATCACTCGTGTCGAAGTGATTAAATGCCACCCCTTGAACTCCTCTGAGGGCCTTTTCCGCCTCAAGCAGCCCCGAGATCCCTTGGTCTTTCAAATCAATCTGAGAGGAATCACCGGTGATCACACAGCGCGAACCTTCTCCCAACCGGGTCAGCGCCATAAACATCTGCTCACGTGTGGTATTTTGAGCCTCATCAAGAATCACAAAAGAGCGCGAGAGAGTCCGCCCCCGCATGTAGGCGAGCGGCGCGATCTCAATCGTGCCATCCTCCAGTCTTTTAGCCCCTTCCTCGTAACCTAGCATATCATCGATGGCATCATAAAGGGGCCTGAGATACGGAGCCACTTTTTCGCGCATGTCGCCGGGAAGGAAACCGAGAGCCTCGCCCGCTTCGACCGCCGGACGCGTCAGCACGATCCGGCTCACCTCCTTTTTCTTCAACAGATCCAAGGCCATCGCCACCGCAAGATAGGTCTTACCCGTGCCCGCAGGACCCAGCCCAAAGACGACTTCATTCGCCGCCATGGCATTCAAGTATTCAAGCTGATGAGGCGTCCGCGCCACCACCGCCTTGCGGCCGCGTGCCCCCACCAATTGAATTTTCGACAAGGCCGCAACCCCTTCACCGCCACTGAGAGCCATATCGACCGCCGCCCGAAATTCTCGCGCCGTGATTTCACCACCATTGCGCCGGGCTTCCTCCAGATCCGCAAACACCCTCTCAACCAACTCACAACTCTGCTCCGGGCCATTCGCCCTCAACCAGCCGTCGCGCGTCACCACCCGAACCTGCGCCTTCCCTTCAAGATAGCGAAGCCCTTTTTCGTCGTATCCGAAGAGCGATTGCAAAAAATGAGCGCTCTCGTATTCGAGCTTGATCTGATGTTCCTCCGCCACGCGACAGGAATTAGCCCAGACCATGGCATCCCGCAATGCGCAAAAGCCTCCTTTCGTCGGCCTCTCTTGACAAAAAGCGATCCCGCCCCCACTGTCCCACGCAACAAGACAGGGGTGTTTCTTCGACTTAGCGGAGATTCTGAGATCAAACCCTCACTACCGGATTCACCTTCGGGAGTCAGACCAAAATCTTTCTCACGCCTGTCCGCTTTCATCGTAAGCCGACAGGCTTTTTCTTTGCTCTAAACCGAACACCCCAGAACTCCGACCATGATCTCTCCAGACGAAAACGGCCTCACGCCCGAAAACTCAAAGCAGCGCTCCGACTATACCGGCAACTTCATTGAAGACATCGACAACTCTGCCGAGCTCGAAGCGATCGCCAAAGACCCCACCATTTTCCCGAACTCAACTCGAATTTATGTCGAGGGAAAGATCCACCCGCAGATTAAAGTTCCGATGCGCGAAATCCGTCTTTCCAAGACCGAACACGACAACGGTCGTATCGAGGAAAACCCTCCCATCCGCGTCTATGATTGCGCTGGCCCTTGGGGAGATCCTGATTTCAAAGGCAACGTCCGCGAAGGACTTCCAGCCCTCCGCCGCGACTGGATCCTCGCCCGCAAGGATGTCGCGGAATACCACGGCCGCGAAATCACCGCCAGCGACAACGGCTACCTCTCCGACGCCCACGCCGAGAAATACAACGAGACCAAAGCCGCCAAAAATAAGCTCAAGGAATACCCCGGCCTCAAACGCAGGCCCCTCAAAGCCACCGGAAAACCCGTCACCCAAAAGTGGTATGCCGACCAAGGGGTCATCACTCCCGAGATGGAATACATCGCCATCCGCGAGAATAACGGCCGCCTCGAGGAGTTCAAAACAATCCACGATCGCTACCCCACCCTCGAGGAAATCCCCGACGACGCCTCGGATCGGATTAAGGAATTCATCCGCCAAAAGAACTCCACTCCCGAGGGCTACGAAATGCCCCGTCCCAGTGAGATTGACCCCTCGAAGCAGGTCTCGCGTAATGTCATGAACCACCAGCATCCCGGCCAAGCCTACGGTGCTGAGATCCCCAAGCTCATCACCGCCGAATTCGTCCGCTCCGAGGTCGCCCGCGGCCGCGCCATCATCCCAGTAAACATCAATCACCCGGAAAACGAGCCCATGATCATCGGGCGCAACTTCCTCGTGAAGATCAACGCCAACATCGGAAACTCCGCCGTTGCTTCCACCATTGACGAAGAGGTCGAGAAAATGCAGTGGTCCACCAAGTGGGGCGCCGACACCGTGATGGATCTTTCCACCGGTAAAAACATCCACGCCACCCGCGAGTGGATCATTCGCAACTCGCCCGTCCCCATCGGGACCGTCCCCATCTACCAAGCCCTCGAAAAAGTGAATGGCCAAATCGAGCAACTCACTTGGGAAATCTACCGCGACACCCTCATCGAGCAGGCCGAGCAAGGAGTGGATTACTTCACGATCCACGCCGCCGTCCTCAAGCGCTTCGTCCCACACACCGCTCGTCGTATGACGGGCATCGTCTCGCGCGGAGGCTCCATCATGGCGAAGTGGGCTCTGCACCACAATGCCGAGAACTTCCTCTACACCCACTGGGACGACATTTGCGACATCTGCGCCGCTTACGATGTTTCCTTTAGTATCGGCGACGGCCTCCGCCCCGGCTCCATTGCCGATGCCAACGACTACGCCCAACTCGCCGAACTCGAAGTACAAGGTGAACTCACCACGCGCGCCTGGGCCAAGAGTTGCCAAGTGATGAACGAGGGCCCCGGCCACGTTCCCATGCAACTCATCGAGGAGAACATGCAGAAGCAAATCGACTGGTGCCACGAAGCTCCTTTCTACACTCTGGGACCACTCACCACCGACATCGCGCCCGGATACGATCACATCACCAGTGGCATCGGTGCTGCCAACATCGGTTGGTATGGTTGCGCCATGCTCTGCTATGTCACGCCTAAGGAGCACCTCGGTCTCCCCAACCGAGACGACGTCCGCGAAGGAGTCATCACCTACAAGATCGCGGCCCACGCGGCCGATCTCGCCAAAGGTCACCCCGCTGCCCAGGAACGCGATAATGCCATCTCAAAAGCACGCTTCGAATTCCGCTGGCGCGATCAATTCGCCCTCGGACTCGACCCCGCACGAGCGATCGACTTCCACGACGAAACCCTCCCTGCCGAAGGTGCCAAAACCGCTCACTTCTGCTCCATGTGCGGACCGACCTTCTGCTCCATGAAGATCACCCAAGACGTCCGGAAATACGCCGAAGAAAACGGCTACACCGGCGACGACATGAAGGCCGAAGAACTCGCCGAGGCTGCGACATAACGTCCGTAATAGAAAGCTCCTGCGTTCAGAACCCAGCCAAGCAAGAACCGAAAGCAGGTCGCTAACTTCTCTCCGAGGTTCGCGAAGAAACCGCAACTAGGCGAAGCTTGGCCTTGGAGTCGACTCTCAGCGGGAGAACTCACGCCAAACTTCTCAAGGAGGCCAAAGAAGCGGACTTTGAAATCCAGCTTCATTTCCTATCGATTCCTTCCGCCAAAGTCTCTCGCGAACGCGCCAACAACCGGATCAAACACGGAGGACACGACGGCCCGACCAAGGACATCAAGCGACGCTACCCAAAAGTCGCCCGAAATTTAGTACCCCTTTACCTCCCTATCGTCGATCACGGGAAGATCGTTCACAAGAAGCCTTAGCTCTTCACCCAGCCCGCACCATCGTGCCTCAGTTCATGGGTCACACACTCTAGACGATCTTCGAGCTCATGGGTGATGTAGAGAATTTGCGTCAGGCCCGTTAAGGCGATCCGATCGATCACCTTCAAGACCAACGCGCGGTTCATCGGATCGAGCCCCTGACACGGCTCATCCAGTACGAGCAAAGGTGGCTGCTTGACCAACGCCCGCGCCACGAGAAGAAGTCGCTGTTGCCCGTAGCTTAAACTTCGAAACGGGCGACCGCTCCATGGCGTCATCCCCGCCAAATCGAGCCAAGCCTTGGCAGCTTTCCACTGCTCGGGGGACCCCTCTTGATAAATCCCCACGCTGTCAAAAAATCCCGAAGCCACAACCTGCAAGGCCGTGCACCCCACGCGATGCTGCTGATGCAACGAGGGCGAAACAATTCCTACGAATTTCTTGATATCCCAAATCGACTCACCCTGCCCGCGCCGCATCCCCATCACCGTCACCTCATTCGAGTAACACTGCGCATGATCGCCCGTCACCAAATTCACCAAGGTCGATTTGCCACACCCGTTTGGCCCCGAAATCTTCCAGTTCTCCCCTCGTTCCACTTGCCAATCCAGCGACGAAATAATCTCACGCCCGCCATGAACCACCGTGACATTCTTCATCGTCACCAAAGGCCCGGGAGGCACTTCAGGCGCGATCGCCTCAGGCAAAGTGGCACAATCACTCCCCAGTTCCATCAAGTGCTGAAAGACCTCACTGTCCTTCGCTTCAGCGAGACTTCCTGTGAGGATCACCTCGCCATCCTCCACGTAAACAAAGTCAGTCACCAAGCCCTCAAAGTCACTCAGGCGATTTGCCACCATGACGAGATCCCTCCCGTGCAGAAGCGAACGCAATGGTTCCCGAAAGGCCTGGTCCAGCCCATCAAAAGGTTCATCAAGCACGAGAAGCTTCGGACTTTGCACCAAGGCCCGCGCCAGCATCATCCGCCGCCGCTCCCCGGTCGAGAGTGTCAGAAACCCCTGCCCCAGCCGCTCGGTCAAACCCAATGCCCCTGCGACCTCTTCCAGATCTTCCCCAGCCAGGCAGACCTCCGCAATCAACTCACGCACCGTTCGTCCAAAATCAATGCGATCAAGAAACTCACTATCATCCTCACGAATTTCTCGCTCCAGTAATTCGTTCTCCAACTCGAACGAAACCAAGGTTCCGCCATGCTCCGCAGCAATCCGGGCAGCCAAGGTCGACTTCCCCGAACCGTTTCTCCCGATGATCGCCCAACTCCGCCCAACTCCGATCTGAATCGCGTCACTCATCACTCAAAACGCCCCGGATTTTCATCTTTCCAAACCTTCCAGCAGGAGAGGAATCCCGGCGCAAAATCCTCGGGCACCTCTGTCACCCAAGCCTCGATCTGCGCCATTGTAAACCACTCGCCATATTCCACTTCGACACACGGAAAGCGCACCTTGCCGTTCGTAAGGGTGGCATAAAGCCGCACGTGCTCCCACCCGGTATTGGCATGAGCACCGAGTTTCCCGACCTCCCGGATGTCTTGATCGGTGAGACCGAGTTCCTCCTCCAATTCCCGTGCCGCACACACCTCGTAATCCTCACCGGCATCGACATGACCGGCCGCACTGGAATCCCACAAGCCGGGACACTTGTCTTTGAGCCGTGACCTCTTTTGCAGGAAAATTTCGCCCGCTTGGCTCAGGGCGAAGATATGCACCGCCCGATGCGTCATTCCTTCACGGTGGATGACGTCACGCCTTTCGGTTCCCACCACGACATCATCTACATTCACCACATCGAGAATCTCCCCGTCACCCTGACCTTCTTCCTTTAAGAAAAACGGATCAACTTCCCGCGTCAGAGCCACCCATTCCTCGAGGCTCAACTCCTCCGCACGTGCCGTCGGTAAGAGCCCCAGCTTGGCACTCACGACATCCCAATCAATATCGGCCGGGAGATTCTTCCTCAACTGCTTCCGCCGCTGCGCAAAGCCACGCCGCACCAACTCGTCAAAGAGCCTCCGGTCATGCACCGGCAACTCCGCCTGCCGCGGCTCCAGAGTCATCACCGTCGAGTCGACAAGCGGCCGCGGAATAAAGGAGCTCGGCGGCACCAGCTTCACCGGCTCACCCTGCCACTCACATTGCATCCTCAGCGTAAGCACCCCGTAATCCTTACAACGAGGCCCCGCCAAAATCCGATCAACCATCTCCTTCTGCAACATCAAGACGGCCCGCTGAAATGGCGACGGACCCTTCAAAAAGTTGCGCAAAATAGCCCCGCCAGCCGAATAGGGCAAATTCCCCAACAACTTCACCCTCTTATGGGCAAAAAAGGGACGAATATCCAATCGCACCGCATCGTGATTAATCACGGTGACTTCCGGGCGATCAGCATACCGCTTCGTGAGATATTCGGCAAGACGGCGGTCATATTCCACAAGGATCACCTTGGCCACTTTGCCGACAACATGCTCGGTCAACGCCCCCGTCCCCGGCCCCACCTCCACGATAGTATCATCAGGCTCCAAGTTGAGCTGATTCACAATCCACTCGGCCGTATTTTGGTCAACGAGGAAGTTTTGCCCCAATCTTTTCGATGGAACTACGCCGGCCTCATCGAGGACTTCTTTCAATTCAGTTGCCGTCACGCTCTCCTTTCAATTGCCGTGAGCACAAATGTCCAATAAAAAGAGATGTCGTCGTGACTCTTGCCACTTTTATTACCCTCATTCGCCTTGGTCTCATCCCGGTTTTTGCCTGGACCGCAATCGACTACGGACGCTCGGTCGACGCCGGCGCACCTCAGGAATCCCTCCGCTGGCTTGCAATCGCCATCTACACCCTCGCCTCTCTTCTCGATGGTCTCGATGGCTGGGTCGCCCGGCGCTTTGATCAAAAATCCCTCGCCGGAGCCATCCTCGACCCCCTTACCGACAAGGCCCTTCTGATGACCGGGCTCTTCACCGCGACCTTCGTGAACTGGGGAATCGCTTGGCACCTTCCCATTTGGTTCATCATTCTCGTCGTCGCCCGGGATCTCGAAATCATTGTCGGAATCTGGATTCTCTATTACCTGAATCGAAAAGTCCCCATCAAGCCTCTCTGGACCGGTAAAGTCTGCACCGTGACCCAAATGATTGCGATGGGCTGGATCATGCTCCACTTCACGGCCATCCCACTCATCATTCCCACCCTTATTGCCGCGATTTTCACCGTCTGCTCCGGATACCAGTATTATATGATGGGGTATTGGCAACTCCCCGGGAAGTCTCGTTCCTAATCCTTGAATTATTCTCCCAAACCGCCAGATTATGGGCGTGTCATTTCTCAAGCTGCAAGACCTCCACACTCACTTCCCCGTTAGGGGCGGTGGCTTAATCTCCAAAACGGTCGAACTGATCAAAGCCGTCAACGGCGTGAGTCTCTCCATCGAGAAAGGCGAAATCCTCGGGCTGGTCGGTGAATCAGGCTGCGGCAAGTCCACCCTCTCGCGCACTGTGATGCAACTCCAGCCCGCCACCAGCGGCCAAGTCATTCTAGATGGCGAAGAACTGACCTCCCTTCCCAAAAAGGAAGTCCGGGCAAGGCGCCTCGATTTTCAAATGATCTTCCAGGATCCCTACGCCTCGCTCAATCCGCGCATGACAGTTTTCTCCACCTTGGCCGAAGCGATTTGCCAACGCCATCCCGAGCTCAGAAAAGCCCCCTCTCTCACCGACAAGGTCATCGAACTCATGGGCACCGTCGGACTCGATTCAAGGTTCATGAAAAAGTATCCTCACGAATTTTCAGGAGGACAACGCCAGCGCATTGCCATTGCCCGGGCCCTTGCCCCGGAGCCCAAGCTGGTCATCGCCGATGAGCCGGTCTCTGCCCTCGATGTCTCGATCCAGTCCCAGATTCTCAACCTCCTTCTCGATCTCCGTGACAAGCTTGGGCTCACCATGATCTTCATCTCACACGACCTCTCGGTCGTCCGATACATTGCCGACAACATCGCCGTGATGTATGCGGGCAAGATCGTAGAATACGGGGAAGCGAACGAAGTCTTCATGAACCCCCAAGATGACTACACCCGCAAACTCCTGTCAGCCATTCCTCATCTCAATGAACAAGCCTCAGCGTAACAGCTCGTCCTCTTAGGAGGCCACCTACTCTTTCCTCGCAGGTGGAGGCGGCGGCGGTGAGACCGTTTCTTCTCCCGAGAGTTCGGGGAAAACGGCATCTCTCCAGATCTGTTTCCCCCTGTTCTCTTCGACCAAATTTTCTTCCTCGCTAAGAACTTTTACACCACTTTCGAAAATCACTCCGGCTTCTCCGTTCTTGTTGACGCGGTTTCCCGTGAGGGTGATCCCCTCACTCTCTTTTGCAAACAGGATCCCTCCCAGGAAATTTTCGACCGCATCACAGTCGGTCATCGTCACGCCTGAGACACCCGAGAAATAGAAGCCCACCTCGCGGTTTTTCTCGCTCCTCGTGGCCTCGATCGTGATCGGTTGCAGAGACGCAATCGCGAAGACTCCGTTTCGGCCATTCCCAGTCAAATAAGACCTGCCAATGGCCCCACTCGCTCCGTCCCAAAAATCAACTCCGTGATGCAGATTCCCTTCGCAAGTGACTTCGGAGAGTTCGACGAATGACCCCTCTCCAGTGACCGATACGCCATCCCATCCGGAGTCGGAAATCTTGCTCACCGAGAACTTGGCACTACCACCGTTCAAAACCGCAATCCCGTGCCCGCTCGCCCGGACAACCGCAAGGTCCTCTCCCTCCATTTTCCCGCCGTCGATCGCCACAATGGGAAAACGTTCCTCATCATTCACCAGTCCCGAATGTCGCAAAGTCAGCGATGCCACCCTCACTCCTCTGGTATCGCTCAAGACCGTGATCACTGCTCCAATATCGGCCGGACACTCGATGATGGTCTCACCACGACTCTCCCCGACCAGTTCGACCCCGTTGGGAACCACGACCGCTTCGTGATAAACCCCTTTCGAAACAAAGACGCGATCATTGACCTTAGCCGCCTTCAAGGCTGCCGTAATCGTGTCGTGATCTCCTGGGACCCTCACCATCTTGCCATACGAAGACATGCGCTTGTAGAGTTCACAATTCTCCTCCGAAGGATCGAGTCGGACGGCTTCTTCCAGAAAAGTGATGGCCTCGGATGAATAGGTTCCCTCGTCCAGTTCGCGCGCCTGAGCGACGAGCTTAGCAGCCTTTTCCCGGCGCATCTGCATTTCGACTTCTGCCGTTTTTAAGTTCGCTCGAATCGCCGAAATCCGAGGATGCCCAGGATTCCCCTTCATTAAGGATTCCAACTGATTTTGGGCGGTCCGCAAATCATCCTCCTCGAGTGCTTTCTCAATCGCGCTCACCATGAGACGGCTTCGCACTTTAAGTTTGCTCTTATCAATCGTCGTCCGAAACTTACGCAAAAGGGGATGATCCGGTTCGAGAACCTCCACTTGGGCGCAATAACTTTCCGCCTCGCTGAGCTGCCCCGCTTCCAATGACGACTGCACATTGGAAACCAAAAAAGCAATCTGCTGCTCCCGCTCCTCGACCCGGCCATCCTCGATTTTGGAATAAGCATTGCTTATCGTTTCCTCCTTGGCTCCCTTGCTCTTGAGTAGATCAATCAGCTCTTCGGCCTCCTCCCAACGCCGTTTTTCCAAAGCAACCTCTAGCGACTCTTCCAGCCCGCGTAAATCGCTCGAAGTCATCTTTTCAGCGTCTTGTAATTCCGACCACTTTTGGAATCCCAGAAATCCGCCGCCCAAAAGCAACCCGATGAGAAGGACCCAAATGACCCAAGAACTTTTTGCGCCCGCAACCGGCCGCAGCTCCTGTTCCAAAACACGTAATACCGTTTGCAGTTCGGCGAGGTCTTTTTCATAACTCGCCTTGGCTTCAGCATTCGCGGCTCCCGCGGCCATCCAGGCGAGACGCATCTCGAGCTTTCGCCATTGCAAAAGTTGATCCTCAAATCGCTCACCTTCTTCTAGGCCAAGCCGTTTCCGGGCAGCCTCGAGAGAGGGATCGTAAGCGTCAGAGTCAGAGTCAAGCACGAGCTGAAACCTGCCTCATTTTATTGGCTTGGCCAACCCCAAATACGCGCTACCAGAGCCCGAGTTTCCCATAGAAAAGGGCATAGATCCCCATCGAGGTATTTGCGACACCATGCATGACCACACAGGCCAACAAACTCTTGGTCCAAACGGCCACCCCATAAGTGATTGCCCCGTAAATAATCGCCCCGGAATAGTCGATCGGAGCATGCGCAACCATGAAAACCAAGGTCACCACGACGAGACTGATCCAGGCCGGTTTCCCAAAGGGCACCTTCCAATAATCACCATCCATATTGAGCAAAAATCTCATCAAAAAACCCCGCCAGAAAATCTCCTCCACCAGCGCCACCACGACCACAGCACGCAGGAAACGCAGAATCAACGAGGCCCAATAGGCACCTTGATTCTCAAAAACTCCCGGATCAAATCCCTCTCGTCTCGGCGCCAACCCAGTCAGCTTTTCAAAAAAACCATCCGGCTCCCCCGTCATTCCCAGCCAGTCGTATAAAGTCGTCGGCAGCAACCAGAATCCAATCCCCACAAACCCCGCCATCACCCCAATCCACACCTTGTTGCTCCAGCGCAATTCGTAGTGCTTCCAAAAGAAACCCAACACCACAAGGCAGACGAAAGTCTGAATCGGGTAAAATAATTGCTCCGGCCAATGGCGATACCAAGGAGCCGCATCGTGTTCCCAGACCATCGCTTCCCCTGCAAACTGAAAAATCAAGTTCAAGACCATGAAGACCCCAAAAGGAACGACATGAGCCAGGGTTCGGTCTTCCCGCCAGATCTTTAGTTGATTCATCATCTCTCTGCTAAAGTGTTCCGATGTACCGTTCCATCGCATTCATCGCCTCCTTCAAGTCCGACATCCCGGTGGCATAACAACATCTCAGGAAGCCTTCCCCACACGGCCCAAAGGCATCCCCCGGCACAGCCGCGACCTGCTCGGACTCAAGAAGACCCATCGCAAAATCCTTGCTGGAAAGCCCAAACTTACGAATGTCAGGAAAGACGTAAAACGCGCCCCCCGGCAAATGACAATCAATCCCCATCCCATTCAGTCGCTCCACCAAAAAATCGCGCCGTTTACGGTATTCCTTTTTCATGGGCTCGTAGAGGGCCCGCCCTCCGCTGAGGGCCTCGAGAGCGGCCGCCTGACTCGTGATTGGAGCACAAAGAATCCCGTATTGGTGAATCTTCATCATCGCCTCAATCAACTCCGGAGGCGCACAAGCATAACCAAGACGAAATCCCGTCATTGCAAAGGCTTTCGAAAATCCATGCAACAAGATCGTCCGCTCGCGCATCCCAGGAAAAGTAGCGATACTGATGTGCTCTTCTTCGTCATATCGAAGCTCGCTGTAGATTTCATCACTCAGCACAATTAAATCATGCTCTACGCATAGCTTGGCAATCCCCTCCAAATCCTCCCGGGAAGCAACCGCACCCGTCGGATTAGTCGGGAAATTCAACATGACGATCTTCGTCTTTTCCGTGATAGCCGCCGCAAGGGCCGCCGCTTTTAGTGAAAAACCATCTTCCTTCATGGTCGAGACCGGCACCGCGACCCCGTGAGCCATCACAATACTCGGGGAATAGGAAACATAGCATGGCTCGTGATAAATCACCTCATCACCCGGGTTCAAAAGTGCACGCAGGGCCAAATCAAGAGCTTCCGAGACCCCAACCGTAATCAAAACTTCCGCTCTGGGATCATAAGAAACGTGGAAAAAATCATCAACATACTCCGAAATTTTCTTTCGTAAGGTGAGAAGACCTAAGTTCGAGGTATAGCTCGTCTCCCCTTTCTCCAGAGAATAAATCGCAGCCTCACGGATCGACCACGGGGTTGCAAAATCCGGCTCACCAACACCGAGAGAAATAACATCATCCCGGCCGATCACGAGTTCGAAGAAATCGCGAATCCCCGAACGTGGAATCGTTTTAAGATGACCGGCCAACTTGGATTGAATGTCCATGGAAAATTCTCGTGTTATGGCGTCACCGGAAGCCGGGAAACTTCATGATCTTCCCCAAACAGGAAGCCGTTTTCCTTGTAGGATTTGAGCCGGAAGTGAGTCGCAGTCGCAACCACGCCCTCAATCGTGCTCAACTTCTCGGAAACGAATCCAGCCACCGCGAGAAGATCCTTTCCCTCCACCATCACCAGAAGGTCATACCCTCCGCTGATGAGGTAGCCGCTGGTGACCTGCTCAAATCGGGCAATCCGCCGCGCCAGCCGGTCAAAGCCGCCACCCCGTTCCGGCGTCAGGCGAACTTCGATAAAGGCCGTGACATTTTCGTCCCCATCGAGGGCTGGATCAACCATGGCCTGATAGCCACGGATCGTGCCGTCTTCCTCCCATTCCGAGATCTGAGCAGCGACCGCCTCTTCCGTAGAAGAAAGTTGGCCTGCCAATTCGGAGTTGGTCTGTCGTGCGTTACGCCTGAGGAGATCGAGAAGCTGGTTCATCGTTATGATTGCAAATTAGTCTCCAAAGCACACCCCCACCGCGCGAGCCGCTTTCACCACTTCGGTATCAGGATCGACCAAGCGCAGCTCTTCAATCGCTTCCTTGATCGGCACCGAGCCAACATGGTAGCTGTGATAGCTCACCATCTTGCCAAAATCTCCTTCGCCGGCCAACTGAGCCGCCATCACCCCGAAGCGCATTCCTAAAATCCGGTCGAGCGGAGTCGGAGTGCCACCTCGCTGAATGTGACCGAGCGTAGTACAACGGGTTTCCTTGCCGGTCAGCTCCCCAATTTTCTGGGCAACCTGCTCGCCAATACCACCAAGCCGGACTTGGCCACCTGAATTCTCGGCAATCGTCGCGAGATTGCCATCGGGATTTTTTGCTCCCTCAGCCACTACGACCAGCGAACTGGTGTATCCTTGGGCTTCTCTCACCTTCAAGTGAGCCGCCACCTTCTCGTAGGAAAAGGGAATCTCCGGAAGAAGAATGACATTAGCGGCGCCCGCCATCCCTCCCCACAAAGCGATCCAACCGGCATGCCGCCCCATCACCTCGAGCACCATCACCCGTTTATGACTCTTGGCCGTGGTATAAAGACGATCAAGCCCATCCACCACCGTGCTCACCGCACTATCGAAACCGAAGGTCATCGAGGTCGCTTTCAAATCATTATCGATGGTCTTGGGAACCCCGATGATCGGCCATCCCTGTTCGTAAAGCTGATGCGCGGTCGTGAGGGAACCATCACCACCGACCACGATGAGCGCACCGATTTCGAGCTGATCGAGTGTCTTCTTGGCGCGGTCCACGATCTCCTGGGGAACGCGCGCGATGTCTCCCTCACCGATCTTGGCGGCGAAGTTCCCCTTGTTCGTTGTTCCCAAGATCGTGCCACCCTGCTTGAGAATGCCCTCCGTATCTCTGGGTGTCAGGAACGTGAAATCTCCCGGAGGAAGAAGTCCCTCGAAGCCATCCCGAAAGCCCACTGTTTCCCACCCTCTTGAGGCAGCCGCGCCGACCACTCCGTGAATGACCGCATTGAGTCCGGGGCAATCGCCCCCGCAATTAAGAATTCCAATTCTCATGATAGTTTGTGTGTGTGTGTGTTGTGAAATTGCATGAACTATTTGGGAACAGGGACGCTGAGCAGCTCCCGTGCCTCCTGAACCGGTGATCCTTGTTGCCGCCAGGACTCGTAGGCTCCCCACCCTTGATCAATCAAGGTTTGCGTGATTCCCCAGCGATCAGGGCTTCCAAGGGTAATCATAATCAAACGGCGCCCCATTAACTGGGTCGCACCAGTCGGCAGCTTGTTTACGATGGGCTTCTTCTCAGCGCTGGTCGCGGCACAAGGCCCAGCCAATACCGTGCTCCCACTCTTAATCCCATTGATCTCGCCCTTCCCGACCAAGGCATGGGTGTTCCTCACTTTGAAAGAGCGCTTCTCATTGATTCGAAAAGAGAAAATGGTCCGCTCGGTCTGCTTGACATAAAACTGAAACCCAGGATCACGCATCGCATAGATTGCCAATCGTGCCATATCCCGCGCCGTCGAACTCCCCTGCGCTTGGACCGTATCCATCCCGTGCGGGTTCACAAATCGGGTTCTCCTCATCCCCAGCGAGCGGGAGAGATTATTCATCTCGGTGACGAAGGCAACCTGTGGCGAGGCTCCTCCGGAACGGCTCTGGATTGAACGCCCAGCATACTCGGCCACCGTCAGAGCCGAAACATTGTCCGACCCCAAAAGCATGGAATACATCGCCTCACGCAGCGAAATTCGATCACCGGGAATAAGCCCCATTGGATTGGAACCGCCCAAACGAAGCGCCTCCTGAGGCACGATCGCCATTTCAGCCATACTGGTTTGGCTCAACTTCGCCCAATCCAAAACGACCATTGCCGTAGCGATCTTTGTCAGACTAGCCACCGGGCGCTTCCGATCAGCATCAAGTTCTAAAAGAATTTTACCGGTGAAGGCTTCCACCGCGAGATAACTCTCTCCACCAACAGCCCTTGACGCGAAAAACCCCAAAATTGTGCACGTTAAAAGAACACAATTGCGAAGGATTCGATGAACCAAAGGTAAGACACTCATAGCGACGGGCAGGACTCTAATGATTTGCCCCTCCAAGACAACTCCGAATCCCCGATCTGGCTTTTGAAACGTCCTCCCGATCTTTTTCGCACTCTCAAGACATTTTCCCATTGCCAAGCACTGCGATCTTCGGTGGAATGAAAGACGTAATGAGAAAGCTCCTACTGATCACACTCGCGCTCGGCTTCGGTGTCCCCGTCCAGGCGGACATCCAGGCTCCTCCAGGATCTAAACACACCTCTTCCCGCAAGCTCGGACGGGCTGTTAGCAACATTCTTTACGGAGTGATTGAGATTCCCGAACAAATCGTTCGTAAAACCGAAGCTGACGGTCGCAATGCGGGCTGGTCACACGGTGTTGTCGACGGAAGTCGCCGCGCTTTGAAACGCATCGGCTACGGATTTTACGAGCTCGTGACCTTCCACTGCCCGACCTTCCACGGAACCTTTAAGCCACCCTACACTCGCTGCGGTGCTGATGACCGTATCGAAATGAACCCACGCGACGGACTCTCCGAGTTCCCACCCGAGCTTGGTTTCGAGACCTACTTCGACCACTCTCGCTCCCAGAAATGGTAGAGGGTTTTCCTTTCTAGATTTTGAAAAGCCGCCTCCTTCGGGATGCGGTTTTTTCGTGCCTTCAATCGGAACTCTCGGCTCGGAGCTCGTTTTTACCGACATCTCATTTCCCCTTCTCCGCCCCCTTCTCCGCCCCCTCCAACGATCTCCACAGGCAATCAACCCAAAAATCAAATCGTAATGCGAAGTCAGCTCCCCCCCCCTTTGCTACGATGGCTTCTCATACTCCTCCCGGGCGCTCTGTTCGCAGCATCGACAATTCATGACACCCCGAACTCCCAAGAGCAATTTTTCCAGATCACCAGCGATCAGTAGCCAATCTAAAAACATGCCTGGCATTTTTCCGTTTTCTGTTTTCTGGAGTATTCTCTGAAGAAAAGTCACAACTCAGAGCTTCCGAATCACGGCCGCCCCAATCCACGCCAGCGCCCGTCGCCACAGCGGTCGCTGCTCGGCCCAATCCCACTCGACTGCTTCACTCTTCGCTAAATCCAGCTGATACTGATCCATCAACTGCGTCACGACCTTCGGATCATCGACCACCACCCCGAGTTCCCAGTTCATCGAGATCGAAAGATAGTCAAAGTTGGCACTCCCCACCACCGCCAGTTGGTCATCAAAGACCATTGTTTTGGCGTGGAGAACACACCCCAGATATTCGTGGAACTTTACCCCATCATCCATCAAGGAAGGATAAAGCCCTTCCCGAATCCAATCGGCAAAGGCCACATCGGAATTCCGAGGAACCAAGATCCTGATATCGAGACCCTCCAAAGAACGCCTTCGCATCACGTCCAAGACCCTCTTAGGAGGAACAAAATAGGGCACCGTCATCACGACATTGCGGGTCGCACTCGCAAAAGCTTGGGAATAAAGTCGCCTGATCGCCCGTCGCTTACTGAAGCCACTCCCGCCGACCACGACACAATCGCTCTCTCCCGGCCCGGACTGGTCGATTTTGTAAACACACGAATCCGTAACGGGCTCGCCACCCACTTTCTTCCAGGCCTCCTTGAAGAAATGCTGGCAGGCCGCCGCTGCCGGACCCTCGACTTTCATATGTGTATCCCGCCAGGCCTCTTCGCCATATTTTCGAGACCATACCTCCCCCAAGTTCATCCCCCCCGTGAAGGCCACCCGTCCATCAATGATGAGGTTCTTACGATGATTACGCCCCAAAATCCCGCTTCGCTTTCGCCATGGAGCCACCGGTCGAAAGACCTCGACCCTTACCCCCGCCTCGCTCATCTCCGCAAACATCTCCCCCTCCGCGGCCGAAGAACCAATGGCATCATAAACCACTCGCACCGGCACACCGGCCCGTGCTTTTTCCGAAAGCACCTTGGCTATTGCCCTTCCCACCCGGTCGGAGAGGAACATATACATCTCGATATTCACAAACCTCTTCGCCTTCGCGATCTCCCCGCACATCTCTTCGTAGACCTCATCCCCGTCAAAATACAAGGTCACGTCATTCCCTTTTGTCAGCAAAGCGGAGCCATCCTGCGCCAAAGTTGCGGTCCAGCAGGGTGTCATTTCGACCTCACTCTTATCCCTCGATCTTCTTCGTGCCATTTTTCTTCTAAGAAGTTTGCCATTCCCACCGTTATAACATGTCGAATCATGCGCATTTTTTGTCTCATCGCCACCTTCGTTTTCATAATCGCCCCGCTTTCAGCCCGGCCATGGCAAAGCACCTCCGGAGATAAAACCTTCGAAGCCACCTACATTTCGAACGACGGAAAATTGGTCACTCTCCGCCGGACCGGGCGTATCCTCACCTTCGCCATCGAGAAGCTTCACGCTGATGATCAGGCATGGCTCAGTGCCAATCACCCCCCCAAGGTGAAAGACCCCAACACCAAGAAACCGGCCGGTCCTGCTCCAAAAGGCGCGGCATTTGATACCCTCAAATTTGGAGACCCCCACAAAATTGTCATCCAAAAACTCAGCGAGAGCCAGATCGTGGAAAGCTCGGTCCCCGCCGTCATGATCGCCCGCGTCGGTCTCAATGGCACCTTCAAAACCAAGGAAACAATTGGCGGCCTCCACTGCCACCTCTACTTCGATTGGGATGGGGAGAATAAACTGAAGGAAGTCACCCTGCGAACCAAGGCCAAATCCCTCGATTTCTATAGTGGCCAGCTCCAAAATAATTGGACCGAACTCATTAACCTCCTCACCATCCTCCACGGCGAGGCCATTCAAGGCGCACCCTATCCCAACTCCTCCGACCTGCAGGACGGCCTCATTCTCGGGTCACACCTTTGGCGCACCGAAGACGGACACTCCGTTCTCCTCGGGACCGGACAAGAAGGGGCATCCTACTCGGTCGTCGTCCGAATCACCAGTGACCGCATCGAGGCTAACCCCCTCCAGTAACCTCCGCGACTTGCTCCGCCAGCGGGAGGCTCCCATCCACCGGACGCAGCCAATTTTCACGTCGAAACCAATTGCGCTGACGCTTGGCATACTGCCGGGTTGAAATCGTAATCCGTTCCTCGCACTCTCCTCTGGTCATCTCTCCACCGAGGTAGGCCTCAATTTCGCGGACCCCGATCGCCTGACGAATTGTTCCCGTGACACCGGAAAGCCCCGTCACCTCCTCGACCGCTCCTCCTGCCATCATTCGCCTCGTTCGCAAAGCAATCCGCTCTGCCAGAGCTTCCCTTGGCCACGACAAAACGACCCCCTTTAATCCCTCGAGGATGGCAGGATCTGCAAAGTTTCGTCTCAGATCCGAAGCCTTACCGCCCGTGATGAGACAAATTTCAAGCGCACGCGAAAGGTGGCGTCGATTTTCAGAATTCTGACGCGCCGCCTCCTCAGGATCGAGCTCCTTAAGGCGATGGTAAATTTGATCCACGGCCCACTGGTCCAACTCAGCTCGGATCTTTTCATCGGCCGGCGGTGCCTTCGCGACCCCGTGGGTCAAAAACTTAAGATACAATCCCGACCCCCCGACGATGATCGGACACTTACCTCGACCAATAATCTCCGCGATCACCGGCTTCGCCAAGGCCTCATACTTAGCGGCATCCATCGACTCGCAAGGATCCAGGAACCCAAAAAGATGGTGGGGGCAACGCCCCTCCTCCTCCTCGGTCGGCGCGGCACTGAGAATCTCGAGCCCGCGATACACCTGAAAGGCATCCGCATTCACGATCTCACCTCCCCACGCCTTCGCCAGCGCGAGAGCGAGCCCGGTCTTGCCGGAGGCCGTCGTGCCGCAAAGGTAAAGAGGAATGGGGTTCACGTGATGACTCTAGAAAAAGAAAGCCCGTCCGGAAAAGACCGAACGGGCTGAAATTTCAAAAAGAAATGCTTACTCCTCGTTCCCCGGAAGGTTCGGGGGAGGATTTTCCTGCGGAGCTGGATCGCCGTCTGAATCAACCGCACCCTTTGACTTGGCCCCGTTCACAATCAAGGTGCGGCCCATAAACGGCTGGTCGTGGAGAACCTCCACGGCCCGCTTGGCCTCATCAACCCGAGCCATCTCCGCAAAGCCGTAGCCCTTGGATCGGTGAGTATTGCGATTGTAGACAATCTCGATTTTACGCACGGCGCCCACGCCCTTGAGAAGATCCTCCAGGTCATGTTCAGCAGCATCATAAGAGAGATTGCCAATATAGAGCCTCTTTCCTTCCACCTGCGAACTATCGGGCGTAGGCCGTGGCTTCTGGCGGGCACGTGCTGTTTTACCACCACCTCCTCCTTCACCACTACCGCCATTATTAGCGCGACCAGAGGCATCACGGACATTCTCCTTGGGAGGACGTTCCGCTTTCTTGGCTGCCTTTTTTGCAGGACGAGCTGGCTCTGGCTTGGAGATGCCCACAAATTTGAGAATCTTCTGCCATAAAGTAAGCGGCTTGGGTTTGGGACTGCGGCGACGTGGCGCTTCAGCATTATTATGCCTGCGACGCTGTTGACCGCCTTGACCACCTCCTTCGCGTCTTCCCCCACCCTCACCTTGTTGGTCTCGGTTGCGGTTTCTGCTGCGGTTGCGGTTTCTGTTGCGATTCCGGTTGGGATTCCCGGACTGATCTCCGGAGCCCTGTGAGGACTGACCGGCCGACGTGTTTCTATTCGGTTCTGACATTTTTCCGATTGGGTTTAATGACCCTTGTGAGGAGCTCCGGTCCGTGAAATCGAGAGCTCCGGAGTCGCCGCCGCGAACATGAAAAATGTGTTCGCATGGCAGCCGAGAAGGCCTCCGGAAGATTCTGAATGATTTAACAACGACCGGAAAGCGGACTCCCCGACGGGTTTTTGGCAAAGACATGTGGCCCTCAAACCCTTTTCGGGATGCCGGGCTAGCTCGTTGTAATTGGCTTGCCGGAATGAAATGGCATCTAAAGAAGCTCTTCCCTCTGGGGTTCTTGGAGCTCTCAGCGGCCCTTGACATCGTTAGTCTAGATTTTACAGATCATTAGGCAAGCGGTAATCCCCCGCACAGGATTTTGACAGAATCTTGATTCCCCGTCTTCATGCTTGTCATGGTCAAGACACCCGGCCGCGCTCTTGGAATCTTCTGCTCTTTCCTGCAAAGCTGTCCCAAAATAGAAATCCGAAATGATCTTTCCCCCTGTCGAAATTATCAAAAATTTCCGGGGAAATCCCCGTGAGTGAGACTGGTAAGATCATAAAACTCCGTTTATTCTCCTCCCATGCGTCCGAAGCAATTTCTCATTGGCCTCGCCACCACTGTCCTGATTCACGCCCAGGACCCCACCGAGTCGCCTCTTCTGGTGGTGAAACCCGATCTCGCCCCGGAAGCCGAAACCGAAGAAGGACAGGGCTCTTCAGCCTCCGATGGCTCGGTCTTTAACCAAGGTTTGGCCCGGACCATGACCATTTCCATCCCAGCCCCTCGTGGCCTCATTCTCGACCGAAACGGAGAACCGCTGGCTCAGACCAAGATGGCTTATCACCTCGCCCTCGACTTCACTGGCTATAAGGGTCCCCTTGCCTCTGAATCAGCGGTCGCATGGGCTCAAGAGCGGATTGCTGAAGCAAATGCTCTCGTCAATGGAGACCAAAAATACAGCAATCAAAAGCTCACCAGATACTACCGCCACCGCCGCTGGCTCCCCAGAAAGATCTCTCAAATCCTCACTGAGACCAAAGCCAAGAGCCTGGAAGGCAAACTCCCCGTTGGCTTGACCTTACTTCCGGTCTACCTCCGCTCCTACCCGGAGAAAAGCGTCGCGGCTCACCTCATCGGTTATGTGGGAGCTAAGACCGTCCTCCCTACCGGCGCCATCAATGATGGCGATCCTCTTTTCCAATCCACCATGGGCAAATCTGGCTTCGAAAAAATCTTTGACCAAAAACTCAGCGGTGAACCTGGTCTCAAGAAAATGATCTTTGATGAAAGTGGCACAAAGATTCTCGACGAGCCCATTAAGCGACCGCGTCCGGGCGGCAATGTCGTCACCACCCTTGATCTCGATTGGCAACGATATGCCGAGGAAGTCCTCCGGGAAGGCTCCAAACGTGGTGCCTTCGTCGTGATTGACATCCACTCCGGCGAAGTCCTCGTAATGGCCTCCCGCCCCACCTTTGACCTCAACGAGTTCGTCCCTTATATCACCGAAAAACGGTATCAGGAGCTTCTGAATGATCCTTCCTCCCCCCTCTTTGGCCGCGCCTTCAAATCGGAATACCCGCCGGCCTCCACTTTCAAGCCCATCGTCACTCTCGCTGCGATCAACACCGGAGCCATCCGGGCAGATCAAAGATTTAATTGTCCCTACCAAATCAAAATCGGAAACAAATTTTTCCGCAACCACTCGGCGGGCCATCAAGGCGATGTCGAAGCAAAGCGCGCCCTCGCGAAATCGATTAATCCTTGGTTCTACCAGGTTGGGATCAGGACGGGGCCCCAAGCCTTTCTTTCGGTCGCTCGCCGGCTGGGATACGGGTCCAAAACAGGCCTCCCCTTGATCGGAGAAGCCACCGGAACAGCACCCTCTCCTGAATACATTATGGCGAAAATGGGCCGTTCCACCACAGACGGTGATACCGCCAACCTTTCGATCGGGCAGGGCCTCGTAACAGCATCCCCCCTTCAAGTTGCCCAGTCGATGGCCGCGATCGGCAACCGTTCCGTTCTCATGGAACTCCAGCTCGTGAGACAAATTCAAGACTTCCACGGACGCGTTATCGAGGCCCCAACCTTCAAAAAACGTAACGACCTGAATCTATCTGCGATCGCTCTGAATACCACCCACGAGGGCATGAAAGACGTTGTCCACGCCGGCTACGGAACGGGTCAACGGGGCGACCTCGGGTTCACCATCATGTGCGGGAAGACGGGCACCGCCCAGTGGAAGCCCGATATCGACCAAAACTTGGCCTGGTTCTCAGGATTCTTCCCTTATGATAATCCGCGCTACGCCTTCGCGGTTGTCTACGAAGGAGCTCCGGGAGAAAGGGTCAGTGGTGGCCGGAACGCCGCCCCCATGGTGCGCCGGTTCTTCCGTAATTTCCGCACCGAAATTGAAGAAAACCTAAAGCCCGCAGCCCGCGCCCTGATCGTGGATGAAGAGGGTGAGGGATTCAGTCCCATCGACGACATCATTCCCAGAGCGATCATCGTCGAAGACGAGGAAGCACTCATGAACGAGCCGGATCTCCCCGCACCGTCACCTGGCGAGCCAGAAATCCCCGCTGATATTCCCACTGCCACCCCCGTGATCCCCGCCGATTACCCCACAAAACCAGAGATTCCCACGGTCCCCGATGAAGAAGACATTCCCGAGGCCATTCCCGTCGCCCCCAAAGCACCGGAAGCTCCCGCCGACTTCCCCCGGAAAGAGCCCGAGACACCCGGCGATCGGTAATTTCGGCCTTTACCCTTTACGAGTGCGACCGGACAAGGCACCTAAAGGCCGTGCCTCCTTTGGCATAAATCTCTTAATAAAAATATGGACTTACAAGTAGCTACTCTCTGCGATTTCGCCGCCGAATACCAAGGCAAGATGGTCATCACCGGCACCTTCGACGCACTCGCCGCCAAGGCCACCCCGATCGTACACCCCCAGTGCTCTCTCGCCATGCGCTTTTGCTTCACTCCCGAGGACGATGGCGAACACGAACTTCAGATCTCCGTGATCGATGAGGACGGCAAGCCCATCAACGAGAAAATGCCGATCAAAGGTGCCATGCCGGTGCAAATGCCTGACAACGTCGCTTTCATGACCCGTCATCTCATTGTCGGGTTTCAGGGCCTCACCTTCCCCCGAGCCGGCGTTTACTCCGTTGACATCCTCGTCGACAACGAACTCATTCAGCGCCTTCCTCTCCGCATCATCAAGGTAGATGAGAATAAGCCCCAAGGCTAACCCCTGAATGCGCATGTTCCCCTCTGGATCCCTTCCCGATTTCCGCTGCGTCCTCATCACGGGGGCGAGCTCCGGGTTGGGTCTAGAATACGCCCGCCAACTGGCACCAAGGGTCGGGACCCTCATTCTCGTTGCCCGACGGGAAAAACTTCTCGAGCAAATCGCGAGCAAGCTCGTCAAAGAGTATCCGCATCTTAGCGTGAAAATTTTTGCATCCGATCTCGGCGATGCCACCGGTCGCAACCATCTACTCAACGCACTCTCTCAAGAGGAACTCTACCCCGACTGCCTCGTTAATAACGCCGGCATGGGTGACTACGGTGAGTTTCGTACTTCGGAATGGACCAAGACCGGGCAAATGATCCGCCTCAACATGGAGGCCCTGACCCATCTCACCCATGCTCTTCTTCCCGGCTTAATGGCACGAGGTGGGGCGATTCTCAACGTGAGTTCTCTCGCCAGCGTTCTTCCCATTCCGGATTTTGCGGTGTATGCAGCCACCAAATCCTACGTCACCAGTTTCAGCGAAGCGCTGCGCCTCGAACTCCGTCATCAGGATGTTCGCGTCCTCGCAGTCTGCCCCGGGCCCATCAAGACCGGCTTTGGTGAGGCCGCCCGCCGGGACCCCAAGAGCAAACTCCCAGTTCAAGAAGCCTTCTACGTTCGGGCCGATAAGATTGTCCGGGATTCCATCAAGGCCCTTCTCGAAGATCGTCCCCGCCTCTATCCGGGATTCAAAATTGCCGCCGCCGCGGCGATCATCGGGATTCTCCCGATCGCCGCGGTTCGACTCCTCATGTCCGCCCGCCCGCGCCGGAGTGACTAGCGCCGCCCTCCTGCGGGTTTACCGTTGGTGGTCAAAACATGCACTTCATGAAAGCCCCGATACTTGGGTGCTTTAAATTGCCAAACGACCTTTTTATCAGGACTGATTTCCATGGCATCGGGCATCGTGTCTGATGTCGAACCATACTGGCAAGCCACGATGTTTCCATTGGCAAGAAACTGTCCCCCGCAAGGATCGGCACATTGGTCATTCGCAAAAACCCAGTTCACTTTCCCGTCCTTACCAAAGATCACCGTCTTATTGCCATTGGTGAGATTTGCGATGATCCTTTCATCCTCCAAAAGAATCGCGGTAAAAGGCCAGTTCTTCTTTTCCCGCCCCCCTAACTCAGGCAGATCGGTCTTGATCGTCCGGACCACCTCGCCCTTCGGAGTATATTCCTTGATCGCAAATGCCAATAAATGGGGCACGAGATAGTTCCCGTTCGAGAGCTTGCGGGCCATACGAATCTGCATGTGAGTGTTCCCGGTCTCTGGCTTGACCGGCACTTCAACCGAGATCTCCCCGGCCGGGGTCACCTCCAAAAGCCTCGGTTTCGCCCCCATCTCAGCGATTAAAGTATTTCCATTCTCCAAGCGGGTGGCAGTACTAATTTCTTTGTTCTCCGCCGCCAAACGATAATGAAACACGACCTTCTTCTCCCTCGTGAATTCCTTGACCTCTTTCGCGAAGGCGACCAAGACGTTGCCATTTCGCAAAACCTCCCCGTCCCGTGACTTTTCCTTCACCTCCCAAATCAACTCGCAATCTTCTCCCACGATCGCCGTCTTGGTCCCCGTCATCAGGAAGGAATGCTTGATCCCGGATTCACTTATTTGCTCGCCAAACGGCGCCGCAACTAATGCCTTCGAAACAGAAAGAAGGGCGAAACATACAAATTTCATCCCAAAACTCTAGGAACTAGATCCCCTCTTGACGAGTCTCTAAAACGGCGTTCCTTCCGAGCGCACTAGCTTGCCATAGGCTTTGATCAACTTGAGACTCACTTCACCCGGCTTGCCATTTCCAATTTCCCGCTCGTCAAGCTTCACCATCGGAATGGTCTCGGCCGCCGTTCCCGTCAAAAACGACTCGTCTGCAGTGTAGAGATCATAGCGTGTCATCGAAACCTCACGGATCGTAATTCCCAGCTCCCCGCACAGATCGAAGATCACCTGCCGGGTGATCCCATCGAGACTGCCATCGGAAACCGGAGGAGTCAGAACCACCCCTTTTTTCACGATGAAGACATTATCGCCCGTGCACTCGGCCACGTAGCCCTGCTCATTAAGCATCAGGCCTTCCTTGGCGCCAGCCTTCAACGCCTCCACCTTGGCCATGACATTATTGAGATAATTGAGTGACTTCACCTGCGGACTCAGGCTCGCCGGAGTCGGACGGCGTGTCGAACACGTGACCACTTCCAGTCCCTTCTCGTAAAGCTCCGCCGGATAAAGAGTAATCCCAGAAACAATAATGAACATCGAAGGAGAAGGACACAGGTAAGGATTCAACCCCAAATCGCCGACGCCCCGTGTCACCACCAGCCGAATGTAACCATCGGTGAGACCATTCGCACGGATCGTTTCCAAAGTTGCCTCGCAAACTTCCTCCAAGGTCCAGGGCATCTTCAAAAGGAGGGCCTTCGCCGAAAGATAGAGGCGCTCGATGTGCTCCGTCAGTCGAAAAACCCGTCCTTCATAAAAACGAATGCCCTCAAAGATACCGTCTCCATAGAGCAAGCCGTGATCGAAAACCGAAATTTTAGCTTCCGATTCATCGACGATATTCCCATCCAACCAAATTTTACGATTCATGATCTGTGCCTCTTGAGGTCTTTGCGGATCCTGCCCTTCCGACCAAACCTTGCAATCCTTATCAACTAGGAATTTTGCTCTTCCATCTTGGCCAGGATCAAAGCCTTGGCTTCGATGGCATTCTCATCATCAGGATGATCTGCCAACACCGTCTCAAAACATTCCAGGGCCCCCTTAAGCTCGCCAATCTCGGCCAGAATCATCCCGCACTCATATCGAGCCAAAATAAGATTCCCCTGAAGTTCGAGCGCCTTCTGTAAGCTGATCAAGGCTTCGTTCCTTTTCCCGCGAAGGCGGAGAATCCGACCTTGGGCATACCAGGCCGAAGCATCACCAGATGCCATTTCCACGGCCTTGCCCGCGGCCTCCTCGGCATCCGAGGGATAATTGCCATGCAACAAGGCCAGCGCGTAGCTCACGTAGACCTCGGGACGATTGGGCTCCAGCTCCAAGGCATCTTCATAGTGGGTGATCGCCACCCCAAATTTACTCTGACCAATCGCATCCGCGGCCTTCATGATCAGTTCGTCGACCTCGCTCAACCCAAGTTCCTTCACCTTTACGATCGCCTTCGCGGCCTTATCGGTCTCTCCCAAGGCATTCAAAACGACGCCGTAAAGCTGCCAGCTTTGCACATCATTGGGATCCTCAACCAAGGCTGCCTCGATCGATTCACGGGCCGCAGGAATATCGCCGGACTGGGCCGCGTCGATTGCGGCGTTGTAAAACTTCACATTGGGATTGCTCACGGAGGAAGGGTTAGCAGATCAAGCGCGCCCCGCCAACCAGAGATCGCCTCTTGCCGTCTTGGCCTTGCAAATCACGCCCATCCAAGCATCTTTTAAGAAATGGCTAACGTGACCCGCGATACTCTGGTAAGCACTTTGGAAGAAATCGCTCTCCTTCTCGAACTCAAAGGAGAAAACCCCTTCAAAACCCGCGCCTATCGAAATGGCGCCGAAATCGTGCAAAATTTCGAGGGCGATATCGTCGCTCGCGCTGCCGACGATGACCTCAAGGGCATCAAAGGAATCGGCGACGCCCTCCAACAAAAACTTCACGAACTCGCTTCCACCGGAAACCTCGAATTCTACCAAAAACTTCGAGCTGAATTCCCACCCACCCTCTTCGAACTCTTCGAACTGCAAGGCCTCGGACCCAAGAAAATCAAAGCCCTCTACGATAAGCTCGGGATCTCATCGGTCGCCGAACTGAAAAAGTCCTGCCAAGGCGAGGAGATCTCAAATCTCGCAGGCTTCGGCACCAAGACCGTTGAAAAGATCCTCGCAGCCATCGAAAACCGGGAAAAGTTTGCCGATCGTTTTCGCCTCGGTGATGTTGCCCCGCTTGCCGAAACCCTTCTCGAGCGTCTTCGTGATCACCCCAAAGTAAGTCGAGCGGCCATCGCAGGGTCTTATCGAAGGTCCAAGGAAACCCTTCATGATCTCGACTTCCTCGTCGCCACCACCGAACCCGCCGAACTCACCGCCTTCTTCACACGCTTTCAAGAAGTCCATGAAGTGATCGTGCAAGGGGACACCAAAGCCTCAATTCGGTTGGAAAACGGGCTGCAGTGCGACCTCAGAGCCGTCAGCAATACCCACTTCCCCTTCGCTCTCCAATATTTCACCGGCAGCAAGGAACACAACGTTGCCCTCCGTTCGCTCGCTTTAAAACAAGGTCTCTCGCTCAACGAATACGATTTCACCGGAGAAGGCGAGATTCCCGAGGTCAACGAGGAAGCCGATATTTACCGAGCCCTCGGCCTCGAATGGGTCGCACCGGAACTCCGGGAAAACCGCGGAGAAATCGAAGCGGCGCTCGATGGCGGTCTCCCTGATCTGATCAAACTTACCGATCTTCGCGGCACTTTCCACAACCACACCATCGCCTCAGATGGTAAAAACACCCTCGCCGAAATGGCGGCCGCGGCACAAGACCACGGGCTGCAATACCTCGGTATCGCAGACCACTCAAAGTCCTCTTTCCAGGCCAATGGCCTGAACGAAGAGCGTCTTACCAAACAAGTCGCCGAGATTCGCGACCTCAACGAAACCTTTGAAAACTTCGCGCTCATCGCCGGCTCGGAAGTCGACATTCTCAAAGACGGCTCGCTCGACTTTCACGACAGCCTCCTCAGCCAACTCGACTATTGTGTCGCCTCCGTCCACAACGTCTTCAATCTCCCCGAAGATGAAATGACCAAACGCCTCATCAGGGCCATGGAAAATGAGCACGTCACCATGCTCGGACACGTCACCGGCCGCCTCCTTCTTCGCCGCGATCCGTATGCCGTCAACATTGAAAAAATCATTGATTGCGCTGCTGAAACTCGAACCGTTATTGAGCTCAACTGCAACCCTTGGAGGCTGGATATGGACTGGCGTTGGTGGCATCGCGCCCGCGACAAAGGCGTTCTCACCTCCATCAATCCAGATGCCCACGCCACTGATCAACTTCAGTTTCTGGCCTATGGGGCCCGCCTCGCCCGCAAAGGTTGGCTTCGCCGTGAGGATGTTTTGAACTGCCAGCCGCTTGCCGAAATCAAAGAGTGGCTCACCCTTCCCAAGTCGAAGCGATGAGCATCCTTCAGTTCAAAGATCTCGGCACGGATCAAGACTTCCAGGAAACTTGGGACCTCCAAGAGGGCCTCGTTCAACAACGACGAAACAAGGAAATTGGTGACACCGTCCTCTTCCTCGAGCACGCCCCCGTTTTTACGATTGGTCGCACCCGCGACCAGAGCAGTCTCCAAAACCCATCACAGCTTCCCCATCCTGTCGTCGAAATCAACCGCGGTGGCCAAGGCACTTTTCACGGACCAGGCCAGCTTGTCGGCTATGCCATCCTCGACCTTACAGAGCGTGAAAAAGACCTCCACCTCCACCTCCGCAATCTCGAAGAAGCGATCATCCTTTCGCTCTCGAAATTTCAAATCAAGGCCACCCGACGTGATGGGCTCACCGGAGTATGGCTCGATGATCGTAAGATCGCCTCCCTTGGAGTTGGCGTCCGCTCATGGGTCACCCTCCACGGCTTTGCTCTGAATGTGCAAAATATCTCTCTTCCACCCTTTCAATTCATCACTCCTTGCGGCCTCGCCGGAGTCAGGATGACTTCGGCCGAAAAGGAAGCAGGGCGTGCCATCCTCATGGCAGACATGAAACGAGTGATGCGCGAATCTCTCACCAAAGTCTTCAATTAAGAATTCCGCTTATCCCGAAATTGGCGAAGCAGGTCGTTAATCGATTTTGCCTTCTTTGAGGCCTCCACAGGAGATGCCGGAAGGGCCGACTTGGGCTCAAAGGGATTCCAGGCGGGTTTCGTTTCCGCTTGCCCCTGCCAGTTCGGCAATGGGGGCGGTTGTGGCGGAACGAGCTTGGGATCAAGCTCGGAAACAGTTGCAGGTGCGACCGCAATTTTGAACGGGCTCACGATTGCAGGCATCGTGAGCTCCACTTTTTCACGAATTCTTTCGACAAGGAATTTTCGGGGAAGGCTCACCCTTCGCACCAGCTTCGGTGGATAGGGATTCCTTTTTTGAAAGGTCTCTCCCGGCGTATTCGCGGTAGGAATAAGAATCTCATTCACCTCGGCAAAACCAATTTCCGGAGAATCAGGAGCTGACACACTTTGATCACTGAGACTTCCATCCGCCATCTTCTCCCAAATCTCCCTCGCTCTGCGCAGAACGGCCCTCGGATAAAACTCCGAACTCTTCAGCGCAAGTTCCTTGAAAATTTGCCCCCCCTTCTCCTCATCTCTCGATTTCAGGAGATCAAGGACCGCGCTTTCATCGAACGAATCCAGACGGACCTGGCAATCTTCCAAGCGATCCCTGATTCCAATCGGAAGCTGCGATGAAAAAGCAGATTCCCAAACATCATCATTTACCGAGATGATCACCTTGGTCTTGGGAGCCGATTGCCGAATTAAAATGAGGTGACTGGCCACTTTCAGCGCAGATTCCCCATTCCCGAAGAGGCCATCCACTTCATCAAGAATTAAGACCACTTTCTCGGTCAGAGTGACCATCTTCAGAAAAGAAAGAAAGGCCCCTGAATATCCCGTCCCCGATCGAAAACGGCTCATCTCACCAAAGACCGCATCCATGAGTTCGCCGAGCCTCCCCACTTCGTCGGGTGGACAGATCGAAAAACGAAACAAGACATTTAACCAAGAGGAAACATCACTGGTCGAGGCTCCCGACAAGTTGGCGATTACCGAAACAAATTTTGGCGACAAGGCCTGATATTGATTCCGGGCCCACTGGGCAACGGATGCCCCTTCATCATGAAAATCGAACACTTCGACAGGACTTTCCCGGAGACTGGTTAAGGCTCCTTCCAAATCCTGACTGGGCACTTCTCCGGATTCCACCAAAGGAATCAAGCCAAGTGCAAAAAGCCGGCGCGTGATGGCATCCAAGCGCGTTACCCCCCCCGCAGCCGGGGCTGCCCGGGTAATCCCCGCGAGGAATGTCTCAAGCACACTCTCCTCATCGAGCCCTGATCCGCCCGTCAGATTGATCGGAATCAACGTGATTTCATCCTCCACTTTCACTCGCAGACGGGAGATTAACATCGTCTTACCATAACCGGCCCGCGGAGCTCTCAGCAAAATCAAAGCTCCGTCCTCATCTTCGACCAAGCGCTCTAATCGAGAAAGGGCCCCTTCGTGTAAATGATCGACAACCGGGCTCGCAGGTCCGGACAAGGATTCGAAAGTAGCGCGAAAAGGGTTGTTCATCACTTGGCGTTTGGCGTTTCTAAAACTCCTCAAAAGGGAGTGAGCTACGGCCCCTCATCGATGGGACCAAAACCGTCAGGAAGAAGACTCGGTTCTTCTTCTAACTTCTGCAAGCTATCCCAGACGTCAACCTCTCTAGAACCATCCCCCGACGGACGAACACTACCGGAATCTACACCAATCGCCTCAAGAAAAGTGTCATCAGGCTCCGCAATCGTCCCCTTCACTTTAAAATTCACTTTCACAAAGCCCGATGCTTCCGACTGAACAATCAGAGGGCTATTCTTGAAGCGAGGCTGACTCGTAAGATAAAAGCGATTAATCCAAAGATCAAACCCACCACCAATCACACCCGATTTCCCGATAACCATACTTCCCCGCAGCTTGACTTTTCCTTGCAGGGCCATTTCAAGCCCCTCCATTGCGACCCCTTCCGGGCGCACTCGCAGGGTTCCCATGATCGGGGCCTTCGTGATTCCCTCGCTAAATTCCAGCGAATCCAAATTGTGCTCGGGAAAAAGCATATCGAGATTCGCCAGAAACGGAAGCTTGGCCATCTTGGCCGTGGTTGCCGTAAAATCGATCTTGATCTCATCAATGTAATCGTTTCCAACCGTGAAAAAGACCTTACCGGTGGAAGCGATCGTCGTGCCACTGAAGAAGAGCCCGAGTCGTTTCCCAAGTAAAACCTCAAGTGGAAATTCCTCCGACTTAATCTCAAGGATCGCTTTCTCACCCCGCTTCAGCGGAATCTTCCCGCTCAGTTGCAGGTCCGTAGCAAGCGAGGTCCCTTCGTTTGTCGGATGCTCCAAGGACAAAGACTTCACATTCAGAACGCCTTCCTTAAAACGCATCAGACCATTCGCAATCGGAAAGTCATTCCAGCCATTCAGTCGAAAACTCCCTTGGTCCAAAATCAGTTGATAGCCCTCCTCACCAATAGACCCGAGGCTCGCTCCGGCGCCAGTGATACCAATCGGGGACGTTCCTCCAAAAGTCACATCCAGCGATTCACAAAAGTATTGATCGAAATCAAAAGGAAAGTCGGCTTCGTCTAGGGACTGACCGGATTCACTCTTCCCAAACGGAAGCCCCAAAACCATCGTTCCGGTCATGCCACCAATCTGCACCCCACTTGGGCGCAATCCCAAGTAGTTCCGAAACTCAACATCACCCGAAATCTTCTGCAGCTTGAGGCTTTTGATCATCGAGTTCTGGTCCCACTCGAAGGTCGCCCCTTGCATCGAACAGGAAAACGGCATCCTCTTGAGTCCCTTAAATTCCACCTTCGCCCCGGTCCACCCAGAAGCCTGTTGCTCAAGCGTTTCACGATGGCCCTTGCTGTTTTGAAGCAGGATCAGGAACAAGCCCGCTAAGCAAAGAAGCAGCATCAGAGTCGCTGCGACCACCACTTTAAAGAGCAATCGCTTCTTCTCCTTTTGAGGAGCGTCCACCTTTTCAGGCTGATCGGAACGTCGCCGACGCCGTTTCACCTTGCGAGCAATAGTCCCATCTGCTCGGGTGACCACTTCACCTCTCTCGTCTTTTTCGCGCTCCTTATCACGGAGGGCTTTCATAATCTCGTCGAGATTATACTGCTCTTTTTTCTCTTCCGGAGACAAAGAGCCAGGTTCCCCGTCCGGTGGAAGAGAACGGGGGGGGAGATTCGTATTCATCTAACGATCGCGGTAAGGATTTCCGGCAGGATCTGTGAGTTCAACATTCACAAAGAAAATCACGGCGCGCTTTTCGACCGACATACCATTTTCCTGAAAGACTCGCCCAATCAGAGGGAGGTCACCTAAGAAAGGCACCTTGTCATGAATTTCCTTTCGAATTTCTTGAACCAATCCCCCCATAACAATCGTCTGACCATCCAAAATCCGCACCGCGGTCTTGCCCTCGGTCACCCGAAAGAGTGGCTTCAAAATCGCATTCGCGGTGATCTCTCCAAAGGCACTGTTCCCACCGATCGCCCCAGTGGTGAAATCAATCGTCGTGGTCCCACTTGAACCCACGATAGGCGTGCCGTAATTCACGAAGCCTTCAAAATCAGTCAGAATAGGATTAACGGCAACTTCGATCACCCGACGGTCGGGCCCAACCTGCGGGAGGACTTCCAAAGAAACACCCAAATTTTTATATTTAAAATTCGTCGGTGTCGCCGGAGTCACAATGGCACTGGTTCCTCCTACCGCATTGGGAAGCTGTGGCGGTTCAAATTCATCGGGATAAGGAAACTCAATCACCGACTGGATCGAAGCGTTCTGCCCGGGTCGGGTCACCACTTCCGGGCGCACCATAACGTCGGTGCCCTTCTTCTGGGAAAGGCCCCTCATTAGAATTTCATGCGCAGTATTATCAATAATTCCGCGCAGACTAATGATGCCACTTGCACGCGATCCGGAGGTGTCTGGTGGCGCAGGCAGATTAATACTCGAGACATTCGTTCCGAGACCATCACTCGACGATGTCCCTGAAGCGCTTGGAGGTGACTTTCTTGCGAGAAGAGCATCCAAGCCATCAGTATCTGAAGACAATTGACCACTGCGGTTGCCGGAGGTGACCGGACTCCCGCCGATCATGTCGCTGATGGGCGTCCCCGTGCCCGTGGTGCCACCGGAAAGAAAATAGTTCGAACCGAGATTGAACTTGCCCAGCTTCACATCAAAACCCAGTTCCTCGAGATTCTTTTGGCTAATATCAACAATCGTTGTCCGGACCGTCACGACAACAGGTTCGGTCTTCGCGACCTCATCCACGATCGCTTCGATCAGCTGGATATTGGCAGTAGTATTCCGAACCACGAGAATGTTCGTATTGGCATTATAGTTTGCAGTCGCGCCCTCCGGGAAACTGACGTCAAAGGTCTGCAACCTTTCCCTCGCGGTCAGCGTCTTGGCAATCAAGCCGCCCTCTCCAGCGCCCTCTCCAAATGGATTGGCATCAGCCTGGGGTTTCGCAACCGCATCGCTCGTCAGGAAATCAGGAGGAACCCGAAATTCTCGACGAATCATCGTGGGGTCGTCGAATCCCGAGGCATTTAAGACGACCGCGAAATCATCCACGCGGAAGGTCGTCGACGAAGCTTCGGTGATCAAACGTAAGGCCTCGCCGAGAGGAACGTTCCGCAGAGAAAGATCAATGCGGCTGGCACGAATCTTCTCTACCACAGGCATCGATTCATCACCCAACTGCACCACAAAGGCCACGCCCTTCTTGGAATCGTCGAGAGTTGTCGTGTCTCCTTGGATCGAAATTGCCCGGAGGAAATCAACGGCCTCACCCAGCGTTGCGGCACTGAGACGAACTTCTGGGATCATGATGGCATTGAGTTTGGCCTGAATGTCAGACCCTCCCGCAATCGCTCCCATTTCATCCCCTCCCACCTTGGGGGCACCATTCACATCAGGAACTTTTTGCTCCCAACCCGCGCTAACATCCTTGAAAATCTCGGCACGAGCCTGATCACGGGCGGCCTCGGCATACCCGGTTTTGGCAGAGTTCACCCGTCCCATGCCCCGGCGGGCCGCCTTGTTGAATTTATCAATCCGCAAAATGTCCTCGTAGGTCATGTAAGCGCGATCGAATTGCCCCAGATCGTAAAAGCTCTCCGCCTGGTAAAGGAGACGACGCACCCGATCAATGTCCGCAGCATGCTCGGGAGTTAGAGCGGCACTCGTAGCAATGGGATCATCGCTCTTTTCACGAAAAGCCTTGGCCTTAGCATTGTCAGGATCAACCACATCGACATCATCCAAAAGGGCATTCGCCCCCTTGGCATCGCCCTTGCGGAGCAAAACCTGCGCTTGCACCAAAGAAGCCTGAGAAAATCGCTGCACTGCCGAAGCCCGCAAACCCGAAACCGCCTTGGCACCCTCGGGGAGCTTTGACAATGCTTGCGCATACTTTGTAACGGCACGCCTGTAGTCCTGCTCAAGGTAGGCCGTATCGCCCTCCTCAATCAAGGTGTAGGCATTGCGGGCATCTGCCGAACGCGCTGCTGTTTCATTGGAAAGAAGGGAGGTTTGCGCATGAGCTGGTGCCCCACAGACAAGAAGTCCGGACAAAAGGCTGCGCTGAAGTTTGAGTCGTAGGTCGCTCATATCGTAGGAGTGGTCTTTATAGAGCGAATTTGCAGCCCCGATAAGCTGAAAATCCACAAATCTCGCCTCTTTCGAAAGCCCCCCCCACTTCTAGAGCCCTTCCTCGATCGTATCCGCAAAGTATCGCGCCGAAAAAGTCACCACCCAAGACCGCCACCGCTCCCCCACTTTTTCCTGCAGCAAGATCACCAGTTCCCCTACGTTAGCCTCAGTCTGGGTCGACACAACCACCTTTCCCTTAGCCTTTATCGTCACTCGCGTCTCGATAAAATCATCATCAGAACTGGTCTGGCTCTCAGATTCCACCTCCAGAAATCGCCGCCTCATCTTCATCGTGACACTCCAACCGCGATAACCACCCACGCAAATTTTACGCAGGATTCGAAAGCTCCCCTTCTTCAAGTCCTCAAACTCCAACTTCTTATCCGAATCCACCAAGGCATAAAACCCACCCAAAATCCCCGGATCACCATCCTAACCTGCCGCCATCGTAATGCCCTCGATCAGGTCCACGCTCTCCGGTGAAGCTTCCACCAACACAACATTTCCGCCTTCCATCCAAAGAAACCGATCATCGTCTTCAAGAGGAACCCCGTTCTTCTTGAAAAGATCCCGCAAGCTCTCCGGTTCCTCGTTCTCCCCCTGCAGGAATGTCAGGAACGTCGGCGGCATCTGAAAAACCTGATCCTGCTTCCCCTCCGACAACTTCCTCGTATCCGTTGCCGCGCGCTAACCGAAGTTCGGCAACTCCGCCCGATACGCCCGCACCACCAAACCCTCCGCAAAGCAGAGGACCTGGCTCAATCCAAAGATCAAAAAAACCAAGGATCAACGAGGGCGAGCTTCGTCTCATGACTTCTTCAAAAGCTTAGCGACCACCGCCTCCACTTCCTTCTTCCCATAAGCGTGCCCATCGATTTTATCGACGACCTTCCCGTCCTTATCGTTGCCCACCAGACCATGCCCTTTCAACTTCGCCTTCTTAATTTCCTCCGTGCTCTTCCCCGAGCCCACCAGGACATTTTGAAACGTCACCTTCTTACCCTGTGTCTTTTTGAGATCATTCACGATGACCTTAATTTTCGCACACATCGGTCATCCATCGAAATAGTAGAAAGTCACCGACGGCTTCTCCGCCTCTGCAACATTCTCCGCCTTCGGCAAAGCCTTCTCCTGACCCAAAACGGGAGCCACCAGCAAAACCGGTGCCACCGCCACCAACATCAATCGTATCGTTTTCTTCATCCCCCGAAATATAGCCACCCCTGCAATTCAGCACAATCAGATAAGTCCCTCCGGCTCCCGCTCAATCAAACCCTCAAACTTCATTCTCCATCCTCCAAAAAATCCCGCAACCTCAGAACCGACGTCGTCAAAACCCAAGCTCGCCATTTCGACCCAACCTTCTCCTGCTGCACAATCACCGGGCTCCCCACCTCAAACGTCCCACCCGATTTCAAAGAACCTCCTGCCTTCGACACCAAATCATACCGCACTTCCACCAGCCGATCCTCTGAATCAACCTGCGCCTCCACCTCAGAAAGCAACGCCTTCCGCCTCAGTCGGATCTCCGCCGGTTGCCCACCCAGCAGGTAATGACTCACCTTCTCCCGAATCCAATATCGCCCCGCCACCATCGAGTCCTTCGTCAGCTTCTCCTTCGATTCCACCAGCACAAAACTTCCCCGAATCATCCCCATCATTGAATCAGGACTATGGCTAATAATCCCCTCAGCCAAAAACATCTGCTCCTGCGAAGCCACCACCTCCAAAACCGATGACTTCTCGTAAAAGATAGCCGAGTCACCCTCCCTAAAGGTCACTCCATTACTTTTCAAAAGCTCCATCGCTGTCGGCTTTTCACCATCCTCGGAAAAGGGATCATCCTCCCCACTCCCAATAAACGTCAAGAAAGTCGGCGGCACCGTAAACCTTCTCCTCACCCTTCGGCCATCGAATACCGGAGCCTTCCACGGCCCCACCGAATCAACCAACGCCTCCTTCCACCATTTCCCCTCCCCACCTTCATCCAAAACCCAATCTCTCAAAGGAGTTCCACCCTCTAGAACTCCCGCCATTGTCAACACTGCCACCCATGACTCTTTCCCTCCCAAAGCCCCAATTTCCAAAACCATCGGCTCCTCTATGATTCCCATATAACCTCCCTGAATCTCGAACTTCGCCCCCGGAATCTTTGATCGCAACGTCATCCTGTTTTCCCAAATGACATGATCAGCCCCCGAATAAGCGTCCATCTCCACCGATAACTGCCCTTCGTCCAACTGACCCCGCCCCTCCTCCAATTCCCCTGAAATCTCTCCCACCATCTCGACATTCTCAGGCAGATCAGCCTCTCGCAAACCCACCCCTGCCATCGTCACCCCCTTCACCTTCAAAACCCGCACTCTAAACTTCAACCCCACCTCCAAGAACTGCTTAAAATGCCGAGCCACCTCACGATGCCCCACCTCATCCGTCCAAACCACCAACCTCCCCCTCGTCTCATTCCAAAGCGCCCGCCCCCCCTCTTCTTCCAGAAGACACATCTCCCGAGCCCACCTCGTCAGATCCCGCAACTCATCCCCCTCACCCACAAAGCGACTCTCAAACCCCGCCTC
>Ga0222650_1000085_pt1 | contig 83736 bp, 75 predicted proteins | sample AntAcemetagen367_FD_179820 | JGI IMG/M metagenome (GOLD analysis project Ga0222650, IMG submission 179820) | Saline water microbial communities from Ace Lake, Antarctica - #367 | ecosystem: Environmental > Aquatic > Non-marine Saline and Alkaline > Saline | place: Antarctica: Ace Lake... | reverse complement strand
AGCCCGCGAAACCTAGAGGACATCATACAAAGCGTTTCAAAAATACTCCCTAAGTTCTCGGCATTGGAATGTTCGCGTTATTTTCGACACGCTCAATATGCGACTAATTAAATAGAAATTGCTCTAGAAGACCTTTGCAGTTAGCCCCGCATAGATTTATATATAATTGATTATTTCTAGCACTATTATTTCTTAGAAGATAAAAAATAAGCTTAAAATTACCTTAGAAGAAAATATTTTACTCTAAAAAACTAAATCCTTTTATTTTTGGCACGATGGATGCTACAATAAAATCACTGTTTGTCGAGGAAGGGGAAATTCGTGGAAACTTTTCGGCGTTAAAAACAGTATTTAAAACATAAAATAAAAAATAAAATCGGAGAAATAAAATGAAGAATCAAAAAAAACAGGGTTTTACCCTCGTAGAAATCATGATCGTAGTAATGATTATTGGTCTGTTGGCAGCGATTGCGTTGCCTTCTTTCCAACGTGCACGTGACCAAGCTCGTGCAAAGTCCTGTGTAAACAGCATGCGACTTATCGAAGCAGCCAAAGATCAGTATTCAATTGAATTTGGTACCGCAACTTCGGTTGTTATCCCTGATGCTGATCTTGCACCCTATATGAAAGGTGGCGTTATGGCCACCTGTCAAACTGGAACAATAACAGCTAATGGAGTGGATATAAATCCTTCATGTACATTAGTTGGTGAAGGTCACGAGTTATAATCCACTAACACGTAACTTATTATAAAGGCCCGGGATTTTCCCGGGCCTTTTTTTGTTACGAAACGGAGGTTAGGCTTTTCAGCCCGACGGACGACAACGCATTAGCTGTCGGGCTGAAAAGTCCAACCTTCGTCTCAGATAGCTATGATCATCACTCGTGCAATAAAAGAACCTGTTTGAGCGCTCGCCACCGCTCCTAAAGACATCAAATCTGGGAAAGTCAGACCTATTTCTTGAGAACGACCTAGAACATGCAGAGAACTAGGAACCCAAAGACTAAAGCCTAGGGTCATCAGTAAAAGTCCCCATTATATCGAGGGGATACCATCGGATCATCCAAATGACGCTTGCGGAAGTGGGAAGAAAGGTCAACAACCCCAAATCCAAGTCACCGAGACGTAAGAAGATCAACGAAATGTAAGGAACGTCTGGCGATGCCGGATTTACACCAGGAAACCTTTCGCCAATTTTCTCATGAAAACCTAAGAAGAGCCGCTCTTTTTCTCGCACAAAGGTATAGAGAAAAAAAGAAGACGACCTTCGGGTAAGAGCTAGAAATTATTTTTTTCTAAGCCGAAATTTTTGCTTTGCATATGATGATAAGGAATCCTACAGGTTGGTATGACTGAAGAGAGCGATTCCCGTCCATATCAATCCGTATTGCACCTCAAGAAGAAAGCCGTTGAGCAGGAAATCATTAGCCCTGCCCCACAGCAGGTACAAGCTGTTAAAAAAAAAGCGAAAGAGAAAAAGCCAGGACATGCATCTGGAAAATTTGGCACCCGCTTTCTGGGTCAGAGTATCGGTACTTTTCTGGTGGGTATCCTTCTTTTTGGCGGGTTTATTTATCACCAATACTATGAGTTAGGCTTATTATCTGTGCATCAAGCTGCCATGACCAGAGGAATTGCAGTGATCGCTTTTTTTGTGATCTTAGTCATCGAGGCATTCACAGATGATTTGATTCAAGGCGTACTCGCTTTTTTTCTTCCCCCCTACGCCTTTGTATATGGGTTATTTTTTGCTGACACCGGACCTATCCGTGGGCTCACCCTAGCGATGATCGTTTTTTTGGGGGCCGAAGTCTATTTTACTCCGGATGATGCTCTGTTCCCTAAAACTACCAAAACCATTAGCGAATGGATTGAATCCGGCCAACAAAAACTGATCAATCCAGATAAACATGAGGCGGGGTTTAATAAGTAGCGGAGGTTGGGCTTTCCCCAAGCCGTCTCTCCGTTTTTTTATTACTCCCCAAAAGGTTGAAGCACCCAACGTTTATTAAACCAAAAATAACTCTCTGGATTTTTTAAAACCTCCGCACCCAGATCGTCCAGACAGCTTTGTAATAGCTCTTTACGAGCCGTTTTATTTGTATTCCCCGGTGACAGTCTACGTGCAGGTAAGGGTTTCCACACATGGAGGTCTCGTCCTTTTCGACCCAAATGTACCGGAACAACCTCAGCCCCGGATTTCGCAGCTAACAACCCAAGTCCATTCGCTAACCACGCTTTTTTGCCTAAATAGTGATAGCTATCACCCGATTGACGGGCTCGAATATCCACGAGAATCACCACGATTCCATTTTGGGCTAAAAACCCCAAGAGTTTTCGAATAAGCCGCGGATCGTCTCGATCTACAAGCATTCCTTGGTTTTTCTCACGTACCTTCGCCAACATATCATAGGTACGTTTATTCTTTTGTTTCCTGGCGATAAAACAAATTGGAAACCCTTCCTTGATGGTTTGTGTCCCGGCCATATCCCAATTTCCACTATGTAAAATGACTAAAAGAACCCCTTTTCCTTTTTCACGGGCGGTTCGAAAAGCATCGAAGGTTTCTTCCATGCCTTCAGATGTAACATCCGGGGTGTCCGTTGGACGAATAAGCTCCGTTAGGCTGCGACCAAGGTTTCGTGCAGCTTCTTTACGAATCCAGGTTTGTTTCTTTTTATCTAAGCTGTCACAGACCTCTGAAATCCGATCTTTGGTGTTTTGTTTTCGCCATCCGATGATCTGATGAGCGAATAACGTAACGTTTTCTAAGCTAGAATAGGCCAAGGATCGTGGCAAGTGGCGAACCAGCCACACGAAGAAAAGAAGAAGACCATATTCAAGCTGATGTTTGAAAGACATACGAATGTCTATAATCGATTCCGACATCGCTATCGATAGCGTAATCGGAAAAAAAACGAATTCGATTCCGATGTCGATAGCAAAGTCGGAATCGATTAAAGAAGATTGTATGGCTCAGAACATCTCTAAACCTAAACGAATCCTGTTTTGGATTCTTCTTCTCGCCTGTATCGGATACGGACTAGAGCACGTTCCCGGATCGTACACGATCGAAGATTTCCAGGATGAGTATGAGCTCAGCTCCCCCGAAGGAATCGCTTTGCTCGCTTTATCGGACGTCTCTCTCGATTCAGAGTTGTATTTTGAGGAGTCGGCCAGACATCGGATCAGCCGAAATGCAGAAATAGTGGTTCCGGCTGGAACGACCCTACAAGCCTCTGCAACTATGGTTCCCGTTATTCTGAATGGGAAGGTGGTCGCAGGCCCAAACGAGCTCCTACTGACCTCAAACAAGCCCCTTACCTTTATTTACAGATTCGTTACGGTGGCAAAGGCGAAAACGTTGAAAATTTACCCCGATGATCCTGAAAAAAAGGTGAAAGCTATTGGCCACTACAAGCTCTTAACTGCTCTGGCCACCGGCTACCGCTATAAACGTCAAAAGGAGGTGAGAAAGGAGTATGAAATTCCTAAGCGGGCTAGCTTGAATTTTCGCGCCAACGTCCTTCCAAATCACCAAATCATAACTGATGAAGGCTACTCGATCGTCACGGGTTCCAAACCAGGAGCCCTTCTGGTTGAAGGGGCTACATGGTCTGAAAACCGTTGGCAGCAAGGATCCATTTCTCTTTCCTTATCGTTTTCGGATATAAATCCCCTGGTGGATCAACTTGTAACCGATCTGCTGCCGGATTCTTTCGAGCTGGGAGATCTGTTCAAACTCAAAGTAAAACAAGTCTATGACCTTCAGGTTACACAAAACCATCTCACCCTCTATGTGAAAGGAAGCCTAACCTCTGCCAACTCCAAGCGAATGGCCAACATATTTAATCCGAGCTTTCAGACCCATCTCGGAATTCAGTTTACCCTTCCTAAAGAACGTCCGATTTCTGAAGCTCAAGTCGGCATTGAACTCAAAAATATTTATTCCCTCGACATTAACCGAAGCAACCCCGTCTTTGATAAAATGGTTCGAGATGTAATCCGCACGTACAGGGATGATGCAAAAGTGACCTGGGGGTTAGGTAAAGAGTTTCCGATCCTGAACGAACTTCCAGGAACCTTCTTCGTCCAAAGCATAGAGCTTAATGGGAATGAAAAGGGGTTTCCTACCTTGGAAGCCTTGATTGAAATACAACCCGCGCAGTAGCCCCCAAAAGGTCCTAGCTGGCCGTTATTTCTTGGGGTGTATTTTGAAGACGAAAGGATTTCACGCAAAGACTTAAAAAAATGTACAAATAATTCACCTGTTGGAATAATTCACCTGTTGGAATAATTCACCTGTTGCATTATTTGATCGTCAGCCAACGTTAAAGCTCAGGCACGGAGAGTCTCGACGTTGTCTGTACCTAATGTTTGGACGTTCATTTGTATGCGTCTTTTCGATCATCTACCGTTAGCATGTAAATAATCGATTCCTCGTCATCCATACAATAAAAGACGCGGTAGTTTCCGATTCGATACCGCCATGTTTCAGGTTCGTACCCATTCAGTTTCTTAATATTAGGCCCATAATAAGGGGCTGATTTGAGTTGTGGATATACATACTCCGATAATTTTTTCTCAATAACCTTTCTTTTCGCCGACGTTATTTTCTTAAGTTGTTTCTGAAATTCGTCGGTTTCGAAGATAGTATAGTTAGACAAAACGACCTCTTCCCGCCTTGGCATCTTTCAAGCCTTTTTTAAGACTGATGTTCAATGCTTTATTCCCTTCGATCTCAGCCATTTCAAATTCATCCACAACTTCGTGCTCTTCAATGAAGCGAAGCGCAGCGGTCTCGATGAAATTGGACAAAGCGCGGTTATCACGTTCAGCCCAATTGCGGAATTTCCCGTAAACGCTCTCATCGAGCCTGAGTGTTACTGTTTTAGACATAATTTACCTCATTCGTTTGTGTTACTTATGAATACATTCGAATACAGATTACGTCAAGAGATTCTATGGAAATCTATTATCCAGAGTCTTCAGCGTTGTCCTTTAGTCTACTTTCTTTTTCACTGATCATACTCATAATGACTGCAACCAAGAGCATGATACTTGGAGTATAGCAACCGAGAATCTTTCCAACGTTTGGATTGCTCATTTCAAACAGTAGCGCATGGGTTCCTGAATATGTCAGGAGAAGCAACAATGGAATTCCGACTATTCTTGTTATCATTATTCAGTCCTCCAACGTTTAGATGATCGGACTGAGTACTCTCGGTTCGCACGATATTTTTTTGGCTCCGTGTTTTTTAACCACTGATGAACACATATTCACACTGATGTTTCGGTTTAGTTTCGGAGCTTATTCGGATGCGTATTTATCAGTATTTATCAGTGTTCATCGGTGTCAATCAGTGGTTGATATTCTTACTTGCTTCCTATTTCCTCGAGTTCAGAAATCAACTGTTGGACAAGAGGTATTGAGGACTCGGGAAACCACATCTGCAAATGGATAGGTTGCTCTCCTTTAGTTGGAAACGCAACGGAGCTCGGATTTCCATAACCCCAGGCAATCTTATCCATATGGCGTTCACAAAACGCCTTCCAGTGTCGAATGGCATCATGGTTGGAATACGGAACAGTAGGCAAGACTACATCAAGGTAACAAAGCTCTCCTGTCGAAACGAGTGCAGCTAGACTCGGTTCTAGGTCGTGCACTGGCTCAGCGGCTGATAGTCTGGTCTGAGGGTCTAAAGTGTAGCTCTCTGGATTAAGTACATGTTCACGATATTCATTTACGATACGCCAATGGTCGGCCACAGAGGTTTCCTTGGGCACGAGCGAGCGGATGCCAAAACCGATGGCAAATCCTATAACGAGTGCAATTGTGATCTTAATTTTCATTTCATTGAGCCAACGTCAATTCTCACGGTTCGGCGCGTTAGCGACGATACCGTGTAGAATCTTGTTCGATTTTCCTTTGAAATCCAGTCGATATGGCAGGAAAGCTATGGTGAAGACGAGCAGCCCAGAGACGTTGTTGGCGGCAAAGCCGCCGGCGAGTTGCTCAGGATTGGTGAATTTTTCTGCATGGATGATATAATATGAGGTGCCGACGATGAGGCATAGGATTGTGGAGAGGTAGTAGAGCCAGATGCTCCACCTTCGCATGCACCAGAATCCTGCCAGGGCAGCGAGATTCAGAACTCCCAGAACAACAAAGGCCACAGACGAGTAAGGGGTGCCAGTTGCGCCTGTGTACAGCTTGGACGCATGCAGGAAACCACCGAATATGACGGCAGGTACCAACCACATGACAGTCAAAATTATTGAGGCAGGCGGAACCTTTTTCATGTTATCTTTCTGAATCGAATATAGTATTATTTAACAGGTTATATTGTTGTATTATTGATTCTTGGGCTGGAACCTTGCAAGGTAAATCAATATGTATAATCATTTGTATAGGTATCCTGTTCATAGTTTGCTATGTTCATTATGAATACTATGCAACAGATCCCCCGATCGTTCCGTTTTAGCTGTGGCTCCGTTTAATCAAAATCCACTTTGGCTAGGAGGATATTTTCAGGTATTGGAGGAGGCGGGAGTGCCGGAAAAGCAGCAGGGGTTTTATGCACACTGGATTTTGTCCCGAGCGAAGTCGAAGGTGGGTGACAGTTATTTAATCGCTTCTCCGGACGGTCGCTTCGGTCGTTGGGGCTGCAGGATATTTCGGACTTTCTTGAGTCGGTTTGAGTATTGGAATCTTCCGAAATTTGGCAGGTGTCTCAAGCTCAGGACGCGTTGATTTCATATTATGAACATTTTGGAGGAATTCCTTTACGCAAAATGCCGGAACCTTCTGCAGGGGTGGCCTTCACCTGTTCACCTGGTACATTATTTTTTCAACAAAGAGTTATAGTGAAAATATATCAAAGTCAAATTGACTCAATAGACCGCTTTCAGCCGGTAAAAGAGATAGGGAGAACTGACGGGAAGTGGGGTTTCGTTACTCCCATAGAAGGTCTGAATCTTTGTCCAGTTTCCCTCATTGAGGGCTTCTCGGCCCTGAAGTTCGTATATCGGCGCGCTGTTCTGCCAAATGAATTTCCCAGTTTCACCTCCCAGCTCAAGCCGTAGAGGTTTGGGGTTAAGGTGAATGAGGATGCCCTCTCCTTGAATAGTGATTCCATCTGCCGATCCTGTGCTATTAAAAGTGGCTACAATATGCTGGTTTGCATGGGCCGGAATGGGCGTTGTCCAATTTGCAGGTTCCAACCCCCCCCCCATCCGGGGAGTTTGTGAACGCCGAATCCCATAAGGAAGTAATAGTCGCGTTCGGAGTGGTTAATGTTGCGCTCCAGTTACTCACTTCCCTATCCGCAGGATTAGAGACTACGACGTTTGCTGTAAAATGATTGTTCCAAGTATTGATCACCTCAATCCCAAAATTCAGAGCAATATTATCTTCCTGAACCTCGTACATCAGATTGTTTGGATTAGGAAAACTGTGGGCAGGATGAACGACAGTTCTGAAGGCTGTTGGGGGAAAATCGTTGTAAAATGTTTCGGATTCTGGGATCGGCTCGTAGTGTGCCACGGTGAGTAGATCCGTCAGGTCTGGGTCATCGACAGGTAGGGGATTGTGCATCCAGTCGACCAGTTTTGAAACCGGAACCACCCAAACGTCTTCCTGATCCAGCGCCCATTCGAGAAAATCGTTCATGGCGCTGACATTGTCAGCTGAGGAGGCCCATCCGGAATGCAACCACACCGCGAGTGGGATTCTGTTCCCCTCATAGCGAGTAGTGAAGTTTTCTTTAAACATATTCAGCATATCTTGACGAGAGGCCTCACCAGGGTCCATGACGTGATAGCCAATACCACCAAGCTTACGTAGATTCCACATGGGAATCTCCATGAGGTTTGGTAGAGCGCGATCCGGCGGCGTGCCGGTCCAGGGATTCTGCTTGAGACCGTCGTGGAGGTGATAGGGCCATATAAAAGCGTCGTAAGAGCTGGATATTTGGCCCGGAACAGTTTCAGGAACCGAGCTATCGTAATCGAAACCCATTTCGTGAAGCACCCGGAACGTTGCGGCGTTATAAGCAAGAAAAGGGGAGCGGAATCCTCGGATGTCCTCAGCCGGGATTTGTGAATATCGAATCAGGGCCTTCCGACAACCTGCGATCTCCCGAGCCCAGTCTTCGATAGTGGTGGTGTTACCAGTGGTGTGTGTAACCGTGTGAACCGCAATCTCATGCCCAGCCGCATGCAGTTTGTGCGTGTTATAAAAATCTGGCGAGTCGAGACTGACGAAAAAGGTAAAACCGACTGGGGATCCATCAGGATTGGTATGATTGGAGATTGCCTCCACATTGTCAAACATTCCGTTGTTGGTGCTATCATCAAAGGTAATGAGTATAAGTTGCGGCACCTCGTCCGGATCAAGTCCTGCTGGGGGAGAAGTGGACACGTCAATCGGAGCAGTAAAACATCGGGCCACGAAAAGATTAACCAAGATGAATTCTCTCCAAAACATAATGGAAAAAAATATAGGTTTTATTCAAAACCGCAAGTCTATATCTAAAAACCTTGGATAGAGAGAGTCATTTAATTCCCATGGTCCCCCATCTCGCCGAGATCATTTTTAACATTTTTTTACGCTTTAACCTTTTGCAGTAAACCGCAAACGCTTTGGGTACATTCTCATCACCGCCACCCGGTCAAAATGAGGTCTGTCGCCCTAGGGGTCTTCGTGGGAAGAATTGCCCATCAAATGGTTTGACGTGAATAGTACGAATACCTGCTTTTTACCCAGTAGATATGCTAGGCCATTTTTTACTGATTGCGTAGATTTACGCTATTTTCAACGCTAAGGAGCGAAGAAATAGGTCACTTTTGCACTATTTGCGTAAAATGCAGGAAGCTTCAGTGTGGGCGGCTCCGCTTCCGGCCCCCTGCCCCCTCTTGAGGGCTTTGTGTGCGATAAATCCCAGTGCTCTGGAAAAAAACATTCTCGAGGTCGTGATTCCTTAGGAAGTTATAAGGGTTGGGCTTGCGCCTACGGCGGTTGCAGGCAGGAATGCCTCCTTAAGGGTTATTTCTTCAGAAAGACCTGTAGAATTGAAATATCGGCTGGGTTCACTCCGCTGATGCGGCTGGCTTGACCTAAGGTTTCTGGACGGATTTTTTTAAGTTTATCGCGGGATTCCGTACGAATAGATACAATATCATCATACTCGATATCTTTGGGGATCTGTAAATGATCTAACTTTACGGTTCTGGCTGCCTGTTTAGATTCCCGTTCGATGTAGCCCGCGTATTTAATCCGGATCTCGACCTGCTCTTTTACTTCATCACCCAGAACCATCGGATCAGACAGATCCGCATAAGAGGTTCCCGGTTGACGAAGGTGACCGGCCAAGGACTTTCCTCCATCAAATTTCTTTTCTAAACGAGCCATCTCTGTTTGTATATCCCGTTCTAGCCCATATATTTCCGCAAAATGTTCGTCGGAATGAATTCCCAGCTCCCCTGCCCTAGCCCGCAAACGAAAATCTACGTTATCCTGACGTAATAGCAGCCGATGTTCAGCCCGTGAAGTAAACATCCGATACGGCTCGTCCGTACCCTTGTTAATCAAATCATCGATGAGTACGCCGATGTAAGCTTCATGACGACCTAATACAAATGTATGGTTTCCCATTGCTTTCCGTGCAGCATTCACTCCAGCCATAAACCCCTGCCCTGCTGCTTCTTCATATCCTGTGGTTCCATTGAGTTGACCAGCAAGAAATAACCCTTCAACCAACTTGGTTTCCAGACTGTGGTACAGCTGGGTAGGATCGCTAAAATCATACTCAATGGCATAGCCTGGAGTGGTAAATATCGCATGTTCCATGCCCACAATCGAATGAATCATTTCCTTTTGAATCTCTTCAGGAAGACTGTTTGATGTGCCGTTGGGATAGATGGTATCACAGTGGCGACCTTCGGGTTCAATAAACACATGATGCCGATCTCGGTCCCTAAATTTGACGATTTTATCTTCGATTGAAGGGCAATACCGAACGCCGGTTGCATCGATATGCCCCCCGTACATTGCGCTTTTACTTAGGTTTTCTTCAATTATCTGGTGTGTACGCTCATTGGTGTGGGTTAACCAACATGGGATTTGATCTGACCCGGGAAACCAAGGTTCTAAGGCAGATTTCGAATGTTCCACGTGGAACAATTCATTTTGAGCTCGTTGTTTTCGAGCTTGTCGGCTGAAAAATGGCGCTGGTTCTATACCCGGTTGAATATCCATTTTGGTGTAATCCACACTGTCTTTATGTAAGCGAGGTGGCGTTCCGGTTTTCAATCGACCTAGACGAAAACCTAAAGAACGAAAAGAGTCAGAGAGCTCATAAGCTGCGGGTTCAAAGACTCGCCCACCAGGACGATTATGATCTCCTATATGGATTTTACCACCAAGGAACGTTCCTGAAGCAATAACCACGCAGCTCCCGCGTATTTCTTCATTTTTTTCCGTAACGATTCCTCTTAATTTCCCATTCTCCGTCCATATTTGACCCACCGTACACTCTAAGACCTCTAAATTTGGCTGATTTGCGATGACGGCCTGCATTCTCAAAGGGAAAGCATCTTTATCGTTTTGAACTCGGGTGGCTTGTACAGCTGGGCCTTTACGTAAATTTAACGTTCGGTATTGAATTCCGGTATAATCAGAATTTCGACCGATTTCCCCGCCTAAAGCATCCAGTTCACATACTATATGTGATTTTGCCATACCCCCAATGCTTGGATTACAGCTCATTCGACCAATAGCATCCTTTTCCATGGTCAACAGCGCAGTTTTGGCACCACTACGTGCAGAAGCCAATGCAGCTTCATAGCCTGCATGGCCAGCACCAACAACGAGAACATCAAAAGTAGGAATCATAGGCTCTAAGTACCCTTAGAACTCTGTTTGGTCAATAAACATTAGGATTTAGAGGAGCTACTGAAAAACATGGTTGAGTGAAATGAATAGCAACCACTGATGAAGATGATAAACACTGATGTTATGGGGATAATATTGGATCCACACTATAAATACAAAACACCCTATTTCAAAACATCAGTGTACATCATCTTCATCAGTGGTTGACTATTTCCCAATACAGAAGGTCGAAAAGACCTCATCCAGTAAATCTTCGTGGTATTCACGTCCGGTAACTTCACCTAAATGAATCAACGATTCTCGGAGACTGGGTATAGCTAGTACTAAGGCCTCATCGGCTGCATCACCACTTAACAGCATCGCTACTTGTTGTAGTTCTGTCTTAACCTGAACCAAAACTGAGCGATGACGTTCCGAAATAACCGCATGCGGACGCGCAGATAGGTCGATTGAGCTACTCAAAAGCTCTTTTAACGCATTTTTGAGCTCATTATAGCCAATTTCTTCTTTTATAGCGGTTTCAACCCGAGGAATTCCTTCAGGCCATTGTTCCACGTGGAACATTCGGGGAAGATCGGATTTATTACAAACGAGAATACTTTTGCCCTGGACCAGGTCGGAAAAGTTCTCATGGGTTTGTTCATCCGCAGGTTGACTCAAATCAATTACATGAATATGCAAATCCGCTTTTTCGAGATAATCTCGGGTTCGGGAAATACCAGCTTGTTCGATTACATCGATCGATTCACGTAATCCGGCAGTATCTACCAGTCGCATGGGAATTCCTTCCAGACTAAATTCGGCCTCGATACTATCACGGGTGGTTCCGGGAATATCGGATACGATAGCGCGATCATGACCCAGAAGGGTATTGAGGAGAGTACTTTTACCAACATTCGGTTTTCCACTAAGCACCACGATGGCACCATCACGTAATACATGACCCTCGTTCCAAGTAGCTAAAAGGCTTTGGGTTTGATCACTCGCTTCATGTAAATTGAATAAAATTTGTGGTAAAACCGACTCAGGTAATTCATCTTCTGGGAAATCTAAGGTAGCTTCTAGTTGGGCTGCGACTTGAATTAATTGATCATAGAGAGCGTGAAACGAGTCACTTAATTTTCCTTCAAGCTGTTGATAGGCAGCACTTTGTGCTCTTTCTGAATGAGCACGTACCATATCCATAATAGCCTCGGCTTGAACTAAATCGATGCGACCATTTAAGAAAGCGCGACGAGTAAATTCACCAGCATCTGCTGATCGGGCACCTGCATCTAGACACGCTCTCAAGACTCGTTTGGCAGAAGCTCCACCGCCATGGCATTGGAATTCGACAACGTCTTCGGCCGTGTAACTCCTAGGTCCGCGGAAGAGGAGGAGGAGACCCTGATCTACTTCCTGGCCATTTTCAACTATCTGGGTATATACAAATGTATTTGCGCCTCGAGTTGAAGGGGAAGGGGATAGACGGGGACAAAGCGTATCTGCTATCTGGAAAGCCTTCTCGCCACTAACACGAATAATCGACACACCAGCTTCACCGGGAGCGGTGATAATTGCAGCAATAGTTTCAGAGAAAGTCATGGGGAATGGCAGAGGAAAGCGGAAGGATGACTAGTCACAAATAGTAGACAGCAGGAGACTACTACTCATCTTCAAAGATGACTTTCCCAATATAGGGTAATTCACGATAATGACTATCGTAATCTAGTCCGTAACCGACCACAAAGGTATCTGGAATCTCGAAGCCAATGAAGTCCGCTTTGATATCAACTACTCGACGTACAGGTTTGTCTAAGAGACAGCAGGTCAACACTTTAGCCGCACCTTTATTTAAGACATGTTTTACCGCAAAGTTAAGCGTCCGACCCGAATCCAAAATATCATCAACCAATAAAACCGTGAGACCATCCAAACTCACCGATACATCTTTAGTAATATTTACATTTCCACTGCTTTCTGTAGCGCTTCCGTAGCTTTGCAAGGTCATGAAATCAATTTTGGGATGAAAAGAGCGTGGATGAAGCTCGCGTACCAAATCCGCAAGAAACATAAAGCTTCCGCGTAAAACTCCTACAATCACAAGCGGTTCATCATCAAGTTGTTGAGTGATTGAATCCACAATTTGGATCACTCGTTCATGTAATTCTTCTTCAGATATCAGTTTTTCAATAGTGTGTGGAGGCAAATTCATAGTGGCGACAAAATGACCAATCCCTTAAAGAATGAAAGCAATATCCTTTAAAAAGTAAGATTAACTACTGATAAAGATAATCTACACGGATGGTTTATAGGTTTGAAGCTCGGGTGGGCAAGATACCTTTACTCCTTTTTTAAAGAGATATAGGTAGGCGGCAAAAAATAGAAACTAGAGAATCATTCTGTACATTAGTTACCAAAACATCCGTGTATATGCTCTTGATCAATCCTTTAACGTGGGGTTCCGGGGGTTTCCGAGGTTCGGAAACGTTGCCTGAGGTTCTGCCGAAGCTCGGAGAATAATAAAGATGAGAATTTATGGTTCAACTCTTTCAAAATCACTCGTTTCAATTTAGATGGACGATATGCATCATTTAGAAATCACCAGTTCGCAAAATCCTAAGATTAAACATCTGCTGAAACTTCGTAAACGACGTGAGCGTGATGAGGAACAAGTTTTTCTAATCGAAGGCTATAGGGAATGTCTCCGAGGCTTGGCCAGCGGATGGCCTTTCCAAGAGTTTTACTACTGTGAATCTTTGTTCTTAGGCGAAAATGAGCCAGAATTACTAGCAGAAGCGGAAAAACAGGGTGCGCGCATGTTTTCCTGCAGTGAATCGGTTTTTAAGAAGATTTCTTATCGGGACCGACCGGATGGCCTCATTGCGGTAGCTCCACAACTTCATTTAGGCTTCGATGACCTAGATATGCTTGAGAATCCTTTTCTGTTAGTGCTAGTGGGAATCGAAAAACCAGGAAACTTGGGAACTATGTTACGGTCTGCAGACGGGGCAGGGGTAGACGCAGTCATTCTTTGCGATGCAGTTACGGATATCTACAATCCCAACACCGTGAGAGCGAGTGTGGGTACCTTATTTTCTGTGCCGGTCCTAGAAGGCACATTTGAGGACTGTAGTAGCTGGTTAGAGGAACAAGGGATTCCTTTGTTGGCAATGAGCCCTCAAGCAGACAGAAGCCTCTATGAGACCAATCTGAGCGGCCCTGTAGCAGTGACAGTTGGTTCCGAAATGCTTGGACTCAGTGATAAATGGCTCGATCGCGCCGAAATGAAGGTTTCGTTGCCCATGGCAGGGATTGCAGATTCACTGAATGTTTCTACAGCGGCGGCGATAACGATGTATGAAGTATGCAGGCAAAGAGTTCAATCGAACGTGATTTAAGAATCGTAGTCTAAACCACATTTTTCTAACAAATCTGGGCTTACCTGCTTAGGATTCCGCGCTCGGAGATCGCAGACGACTGTTTTGACCTCTGATCCAAATGTCCACTGGCCCAAATGTGGACTGAGTTTTGACTACTACCCATTTACGGTACGATGCCGCATAAGACGGCTTTGAGGACGGCTACGGCTGGAAAATAAGATCTCATAGCCCTTTTTTAGACTATCCGCTCTCAGGGTACTAGCTCCTAAGGCTTGAGCGCGAGACTCGAGTTCTGAATCGTTGGTAACCAGTAAAGTAGGTTGATCGGTTTTCTTTAAAACTTTGATACATTCCAACAGGGTAGGGATTCTTTGGGGTGGGGTAGGGGAGAAAAAGACTCTTACCCCAAGAAAATCTCCTCCGTGCTCTACTTGCTGAAGAGGCTCACCGTTAAATAATACCCATAGGTCCCAATCTTCCGATTTTTGAATTTTAACTACTTTTTGGAGAATTTCGACCTGTTCCCGGGCACTTAGCTCATCTTGGTCGCTTTTTCCCGCTACCAAATATTTCCCGTCGATCACAACCGTGTAGGAGTCGATAGGTTCTTTCGTTGATTCTGGATAGATGCTGCGTATAGTCATGGCCTTATATTAGTAACCTTAGCTTAAAAATTTTGAAGGAAAAACCCCAATGGCACAAACAAGTACTTATCCCATCCAATGTCCAGAATGCAAGAGTCAACAAGACGAAGTTCTTTACGATAGCCTAGATGTAGGCAAAGAACCCGATCTTCGTAAGCGACTCATTGAAAATCGTTTGAATAGAGTGAAGTGTAATGCGTGTTCCTACGAATTCTACGTAGATAAGAACGTGTTGTACAACGATTCAAAGGAAGGTTGGATGATTTTTCTGAATCCTCATCCCCTCGATAAATCAAAAGATGCCATAAATGAATTTGATAAGGTACTTAAAGATATGAAGGATCTTTTGCCTTCGGATGAAAAAATGCCAGAGGTGGATTTGGTTCTATCACGAATCGAGTTGGTTGAACGCATCTTTGTGAGGGAAGCAAATTTGGATCCTCGGGTCATAGAATATGTAAAATATCTTATCTATACGCAGAACTTAGACAAATTCATGCCAGAGGGCTATGCATTGCTGCTCAATGGACAGGAATGTGATCAAGAAAATCTTTGTTTTGTGCTTCAGGACGTAGAAACCAAGAAACTTGAAAGTCTGCTTCATTACAAACGGGAAACCTACGAAAGTTTGGTGGATCTGTTAGCTCAAGACGGAGAGTTGAGTTTGGTCAATCAGTTGTTTCCAGGACCCTACAGCTCAGCGAGATCTTACCTGATTCAGGATGAGATCTAACTCGGAAATACCCATTCATAAGAAAACGAGTTCATTTAAATCTATAAATCTTATTATTCTTATGGTCTGTGGATATGTGGATAAGGTTACAATTAACTAGATCAGAAGGGTTTAGATAAGTTGAGCTTGTTAGTGGATTGTTTAGAGCCTCTTTACAACGTGAGGATTCTTAACAGCCATTTAATAAGCATGAGGTTATTGATAGACTTCTTGTGGACTATTACAGGTTTATCGACAGGGAGATGATGATAAGTTTTATGGCATAAACCGAGATACAAACAGGGGGGCTATGGGTGGAATTTTGTCTCAGAAACCTGTAACTTTTCGAGCTGTTTGGTTACGTATCTCATTTACCGATAGGATCCACCTCTCAGCGTCCTAAAGTGTCTGGATTACTACCCTGCGGCAGGACAGGGGTTGAAGCCGTAATTGGATAGGGTTACCCTTTTTGAGAGTCTATCTCAGGCACATACAGAATGTCTGTGTTTCTTTCCTACGGGTGGACAGCGCAGTATAAAGTCGTTAATGGGGTTATAACCTTTCAAGAGGCTATCTCCGGCACAGAGAGGAGTGTCTGTGTTACTTCCTTGCGGCAGTACAGAGGGGAGTGTCTGTGTTAGGTACGCCGAATCAGGGCAGCATACGCCCCATCAGATTTTTCTTCTCCTGGAAGGAGAACTCTCTCAAAGACCAATTCGCATTCAGGATGTTGACTTAACCAGTTTTCAATCTGTTTAGTGGTTTCTTCCTCTTCGATACTGCAGGTACTGTAAACTAAACGACCTCCTGGGCGAAGAAGGGGAAGAGCTTCGTTCAAGATTCTGTATTGAAGTTGAATGAGTTCGGTTAACAATTTCTTGCGAAAATTCCATTTGGCATCAGGTCGGCGTTGATAAACCCCCGTATTACTGCAAGGAACATCTAATAATATGGCATCAAACTGGGATTCTTCGTCTTTTGGAAGCCACGGAAGATCGGTGGCTTTCACCTCTACGTCATCAAATTGTAGACGCTCTAGGTTTTCTCTAAGGCGTTCACAACGCTTAGAGTTTGTGTCGCAGGCTAACAAGCCAGAGGATTTGTTCTCTAAGGCTTCAGCAAGAATAGCTGTTTTGCCACCGGGGGCTGCACAAGCGTCCAACACACGTTCACCAGGCTGAACATTTAGGAGGGAAGGGGCCATAGCAGTGGAGGGGTCCTGAATGTACCAGGCGCCTGCATCAAAATCTTCTAGCTGCGTAGGAGAAAAACCCCTGGGAAGCTGATAAAAATCTTCGCGGGAAGGATGAGGAAGGGTTTCAGGTGGCAGAGCCAGATCTGATTTTAGATTCTTACCAATGGTAGTGATACGAGCATAGGTATGGGAACGTTCTTGATTCCACTGGAGAATTTTTTCCGTTTCGGATTTTCCGTAGACCTTTTCCCATCGCTCTATCAAGAAGTTAGGGTGAGAATACCGTATTGTCGGTAATTGATTAGAAATCCACTCTAACAACTCTTCTTTTTCACGAATGGTTCTTCGGAAAAGGGCATTCATAAACCCAATAGGAGGAGGGGGGAGGCCTGAACGTTTAGCGGATTCCAGCGTTTCGTGGACCGCGGCATGATCGGGTATTCCATCTAGCCATAAGACTTGGCAAAACCCGACCCATAGAAAAGGAATCAAATTTTGAGAGGGATATTTAGTGCATAAATGATTAATCAGGGCGTCTAATGCCCCTTTATGACGAATACAGGTCCAAACCATTTCGCGAGTGAGTCCGCTACAGTGTTGCCATTCGTCTGATTCATAGGGAAGTGACCCCGTTTGATTCCAATCGTTTAATAATGTAGAGGCTTGATCTCGTTCTGGGGAAGATGGAGGGGATGAATTCATAAAATAGGGGAGGGTATCAATTGCGTTGTGCTTTCTAACGAAGATCTTTATGATACCTCCAAGACCAAGCAACCCTACATTTCTTTTTTAATACCTCCGTGTTTCAACCTCAACGCCACTCTGAAATTTTACATACCCTTGAACATCAAGGTGGGGTTCGGGTGTCCGAATTAGCTTCGCGAATGGATGTAACCGAGGAAACGGTTCGACGGGATTTGAGTAAACTGGAAGGGGAGGGAAAGTTGAAAAGGATTCATGGCGGAGCAATTCCTATGATTTCCGAACGGGATCCGCTTCCTTATCAGCACCGCCAAATGGAACAGGTGGATGCTAAACGTAGTATTGCTCGCTGTGCTGTTCAAGAAATTGAGGAGGGAGATGTGCTGTTTTTTGATGGAAGTACCACGGCGTATCAGTTGGCTAGGCTGTTTCCTGACATTCGTTGTACGGTACTTACCCACTCCGAACCCATTTTTCGTGAATTGGCAACCCGCACAAATGTGGAACTGGTGTCCACAGGTGGGGTGTACGATCGGAGAAACGCCAGTTTTATAGGCCCCTTGGCTGAACAAATGCTAACCAGTATTCATATCACTAAAGCCATAATAGGATGTAAAGGCCTTGATTTTAAAAGAGGATTCAGTGATGCATCGGTTCGCCACATGAATTTGAAGCGGGCAGTAATCAAAAATGCTGATCAGGTGATCGTTTTAGCGGATCACAAAAAAATGAATTCTAGTTCACGCTACTTTTATGCAGGTACGAAGGATGTGGATGTAGTCATCACAGATCCAAATATTTCAAAAGAGCATTTGACCGAGCTTTCAAGAGCAGGACTCAGAGTGTTGAAAGAGTAAAGAAAAAGTAAACCGTGAATAACCGCGAATCATACTGGTGGAAGTTTAATTCTGTTAATTAGGGCTGATTCACGGTTTTAAAAACCATCTACACTTGTTTTGCTTGTTTTAGTTACTTTACAGCCTAAATTGACTTTATGAGTATTACTACCCGCAATGGCGACAAAGGCCGAACCCGTTTATTTTCTGGACAGGAAATTTCAAAGTCCGATTTAGCTCCGCGTGCCTATGGGGCCTTAGATGAAGCCATAAGTGTATTGGGGATTGCTCGAGCGCTTACGGATTCGGAGGGCCTCAAGGAGCAGATTCTGTATATACAACATGCCTCTTTTGAAGTTGGGGCTGAACTAGCGACGCATCCGGATAACCAAGCCAAGATGCGTAAACGGGTGGATGAAGCTTTTGTAGCTGTGCTAGATAAAATGCGTGATGAGTTGGAAGCTACAACACCGATGCCAAAAGATTTTGTGCTTCCTGGGGGCACCGTGGTGGCAGCGCATTTGGATCATGCTCGCACGGTTTTTCGTCGCTGCGAACAGGAAGCTACGGCTTTGTGGGATGCGGAATTTCTTCGAAACCCCCAGGTATTGATATGGTTGAACCGGGTGTCGGATCATTTATGGCTTTTGGCCCGCCAAATGGAAGGGGATGCGGTGATCCCTCGGAAAAGTATTAAGCGAAACTAATTCATTTTTGCCACGAAGGGGCACGAAAGGAACTCCTCTCCTAAAGTCCTGTTAGGAAACGAATTTTTTATGTTTAGTGTTGGGCTTCAGCGAAGCTACTTCATTTTTGCCACGAGGGGGCCCGAAAAAAATTCTTCCCCTAAAGCCTCGTTATGAAAAAAAATTATAGGAGCTAATTCTACTACGTTTCATTAGTGAACGTAACATTTATCCAGACCCCAACTATATAACGAAATAGCTTATGTTTCTGAAAGGGGCTTTAGGGGAGGAGCTCCTTTCGCGCACTTTCGCGGCTAAAAAAATACGGGCAAGCTGCCGGCGCTTGGTTAAAACAACCCGAGTTGCTCGCCGGCGGGCGCAATCTGCGAAAAGCGCATGTCCCGCATGTCGCCCACCTGCATCAAGGAAGGGGTTTCGGTAGAAATATCGTTTTTATCTAAGGTTTCCAAAATACGGAGAAAAACTTTTCCGCAGTATTCGGCATCTTCGGAAGCCCGATGGAAAACGGTGTTGGGGAAGTCAAAAAATTTGGTTAGGGTTTGCAGTCGATAGTTTAACATGCCGGGAAACACTTTTTTAGCTAATCCGTAGGTATCAAGGACCTGACCGGTAGGAGCTTTGCATTTGTAGCGTTTGACTGCGGTTTCCAAGAATTTGAAATCAAACTTCGCGTTGTGAGCTACTAGGGGAAGGTCTCCACAATAGTCGGTAAAAGGCCCCATAATCTGGTCGATTCGAGGTTGATCTTTTACTTCTTCGTTGGAGATTCCATGAACCTTGAAGGCTTCGATTGGAATTTCCATACCGGGATTTACCAGCATACAAAAATCTTTCTGAGGAGATCCATCAATAAATCTTACCGCACCTATTTCAACAATCCCATCTTCAAGGGGTTGAATTCCAGTGGTTTCTAAGTCAAAAGCTACAAAATCAATCATTTGTTTTGGGTACGTGATTCTGCTGTGATTACAAATCTATTTTTGTGTAGACCTGTAACTCAGGAACCTCGTTGATCGTACCCAGCATGAACTTATAAGCTATTCTTGAGCATTTGGTCCCTGATACTGGTATCTACAAAAATATCGCTCCGGGCTGGAATTTGAATGGAATCCGTCCAAACGATTCCCATAAATTCCCTTTAAGTTAGATATGAACGCTTGAAAGGGGCATATAAATGAAGGAAGCATGGCGCGCCATCTGGATGTATCCGAACTAGATCATCTACCTGCATACGAGATGGGTCATCTTTGTTATCTACTATAGAAGTTGTTTCAGGTGCCATATCGAAAGATTATAAACGGTTTCAAAATAATTTTACTTCTTTAGATACCTATCAAACCAGTTCCTCTCCGTCTTATTTACTAAAATGATAGTTGCGGTTATTTAATTATCCGACATTCTGCACCGCTATGAAAAATATCGGAAAATTTCACCTACATGCCCGTGATACAGAAAGTTTGGCTCGCTGTGGTACCCTCGAAACCGCTCACGGTAGTATATCTACTCCAGTTTTCATGCCCGTTGGTACTCAAGCCACGGTTAAATCCCTCACACCTGAAGATGTATCTGGTCTGGGATTCGATATTATCTTGGGAAATACCTATCATCTTAACGAGCGACCGGGATCTGATTTGGTGGAGCGCATGGGTGGATTGCATACCTTTATGAATTGGAAGGGGTCCATTTTGACCGATAGCGGGGGTTTTCAGGTCTGGTCACTGGCCCAGTTGAATAAAATTACCGAAGATGGTGTTACCTTCAAAAGTCATTTGGATGGCAGCGAACAATTTATGGGTCCGGTAGAATCCATGGCGATCCAACGGGAATTGGGATCAGATATTGCGATGCTATTTGATGAATGCATTCCGTATCCGGCCACCGAAGAGTATGCATCCAAAGCTGTCGAACGAACCCTCCGCTGGGCAAAACGCTGTAAAGAGCAGCCACGAGCAGAGGGCCAACTACAGTTTGCAATCGTTCAGGGAGGCAAATTTACTGATTTACGGGCTCATTGCGCCGCAGAATTGGTGAACATCGGTTTCGATGGTTATGCGATAGGCGGAGTGAGTGTTGGGGAACCGGATGAGTTGATCCTATCTGGAGTTGAAGCCTCGGTGAGTCATTTACCGGAAGACAAAGCCCGTTACCTTATGGGGGTGGGAATGTTGGATCAAATGTTGGAGTCAATCGCCCGTGGCGTGGACATGTTTGATTGTGTTTTACCCACCCGCATTGCCCGCAATGGATCCGCAGTGACCCGAAAAGGTCGGCTGGCCATCCGGAACGCAAAATGGAAAGAAGACCCGCGTCCGGTGGAAGAGGGGTGCAGCTGCTACACCTGCCAAAACTATAGCCGCAGTTATATCCGCCACCTGATCAACTGCAGTGAAATCCTCGCTATTCGTTTACTGAGCCTACACAATCTTCATTGTATGCAAGTGGTGATGGCCGAAACCCGGGTAGCTATCCGCGAAGGTACATTTACAGCCTATCGCCATGCCTTTTTGAAAGACTATCAAAAAGTGGCTACTGGGGAGTAGAGCTCCAGAAAACAACATTTTTTCCGCGAAGGGGCGCGAAAGGAATTCCTCCCCTGAAGCCCCGTTATAAAATAACTTTCCGTAATAGACCGAATCCCTTTTTTACATTAGTATAAAATCACACTCTGTTTTTGAAGAACGGAGCTGTAGAGGAAGAGTACCTTTCGCGTACTTTCTGGTCTAAAAAATGAATTTAGGAAAGACCTCAGCCTTTTTCCGGTGAATCAAGAGGAGGGGAATCACCTTTATCCGTAGGTTCTTCAATCGCGGTATCGGCAAATTCTGGATAGTGTGTTTGAATGCATTCTGGACAAATTCCGTGGCTAAAATCGGCTTCGGTGTGGTTTTTGATGTACGCTTCCATTTGTTGCCATGAACCTCCGTTATCTCGTATTTTTTTACAGCAAGAGCAGATGGGGATGATGCCTTGGAGAGTTTTCATTTCCTTCAAGACCTTTTTTACCTTAACCACGCTTTGGTCTTTCTCTTCTTCGAGGCGTTTTTGTTCGCTGATATCGCAAATGAATCCTTCAAGCATACCACCATTTTCCCCGCATTCTACAAGAATTCCCTGCTCCCATACCCAACGATAGCTTCCATCCACATGTCGAATCCGATACTGAAGCCTAAATCGTTTTCCTAGTTCAGAAGACTCCGTAACTTGTTTATCTATGTAGGGTGAATCCTCCGGATGAATTAAATCTCCAAAGACTAAGCCTTCCCGCCCGATTAATTCTTCCGGGTGATAGCCCGTCAATTCCAGAGCACCTGCACTGATATATTCCATTACCCAGTCTCCTCCGTCATTGTGACAGCGGTAAGCCAAGCCGGGTAAATTGAAAAGCAAGGTGGACAATTTCCGTTCCAAGTCTTTGAGCTTCTTAACGGCTATTTTTTGTCTCTTCCGGTGATTGATTACAAAAAGAACAGTGCTCAGTAGTAGTCCGGCCATAAATCCAATGATGATAAGCGAACTGTGCCACTGAAAGGTATGAGAATCCTCTGGTGAAATCGTCTTAGCGGTTTCCTGAGCAGATATTAGCAAGGGGGAATAGAAACAAAATAGACGCACCCCCCAAGCTGGACGTGGAATTACAACAATCATTAACCTAATAAATATATGACTCTAGAGATAGCAATCTCAAAAACGGAGTGACTAAAATTAATTTTTAGAGTATTCTCCGGCCACGGCCTCAAATTCCTCTAGGATTTCAACAGAAGGGGACGGGTTAGTAAACTACCCACGATCAGAGCCAAGGAGCTAAACAGAAAGCCCGGAATAACTTCATACAGGTCAAATAGGCCACCCGAAAGGAGTCCCTAGAAGAGAACGGTGATTCCGCCTGCAGTCATTCCGGCAATCGCGCCCGTTGCATTGCATCGCTTCCAATTAAGAGAAAATAGCAGAACAGGCTACTAAAGGTAGCCCCAAACCCCGCCCAGGTCAGCTACGTCAAAACGGGGAGGATCATCAACGCGGCTGCAACCATCAGGCCTTGAATCAGATCGATCCAACCAACAGTCAGAAAGCCGCCTAGTATCGTATAGAAAATGATGGAACAGGTAGCTAAACAATGAGCTATAGAGTAGAGGACGTCAAAAACGGTTTCGAAGAGGTTCCCGCCGGCGACCAATCCGGAAGCGGTGTAAAAGAGAAAGAAGAAGGGAACAAAGAAGGCGGAAACCAAGCGTAATGCGTGCCCTTTGGTATGGAAACGGCGCTCTAAAAACTCAGGCAGGGTTAAAGAATCATCCGCCAAGTAGGTGTAAACTCGCAGACGCGGGGCCATTAAAGGGCAATTTAATCCGGTTCCAATCAATAAACCTCTGGTAATCCATCTGGTACTGAAGCCGCAGGCATAGGCCACTCCCGTTAGGTCCATAAGGAATCAGCCTGACATATCAGAGGCACCTGCTGAAAGGGCGGAGGACTATGGTCCCACGTTTCGTCCACCTAGAATATAATCGGAAAGATTTTGGATTCGTTGGTAAGCCACCCATCCCACAGCGATCATAACGAAGAGATAAAAAAGGTAGCGGCTATAAGTGGGGAGGTGTCCATTAAATTTTGTAACTACAGACACTCTTGTCTGTGAATAAGGAACGGTATTTCGAAATGGTATCCAAAAATAAAATACAATTTCCAAATTCTTTCTCAATCGGAGAGCTTAAAACCCGGCGACACTTTTCCCACTACAGGATTGACGTTTCGTCCTTTTCCGTGCAGGAATATCGGCCCTTATAAACCAGTTTCTTAATTTTTTGGAGTCCTTATGAACCCTATACTAAATCTTATAGCCATGGCCGGTCAGGGTCAAGGTACCCAGCAATCCCCTTTCGGCTTTGTAGGAATGATGATCCTTTTTGCCGGCGTTATGTACGTCATGATGATTCGTCCTCAACAACGCAAAGACAAAACTCGTCGCGCGATGCTCGCGGAATTGAAAAAAGGCGACAAAGTTCTATTTGCAGGCGGACTCATTGGAACCATTGCCAGCATTAATGATAAAACGGCAAAAATTAAAGTTGCAGACAATGTACGCTTGGATGTGGCCCGTGGCGCCATTACCTCCATTGTTAACAGTGACGAAGATGTCACAGATTCAGCGGCCGCTTAAAGGGCAACCCACTTTTAAATAAAACTACAACAAGGAACGATTGTTTCATGAAAAACAATAATATGCTGTGGAGATGGCTTCTGCTTATCGGCCTGTGTGCTTGGTCTGTATGGTTGGCTTATCCCCTGAAAGAAAAAATAACCCTCGGAATTGACCTTAGTGGTGGCTTCCGTTTTGTGCTCGGTGTCGATTATGACAGTCTGAATGCCGATGGATCCGAACCTTCTAAAGAGCAACGGCGAAATGCCCAAGGTCAAGCATTGGAAGTTCTTCGTAACCGGATCGACTCTGCGGGAACCCGTGAAGCTGTCGTATATAAGGAAGAAGGAACGGGTAGGATCATTTTTGAAATTCCCGGAGTCGGAGATGAAGAACGCCAGACCCTGGAAGACTTAATTAAACGACCTGCAGTTTTACACTTTAAATTGGTGCACGAAGAGAATGGGTCTTTGGTGGCCAAACTCTTTGCAGACGGGATAGCCCCTCCTGGCTATCGAATTGTTTCTGTAGAAGGGGAACCTTTCTACCAGCTCGATCCTGACTTTTCAGGCGATCGTGGATCAGAAGATTATCAGTACGCCGTTGCAGATACAGGTCTCATTTCCGCGGGTTATGAATTAATGCTCTCTAAGGAGCAGGTGGAAACCTACGGCGAGATGTACCGTCCCTTCTATGTGGAGACGCGCGTTTTGATGGATGGTAGTGCCATTCGCTCTGCTCGTCCTGAATACGATGAGTATCAACGCGTCCAAGTTCAGCTGCAAATGACTAGTGATGGAGGAAAAGAATTTTTCGAAGTCACTAAGGATTACGCTAATGATGGAGAAGAGAACCGAGGAAAAGATGGTCGGTTACTGGCCATCATTATGGATAACACGCTTTACAGTGCACCCCGCCTAAATGAAGCGATTCCTTCCGGATCCGCCGTAATCAGTGGTCAGTTTACCTACGAAGAAGCCGCTGGTCTATCCGCAGCTTTGAATTCGGGTTCTCTACCGGTGGGAATCGAAATCCTTATGCAACAGTCTGTTGAACCTACTTTGGGTCAGGAGTCAGTAAATCAGGGCGTTCGTGCAGCCATTTACGGCTTAATCGCCGTAGTGATCTTTATGTTCATCTATTACATGATCGCCGGCTTGGTGGTAAATCTTGCTTTGGTGTTAGATGCGATCCTCTTACCTTTAGGAATGTTTATCGCAGCTGGAACTCTGAGTATTTTTGGAGGGAGTGGCGGAGCCACAGCGGATATTAATGCGTTACCTACCCTTACCCTTCCAGGTATTGCCGGTTTGGTCTTAACCATCGGTATGGCGGTAGACGCCAACGTTCTAATCTTTGAACGAATTCGTGAAGAGCAGAAATCTGGTAAACGTTTAGCCTCTGCGGTTAAAGCCGGTTACGAAAAAGCCTTCAGTACGATTCTTGATGCGAATATCACTACCTTACTAGTGGCGTTTATTCTGTTCACACAGGGATCAGGACCCATCCGTGGTTTTGCAGTAATGCTGACCGCCGGTATCATGGTATCCATGTTTACCGCCTTGTTCTTTACACGTATGGGCTTTGATCTGATCATTCGCTCTTCCGTGGATAAAATCAAGATGTTGTCCATCTTGCCGGATAACATGAACTATCAATTCTTATCTAAAGACAAAATCGCATTGTGCGTAAGTCTTCTGGTTCTGATTGGAACAGCGGTAAATATCGGAATCAAAGGCTCCGATGTTCTCGGTATCGATTTTACGGGTGGCGCGTCCATGCTGTATGAAGTCGTGGAAGGTGAAGGAAAAGCCGAAGCTCCATCCGAAGATCAAATTCGTACTCTTTTAGCGGAGCAGGGCGTTCCGGAAGCTGTGATTCAGTATCAAACCCAGATTATCGACGGTGCGCAAGATGATCAACGTACCTTGCAGGTACGAGTCGATTCGGAGTACACCGAATCTTCCCAAACCGTATTACTTGAAGCTTATGGAGCATCAAACGGATTCAAACTTCTTCAAATGGAAGAAATTGGTCCACAAGTGGGCCAAGAGCTTCGCTCTAAAGGAATCAAAGCCATTCTGTTCGCATTGATCGGAATCGTGATTTACATCACACTTCGATTTGAGTTCGGATTTGCGATCGGAACCATTGCTGCTTTGGCTCATGATGTATTGATAACCGTAGGGATCTACTGTCTGACGGGTCGTCAACTGAGTTTGCCGATTGTAGCGGCACTGTTGACGATTGTCGGGTACTCCGCGAATGATACCATTGTGGTATTTGACCGAATCCGCGAGGATTTGAAACTGCTCAAAGGGAAACCTTATCGCGAAATCGCAAATATCAGTATCAATCAAACTCTGAGTCGGACCTTGTTAACCTCGGTTACCACTCTGTTCACGGTAGTGATGTTGCTGGTCTTTGGTGGGGGTGCGATCTTCGACTTCGCGCTCGCCTTGTTTATTGGTGTACTCGTCGGTACCTACTCTTCCATCTTTGTTGCCACACCTGTGATGTTGCTGTGGCACAAAGAGGAAAAGGCCAGATAACTTCTTTCGGAACACGATTCCCTGCATCCAAGCAGGGAAACGGTTTCCGGGAGTACACGTCATGGAAGCTCTTTCCCGCATATGGCTGGAAACGGATCCTTACACGGAAGAGAGTAAACTACTCTCTGACCGATACGGACTTCCTCTGCCTATCGCTAGAGTGTTGGCCCAAAGAGGGTTCACCGAAGAAAAAGAGATCGAAGCCTTTCTCGAACCTCGCTTGGAGCGTTTAAGCGATCCAATGCTCCTCCCGGATATGGGCAAAGCGGTGGAACGCATTTGGAAGGCTATTAACGCCGAAGAAACGATTCTGATTTTCGGGGACTACGATGTCGATGGGGTGACCAGTACCGCCTTTCTTTCCAAAATCATCGAAACCTTGGGTGGAAAAGTAGAACGCTTTATTCCTAACCGAAAAGATGATGGCTATGGACTGAGTCCTGAATCGATTGAACATTGTCTCGAAACCTTTTCTCCCACCTTAATTGTGACCGTTGACTGCGGGACAGGAAGTGCCGAAGCGGTTGAATTGGCTAGGGAAAAAGGTGTGGATGTAGTCATAACCGATCACCATGAAGCAAGTGGAGATATTGCAAAGGCACATGCCTTGGTAAATCCAAAATTGGGTGACCAAGAAGGGGTTCGCATGCTGGCTGGGGTAGGAGTTGCCTTCAAAGTGTCCCATGCCTTAATTAAATATGGTCGTCAGGAAAATTATCCGAGCAGTCAAAAAGCGGATATGCGACCTTTGATGTATCTCGTTGCTTTGGGAACGGTGGCCGATATGGTTCCACTCATTGGCGAAAACCGAATTCTAGCACGTTTTGGAATCGATATGTTAAATCGATTGCCGGATCCCGGTATTGAAGCGCTGGTAAAGAATGCCGGCATTCAGCAGGAAATGAGCAGTTACCATATTGGTTTTGTATTGGGCCCTCGTATTAATGCAGCTGGACGAATGGACTCTCCAGATATTGCCTTAAACATGTTACTCTCCTCCTCGCAGCGTCATGCAGATCGCCAAGCGAAGATTTTAGAAAAGGCGAACAAAGACCGCCAAGCGATTGAAGAAACGATTCGCGAAGAGGCGGTAGATAAATATACCCCTTATCATGAATCAGAAATTCCTGGTGTCATCGTGGTATCCAGTCGGGGTTGGCATGCCGGAGTCATCGGAATCGTTGCATCGAGGCTGGTACGTAAATTTCATCGTCCGGCCATTGTGATCTCGGTCGCAGAAGATGGAGTCGGTCGCGGAAGTTGCCGAAGTATCTCAGGCTTTGATTTGATTCAACATCTTCAGGTTGCAGATGATTTGTTGATGCAATATGGCGGACACCGGATGGCGGCTGGACTGGATATTAGAGAAGAAGATATCGACCTTTTCCGGAAACGGATCAACGAACGTGCCGTAGAAGTGATGGCCAATACCGATCTGCGTCCGCGACTGCATATTGATGGATGGATTACCCTCGAAGATCTAAACGATGATTTCCTTGATGCCCAAAACCGCTTAATGCCTTTCGGACATGATAACCCTGTACCTGTGTGGGGAATTCGGGGAGTCGACGTAGACAAAGCTCAGAAAGTCGGCCGGGAAAAACAGCATTTACGTTTACTGTTTACTACCCCCTCGGGCTCCAAACAGGATGCCATTGGATTTGGTTTAGGTGACCGGATGTTACCGGATGGACCGGTAGATATTGCCTTTCAACTTCGCCGGAATGTATTCAGAGGCGAAGCGAGACTGCAGTTGATGCTTCAGGATATTCATCCGGCGGAGTAGGGGAGCAACAGCTGCCATATTGAGCTAGAGAGTGGTCGTAGGCGTTTACGCCACGAAAAACCTCTAAGTAAACCAGTTCTTATACTAGTTCCGGGCCGTAAACGATTCCGGCCACTTTATGAAGCCCAGCGGGATACACAGAATTCTTCATGTTGGAAAATGGGAAATATCCTGTCAGAACACTTCTTGACCTCCAGGTTTATCACCTTACTTTTCATAATATGAGTAAGGCAGCCATATACAGACTAAAAATCACCAGTAAAAGACAAGTTACTTTTCCTAAAGATGTAATGGACGCTTTGATGCTTGAGCCGGGAGATGTACTTGAAATCCGTGAAACACCAGAAGGGTATGCACTCGCGACTCCTGAGGTAGATATGAAGAAGCTTTTTCCACTTCAACCTAAAATCCCACTAAACGCATCCCCCCTAGATATCGAAGAATTTAGAGAAAAAGGTTATGAGCAAAGCCTACGCAATTGATACCTCACTTTTTGTACGTTTACTTACAGGACGTCCTATAGAAGAAGCTGAAAGGGTATTAAATAAAATGCTTACCCTCCAAAAATCTGGGCATAAATTTTTGGTTTCTTCCATGGTGATTGGTGAAACGTATATTGCAGTGCAACACCACTACGGGCTTAATAAAAAAGAGGTAAGGGGAGCTATCCTGGATTTACTCACCAGCGGGTTGACTACGGCTTTTGATGGTTCAGAGGTTTCGGATATTTTAAGAAGCAACACAGGTGCTGGGCTTATGGACCGACTCATTGCATTACAGGGTCAAAAATTTCAGCTCACGACCCTAACCTTAGACCGAAAAATGGCTTCTTTGGCTAATTGCGAAAAGCTTTAGTAATGACTGGCCTCACCGATGCTCACTGCCATTTGCAGGATCATCAATTTTGGGGAGATCTCGAGGCTGTGATCCAGAGAGCAAATACCTTTGGCATCCGACGCTTTATCGTCAACGGCACCTGTCCTAAGGATTGGGAGCGAGTAGCTAAGCTGGCGCAAGCTTATCCTCAAATTAGTCCACAATTTGGGGTACACCCTTGGAAAGTAGAAGGGCTACCTGAATCTTGGGAAGAAGAGCTCAAAAGCTATTTGTTTCGGTATCCCGATGCGGGAGTGGGAGAAATAGGCTTGGACCGTCAACTCACCCAAGCACCCTTAGACCTCCAAGAAACAATTTTTTCCAAGCAGATAAAAATTGCTTGCGAACTAAAGCGTTCGTGCACGCTTCATGTGATTAAAGCTTGGGACGAAATTTCTAACCCCCTTCGAGAAAATTCGCCAGCCAAGCTTCTCTTCCATAGTTATGGAGGGCAAGGGGTCGGGTTTTCAAGATCGGACAACTACTTTTCACTAGGAGGAGCCATCCTACGCAAAAATAGCTCTGAAAAAATCAAAACCCTAATTCGATCGATTCCAGCTGATCGACTTCTGCTGGAAACCGATTCCCCCTTTCAGCATCCGGATGGGAAAGACAATCGACAAGAACCTGCAGGGCTTCTTCGGGTTGCGGAAAAAGTTGCTCAACTACGAGGGATCACTATCCGCGATCTTTGCCAGCAAACGGAAAAGAATATGGAACGGTTTTTATAGTTCGGAGTTCTTTCGTTTACGAGGAATCGGAAGAGAGCCTTTAGGCTCAAGGGTTTCGCAACCCATCAGCATAAATGCCTCAGGATAAATCCTCGTAAACGAGGGTACTCCGAACGAGCTTTATGCCGGATTACGTGCAGCCATAAAGGCGTGCAAAAGATCCACAATCAACGGACGTAATTCGCCGCGAGGAACGACTTGATCAATTAGCCCTTTTTCTTTCAGGAATTCAGAGCGTTGGAAACCTTCGGGCAGATCTTGTAAGGTGGTTTCTTTAATTACGCGCGGACCCGCGAAACCTATTAGAGCTTCCGGTTCGGCCACAATCACATCGCCCAAGGTGGCAAAACTTGCCATAACCCCGGCTGTGGTGGGGTGGGTGAGGATCGGAATATAAGGTAGGCCTTTCTCTGCATGTCGTGCCAAGGCGCCACTGGTCTTTGCCAATTGCATCAAACTGAGCACCCCTTCGTACATCCGGGCACCTCCAGAAGCGCAAACCAGAACCACTGGCATATCTTCTTCGGTGGACCTCTCGATAAGACGGGTAATCTTTTCACCCACGACGGAACCCATACTAGCAGCCATAAAACTGAAATCCATGGCTCCAAACCCTATCGGCATGTCTTCTATGGTGCCTTTCCCTACCGCTACCGCATCCGCATATCCGGTTTTATCCTGATTTTTTTTCAGTTTGGCTATATAGGAATCCGTTCCAGTAAATTCGAGAGGATCTTCACTAAGCATACCTGCATCCCACTCGACAAAGGATTCTGGATCGCAGAACATGGCTATGCGTTGTTCGCGTCCCATAGGAAAATGATGTCCGCAGGAAGCGCAAACTTGTAGATTTTTAATCAGGTCTTCCTGATATAACATTTCGGCACAACTGGGGCATTTACTCCAGAGTCCACCGGGAATGTCTTTTTTGCGGGAACGATTAAAACCAAAACGACGTGAAAAGAATGATGACATGAGTAATCCTTAGTGATTCAAAGGGGCACTGTCAAATCCAGAAGCGCATGGGGAAGGAGGGGAAAAATAAGACCGATCTGATTGATCCGACCTATCCGGCGGATGGGTTTCGCGATAATTTCCTTTGACAGAAGTCACATTATCCGTATTTTAACGTTATGAACGAATCTTTCTACTTATCAAACCTCCTATCTCTCCTTCTATGTGAAGGTTGATGTGGCGTGCGTGTAAGTTGAAAATATGAACAACACCCGCCGAAGATCGGCGGGTTTTTTAGTGTAAACGCTCCGGTTCTGCGGTGGGATTTAAAACAGGAAAAGAAAATGACGGAAAAAAATGATGCAGATAAGGTATTAATTTTTGATACCACCTTGAGAGACGGCGAACAATGTCCGGGGGCCAGCATGGGTCTCGGCGAAAAAATGCAGGTCGCAAAGGCTCTGGCACGCCTCAATGTAGATATCATTGAGGCTGGGTTCCCAATTGCGTCACCTGGTGACTTTGAAGCGGTCCAAAAAATTGCCGAAACGGTGAAAGGTCCGATCATTGCTGGTTTGGCTCGTTGCGTGGATAAAGATATTGAAGCCGCTGCGGAAGCGGTAGCTCCCGCAGGCGATAAAGGCCGTATCCATGTCTTTTTGGCTACGTCGGCCATTCATCGCGAATTCAAATTGCGTAAAGCTAAAGCTGAAATCATTAAAGCGGCGGTTGCCGGGGTCACCAAAGCCCGTAGTTTGGCTGCGGATGTTCAATTTTCTCCGGAAGATGCTTCCCGCACGGAATTAGATTTTCTGGCCGAAGTTACGGAAGCCGTAATTGATGCGGGTGCGACGACCATTAATATTCCGGATACCGTAGGCTACACGGTTCCCGCCGAATTCGGTCGTTGTATTGCGTATTTAAAAGAAAATGTACGCAACATTGATCAAGCGATCATTCATGTGCATTGCCACGATGACTTGGGCTTGGCAGTAGCTAATTCGTTGGAAGCCATTCGTCACGGTGCCCGAGGGGTGGAGTGTACCTTGAACGGAATTGGTGAACGTGCGGGTAATTGTTCTTTGGAAGAAATTGTCATGGGACTGAAAACCCGTTCTGATTTCTACGGGGGACTGTGGACCGGCATCAACACTAAAGAAATATACCGTACCAGTCGTTTGGTGAGTCAGCTGACGGGATTACACGTGCAGCGCAATAAAGCGATTGTGGGGGCCAATGCCTTTGCTCACGAATCCGGGATTCACCAGGACGGTATGCTCAAAGAGCGTAGTACCTATGAAATCATGAATCCGGAAGATATTGGCTTGACCACCGGATCCGAATTGGTGTTGGGTAAACATTCTGGACGCCACGCGTTTCGCGAGCATATTCAAGAACTTGGCTTCAAATTGGAAGACGACGCTTTGCAAAAAGCCTTTGAAGACTTCATCAATTTGGCCGACAAGAAAAAGAATATCTACGATGATGATTTGGTGGCGATTTTGCAGCAGAATTTGGATAAAATTACCGGAGCATATGTCCTGAAGTACCTGCATGTATCCACTGGCACGACCACGGTTCCTACCGCAACCATTCGCTTGGAAAAAGACGGGGTCGTCTACGAGGATGCCGCTTGCGGAGACGGTCCGGTCGATGCCGCTTTGAACAGTATCGAGCGTATCACTCAGGTGAAAACGACCCTCACCGATTTTGCTCTGCAATCCATTACCAGTGGAAAAGATGCCCAAGCCGAAGTGACGGTAACCGTACGGTTTGAAGACAAAACCTTGCTAACCGGCAAAGGGTCCAGCACAGACATCGTTGAAGCAGGTGCCAAAGCGTATTTGAACTGCATCAATCGCTATTTGGCTAAAGGCTAAGCATGGAGCGGGGGTTTGCTAAGCCCCGTATCTTCTCATTCTGCATAAAACGGGGGTTGGCCCCCCCCGTTCCATTTAGAGCGACAACTTCGTCTTAATCCGCTCAGTAGCTTCGATGATGTTTTCGCGATGACCAAAGGCGCTGAGTCGGAAGTACCCTTCGCCAGAGGGACCGAAGCCAGCACCAGGCGTACCAACTACATGGCATTCGCCCAAGAGTTTATCGAAGAACTCCCAGGACGTATGACCTGCTGGGGTTTTCATCCATACGTAAGGCGCATTTTCCCCTCCGAATACCGTTAGTCCTACAGAAACCAAACACTCACGAATAATTCGGGCATTTTCCATATAATAGGAAATCAGCTCATCCGTCTGCTTTTTACCTTCATCGCTCAAGGTAGCCAAGCCACCGGCTTGCACGATATTGGAAGCACCGTTGAAATAGGTATTCTGACGACGGGTCCACATTTTGTGTAGTACCCCAGCTTCTGCATTTTCCGCTTCGAGTTCGGTGGGAACTATGGCCCAGCCTAAACGAACGCCAGTAAAGCCTGCCGTTTTGGAGAAGCTGTTGACTTCGATCGCGCATTTCCGGGCACCGGGAATCTCGTAAATCGAGCGGGGCAACTCTTTATCCGAGATGAAGGAGGCGTAGGCGCTATCAAAAATGATGACCGCTTTATGTTCGAGAGCGTAGTTAACAAAGCCTTCCAACTGGGCACGGGTGGCTACGGTTCCGGTTGGGTTGTTGGGACTACAAATGTAGATCAGGTCAACTTTTTGATCGGGAAGCTCCGGAAAAAAACCGTTTTCCGCAGTACAAGGCATGTAAACTAGTCCTTCATATTGATCTTTTTCATTTTTAAGTCCGGTTCGACCGGCCATGACATTGGAATCCACATATACAGGGTAGGCTGGATCCTGTACCGCCACTACGTTGTCTGTATTAAAAATGGATTGAATATTTGCGCTATCGGATTTAGCCCCATCGCTCACAAACACGTCCTCTAGGATCACATCTGCACCCCAACTTTTATAGAGGTCGGCAATGGCTTGGCGTAAGGGGGTGATGCCTTCGCTGTCTCCGTATCCAATGTAGGTATCGGGATTTCCTTGTTTGGCTACGGCCTCTTGCATGCCCAGGATCGCGGCTGCGGGAAGAGCTTCGGTCGTATCTCCAATCCCCAAGCGTAAAATGGCAGCATCGGGATGCTCAGATTGAAATTCACGGGTACGGCGGGCAATTTCGGGAAAGAGGTAGCCAGCGGAGAGTCGTTTGTAAGCAGGATTTATAGTAGCCATGAAATTAGGAATTGGTTAAGTAGGAATTGGCGAATCGGAAAATGGGAAAATGGGAAAGATCTTAAAACATATATCCTATAAAATACCAGTGACAAGTTCCCCAATCCTTAATTCCCCAGATCCCAAATTCCCGTTTTTTTACTTCCCCAATCTCCCAGTTCTCCAATCCCCTACCTTGGTGGTGTTTCACGGGCGTGGTCTTTAAGCGCCCGCTCGGTTGTTCGCTGATAAATCAATTCTCCGTCTCGATCAAAAAGGGTTACAATGTATCCGTAAAATTCATCCGCGGTGGAATTTTTATAGTCGTACGAGGACCAGCGTGAATCGTATTCTTGGGTTTCATAGGCATATATACCCGCATCGATCACAACCTTATCATCCGAGGTTAGCGGTGGTAGTAGGAGGGTGTCAGTTCGAATGATACTTCGTTTACTTCCTGTTCCCCGCTTATATAAATCAAATACCACTAGAGTCCGATCTATGGTTTTTCCGATCAAAGGGCTGAATTTCAATCTTGGGACGTAGAGATGGGTTTCTTCTTTCCATTGACTACCGTAATAGCGGCTGTTGCTGATGGTGTCGTCTTCATCAATTAAAATGAGCTCTCCCCTTATAATCGTATGCCCAGACCCTTTTGCATTCGGAGTCGTTGCACGCTGCATACGTTTTTCTTTTCCTATGGGTTCCGATCCTTGAACGTAAATTTTAGGAGTTTCCGAAAATTCTTTTGCTTTATCAAACTGAATATTGGCAGGGGTTCCACGGAGTGCCTCATGGAACTCACCTGTACTTTTTTCCTCTGAAGCTACAGCTCGATCTATTTCCCCCCCCATAGATGAATATGCAGCACCAACCTGCTCGTTTTCATTTAGGCCGTCTTCCCATTCCTTCCAAGCAACCGCTACCGAAATATTATCCTGCCTTGTGGCCTCAATCGACCGGGTAGCGGCATAACTCTTAAGGTTATCAACCAGATTTACCGTGGCAGTAGCTGCTTGTTGTCTATTGTTTATATGTAAATTTGTTATGACCCGCTGCATTTCTTTAAGTTCTGGCGGAACCGGAGATCCGTCGTTGATGAGCACTTGTCCTTGTTCAATTCGGCTAATTTCTTTGCGGGTTGCCTGCACGAGTTCAAGGTCGCCCTCCGTACGAGACGTGGTCTCAAGACGAAGAAGTGCGGAAAGATATTTAAGATCCAGTTTTTTATCTTTTGTTTCCTGTATAGAGCTTATTTTCCCAAGCTCTTCTTCAAAGCGGATGTTGAAGTTCTCCAAGGTCATGGCCTGGACAAAAGCTGTAAAGCTAAATGGACATAGTAGTAGAAAGAGGTACGTTATCTTCATAGTATGATCTAACCGTAGTAGTTAACTATAAAAGTCATACTCTATTAAACCTGTTATGTCGAAATTAGTTTCTTTGAAACTCAACGCTCGGAAATCCTTTGGAAATCACTAAAGATCTTAGTATGGAAATAAGCGATTTTTGTCCAAAAACCGAACAGGCACTACGCCAGTTCCAAAAAGAAATCGAACAGAGAAAAACCAACGGTTTCGATCCATGGATCGTGGGGATTGGTGGACCGGGGGGAAGTGGTAAAAGTCGTCTGGGTGCGTGGCTTCAACTGCATATCCCAAACAGCGCTGTTTTATCTCTGGATGAGTTTAGATTCCCGCGATCGGACCGCCCGTCTCACGCACCTTTCGGCTCGCATCCAGATGCAATAAATATTCCTCTCATTTTGGAAACGTTGATAGCAGCCAAAGCAGGGCAGCCGGTACGTCAACCCCATTTCGATCGGATAAGCGGTAGGCCTCTCGAAGGAAAAGAGCTACCTTTAGCTGACGTGTATTTAGTCGACGGAGAGATTACCGCGTATTCGATGCTAACCGCACATTTGGATACATTGATTCTCGTTCAAAGTTCGATGTGGACGCAGTTCATAACCCGGATGAAGCGCGACCGAAAAAGTAGAAACTGTTCTTTAGTCAAAACGCTGCGAATTTATATTCGAAGTAACTTGATGGATTACCCGCGCTTCGGAAAGGATTCCGAGGCACGGGCTCAGCTGGTATTTCATCGTTGCCCCCGAAAAGGGCTAACCCTATTGAAAAATCAGCTGTAAGCCAATTGCGCACTGGCAACGCAATTTTTATCACTACGGAAGCGAATCCAGTGGGCACTAAAACCCGAATCGAAGATGTGACAGGCATATCCCTTTGCCGGAAGGCTGACCTGCGTTAACTCATGCCAAGAACCGTTACCTTGAAAATCAATTTCGATAGTAATACAAATCTCTTCGTTTGCCTGGTGGGATAGGTGTGCACAAGCGTTAGTGAAGCCCGTCAGTAAAAACGGATCCGACGCTTCTTCCGCTTTCACCTCATTCTCCCACCATGGGCCTCCCCAGCCTTTGACCGGACCCCGTTGCCATAGGTCTTCCGTAGATCCCATCCAAAGACCGGATTGCGGTTCAGCACACAATCGGTTTTCCGGTCCATGTGCACTGGCATTATCTTGAGCCGAAACCAACATTCCTTGCCAGGAACAAAAATCTGCGTGTACCCAGAGATGGCTAGCGATCGGGCGGACCCCCCAGATGTTTGCATCAAACGCCCAAGGAGAAAGTTCGTAATACATCCCATGTAAATCCAGCAGAAACCGTTCGTGTTCAACTTCACGGATCCTGGGCCACTCTGTTTGCCAAGCGTGTTCGAAGCAATGGGAGGCCTTAGGTAAGCGATACTTTCTCCATTTATGGTCACGTTTAAGGTACATCATTAGAATAGCACTTGAGCGGTCCCACCCCGTGGCAAAACAAGCATCCGAAAATTCGCCGCGACCCGTCACTTCTACAAAAGGACCTTCCTCAACGATTTCCCAATCTTCTTTTCCATCCCACTGGGCTAAGCGACCATCGCAAACTTCTCCACGATGATCTTCTTCTTCGTAGGAGTTATTCACGACCATCAGACGGCCATCAAAAGTATAACAGGCTTTAAAGTGAGCTTTGGATTCGCTTTGCACACCCAGTTCTTTCACAAGGTTTGCGATTTGTTTACATTCCAAGGTATGAACATGTACTTCGAAAAGCTCTCCCTCCATACCTAAGACATAACAAAGATTTTCGGGATCGAAGAGATGAGCGGATGTACCACTGGTTCGCACGTCGACTAATTCTTTGATGGTGCGAACATTTTGATTTTTATCAATAATATGAGGGCCGATGATGAATTGATCGGATTCGTAATGGATCCAACGATTTGCGTAGGTCCCGTCGCAACTCTCCGGATGTTTGTGCCGGTTCATTTCGGAGTCTATCCAGTAGAGCCCTCCCCCAGAACCACTTGTAGCGGTGTGAGAAACGTAAGTAACAGCCCATAGGCGACCACACCAAGGCATGAGGGCTCCATAGGTAATCTCGGTACGTGGCGGACCAAAATCCGCAGAGATGGAAAGCGAGGGTATAACGCCGGAATAGGAAGCTGGAGCAGGGGAGGTTGTCATAAAGTTCTCAGGGTTAGGGTTAGGAGGTCTATTGTAGAAAACCTCTGAAAAACAGGCAACGGCAAAGGCTTGTATAAATTAACCAAAACATTTACTAATTCCATCATGCGCTATGATCAGTGGTTACAAGTACGTTTAGGTTTATTAGCCTGTTACAAAGGACATCCGGTGGTTTCAAATCAGGTGAGCAGCACCGCGCCTGAATATTCGAGTGTTTGGTTGGTGCATCGCGGGCGCGCTACCGTAGAGTTATCGGGGAAGACGTTATACATTGATAGAGGGCAAGGGGTTCTTTTGCCTCCGGGATTACGGAAACAGCATTTTTCCAAAGATGTTGATTTTCATTCAATTTCTTTTTTTGCGGATTGGCCGGATGGCACCCCTTTATTTCCCAAGGAAGCTCCCCTAATCTTCGAACGCAATTTCTCAGATGTCCTGCAGATTCTGGATCATATTCATGAAACTTTTTCCGAATCTGTTTCCGAAAACACTTTTTATTCGTTTCGGGAGGAAGTCCCTTTGCATACCTTTCTTGATATACAGGAACAACTTCCCCGCTTCCTTAAACTCTTATTGAGGATACTGGAAAAGGATGGGGTCTGCATTAGTAAAAACCGGGAATTAGACGCCAGGGTTCTTAGAGCCATTGATATCATGGAGACTCATCCATGGGAAACGGGAGCTCTACCGTTGAAAGAACTAAGTTCACGTTGTGGAAGTAGTTCGTCACATTTAGATCGTTTGTTTCGTTTGCAACTGGATACCTCACCGATCAAATGGATGAATCGATTACGTCTACGCAAAGCCAAACGACTTTTACAAACCGGGGGTCTGCCCGTGAAACACATCGCTTACGAAATGGGTTTTCGGAGTTTGGCTCATTTTTCACGTTGGTATAAAGAACAAACCGGCTGGCCTCCCAGTGAGGAAAAAACCAAGTCAATTTGATTTGGTGTCTGGATCAATTATCTCTGACCTTGGCAAACTACATTCAATAAAGGTATTAACCTAATGAAGGCATCCCTAAGAAAAGACTAGGGCTCTTTTTTTATCAACTATGCTGATCCCTATTTTATTGATGGCGGAAGCAACGGCCGGGTCTACTGAAAAGCTGTAAAAACGTTTGTGGTTGTTCTGCAGGAAAAAAATGGGTGAGGAAACCTAGAGTAAAAATTCGTGAAAAAGACTTCATTACATACTCGTTTGAGGGCTTTTATAGGTGCACGCAACCAGAATCGGCTGAGAAACAAGAAATTATAAAGGGTGAAAAGTGAAGGTTTCGTTAATAGTTTCACGCTTGTCATCGACCCTACAACGGTTTAGGGGAACCTTATGACAAAAACATGTTCCGTTTCACAACTTACTAAACGACAGAATCAGACCGTTACCCTTCGAGGATGGATTCGCGCAATCCGCTCCAGCGGTAAAATTCGTTTTGTGGAGTTTCGTGATGGAACCGGAACCTGCCAGTGTACAGTAGAAGCTATTCATCCGGAAGCCTTCGAGGCTTTAGAAGGCTGTGGACAGGAAACGAGTTTGAGTCTAACTGGACTGGTAAAAGAGGAACCGCGAAGTCCTGGAGGAGTTGAGGTTTCCGTAAGCGAGGTTTCGATTTATCAGAAAGCCGAAGAGTATCCCATTTCTCGAAAAGAACACGGGGTAGATTTTTTGATGCAGCATCGGCACCTTTGGTTACGTTCACAGAGACAGGAAGCCATTTTACGTATTAGGCATCGAATTATTACTGCCGCGCGTGAATTTTTTGATGAGGACGGCTTCACCCTGATTGACACCCCAATTTTTCAGCCTGGTGCAGCGGAAGGAGCCGGAACTCTTTTTGAGTTGGATTATTTTGGCTCTCCTGCCTATTTGGCTCAAACTGGTCAGCTTTATCTCGAAACCGCAGCCATGGCCTTAGGAAAAGTATATTGCTTTGGCCCCACCTTTCGCGCAGAGAAAAGTAAAACTCGTCGGCATCTAACTGAGTTTTGGATGATTGAACCCGAGGTCGCTTTTTACGAACTGGAAGACTTAGAAGTTCTCTCCGAGAATTTTCTGAGTCATATTGTTCAGTCGGTTTTACAGCATAACCGAGAGGATCTAGAATCCTTAGGCCGAGATGTTTCCCCACTCGAAAAAATTCAAGCTCCTTTTCCGAGGCTTACGTATAGCGAGGCTGTTGATTTATTACATGATGCGGATTTGCATATAAAGTTAGAATCGGAATTGGCGGATGAAATAAGTAGGTGTCAGGATTTAAAAAAAGAAGTTTCTCAAAAAGAGAGTCAGCTTACCCAAGGTGGAAAAGCCTGGAAGTTGGAGAAGCTAAAAAAAGATATTCAGGCCTTACAAGATCAGATAAAAGAACTCGACCTCTGGATTTCTAATCAGCCCGCTCACATTGAAGATGCGAAAACGTTTATGTGGGGAGATGATTTTGGCGGAGATGAAGAAACGATTCTCAGTAAAGAATTTGATCGTCCGCTGATTGTCACCGAATACCCAAAAGAAATTAAAGCGTTCTATATGAAAGAGAATGGATCTGATCCCCGAACCGTCCGTAATCTGGATGTATTGGCTCCAGAAGGATACGGAGAAATTATCGGCGGAAGTCAGCGGGAGGACAATCTCGAAAAACTGCTGGCACGCATGGAAGCGGAAGGCATGGATCCTGAACCGTATCAGTGGTATCTAGATTTACGGCGTTACGGTTCGGTACCGCATGGCGGTTTTGGTTTAGGGATTGAACGAACCGTCTCTTGGATTTGCGGACTCAAACACATTCGCGAAACCATCCCCTTTCCGCGGCTCATGGGCCGTATGCAACCCTAAGATGAAACAAGAAACATATGACTCATACCAATTTTAATGCATTCCATTCGCCGATAGGCGCTCACGCGAGTTTTACGTTAGGTTGCCATGGTTCCAACGGCGGATTGGGTTTGGAAGAAGGCAAACCGGCGGATGACCATGTGTTTATAGGGGTTTCAAATGAAAAAGGGACCGGCTATGAACTGTTTCCTTTTGGTCAGGTTCAAAATGCGGAATCGTTTCGTTATGCGACGGAAGCCGGGGCACCCCAACCTAGTAGTTTCGAGGCGTTTGATGCCAAAAGTATTTCCCGTGACTACGATGTAGGAGTGGACCGCTGGCATGCCGCTGGTTTGGACTTTCGTGTGTATTCCCCTGTGGAATCCGTCCCGGAACCGAATAAAAGTAATCGTGCGGAATGCATGCGGGTCTTGCGACCTTCGGTGACGGCCGAGTTGTCTTTTGACAACCGGAAGGGGAAAACGTCCCGCCGGATCTTTTTCGGTTATGCACCGTGTAAAGGAACAGATGCTGTTCGCAGAATTACCGAAGTCAAAGGGCTCGCGGGAATTGGGCAAGGTGGCTCCACCGCAGTATTTACGGATTATCCGCAGGCTAAAGTTGCAACGAGTTTTAATGCTGCAGGTGCACTTTCAGAGCCGTTCGAATTTAATTATGGTTTCGCCTTAGGAACTACCGGTCTGATTATGGTGGATGTACCTGCAGGTAAAAAAGTTACCTTGCCTTTAGCGATATGTTTTTACAGGCAGGGCGTCGTGACCACCGGCTTGGAAACGTCTTATCTCTACACCCGTTGGTTTAAGAATATTGAAGCCGTTGGCAAATACACCTTAGAAAAGTTTAAAGAAATTCGAGCTGCGGCGATAAAGTGCAACCGTCTGGTAAAACGTAAACACCTCAACGAAGATCAACGCTTTCAACTGATACACGCCATTCGTTCGTATTATGGGTCGACACAGCTTCTGGATCATAAAGGTGAACCTCTGTGGGTGGTGAATGAAGGGGAGTATCGCATGCTCAACACCTTTGACCTGACGGTAGATCAGCTCTTTTATGAAATGAAGCTCAACCCGTGGACCGTACGAAATGTGCTGGATCTATTTGTGGATCGCTACAGCTATACGGATCACGTACATGCACCCGGTGGTGAAAATGATAATCCTGGAGGGATCAGCTTTACTCATGACATGGGACAAAATAATCATTTCTCTCCCGCTGGCCGTTCGTCTTATGAAATGATGGGACTAACAGGATGTTTTTCCAACATGACCCACGAACAGTTGGTAAATTGGGTGTTGTGTGCGGCGGTATATGTGAATCAGGAAAAGGATAAGGTTTGGTTGAAAAAACGACTTCCTATTTTCAGAAAATGTTTACGCTCTCTGTTAAATCGGGATGCCCCGAAAGATCGTGAACGCAACGGAATTATGGGAATGGATAGTTCTCGTACGGACGCGGGTGCCGAAATCACTACCTATGACAGTTTGGATGAATCACTAGGTCAAGCTCGTAATAATGGCTACATGGCGGTGAAAACCTGGGCGGCCTATCTGGCCTTGGAACAACTTTTCTCAACCGAGGGCTTGGAAAGAGAGGCCGCTATCGCTGTGAAGCAGGCGGGTAGAGCTGCAGATACAATCGTATCCCAGGTTGTGGATGGCGAAATCCCTGCGCTTTTGAATGAACCCAGCGAGAGTCGTATTCTTCCCTTAGTGGAAGGACTGGTTTTCCCTCAGGTGTTAGGGCTGAAGAAAATGATTTCAGATACGGGACCGTATGGACATCTCATCGGAGCATTGCGAACTCACGTAAAATGCGTATTGAAAAAGGGAATTTGTCTTTATGAAGATGGAGGATGGAAACTTTCTAGTACGGCGGATAATTCGTGGCTATCTAAAATCTATCTCAACCAATTTGTGGTCCGCGAAATTTTAGGGATCAAAACGGACGCTACCGGAAAAACTGCGGATAAGGCTCACGCCGAATGGTTGCGGAACGAGGAGAATTTACGTTGGGCTTGGAGTGACCAAATGCGTAGTGGCATTGCCAAAGGTAGTCTCTACTATCCGCGAGGAGTCACCTCGATTTTGTGGCTGGAAGAGACGTCTACGTAGTTCGGAGTACCCTCGTTTACGAGGCTTTATCCTGAGGCATTTATGCCAATAGGAGTTTCAAAGCTTGAGTTCCTAAACTCGAGCCGCTTCAGCGCCTCTTATCAAAGCTCGTAAACCAGGGCACTCCTAACTATCCCTTTAAAGCGTTAACTAATGCCAACGACCAAGGTGCCAAGTCTTTTGGGGTGCGGGCAGCAATTTGATTACCATCGATTACCACAGCTTCATCAATCCAGGTGCCGCCGGCATTATTCATGTCGTCTTTAATTCCCACTGTGCTGGTGGTCTTGCGTCCACGAATGACATCTGCGGAAATTAGAATCCAACCGGCGTGGCAAATATGACCGATGGGTTTATTTGCTTCATTAAATTCACGTACTAAGGATAGTACTTTTGGATCACGGCGAAGTTTGTCGGGTGCAAATCCTCCGGGAACGAGTAAGGCATCAAAGTCTTCGCTATTCATATCGTCGATAGCGGCATCGCTCACACAAGGGTATCCGTGCTTTCCACTGTAGGTTTCGCCTGCAACCGGAGCGGCGACTGTAACCTCGTGCCCTTCTTCCTCCAAACGGATTTTAGGATACCAAAGTTCGAGGTCTTCATACAGGTGATCGATAATAGCTAAGATTTTTTTCATGGACGTTCGTTACCTAAGATCAAGGTGTTTTCAAAGGATATCTTACATTTGTTGTGGAGTATGGTCGCGGAGGGGGGGGGGACCAGGGGGACCGCTTTTCGTATCCGAAGCTTGCTTCGGAACCCCTCTATATAGGCTCCTTACCGCTCAAAGCGGCCGTATTCCACATTCGTAACCTACTAGATCGATTACGAAAACGATATCGATATTGATAGGGATTCGTGGTAAACGGTCTTCGAGCTCCAGTTCCCCATTTCTAATCCTACCCGCTTGGACAAACTCTCCTCGCTCCACTTCACTCTGCACCTACATGGCCATATTCCACTCCCACTTTTTTTCTAATGTTCTTGGCTTTCAAACCGAAGCCGAGGTCATCCTCCCACAACCAGCATCCGACCTTCAAGTCGGAGTAGAAACCACAGAGAAACGGTCAACATGGCCCTGCTTATGGTTATTACATGGACTATCAGATGATCATACGGCTTGGATACGCCGTTCTTCTATTGAACGTTACGCAGAAGCTGCCGGTTGCGCAGTGGTTATGCCTAATGTTCACCGAAGTTTTTATACGGATATGACCCATGGTGGAGACTATTGGACTTTTATCTCCGAAGAATTGCCTTCACTCATGCGTTCCTTTTTTCCTTTGTCCAACCGACGCGAAGACAATGCGGTTGCGGGATTATCGATGGGTGGATACGGAGCGGCACGCTGGCTATTAAGTAAACCAGATCACTTTATTGCCGGGGCCAGTCTTTCGGGCTCTTTAAATTTACCCAAACGTATTCAGGAAGTGAAACAGCAGGAGCCAGACAGATTATTAGCCCGGTCCATCGAACTCGCCTTCGGCGATAGGGACCTTAACGGAGGACCTGAAGATCTGAATTGGTTACTGGAGCAGTTTAAACCGGATGATCTTAAGCCCCCTCTTTTGCAAATCTGCGGAAGCGAGGATTTCCTCTATGAGGATAACCTAACGTTTAAAAAGATCGCAGAAGATATGAGATATCCGCTTACCTACCGCGAACGGACCGGTAGTCACGAATGGGGATTTTGGGATGAGGCGATTCAAGAAGTGTTAGCTTGGTTACCGAAACAGGGATTTGGAAGATAACTCAGGCATTCTTGCCGGTAAGGGCTTTATCAACTAACGCCCAGTAACCTTGCAAGGTCTCACGGTTTCTGATATTTTTTCCCCATGGCAGATCCCAAAAACGAAAATTTAGGTTGTGGAATTATTCTAGTTCTAGCCGGCGTGGTTATACGTGCTCAGCGCATGGGTTGGGTTCAAGTGGATATCGAATGGCTATTTCCATTAGCCCTGATTGCTTGGGGGCTTTTTTACGTCTTGAAAGCTTTGCGAAAATAATGGGTAGAGTCGTCGTGTAAGTTAAACGTAATTTTTTCGATATATTTTTATGAAAAAACTACTTATTGCATGCCTCACTCTCCTTTTCTCTATCACTTTTGCGGATTATGGACCCACCTCTCCCGAATGGTATTCCGTAAATGATTCTGTGATGGGGGGCATTTCTGTTGGCGGTCCGGTAGAAATTGAAAAGGGGGTCATTCGCTTTGCCGGTCTCCTTTCGTTGGAAAACAACGGAGGGTTTTCAAGCATTCGTGCGGAAAGCGAATCCTTTGCCATAGAATCTGGGAAAGACATCTTGCTGAAAGTGAAAGGAGATGGTCGTAGGTACAATTTCGATCTTCGTACTAGTCGCAAACAGCGGTCTTTTACCTATCGCCAGGCCTTCCAGACCGAAGCTGGGGAAGAGACAGTGATCCGTCTCCCTCTCGCGGGCTTTCAAGCTACTAGTTATGGACGCCAGATGAGAAATGCATCCCCTTTGGATCCAGCAGAGATCTCCTCAATTGGTATTACCCTGAGCGATAAGAACCCTGGCCCTTTCCGTTTGGATGTAGTGAGCATTGAAATCGGGGACCCTTTACCTATGGAAGATGTAACCATGGACGATCTTCTTCAACTCGCCATACAACGTGGAGTTCCCCTATATAATAGGGGGGATATGGATGCATGTGCCTCTGTGTATGAAGTAGCCATGATGTCTCTTTTAATGATGCCCGAAGAGATGTTACCCGCCTCCTCCCGTAGAATAGCAGAGTCAACGCTTATGGCCGCCCAACAAACACACGATTCAGATGAAAAAGCTTGGGCTTTACGTCGAGGAATGAATGCATTAATGAAAGAGTAAGATCAAAAGTTTTGCGACCAACGGCTAAAGCCGGCGGTCGCTATCTGGCCGGACGGTGGCTTCAGCCGCTGTGCGGAACCTTTTAGGTCTAAACAAACTCCCGGAACAAACTGTCACTGATAAGGTAGGCATCGGGCAAGAGGCGTAAGGTTTGGTTTGTTTGTGTAACCCAGCCCGCATCTTGCCAAACCTTTAAGGAGGAGCCAAGAAGATCTTCAATGGTAAAACCGCTCTGATGATAAAATGAAGTTTTGTCGACCCCTTTTACTACGCGCAGTTGAGTCATCAGCGTCTCTCTCGCTTTCGCGTGGTCGTCCAAAGCTTCGGCTTCACTGATACAGCCCCCCTTGCCATCACAGTGCTTTAAAATATAGGCCGTCAGATCAGGAAGGTTGGACCAGCGTTTTCCATTTAGATGGGAATGGGCCGAGGGACCGACACCTAGATAGTCTCCTCCCTGCCAATAATTGATATTATGGCGACTTTCGTATCCCGGTTTGGTGAAACTAAAGAGTTCGTAGTGTTCAAATCCAAGCTGGGAGAGCCCCGTACGAATCCCGTGATATTCAGCCTCAGTTTCGTTTTCATCGGGTTCTTTTAGAAAACCTTTGTCACGCATGTCGGTAAATGCGGTGCCCTTTTCAAATTCTAAGCTGTACCAGCTTACATGTTCTGGTTGTAACTCTTCAATGGCGGATAAATTTAAGTTTAAATCCTGACCCTGAGTATTTGGAAGCGCAAACAATAAATCGATACTTAGGTTTTTGACTCCTGCTTTACGCAAGGTCTTAACAGATTCAAAGGCATCGGCTTTATCGTGGATACGCCCCAAGGCTTGTAGCATCGGATCCGAAAAACTTTGAACCCCTAGGGATACTCGGGTGACGCCCTTGGAAACAAGAAGGTCTGCCATCCGGGCATCTAGAGTTCCAGGGTTGGCCTCGCAACTGAACTCTGTTACGTCTGAGAGATCGACATGTTTTTCGAGGGAGCTAAATAAGTTTTCTAATTGTTCAGGCGGTATTTCCGTAGGAGTTCCCCCACCGAGATAAACCGTGCGGGGTTTGAAATCATCCGGTAGGCTGGCAAGTTCTGCGTCGAGGGCTTGAAGGAATCGATGATGTTTAAGTGACCGGAATTCTTGTAACCTTTTTGAAGGCGGACCGTCTCCAAGGGGCAGAATATAAAAATCGCAATACAAACACCTTCGAATGCAAAAGGGGACATGGAGGTAGAGGGAAGGGGTAATGGCGGATGAGTGATGAATGATTGCGATTGAGTGATGACTAATGACCATTTTATTTGTAATTATCAATGGTCATCATTCATCAATTCTCCACCATCATTTATCCCTCATCGGCGCGTAGAACCTTTACAAATCATTCGCATCAGACCGTGGGTAGATCAGAGAATGTGCGTTCATCATTATTAGCTCGGCGGCGATCAGGAGATCGTAGATTTCACTAGAACTTTGAGCATCCATCATCTGATCCAATACGTCGGTTTCCCGGCAGATCATACTGATACGTGCGAGCAGATGTAAATGGATCCGATCTTCCTGTCCGCAAATTAAAAAGAAAAAGTGGGTATAGGCCCCCCCCGGTGCACCGAAGAGCACAGGTTTTTGTGAAAGACCTAGAGTGATAAAACTATCCTCAAACATATAGGGCTCATGATGAGGCGGATGGAGGAGGGCGGCTCCGCAGGGCATTGCGGTGCTAAACAGCTCTTCACGCTCTACCACGCCGGACAAAAGACCTTCCTCATCCCAAACCATTCCGGTTGAGGTAGCGAGATCGACCATATTACGAATCACCTTGGATTTGGTTTTTCCTTCCAGAGAGACGTTAATAAAATTAGGTTGAATCAGTTCGGGCAACAGCGCGTGACGTTCGCTCAGATCATGTACCTTGACCGTTGAACGACGGTGAAACGCATTGATTTCCTTATCTGGCATACCCAAGAGACGCTGAGAGGCCCAGCGATCGATTTCATTCCGTGGAAAAACCATATCTGGGCCCTGTTGGCGGTAGGGGATTTCATGACGTTTAGCCAGCAAACGGATATCACCTACATCCAAATGGAGGTAGTCAGCCAATTCATTGAGGGTAAGAATGCGATGTGACATAAAAGTGGAGCCAAAGACTGGAATCGAACCAGCGACCTATTCATTACGAGTGAATTGCTCTACCAACTGAGCTACTTTGGCTTGAAGGTTTACTAAGTATAATGAAAAGGTCTCTTTTTCAAGCTATATTGGGAAGCAGAGCGTGGGCAACCTTGTCCCAACGGGTAGGAATCACAACTAAAGCTACAGGGTTCACTACCCATGGATATCCTTCTTTGCCAACGCTATGGCCGGAGAGGTGTTTCGCTCCTGTTTTGCTTGTTAACAACTTTTGACAAATAGAAGTCAACAGGCGGTTCCGATCCTCGGAAACCCTTACTGTGCAGGCATCCAGACGTCGGAAAGCAGTAAAATTGTCAAAATATACCTTTGTGGATAACCACTAGGGAGTGTGATGGAATAACCCAAATGTGATTAATAATACCATATGTTGTGGTAGAGGGTTGACAGGTCCCTCATGCTTGTTTTAGAAGTTATGACAGTTATACCCCTCCCCAACGATCTTCTCTTTAGGCCTTGAGGTCCATGTATTTCGTTAACCCCTTCATCTTCTTATACTTCCAAAAGGTAATTTTTAATGTCAAATAACAAAACATTCGCGATCGGTAACCGTGCATTTGTATTAGACCAAGACAAAGCCGAGCAGGCTTTCTCCGAAAAAAAAGTAATTAATGGACGCGAAAGCGTCTTTTTCAATCTCCTGCCACTTAAATACGGATGGGCATATGACCTATACCGAACCATGAAGAACAATCATTGGGAACCGGAGGATATTCCCATGCAGAAGGATATTGAACAATGGCAAAGTACGGATGAATTGAGCGATGTAGAACGTTGGATCATTCGTATGGGCATTGGATATTTTTCTGCAGCAGAAGGAATCGTAGGGGATAATATTCTCCATGTGATTCGTGAGAAAGTCACTGCTCCGGAATTGAAATTAGTTTTAGGCCGTCATGCACATGAAGAAAATATTCACGCGGACAGCCTTTTATATATGATCAGCTCATTAGGCATCAACCCTCACGAATGTGAAGCGATGTTTGAAGATATACCGAGCATTACCCGCAAAAACGAATTTGTGATGAAAGTTTCACGTTCGTTAAGGCGTGATTTGGATCTCACTCTTTTGGAGAACAAGCAGCTTTTCGCCAAAAATCTATTTCTCTTCGGTCAGTGTATGGAAGGAACCCAGTTCTACGGTCTGTTCGGGATGATTCTGGCCTTATATCGTCAAAACAAATTCCCAGGTATCGGGCAAATGTTTCGTTACACCCTGCGGGATGAGTCCAACCACATCGAATTGCTTCGCAGTTTGCTTATGGCCTTGAAGGATGAGAATCCGGATATTTGGACCGATGATTTTAAGCAAGAGCTTAGAAACCTCATGAAAGAAGCAAAAGAGCTCGAGAAAAACTTCATTGTAGATTGCCTACCCGTGAATGCGGTTGGCCTGAGCATTGATGAATTTTCACAATACATCGACTACATCGCTGACCGCCGTCTCGAAGGCTGTGGCTTAGCTCCGTTGGAAGCAGGAATCGAAAATCCTTTCCCATGGTTAGCGGAAATGATGGATATCCAGAAAGAGCAAAACTTCTTTGAGGGACGGGTAACCGAATATCAGAAGTCCTCTGCATTAGCTGCGGTAAGCGACGACGAACTTTAATACATTTACAAAAACGAGAGGAATAAAATAAATATGATTCGCAACACGAACATACTTGAAGAAGATCAGTTGTTGAAACAACACGCTTCTCGCCCGCGCGGCGAAGGAGCCCGCTTTGATTGGGCGAAGGTCGTATCTGAACAGCTACCGACTAATTTAAAGCTCACTACAAATGGTGTAGAAAAAGATCTTTCTCCAGCTGAAGTCGCTGGAATTGTTGGCGATGCGCTGACGACTCTGTTGCTTTCCCGGAAACAGGAAAAAGATATCTTCAGTGAAGAAAACTGTGAGATGGTTGCGGATATCACTAAGAAAGTATCTGAAGTGTTGGTAACTCTGGCCGAACACCGTTCCGAGAAACAGGTAAGTCGTGAAGAACTTCATCTCGCCATTGAGAAAGCGTTGGTTCGTCAGGAATCCTACGATTTAGCCAGAAGTTTGGTAACCCATCGTGCAAACGATAATGCTTCTCAGGCAAATATAATAAAGGTGAGTACACAGTTGCTTCGCCGTAATGGTCAGTTGGTTCCTTGGAACCCTAACAAGATTGAAATTGCGGTCCGCAAAGCTTTCCTCGCTCTCCATTTAGATAGTTCGCCAGCTCTTGAAGTGACCGAAGTCGTAAACCGTCGGGTTGCCGAAGGTCGCCAGGCCATGGTTCATATTGAAGATGTTCAGGATATCGTTCAAGAAGAATTGATGAAGGGTGGTCATTTCAAAGCGGCCGAAGCTTATATTTTGTACCGCGGCCGCCGATTATCGCAACGTGCAGCCGAAGACGCGGAACACTCTAAAGAAGAAGATCAGTCTGTATTGGTCCGCGTACAACGTACGGATGGTAGCTCTTTCCTTTGGGATGGAGCCGACATGCGGGCACGTATTGATTACGCAGGACTCGGTTTGGACCTTAACTTGGATAAAACGCAGATCGAAGCCGAATTACGTCGTTCGATATATGACGAAATGAATGCGGCTGATCTGAAAAAAACCATTTTGCTCAATGCGAAAGCCTTGATTGAGAAAGATGCAGATTTTGCAAAATTTGCCGGGCGGATGTTGCTAACCTATTTGTATGAAGAAGTTCTGGATTGGGATATTCTTCAGGATGGTATCAGCCAGTTGCGTGAAGCGCATCGCCGTGGTTTCCGCACGTATCTTGAAACCTCCATTGAACTGGACCGCTTAAGTCCAAAACTGTTGACTTACGACTTGGATCGTTTGGCCGAAGCTCTGGATCCAAGTGCCGACCTCGATTTTGATTATCTCGGGGTTCAAACCCTTTATGATCGGTACTTAATTATCGATAAACGGGGGGTCGACCGCCGCTTAGAAGTTCCTCAGTTTTTCTGGATGCGAGTATCCATGGGGCTTTTCATTGAAGAACCTGAAGATCGTGAAGGCTGGGTCATCAAGTTACATAGCTTATATAAAAGCCGCCGTTTCTGCAACAGTACCCCAACTTTGTTCAACTCAGGCACTCTCCACAGTCAGCTTTCCTCCTGCTATCTCTATAAAGTAGATGACAGTATCGAAAGTATCATGATTCGGGGTATTGCTGAAAATGCCTTCCTCTCTAAATGGGCAGGTGGACTGGGTGGATCTTGGACGTCGGTTCGTGGAACCGGTGGACACATCAAAGGCACCAATGGTGAAAGTCAGGGTGTGATTCCTTTCCTGAAACTTCATAATGACCAATTGGTTGCTGTGAACCAAGGGGGTAAACGTCGCGGTTCCGGCTGTGCATACTTGGAAACGTGGCACAACGACATCATCGATTTTATGGAACTCCGTAAAAACACCGGTGATGAACGTCGTCGTACCCATGACATGAACACCGCGAACTGGATTCCCGATTTGTTTATGAAGCGTATGGAATCTCGTGAAGAGTGGACCTTGTTTCGTGCGAACGAAGCATCCGACTTACATGATCTTTACGGTAAAGCCTTCGAAGAACGTTACGCCTATTACGAACGTCAGGCCAAAGCGGGGAAGATCTTCGGACGTACTATGCCAGCAATTGATTTGTGGAAGAGTATGCTAAAAATGCTTTTCGAGACGGGGCATCCTTGGATTACCTTTAAAGATCCCTGTAACATTCGTAGTCCGCAGGATCATTGCGGTGTGATTCACAGCTCCAATCTTTGTACCGAGATCACTCTGAATACGGGTGAAGAAGAAACCGCGGTTTGTAACCTTGGTTCGGTGGTTCTAGATTCTCACTTGAAGGACGATGGAAGTTTGGACCACGATAAATTGCGCGATACGATTCAAGTCGCAATCCGTGCCTTAGACAATGTGATCGATATTAATTTTTATCCGACCGAGCCGGCGCGTACCTCCAACTTGCGTCACCGTCCGATCGGATTGGGAATCATGGGCTTGGCGAATGCGCTGTTTAAAAAGAACGTAAGCTTTGCTTCGGAAGAAGCCGTGGAGTTCAATGATGAATTCATGGAAGCTATCGCCTATTATGCCTACGAAGCGTCCAGTGGATTAGCCAAAGAACGCGGAACCTACAGCAGCTATACCGGATCTAAATGGGATCGTGGATTGCTACCTCCCGACACCTTGGATCTGCTCGAAAAAGAGCGTGGTGTTCAGGTCGATGTACCGCGTGGCGGAAAAATGGATTGGAAATCTTTGCGTGAAAAGATCAAAAAACAAGGAATGCGTAATTCCAATGTGTTGGCGATCGCACCGACGGCAACCATCAGTAATATCATGGGCACCAGCCCCTGTATTGAACCGATCTACAAGAACTTGTTTGTGAAGAGTAATTTGTCTGGAGATTTCATCGTCTTGAATGGTGCACTGGTTCGTGACCTCAAAACTTACGGACTCTGGGATCAGGAAATGAGAGACAATCTCAAATATTTTGATGGTGAACTTAAGGATATCGAACGCATTCCCGAAGAAATTCGCCGGAAATTCTCCACTGCCTTCGGAATTGATTTCGATTACATTATTCGAGCAGCCGCCCGCCGTCAGAAATGGATCGATCAATCCCAATCCGTAAATCTTTTCCTCGGCAACCCGGATCTCAAAACCTTGAGTCACATGTACCGTGCCGCCTGGAAAAGCGGACTCAAAACCACCTACTACTTGCGAACCCTCGGAGCATCAAACATCGAGAAAGCAACCGTATCGGTGAAAAAAGCCAAAGCACCTGTCGAGGGCGAAACTCTTGTAGTCACGGAAGCACAAAAAGCAGCCTGTAGCCTCGATGCCATGCTGAATGGCGGAGAGTGCGAGTCTTGTCAGTAACCTAGACGTTCCTGTTTGTGACCATCCGCCATAGGGAAACCTGCGGCGGATGTTTTTTGTAGTGGATTTACTGTAAACTAGAAGGAGCTCCATTATTTATTAGGTTTCGTGAGAGCACCTTTAGATACTCGGGTACCGGAAACAACGATTTTTTCAAACTGCTCAGCCTAAAGGCTTGTAGGAGAAAGCTCGTGAACGAAGGAGCTCAGAACTATCTAGCGATTACCGTATTATCGCAACGATAAACAAAGAGCTGTGCTGAAACGGCTAGTATCATAGCTCACTATTTTTGAAAAATCTGCTTTAGCCACCGGGATATGTTGGCAGTCCACTTCATTAGGGGTTATTTTTTGAGTGTCCGGATCGTTAACAAAAAATAACAGAGATCATCGGAGCCGGTAACCACAACCCAATGGGGAGTTTTATCTCCATTCATGCGATTACTACTGATAAGAACCAAGACAGGAAGACCCTTCGAGATCGATTCTTGGATGTATGCAACGGTAACTGGCGAATAGCGAATGGTAATGTTTTGAGTTTTACATTGATCCCAAAAGTGTTGGTGAACGGTTTGCAGAATTTCATTTTTATGAGGGATGTGACCCCCTTCCAAAAAGGGTGTGGTTCGTTGGCTTACAAGTACTTTGCAATCAAACCCTCTGCGTTTCGCGGCCAAAGCAAGACCCAGCGGATGGCATCCGCCGTGACCAGAGGTCATGTAGATCGTGGTGGCTTCTCTCCATATATCTAGTTCGGAGGATTGAAAAAATATAGTGTCAGGTTTTAAATCCTTAATCGCCATAGCTAATGAAGCGGGTCCGCAAGTAAATGGAGTAGTTTAATTAAACTAGGGTACAGAAACTTGGATATGATCTTGGGCTGGAAATCGAATACGCTTTTGCATTCGGAGAGCATCGGTATGGTCTTCATAATAATCTGGTTTTTCACCAAACACTCGATAGCCCATCTTCTTGTATAACTGTACGGCAGCAACATTTTGTTTGGAAACTTCCAGCCGCATAAAAAATCGACCAGAGGCTTCCGCACAATTTTCCAAATCGCTTACTAGCGTATTGCCGAATCCTTTTCCTCGGGAAGACGGATGCAAAACGATGGAATACATGCGGGCCAAATGGGTGCCTTTGTGAAGCAAAACTAATCCGTATCCTACGAGGTTTTCGTCAAAGGTAAGGACCCGGAAAATGTGCCCGCTTCCTTTCTTCATCCAGCGTTGAAAAGATCTTCGACTCAGCCGATCTCCAGAAAATCCGATCTCTTCTAACTGGATAAGCGTATCTAAATCAGCAGGGCGAACATCCCGGATATGAGCAGATAGGTCTGACATGAAGATTAACGAAGGCCTCGTTTTTCCATTCTATTTACAAACTCTTGCATAATCATGGTGTACAGTTCATCCCCAAGATAGAGGTCTTCCACCTTGTGGTCGATGTTGGGATTGTCATTGACCTCAATCACATAAACCTGATCCCCTTTTTGTTTTATATCTACCCCATAAAGTCCTTTTCCGATAATAGAGGAAGCTTTTAGAGCGGCTTCGATAACGGGTCGGGGTGCCTCAAACGTGGGCATAGTTTCAAAACCTCCCGCTTGATTAGTTTTCTTAGATGAACCATGATTATAAATTTGCCAATGATTTCGGGCCATCAGATATTTACAGGCGTAAATCGCGCGTCCATTGAGTACACCAATCCGCCAATCAAATTCGGTAAAAAGGTATTCTTGGACTAAAACCAATGCAGATTCCCGGAACATTACAGATAAACGATCACAGAGTTGGATCAGATTTTCCACTTTATAGACCCCTAAAGAAAAAGAGCTTTCCGGCATTTTAAGTACCATGGGGTAAGAAAATTGCTCCTCAACTTTTTGTATCTCTTCAACTCGATCACTGGATACTACAATTGTTTTGGGTGACTGGACTCCTTTGTAAGTGAAAGCGTCGTGAAGAAATATTTTGTTGCAGCAACGCAGGATCGAAGTCGCATCATCCATCACAACCAGACCTTCCATTTCTCCTCTGCGGGCTAGGCGATAGGTCGCATGATCAATACGAGTGGTTTCCCTAATAAATAATCCATCAAATTGAGTGAGATGTTTCATCTCTTTCGATGGTAGAACCGTAGCATCTACCCCCAATTTATTCGCGGCTTTAACAAATCGTTTAATAGCTTCGGGATTACTAGGAGAATTTTCTTCTTCAGGGTCATAAAGGATGGCTAAATCCCATCGGCTCAATCGCTGAACGGGTTTGCGCCAGATACGCTTGGTGAAATCGTTGAGCCGAGTATGAAACAGCTCGGAGTGTTTGGCATCCAATTCTACCAAGTTTCCTTGTTGAAGACTAATCGTGAAACTGTTTCCGACTTGTTGGAAGGTCGCTTTCAAGAAGGGGGCACTGTATGTATCGAATAGGCACCGCGCGGCCTTACTCCATCTGTCATCAGGGGTCCAACCGAAAAAAATCATAATCTCATGGGCTAAGCCTTTTAGATCAATTTGTTTAGGATAGGCATCGGCAGGAAGTTGAATGATTCTTGAGTCGACTTCATGTTGGTTACGAAGATCGTTGATTGTGCTTACGCTTGGCAAGACCTTGTGTTCACGGGACTCGGCGAGCAAAGAGCAATAATAGCCCCGACTCAAGTAGCGGGTAGTATCACATAAATTGATCACTCGGGTTTTATCTTCATTCAGCTTGGGGTATTCGCCCAAGTAGTCATCAAGGGAAAGGAGATTTAAATCTACAGCCGAGGGCGTAGATTGATCCGTAACGATAAGTGTTCGATACATAGAGGACCTTAAAAAGGATGAAGGATTTTACAACAGACCTTAAAACCTTATAATAGTATCCGAGTTTTGTGTTTGTGAATACTAAATTCGTCAACCGGATATAAGGTTGTTTTATAAAGGAACTTGGACTTTTTGGTCCGACATGGGCCAAATGATTTTTTCCTCTTCGTCATTATAGATTGCGAGCACCGTGTAGAGACCCGTATCAGGATCCTGATCCAGTAAAATGGCGGTGTGATCCAAACCACCTATCCAGGAAATGATCACCTGGGAAGGGGGCCGGACTTCTACAGTCAAAACCTTAGCCTCTATTAACTCTTGCGGAACGTCCACAGGGACTACCTCATTTTTGTTTCCTTGGTTTTTGAGCAGGAGTTCATCCGACCATACTGTAAGTTCCAGAATCCGTTCCGGGGTCAATGCATCTATATATTGCTTTCCCGCCCACATTTGCACTCGTATGGGTCTTATGATCGATACGTAGGAAATCACCATCATGCCGATGAAAAGCAGGAGGGTTGCCGAAGCGATAGACAAAAGGATTTTTTTATAGTTTTTCATGAGATGACAACCGCGCGTTCCCCTAATTTCGAAACCCAGACTTGGGTTTTTTTCTCAGCTGTGAGGAGAGGGAAGCCCGCAAGTAAAGCTAACTGTATAAACACGGCATCGTAGGGGGTGGCTTGGTAGGCTAGAGCAATTTTTACTATTTTTCCCCTCTGAGGTTCCATCACTTGCAAAGGGGCTTGTAGGTGAAGGGAATACATGTTTTTCGCAGATGTGACCGAAAGAATTTTCTTTAAGACTAGGGGGCGTAACACCATAGAAAATTCCAAAAAGTGAAGAGGGGGGGCATAGAAACTATCCTGATTCTTTATAAATTGAGTATGATAATGACCTGCGTACTCCGAAAAAACCTCATCACTATACCAACTCTCTGCAATAGAAGTATCGAGAATACAATTACTCATTTACCTAATTTCTAGACATAACTAGGTGTATACCGAAACCAAAGATGTTTTTTAACCTTCCGAAATGACCCATTTTTCACAGGAGCGAGGGTATCGTGCCCGATCCGTTTCATCAGGAAAGATGCCTTCGCTCCTATACCGCTTTTAGCTTTCACCTTAAAGAGCTTCAGGATATAGGTCGGTCATGACTTTAGAAGCTGAACATATGGAGATAAGCCTTAATGCTGGAGACCTTGACGTTGCATCCTTGGTGAAGGAGATTCGTGACGAGGTGTCCAAAAAACGCCAAGAGGGTGTTTATACCGATGCCCGAATCGGGCGGGCGGAACGTCATAACCTTATGTATATGGCGGATAGCGAAGAATTGTTAAGGTTTTACCTGAATTGCCTGCGTGATGGGGTGCATGTGGATATCAACGATTACCAGATCGAGGATCGTCGGACGGGATGGAAGGGGAAGGGCTTGGTAAAAATGAAAACCGTCATCTGGAAGCTGTTAAAGTTTTACACCTTTCGCATGTGGCATCAGCAAAATCAGATTAACGGGCTGATGGTAACCGCGATCGAAAGCAGTTTTCAACAGTACGAAAAGAAAATTGCCAGTTTGGAAGAACGTTTAGCAAAACTGGAAGGAGACTCCGCAAAATGAAGTTGGTGTTTATCACGCCGCGCTTTTTGCCTGAAGGAGTTGTCGGGGGGGCCGAAACCTTAATTCGCGACTTGGCTCTTACCTCCGTTCAGGCAGGTCATGAGGTTCATTTATTGACCACCTGTGCGATCGATCATTTTACGTGGTCAAACGAACGGGAGCCTGGAGAGGAAACGGTTGATGGAATTCAAGTTCATTATTTTCGGGTGAATGAAGATCGTAATATTGAAGTCTTTTTACGGATTCAGGATCAGATTGATAAAGAACGGCCTGTGTCGCGAGAGGATCAGCAACGCTGGGCGGAAAATAATGTGTGTAGTCGAGATCTCTCAGACTGGTTGCGTAAAGAAGGAGGATCTTTTGATGCAATTTTGGTTGGGCCGTACCTCTTCGGAATCACCTTAGAAAGTGCGAAAATCTTTTCGGAAAAGACCTGGTTGATCCCCTGTCTTCACGACGAGGCTTTTGCCCGTTTGGATATTGTGGCCGATATGTTCCACGCCAGCAAAGGTTCATTGTTTAATTCGGAACCGGAAAAAGCGTTGGCCATTCGTTTGTACGATCTAAACCACGATTGCGGTCAGGTTGTGGGAATGGCTATGGAGCCTTTTGACGTCGATAAGGAAGCCTTTGCTAAAAAACACCAGTTGGATACCCCTTATGTTTTATATTGCGGAAGACAGGAAGGGGGCAAAAACACCCCACTGCTTTTGGATTATATGCATAGTTACGTAGAGCGGCGTCAGGGGGCTGTAAAACTAGTTTTGACTGGAAGTGGAGATGTTCCTGTACCGGAAAAACTACGTCCGTTTTTGCTAAACCTAGGGTTTGTAAGTGAACAGGAAAAACACGAAGCCATGGCGGGAGCCGTTGCATTCATCCATCCATCCACAAATGAAAGTTTTGGTATTGTCCTTCTCGAAGCGTGGTTGGCGGGGACTCCGGCCTTGGTTCATGATCGTGGCGAAGTGTTGCGCTGGCAGTGTGAACGAGCCGAGGCAGGATTGTGGTTTCGCTATTACCCGGAATTTGAAGCAATGCTTGACCGCCTGATTGAAGATGAAAAATTAAATACAACTCTGGGTGAAAACGGAAAACAGTATGTTCTCTGCACCTATGAACGAGCGGCAATTGCCGAACGGCTTTTTGCCGTACTGAAAGGATAAACTATGCGAAACGAACCACCAAAAATTGACTGGGACCGTTTGCGAGAGCTTCGCGACCGATTTTTACAACCCGAACCAATTACCAAACCCTATTGGAAATCTAATCGGCAGTTACAGGATTACGATATTACCTTGGGTGAGCGAATAGGCTGGAAATGGGATGCGGTCATTGACGAATTAAAGATGCGGGGCTGGGAACCTCCTTCACCTTCACTTACCGATATGGGCTGTGGAACAGGGGTGGCCGCACGAAGAATGTTAAAAGCTTTTCCTGATCATTTTAAAAAAGTGACCCTGTGGGATCATTCGGAAGCCGCCATAAATTATGCGCGTCAAAAAATCAGGCATGAATTTCCTGAAATTAGGGTCGTTTGTGCCACTACCCCTTCTCATCCAAAAGGGGTGGCGTTGATTAGTCATGTCCTCACGGAATTGACGGATAAATCCGCTTCGAATTTATTGGATTTGTTATCCGATGCTCAAGCCATGCTTTGGGTAGAACCGGGAACCTTTGAGGGCTCCCGTATGCTCATTCAGGTACGTGAACTGTTGAAAGAAACGTTTTCGATTGTGGCCCCCTGCACGCATCAGGAAAGCTGCGGATTATTGGCTGAAGGGAATGAAGCGCATTGGTGTCATCATTTTGCTCCGGCACCTCCGAAAGCCCACCAAGATCCCTTCTGGGGTCATTTCCGTAAAGAAATGAATTTGGATGTGGGCCCGGTGGCTTACAGTTTTTTGGTTGTCGCAAAAGAAACAACCTTGTTAGAGGATGGCGCGTCCCACCTTATTGGTAAACCTTTAAAGTTTTCAAAATTCGTGAGGGTGCTTAGTTGCCAAAAAGAAGACGTTCGTGAGTTGGTCGCCGGTAGAAAACTCGGCGTATATCGAGAGTTAAAGCAGTCATCTACCCCAGCTGTTTATCGATTTGAATTAAAGAAAAACCGGATTGTTTCCGGGGAACGGATCGCGGAACCTATCGGATAATGGATCACAGACAGGAGTGTCTGTGATAGCCCGAAGGGCTGACCTCTACTCTTAGGTCTATCACAAGAGGACTGTGAACGAACAAGGATGATCTCTTTCCTTTTACAAACCGACATGGAGTGAAAGGTTGATACGCGTCCCTATCACAGACCGGAGTGCCTACGGTTACTATCGAGGTGGTAGTTTCACTTCAAAGGGGCTCGCTGGCAGGCGTGCCTTGTTACCAAGGGTCGCATCTTCAGGATTATCTTTCCAACCGTAACGCAGCTGGCGAATTGGGCTTACCTCATCCGAAGTAATGACCACTTTGTTGTTTCCGTCAATGCGCGCAGTGGCATTTACAAATGTACCGTCATCACCCGCAACGATAAAACCACCCAGTTTTTTCGAACCGATACTCATCAAGGTTTCACCCATTTGAGCGAAAGTTAGAACCACTCGGTCTTGGAGAAAGCGTGCACGACTGATTTCCGGACCGCCTCGTAAGGTCATCAGCCCGTATACATCCGTGAGAGCCCAACGGGCTAAGCGACGACCAACATCTTGTTTATTCAGAGGATGTATATCATTTGCTTCTCCAAGGTCGGTCGCAACCACTAACCCGCTATGAGGTAGGTCACGTACAAGTGTACGCTGGCTCTCTCTGAGAATGGCCCACGAGCTTTCGGTCATAGGATTTGCATCAAAATCTTTGAATCCAGCTAATTGGACGACCCCAAATTGGAAAGAATCATTATTCCACCACGTACGCCAATCTTCGATCATTACTTTTAAGCGGTCTCCATACTGTTCAGGTTCCCAGCCGGCATCACTTTCGCCCTGATACCAAACAGCCCCACGCATATTGTAAGGAGCAACGGTTGCCAACATCCCATTAGCTAAGCTGGCAGGACGATGAGGACTATTTGGTTTTTGAGGGCGACTGGGAGCATCAGGATACTGGCTTTGCAGTTGCCACTCCGAAACTGAAGCTTCGAGTTTATTTTCAATTTTATACACCCAGCCTTTACCGCCTAAGCTAACCGCACTACTTCCCCCTACAATAAGCAAGGATTTAGCTTCGCCCAGAAACCCTCCAGAGGCAACCCGGTCGAAAACACGGATGGCGATGGTTAATTCCCCGGTACGGGTTAGCTGGGCTGGGATAGTGTAGCGACGATCGATCGTATGAGGTTGTTCGAGTCCTTCACCAGTTTCTCCCACCAAAACTCCGTTCACCCAAGTTTTGTCAAAATCAGCAATGGGTCCTAGTGCTAGGGTTAATTCCTGACCTCGCATGGGGGCCGGAAGATCCAATCGTTTACGGAACCAGATCGATCCATCCATTTCCACGATTTCGTCTTCAAAGACAGCGGGTAAGGAAATCTCATCCCACGAAAAATCATTTACGGCAATCTGATGCCACGTTTTTGCTTCTTCGGAGATTCCTGGATCCTGCACAAAAAGAGTTAAGTTTTTATCTTCGAGCCAGATTTTCATCTCCTCTTCCCAAGCGACAAGCCGTTCGTCATAGGTATCTACATAGCCTTTCCATTCATCATTTTTTTCAATGAGTAGAGGGTGTTGGTTGAAAGCCGATTCGCGAGTCCAAGCAATAGCTGGGGTTCCACCCCAACTAGCATTTATCAATCCAACGGGAACGTTAGCTACATTCTGCAGATCGCGTCCAAAGAAGTAACCTACGGCTGAAAACTCACCGACGGTTTCCGGAGTACAAACTTTCCAGACGGTATCGGAACTAAATTTAGGGCGTCCTGCAGTTTCTTTTTGTACCGTGTAAAGGCGGATAGCCGGGTGATTAGCCATGGCCATTTCGATATCGGCGTCTTTCGACTTCCATACCTGCATTGACATATTGGATTGACCTGAACACAACCAAACTTCTCCAACTAATACGTCATCAAATGAAAGTTGAATTTTACCATCACTAATACGCAAGGTACCGGGATCAAAAGTAGCAGACTCAGGAGCTAAAAGGACGTTCCACATTCCGCTTCCGTCCACTTTCGTGGCTTGGGACTGATCTTTAAAGCTTACAGAGATCGTAGCACCCACATCTCCTTTTCCCCAAACCTGAATTTCCTGATTTTGTTGCAGGATCATGTGATCGGAAAAGATGTTTGGGACTTCCAATTCTGCAAAAGCAGCAATTGGGAGGAGTAAAAGAGAAAAAAGTATGCGTTTCATAAGGGGTCCTAAGTGAGAAAAGAGCCCTACTTTAGAGAGACTGAAGGGGGGGGCGCAAGCCTTGTTTGCTAGATTGAGGGCTTTTGTCAGGAAACGCCGAAAATCTTCCGCGTAGTACGAAGGGACTCAATCAGGCGGGTCGTCTCATCTTTTGTATTATAAAAATGATAACTAGCCCGGTTAATTGCGGGTTTCCCCAGATGTTTCATTAGGGGTTGGCAACAAACGTGTCCGGCCCGAATAGCAACGCCGGATTGATCAACCAGTTGGGCCACATCATGCGGATGAATATCATCCAACCAAAAGGAAACTGCCCCACCTCTTTTGTTAGGCTGAGCGGTTAGGGTTACCCCGGGTTCGTTTTCTAATCGGCTTTCCGCATCCGTCACCAAGCCAAGCAGCGTGGCTTCGATACGATCCATTCCCAGACTTTCCAAATAATCGATGGCGGTTCCCCATGCGATGGCACCTGCGATATTCGGGGTGCCCGCTTCGAATTTATAGGGAAGATCAGCCCAGGTGGAGGATTCAATAGTCACTTGATCGATCATTTCGCCTCCACCTTGATAAGGGGGCATCGATTCCAATAGCTTTGGAGAGGCAATTAGTGCCCCCATACCTGTTGGACCACACATTTTGTGCGCGGAACAAACAAAGAAGTCGCAGCCCATCTCTTCTAGATTGATTTTAAGGTGGGGAGCACTCTGAGCGCCATCAATCAAAATCGTAGTTCCATTGGCTTTGGCTTTCGATATAAGAAGATTTACCGGATTAACGGTACCTAATGCATTACTTATATGGGTGATGGCCAGTAAACGGGTTTTTTCGGATAATAAGTTATCAAAAGCTTCTAGGTCCAGATCGCCGGATGACGTAAGGGGAATCGCTTTTACCACGGCACCGGAACGTTGGGCCGCTAATTGCCAAGGAACGATATTGCTATGATGTTCCATAACCGAAATCAGGATTTCATCCCCTGGTTTAAGGCATTGGCCCCAGCTTTGGGCTACCAGATTAATCGCTTCGGTCGTACCCCGAGTAAAGATAACCCCTTTGGAGTCCGCGACTCCTAAGAAATCAGCAATCTTTTGCCGGGCGGCCTCGTAGTCTGCGGTAGCTTCTTCTGCTAAAGCGTGCATGCCACGATGTACATTGGCATTCGTTTCTTGATAGTATTTCTGAAGGCTGTCGATGACCTTTTGCGGTTTTTGGGAGGTGGCCGCATTATCTAGATACACCAAATTCCGATTCCCATGAATTTTCCGCTGCAAAATAGGGAAATCACGTCGAACAGTTAAGATTTCTTGATCTGTGAAAGGGTTCATACTCTCTATTTAGGGGCTTTTTTAGGATCTACAAAGATTTTTTCGGCTTCAATTTTCAATGCGTAGGCTTTGATGGGCTTTACGGCTGGAAGACATAGGTGTTTACCATCCCGAATATCGAAACAAGCCCCATGAAGAGGGCACATTAGCTCAAAATCCTCCAAATCACCATTCATGAGGGAAACCCGCTGGTGGCTACACCACACTTCTACGGCGTAAAAAGAACCACTTTCGTGTTTAAAAACGGCAAGTTGTTCTTCTTCGGAGATTTCGACGAATTTTCGGTCGATGGATTCAAATTCAGAAACAGAGGCTACTTCGGTCCAAGACATGGTGGGTAGAATAAATGATGGGTGATAAATAATGACGGATCAGGCTTCGCTAAAGAGCTACGCCCAACCTGACGGCGAATAAGTGATCTTTACCATAGCCCTGCCTGCAAATATTTCCAGCCTGAGGTGAAATCCATTTTCTATTTTACAATAAGAAGTAACAGGGTTATTCTATTAGAACGTTTGAATTTACTGAAACCGTCCCACTCCCATGCAAAAGACCCCACAAAAACTTATTCCTCTCGTTTGTCTATTTACTCCGATCTTTCTCCATGCAGCGGGTACGTTGGAGGTGCGTGCACCAGGATATGTTTTTCGCGATGCGGAATATTCTACGTCTCACGTCTATATTGACGAAGTGGCTGGCACGACGGCGGATATCGAAGTCCTCTGGACACTAAACGGATTCAATAACATCACAGATGTTGAAGTCTACACCAACCTCAACCGTCGCGACTTGGCTCGTATTGATAAAAATAGCGATGGGTATGCGGATGGCATCCAGCCGGTTGACGGCACTACCACCACAGACTCTGCAAGTGATACCAATTCTGTAACAGGCCATTATTTCGCTCCGATCAACATGGTCTATGACGGAACCAATGATATTTGGGTACTGACCATTCCAGCTGCAAAGACGGGGGCCTACCGGCTAACGGCTCGCTTTAAGACGTCGGATTCCATCGAGGAAAATAGCAACAACCCTAATAATTGGATTTGGTATGGCCTCCGCGATCACGCAGTGGTCGTTGCCCCTGTAGATTCAAGAGACGTTCAACTTTATGTGATGAATGTTTTCAACGTGGAAGCAAATGGTGACACCTTTTCCACTAGGTCCACACTTGAAGACCTCCACGATGCTTCGGATGCCGCACATAATTTTGGAGGAGGTGGTAGTAAATGGAACTTAGACTATCTCAAGGGCTTAGGCATGAATTGGCTTTGGTTTCAACCAATCCACCCCGTCGGCATTGATGGCCGTGAACCAAGTGGTGGTTATGACACGGCCACTCCTGGTTACGACCCAGGGAGCCCGTACTCCGTAAAGAATTTTTTCGCAGTGAACGAGCTCATGACCGTTGATTACAATGGCTCCAATACCCTTGAGCAAAACCGAGCCGCCGCCATGGCAGCCTTTATCGAATTTGCCGCAGCCGCAGACAACCAGGATGTTGGCATCATGCTTGACGCCCCCTTCAATCATACCGCATTCGATGTCGAACTCGCACAAATAGGCGTCGACCTTTTTCAGCGCGATGGCGAAACTTGGTTACCTACAGACGAAATCCGGAATCACGAAGCACGCTTCTTCTCTTCAAGTTCGAATTACGGCAACCGCGCTTCCTCTGCCATCGATATCGCTGCAGGCCCCGACCGCTATGACTTTGGTAAATGGCGCGATGTGAAAGATGTTTTCTTCGGCCGCTACGACGGCCTAGTTGAAGAGGACGTAGAGCCTGAACGCTCCAGCTATACGGCCGAAGGGGATTGGTTCGACTATTCAGACACCGATTGGACGGCACTTGATTTCACCCAAGGCGGCCAACAATGGAATGTTACCCGCCGCGTCTGGGACTATTTTGCGGAATACGCGGTGTATTGGCTCGAACAAACGCGCCCTGCCGGCGAGAACCGCAACTCCATTTCATCCGATGGTGACTTAGCGACTCGTTATACCTGGGATCAACGTGGAATCGACGGCCTCCGTTGCGATTTCGGCCAAGGACTGCCACCTCAAGCATGGGAGTACATGATCAATGTCGCGCGGAGCTACAAATGGAACTTCGTGATGATGAGTGAATCACTCGATGGCGGAGCCGTCACCTATCGCTCCAGTCGCCACTTTGAAATCCTCAATGAGAATATTGTCTTCCCGCTAAAGTCAGCGGGCAACGCTCAAGACTATCGCACTATTTTCGAAGGTCGCCGCAACGCGTACGGACAAGCAGTCGTCCTCGCCAACACGACGTCACACGATGAGGAAAACTATGATGATCCTTGGCAAGCCGTCGTGCGAAATGCCGCAGTCGGTATAATGGACTCAGCCTCCCTTATTTTTCCGGGTCAGGAGCTCGGGATATCTAGAACGTTCGGTTATCAACAATACGAAAACAACTTCGGCAAAACCATTTCTCACTTCAAACGTTGGAACTCGATGACACCTGCATGGAACGATAGCGACATTGGTAATGATCAGCTCTATCCCGTCTATTCAGGCATACAAACCGCTCGCAACAACAGCCCTGCGCTTCGTAGCCCAAATCGCTGGTTTCTTACGGGTGATGGTTCCAACGATCAAATCTTCGCTGCCGCAAAATATGAAACAGCAAATGCCTCCCCTGCGATCTCCGATGTTGTCATCGCTTTTGCGAATGTGGATCGAAACAATGATCAAAGCGATAACTTCAAAGTCCCTGCCGCACTCGCCAGCTTACTAGGCTTACAGGACGGACGTATCTACAATTCAAAAAATAGTGCCGCATACATTGCTCAGGATCCGACCCGCCGCGATCAATACCTCTGGGGTAGTGGCATCTCTGGAGCGGATCTCAAAAGTGGAGGCTTCACTGTATTCATGAAAAAGGTTCCAACTACAGCTGACAATCCTGCCACAACCGAAACGAATGAAGCTATCGACGCATGGGGCATCGCTCCCTACGAAGCGCAGTATCTCAAAGTGTATGATGTCACAGCACCCACGGCGGCTCCGGATCAGCCGAATAACCCAGAACCTTTCGCCTATGCTTTGGGAGACAGCGCTGTATTTGACTGGCCAGATGTGTCAGCGGACGCCGGCGAGGTGACACCTCATTACGAAGTGACCATCGTCGTGGATGACGGAACGCCTGTCACCGAAATTGTAACGGTTTCTACTTATGTATATGAAGGCGCGGTGGGCGAGGAAGTGCGCATAACGGTTAAGGCGGTTAATCCAGATGAACCTGCCAATGCCGGACCTGCCAGTATGGTTAGCGAAACCCTTAAATTATTAGATCCTGCCGCAGATGAAGACTCCGATAATCAAAGCAATTTGGATGAGGCTAATTCAGGAACAGACCCGCGGGATGGAGCATCCGTTTTTAACGTGATCAATCCCACGATGTCTGGGGATGACGTAAGCTTCACCATACAAGTTGTGCACGGGTACAGGTACACGGTCCAAAGTAGACTAGACCTCGTAAAACCTCCAGATTGGGCGAATGAAGATGAAGCGAATGCGGTGATGTATGAACCGAGTATTTCCGAGACAGACTATTCGTATACGGACCTAGCGCCCAGCCTTTTGCCTAAATTTTACAGGGTGCTTGTACAGCCAGCTCTCGATCTGTAATTAGATCCGCACACCGCTATCAATTTTCTCACGTAATCCGTCCGCTTGTATGCGGATTTTTTTTAGCTCTTCGTCCGGCTTACGTTCAAGGTTTTTCATCTGAAATACCATGCGTCGATTCTTTGTAAAGGCCTGTTGGTGGCGATCCAAAAAATCCCAATACAGCGTGGTGAATGGACAGGCATTCTCTCCATGTGCCTCTTTAAAATTGTAACGGCACCCTTTGCAGTAGTTACTCATTTTATTGATGTAATTCCCTGATGCGCAGTAGGGTTTGGTTCCAACAATTCCACCATCTCCGAATTGACTCATCCCTAGAGTATTTGGCAGACTTACCCAATCAATGGCATCTGCGTACATGGCCATATGCCATTCATGAAACTTATAAGGGTGTACACCAAACAAAAGCGAAAATTGGCCGAGAACCATCAGCCGTGGAATATGGTGATTCCAAGCCGTCTTTATGACGGAGTCCATACAGTCTTTCACGCAGGCCATATCGGTTTCACCGTCCCAAAAAAAGGTTGGAACATCTCTGTCGGCACACTGTAAAGCGTTACGATCTGCGTAGCTTGGCATTTCCTGATGGTAGATAGCTCTAATAAATTCGCGCCACCCTAAAATCTGTCTCACAAACCCTTCAACGGAATTTAGAGGGGCATTTCCTTTATGATAGGCGTTTACGGCAGCATCTACACATTCACGGGGATTGAGAAGTTTTAGGTTCATCAATGCGGATAAACGGGAATGATAGAGTAGGGCCTCTTCTTGCCACATCGCATCTTCATAGGTTCCAAACTTGGGAAGCCGATGCTCAATAAAATCATCCAACGCTTCTAGAGCACCCTCACGGGTGACTGGCCAGTCAAACGAATCCAGTTTCCCTGGATGATCCTTGAAGCGCTCCTCCACAAGTTTTATAACCACGGATGTGACACTAGTTGGTTCAAAGACAGGAGGGGAGGGTAAGCCCCCAGGGCCCTGTTTCCCAAATTTTTCTCGGTTCTGATCGTCATAATTCCAAGAACCTCCTTCGGGTTTACCTTTATCATCAACTAGGATATCAAAGCGTTTGCGTTGTTCGCGATAAAAGTGTTCCATGATCAACGTTTTACGGCCTTTTGTATGATCAGAAAACATGGCTTTTGTGACGTAAAAGTGAGTGTCTTCAAGAAACGTTAGTTCCATACCAGCTTCATCAGCTGCGTCTTTCAGGAGATGTTCAACTTTCATATCTCCAGGGGATACAACTCGCATTTTTTCAGGGTTTAGCTCTTTAAGATCCGCTTGAAGAAGTTCCTTGAAGTCTATGCCCTTATCTTTTTTCGGGTCGTCGCTTAACTGATGATACCTAACGTTTCGTCCATGATCTATCTGTACATCCCTAAAATGACGCATGGCGGAAAAAAAGAGGACTAAACGGATTTTGTGACACCAAACATGAGTGGCCTCGGTATTATTCTCCGCCATCCAGATAAGATCCTGTTTGGGATCAAAGGTGTCGAAGAGTACGGAGGAATGATCGAGCTGATCGCCGAGCACTAGTACGAGGTTACGGATGGGAGAGGATGTTGTCATAGCTATGAATCCCTATTGGAGGAATAACTTTACGATCGAAATCGGTATTTCTTGGCTCCTCATAGGATTTAGTAAGAAAATTGGTGAAGATTCGGAATCAGATCGGCATCGGAATCGGAATCGGAAAAATCACTAATGAGTGTGAGACACCCCCAGTAAAATCGATCCCGATCCCGATTCTGATATATTACCTTCATTATCCTGAGCTGTATTGGGCTGGAAATACATATTCATGGGGTTCTTTATGTCTCTCTGGAGAGGAAACTTCTCGAAGTCCATCTACGCCTGATTATTTCGGACCTCCGGAGGGGCCGGCGTCCCGCGGACCCGCACCAAAAGCTTGGTGAGGACTAAGGCCCTAAAAATTAGGCCCAAACGTCCAGGACCGCTTCTAACTCGGAAAGGAACTGAAGTTCCGCATCTGGTTGAGTATCACCGGGTTCCGGTTCAAAGATCTCGTAAGGAATATGTTCACGAACCCAAATGGCTCGCATTCCCGCGCGTTTGGCTCCTTGAATATCGGCTAACCAGTTGTCACCAATGTAAACAGATTCTGCAGGATCAATGTCCATTTTTTGAATTAAAGTCGAGTAGGTTGCTGGATGTGGTTTTGCATAACCCACATCTGCAGAAACCACTACAGTATCAAAATAGTCGTAGATATCTAAGCTTTTCATCGAAGACACAATGCTGTGCGCGCAGGGATAATTAGATAAAAAACCCAGTCGGAACTTTTTCCTTAAACGCTTTAGAAGTTGAACGACATCAGGACGGATGGTGACCGATTGAATGAATGCATCTTGCCGTGCCTTCATCAGCGCCTTGGTAATATCCCCACTGGGATCTGATCCTGAGAGTTCGACGATTTCACGGCAGACCTCTTCAAATACATTTTCTACTCCGCCCGAATGATAGGGGCGCATGATTTGTGCTTTGCGAACTTCCGTGAGTTTTTCCTCATCCACAGATAAGCCCGCATCAACGAGAACCGAGGTCATGGCTTCGGCTTGAGCACGCTGTTGATCAGGGCCAAAAGCAATTAGGGTGTTTCCATAATCGAACAGTACGTTTTTGAGAGGGCTCATGTTAAAGTGGGGATTGATAGAGAACGTTACCCACAAAGAAGGGGCCAAGTTTTTCTATATAGGTGGAGGTTTGCACGGTACCGCGCATTACTTCCACAATCTTACTTAAAGGAAGCAAATCATCTCCTACCAGAGCTACCACAAAATCATTATCCGCTCGGTCCATGCCAAAGCAAGAAAGGCGAATATCTTGTGCGTGTCCAGCTTCTCCCCAAGCTTTACCAATGGTCCCGTGTTCGCCTAGAATCTTAATTTTCTCACGTTTCGATAGCTTAGAAAATTCACCCGTTCGACGCAAAGGGTACCAAATGACCCAAGGACAATCGGGGGATAAGGCTCTTTGTCTGGGCCTAGTTACCAGAGTATAGTCCAAATCGCTTTCGTAGCCGATACTGTAACTACGTGCGAAGAGCGTTCCGTCTTCTTTCAGTTTAAGTGCGGAAAAAGGTGAGGTTCTTAAAGCGGGGATGGTTGTGCTGACAAAGAAATCAGGGTTAGTATCCATTAACAATAGACCAATGCCCCAAGGATCTGTTGCATCCTGATAGACAACCGCATCCCAGCCTTGATCCCGAATAAAGTCGATACAGGGTTGAGGATCTTTACAGCCCGAAAACGTGAGTAGTTGCATGAAAATGCGCCGATCCGAATGAACCTCGTTTCCATCATGTGAACGGCCGTGTTCTAGTATGTCCGGAAGTACCGGAACTACTTCTTCAGATGATGAGCTCATGTGACTTGGGTGTGCCGGAAGAAATGTATGTGCAGAGAGGTATGTGCCATGATCAAATTATAATGACTTATTTATGAAGACTTACTTACGAAGACCGGCTCCACCGGACTTGTTAATCCGAATAATTTTGGAAGCGCTACCTGCAGGTTTATTTACACTGATGGTAGCAGGCTTGGAGGCTTTATCCCCCTCGGAAATGAGTTTTGCTTTTCTTGATGGCGCTTGACGATCACTTGACGAACTGCCATCTGGCCGTGGCGTTTCTGTATTACGAACGATTTCACGAAGTATGGTTTTGTACCCCTTTCCTTCGTTCATTTCGTTCTGGACCGAACTGATGGTGGTGTCTGTTCCTGGAGATCTTTTGTCATCGACATGAAGGATGCTGTTACCCAAGCGTACTTTATCGCCAGGTTTGATCTTAGCCATTTCGACCTTCTGTTGATTCAGATAGGTTCCATTTTTTGATTTCAAATCTTTTACGTAATACTCTCCATCCCAAATACGGACACTGCAGTGCATGCGTGACGCGCGTTCATCCAGCGTAATAATATCCGCATCAGGGCTGCGTCCTACGGTGATCGGTTGATTTGCTAATAGCAATTCGGTGATCTTTCCGTCAGGGTCAGTATAGCGAATTCTCAAATGGGAGGGTTGGCTTTCTTCAGTCATACGGGTTCTTAGGTTTAAAAATGAGATACGAAGCAAAACTTAACCCTGAACAGAGCCCTTTTGCAACTATCTTTCCCGTTGAAAAGGAAAATTCTCTTCAATCCATTCCGGTAAATCTTTGGTCTGAGTTAGGTGGGCATCGGCTAAACCTGCAGGTGCGGGTCGGGAATTAACAAACAAGGTTCGGCATCCAGCTGCGCGGCCTGCTTCTAAATCACGAGGTTGGTCTCCAATCATCCACGAGTAGGCTGGGTCAATTGTTAAGGCCTCCGCAGCCTGAAAAATCAGGCCAGGAAGCGGTTTTCTGCAAGAGCAGAGGTCGGATTCCTGATGTGGGCAATAGTGAATGGTTTGAACAGATGCCGATTCGTCTGCCAAAAGCTCCTGCATCCGGTCATGGATCAGGTGAAGGGTTTCTTCTTTAACTTTCCCAATAGCAACCCCTTTTTGGTTGGTGACGACTGCCACAGGAATATTCCGGAGGTTTATACGTCGAATCGCATCTGCAATCCCCGGCAGTAACACAAAGTTTTTTGGATCTAAGATATAACGGTCTTCTGGAGGGGGCGGAACGTTAATAAGTCCATCCCTGTCCATAAAAATGCCCTGTATGGTCATTTGTTTGTCAGTTCCAGAAGGCTGATTTCCGGATAAAGCTTGCTTACCACATCCTTAATTTCTTCATAGTGAGCGGTAGAAGTCAGGTCAGAACCACGCTCACCTGCTACCGCAATATAGGCCCATTTATGGGCTACGTTTCTAAAAATACGGTCCAAAGACATCCACGCCAAACGTTCAAAATGATAGGGAGTTGTACGGTCCCGACCGACAAAAAAATAGGCGTAATAGCTGTGCCGAGTGAAGCCATTCGAAAATCGTTTGGTCATATTCATCACCATCACTTTGATCGCAGGGCCATTTTCCATGGGCACCTCAATGACTTCACGACTTTCGATGGTGTTTCCTTGTGCCACCATACAGATTTCGGGACGGTGAATGGACGTACGATCTTTCCCTGAAAGAACCACAGACGTAAACACCGTTTGTTCAGGATCCACTTGTCCAAAATACTGCTTTTTCAATATGAGCGTATCATGCGGAAGCACTAACTTTTCTCCCGCCGACATCGAGAACATTTCTCCCCCGCAATCTTCTCCCTGCCAGTTTGTAGGACAGGTTCCTACACCATCTACATCGAAAGTAATATCTCTGGTCAGCCAACTGCGTCCACAGGTGGGTTTTTGACAAAAGAGCACATCAAATCCTTCCCATGAGTCTTCCAGATGTTTGGGGAGATAGGTTTTTACTCCTGCTTCGTCTGAGATCGTCACATCTATAGTAAAGACCAAGAAGAGTGACGTGATTCCGAAAAGGATTAAAAGTGTGAGAGAGGTTTTGAACGGAGAGTTTTTTTGACTCATACGGATTTTCCCCTTCTAAAATCACGGTTTAATAAGATGCTCAGACTAACCATTAAAGCGATGGCACATCCGAAGACGATAAACCCAGCGTAATCGTGGGGAAGTCCGGTTGCAATATTGGTATTGATGGCTTCGGCCATAATGCCAATACTCACAATTCTAAAAATATTTCCAGCCATCGCTAGTGGGACAGCGGCCAGGAAAAGTACCCACTTCCTCCAGAGTCCTTGTAAAATAAGGTACCCGTAAATGGCAGTAAGAGCCATCATGGCGGTAAGCGATCTAATTCCTGAGCAAGGATCCGCCACATCAAGTTTTAAGGTAGCGCTTGCATTGTACGGAGGACCATAGATGGCTGTACCTACCTGTTTCACATCCAACCCTAGAAATTGTAGGACGTTTACGGAAATCGTGGTGTTCAGCATTCGTAAAGGAAAGGTGAGGCCGTCTAGAAAGTTGAGCGGTACGGCAAAAATAAGAAAACTACAGGGGAAGATGAGTCGCTTGGCTACTTGCCACCCATAGATGTAGAAGGGGACAGACCAGCATAGGCCAATCATGGCAAGCACAGAGAGGCGTGCATGCTGGGTTTTGACTCCTAGATAATGCCCTACAAGGGCTAAACACACAAAGGTAAGGCCTATAACACTGGATTTTTTTGGAGCACGAATAAGTTCATCTCGTTGCATCCAAACGACATACAAAGAGGCTAATGGAACCAAAAACCCATGGGAGTAGTCCCCTGACCCCATAGAGATTCCAGAGTCATTCCAGCGATTGACCAGCCACACTAATGCAGAACGTCCCCATGGCCCAATAGTAGACATACTTCCCATTACATGAAAAAGCATGAAGCCAAACGTGAATAAACCAGAGGTTAGGGCCAGAAGAATGAAATCCTTGGAGGATAGCGAGGTAAGAGGGTACTTCGCTTTCCAAATTTCAGATAGTGGTTGGGGGGACGTGTCCATAATCAATCAGAATTACTCTGAGACATCGCGGGCCATAGGAATGTTCATGCCTTTCTTGATCAAAAAATAACTAACAGCCAAACTTAACAACAATAACGCAATGCCCATCATGGATGTAGCCCCGATCTCTTTCATGTCCAAAATAATTACCTTTCGCGAAATGGCAATCATAGCGACCAACAGAACGACTTCCACGTGGAGGGCGTTCTGCGTAAGGTAATTTTTAATGGTTTCGAGTAATTCTAGGCCAATTAACACCATCATGAAGAAGCCCAACACCTCGAGCAGCTCCTGAAGATTTAAGAACAAATAAGGCGGGGGTTTCGGAGTCATCACTTGTTGTAGGATGGAGACCCCAAGCTCCAATGCGGAGAGCCCAACCACGATCATCATCAGAAAAATCAGAAACAGGATGATACCGGATTCAAATATCCGGATGATCTTTAAAGTTTTCTGTAAAGGTTTCTTGGAATTCATCTATCAAATAGTGTCGTTGTATAGAAAAAACTCAAGCGTAAAAGCCTGCAGAGGAGGGGTGGCTTTCTTCGTTCAAAACTTTACATTTCCCTATTTTTGTACACGGTCCCCTAGTTATGAGCTTATTGCTTCAAACGCGTTCCAGATCTAATCCGATCACCCCTTTATCTTCTGCAACTTGGTTTGCCTGCTATTTTATCACCGTCATGATTGGAGGTGCTATTTTAGGAGGGATACTCATACGTGTGGGAATACAGTCCGATTCCGGATTCTGGCATGATTTCATTCTCGAACATGGACCCGCAAGAATTCTCCGGCGTTTTCAAACCCTTTTTGCCATATTTTTAGCCCCGTTGATGCTGAAAAAAATTGGCTGGGGCGGTGTGCGTGACCTAGGGTGGTCCTCTCGTCAACTACGTGTAGAGCGCAAACAGGATTTTATCCGCTGGTTTACGATTGGGCTTGTTTCCATGTGCATCCTTTTCACGATTTCCCTCTTAAGCGGGGTGAGAGACTGGAAAGCCTTCTCGGCAGGAACCCTGATTGTAGCCATTTTTAAAGGATTTTTGATTACAGGCATTGGCGTGGGGATCATAGAGGAAACGCTTACCCGCGGAGTGTTGTATCGATCATTGGCTCGAGCATGGCTTCCGTGGATAGCCGCCATCGTTTCCAGCCTTCTTTTTGCTTGGGCTCACTTTATGAAAGCATCGCCGGAAAGTTTTGAGCAGGGAGTCGGAGCCATCGTGATGTCCTCCTTGTTTGCGGATTTTGCTAAACAGGCGGTTCCGCTAAAATTTTTGAATATGTTGGCCTTTGGTATCGTGCTCAGCCGTCTGGTATTTCATCGGGGAAATATTTGGGCTGCAGTGGGCCTGCATGCCGCCGCGGTGGGGGCAATCAAGGTGTTTTCGCAAATGACAGATTTTGTGAAAGAAGCTGGCTATCACCCTTGGATAGGAGGACATAGCTCTCGCTTTGATGATGGGTGGATGATGACCCTACTGCTGTTTAGTTTATTTTGCCTGGTCGAGTTTGGTAACCGTTATTCTGGGTCAACTTCTGCGTCAACTTCTCGTGTACACCTCTGAACGTATTGGCCGTTTCCGGGGTGGAATCCATCCTGATTTTGATTCTCCCTCTATGAGAAGATGGCTAGAAAAATTACCGGATGTACCGGAGTGCGAAGCGCTTTCAAACGAACAGGATCATGTGCGCTGTGTACGACCCCCCGCTAATCAGCCTTCCTTGGCCTTGAAAAGGTATGTCCCACCGCCGCTTTGGAAATCAATTTCAGATGTGGGAACCGGGCGAGGAAGCCGCGCTAGAAGAGCCTTTGCGTATGGTGCATATCTCGTGGAACACGCGGTTGCCACCCCCAAGCCCGTTGCCTGGCTGGAAGTTCGTGAGGGTAGGCGGATCCGCGAGCAATACCTACTCACGGAATGCATTCCTAAAGCGTGTACCTTACGTGGGGCTCTTCTTCATCAGTACTATGAAAACCCGTTGTGCACAGATATTATGACCCTGCTGGGCGTGGCAGCCGAGGTCGTACGCTCCATGCATACTGCCGGATTTGAGCATCGTGATTTGGGTAATCAGAATATTATGGTTACCAGGAATGAGGATGGGATCTGGCACCGCGCTTGGGTGATCGATTTGCATCGCGGGCGAATCCATAAGGAACTCCAGGCCTCTTATCGGGGAAAAGATAACGCCCGTATTACTCTGCCTTCAGATTTACGAAGGGTCTTTTTTGAGATGCAAGCGGCTCCTGAATGTCTCCCGGTTGCCTTTCATAACACAGAGAAAAGAACTCGTTTCAGATATAAAGTAAAGCAAAAGAGCTACCGTCTTAGACATCCGTTCCGAAATAAAACCGTTATGGAGCGTATGTATCCCTCCGAAAAAGACATCTGGATATGGGATGATCGTTCGCGGCAAGCCATTCCGGCTCTAAAAAGTAAAGATAAACGAAAACATTACCGAAAGCGGGATTTAGTTGAGATATCATCTGCAACCCTTCGTTATCGGGCACCTCTTCGAAAAGCATTTAAGGACATAAAAAGCGAAGCTTGGAGTAAACCCATAGAGATGGATGGGCGCATTGGGCTCAGTTGTAATTTAGAACCGGATCGTTTTGAAAAAGAGAGACGTTGGCTAGAAAGTCTCGGCTCTTTACCTTTGTTGGTGAGGCTATATCATCATGAAACCGAGGCTAACCAACGCTACGCCTTGGACGCCATACGAAAACTTCAAGCAGAAGGTCATAAAGTTACCGTAGCCTTAGTGCAGGATCGAAGGGCCATTACCTATCCAAACTCTTGGCAGGCTTTTGTGGAGAGAGCGGGGGGGCGTCTGAGCGGGTTTGTGGAAGGATTCGAAGTTGGGCATGCGGTAAATCGAGTAAAATGGGGAATTTGGAATGTACCGGAATACCGGTCACTAATTGAACCCTTTCAGAATTGGAAAAAACGATATCCTCAGATTCCATTAATGGGGCCGGCGGGAATAGATTTTGAGTATCCCAGAGTTTTACCCTTTTTAGATCAATGGGACGCAAAAAGTCTTTCCGCTTTTTCTCACCATTTGTATGTAGATCGGCGTGGAGATCCCGAAAATAAACAGGCCGGCTATGACACCGTTGACAAGTTAGCTTTGGCGAAAGCCATTGCTCGAATTCATCCCGCAACGAATGAGAAGCTGATTATTTCCGAGGTCAATTGGCCCATAAAAAATACTGGAGTTTGGTCTCCGGTGGGAAGCCCCTATCAGAGCCCGGGTACACGTTTCAATGATCCATCGGTGGATGAAGAAACCTACGCGTCCTTCATGAAAAAATATCTACTCCTGGCACTTTGCAGTGGTCTCGCGGATCGGGTGTATTGGTGGAATCTGGCCGCCCATGGATTCGGGCTCATCGATGATCGTGATCCAAATGGTTGGAGACCGAGACCCGCTTTTCATGAATTTAAAACCCTCCTCGATAGCACTCGTGGATCTCGATTCCTCAAAAGGGAAGGGGAAGCATTCGCGTGGAGTTATATCTTTGAAAAAAATAACCAACAGTTCCGTCTATAAATTCCCTTGTCATGAAAGCGGTAAGCTTTAAGTCTTTTCTCGTGGACCTAACTGGGATTTCACGGGGCTTTGCGTGGAAATTAGTTCGGAGTACCCCTGTTTACAGGGCTTAAAAAGTAGGCCTTCAGGTCTACGTAGTTTCAAAACGAACCTTCAACATAAATGCTTAAGAAAAAACCTCATAAATGAGGGAACTCCGAACTAACCCCCACTTAACCACTTAACCACTAAACATACGTAACTTCCCCCCCCAACCCCCATGTCTTTAGACAAAAACAACTTACACTCCGAATTTCACCGAATGCAGGATCGTCGCACCAAAGAGATTCTACTTCAGCAGAAAGCCCATGTCTTTTGGTTTTATGGATTGTCCGGTTCCGGTAAAACAACTTTAGCCACCGCGATTGAACAGCGTCTGACCTACCAAGGGTTTAAAACTAAAATTTTAGATGGGGATAATATCCGGGGAGGGTTGAACAACGACTTAGGGTTTTCAGATGAAGCGCGATTGGAAAATATTCGACGTATTTCTGAAGTCGCAAAATTATTTTATGATGCGGGTATCATTGTAATCTGTTCATTTATTACCCCAAAACGCGAACTTAGGAAAATGGCTCGAGATATCATAGGCGACAAAGGATGCACGCCTGTTTTTGCCAAAGCATCTTATGAGACCTGTGCGGAACGGGATGTGCATGGACTGTATGCCAAAGCCCAGGCCGGAGAAATTAAAAATTTCACCGGTCATGGTTCCGGGTTTGAGGAACCAGAGGATACAGAGCCCGACTGGGTCATTCGTACCGATGAGGTTTCTGAATTTGAAGCCATGGAAACCTTAATCAAACGCATGCACCCGATTATCGAGTTTGAGTCCGCAATTACGATCTAGTGCGCGCCGCGCGCAGAAGATAGAAGGTAGAAGATAGGAGTTAGGAGATGGAAGATAGGAGATTGAAGGTAGAAGATAGTAGAATTAGTTCGGAAATCACCTAAATTAGAGATCTATCTTGGGGGCTGCTTCATCAGCCCCATCTCCAATCTCCCAACTTCTATCTCCAATCTCCTCACGCGCAGCGTGATCCCCATCTCCCAACTTCTATCTCCAATCTCCAATCTCCTCACGCGCAGCGTGATTCCCCATCTCCCAACTTCTATCTCCAATCTCCTCACGCGCAGCGTGCCCCACCCAACCACTCAACCACTTAACCTCTTACACCCTTCTCCCCCCGTCTCCAATCTCCTCACGCGCAGCGTGACCCCCATCTCCTCACGCGCAGCGTGACTCTCCACTCCACCACTTAACCTTTCACCACTTAACTCTTCAACCCCTTAAACCAATGACTACTCAACCCCTCCCCACCTTTTTAATAGTAGGCGCTGGATTCTCTGGTGCCGTCGTCGCTCGGGAACTAGCGGAAGCCGGAATATCGACGAAGGTCATTGATCAACGTCCCCATATCGCCGGCAATTGTTTCACCGAGAGGGATTCAGAGACCGGGATTTTAATCCATAAGTACGGACCCCATATTTTTAATACCAACTTCGAAGAGGTTTGGGCCTATGTCAATCGATTTGCCGAATTTGGACCCTTCGTCAACCGCGTGAAAGCCACCACGGATAAAGGGGTGTTTAGTATGCCCATTAACCTGCATACCCTAAACCAGTTTTTCGATAAAAACATGTCGCCAGCAGAAGCGAAAGCCTTTGTGGATGAGCTTGGGGACAAATCGATTACGGATCCACAAAATTTTGAGGAACAGGCCCTCTCCATGTTGGGTAAAGACTTGTATGAAGCTTTTTTCAAAGGCTACACCATAAAGCAGTGGGGGGAAGACCCTAAAGATCTTCCAGCATCTGTGCTTAAACGCCTGCCCATGCGTTTTGATTATAATGATAACTACTATAACAAAAAATATCAGGGGATACCCCTCGAAGGATATACCGAATTGGTTCGGGCCATTTTAGATCATCCGCTGATCAAGGTTCAACTTGACACGCCCTATACCAAAGAAGCTTCAGAGGGATTTGATCATACGGTTTATACTGGAGCAATCGATCGATATTTTGATTACAGTGAAGGGCAACTAGGATACCGAACCGTCTATTGGGAGACGGAAACCCTCGTAGGCGATTATCAAGGAGTGGCGTGTATGAACTATCCGGATCCCAAAGTACCGTGGACCCGAAAAGCGGAGCACAAACACTTTGCTCCCTGGGAAACTCATGAAAAGACCGTCGTATACACAGAATATAGTAAAGAAAGCACCCCAGAAGATGAGCTTTTCTACCCTAAACGCCTCGCTCGCGACAAAGAAATGTTGACCCTCTATGAGGCCCTAGCTGAAAAAGAACTTCATGTTACCTTCCTAGGCCGTCTTGGTACCTACCGTTACCTAGACATGGATCTTACCATCAAGGAAGCGATCGCTGCCGCGAGAAAATTGGTAGTTGGGAGTTAGTAGTTGGAAGATAGTAGTTTGGAGCTAGAAGATAAAACCACTCCAGTGGAGGACAGACAATGACGTTTGAAGACTTAGACTCATGGAAAGAAGCTCGAAAAATGGTTTCCTTAATTTACGGTCTGACAAAAAATGAACATATCAACCGAGACTACGGTTTGTGTTCTCAACTCCAAAGAGCCTCAGTATCTGTCATGACAAATATAGCTGAAGGATTTGAAAGGCCTACCGTTCCTGACAAAGCACAATTCTATTCCATAGCAAGAGCTTCCAACGGTGAAGTAAGATCCTTACTGTACGTCGTTACAGATAATTATCCGGAATTAGCTAAACCAGCAGACAAAATCCATTTACAAAACGTAGATACCGGACGCCTTTTATCCGGCCTGATAAAAAGCACTAAAAACCGATTAAAGTAGCGCGCCCTCCAAACTCCCCACACATCTCCCAACTCCCAACTCCTAACTCCCACTCCCCACTCCCCATTCCCTATTCCCCGCCTCCCGCCTCCCAACCCCTGCCTCCCGCTCCCTGCCTCCCTTCTTTCCACTAAACCACTCAACCACTTAACCTTTCTCTTTCTCTCCCATCTCCTAACTCCTATCTCCTCACGCGCAGCGTGCCTCCCGCCTCCCAACCCCTGCCTCCCTTCTTTCCACTCAACCACTTAACCTTTCTCTTTCTCTCCCATCTCCTAACTCCTCTCTCCTCACGCGCAGCGTGCCTCCCGCCTCCCGCCCCCCGCTTCCTGCCTACCTTCTTTCCACTAAACCACTCAACCACTTAACTTTTCTCTCCCATCTCCTAACTCCCACTCCCAATGTCCATCCCCCAATCTCCCAACTCCCAACTTCCATCTTCCGATGGCGGAGCCATCCCTCCATCTCCCAACTCCCAACTTCCATCTTCCGATGGCGAAGCCATCCCCGCCATCCCTCCATCTCCCAACTCCCAACTTCCATCTTCCGATGGCGAAGCCATCCCCGCCATCCCCCCATCTCCCAACTCCCAACTTCCATCTTCCGATGGCGAAGCCATCCCCGCCATCCCCGCCATCCCCGCCATCCCCGCCGTTTTGGTCACCGGCGTAGCCGGTTTCATTGCCGCTAAGACTGCCGAATTTTTACTAGATACCGGAATACCGGTAATAGGTATTGATAACTTTAACGACTACTACGACGTACGGGTCAAGCAGTACCGGCTCGATCAGCTCGCGGGTCGGGAAGGATTCACCTTTATCGAAGGTGATATCGAAGACCTTCCCGCCTTGGAACAAATTTTTAAGGAGCACAACTTCTCTGCCGTACTCAATCTCGCGGCCCGGGCTGGGGTACGCTACAGCATGGAAAATCCCCATATCTACATGACTACCAATGCCCATGGGACGCTAAACTTGCTTGAATGTATGCAGAAACACGGGGTCAAAAAATTCGTGGCCGCCTCCACCTCCTCCCTCTATGCCGGACAGGAAATGCCTTTTGTGGAAACCCTACCTGTAAATACCCCGATTTCTCCCTATGCCGCCTCCAAAAAAGCCGCGGAAGTCATGGCTTACACCTACCACAAGCTTTACGGAATCGATGTGTCTGTGGTTCGCTATTTCACCGTATTCGGACCGGCCGGACGACCCGATATGAGCCCCTTCCGTTTCATTAAATGGATCGATGAGGGCACTCCAATTACTCTTTATGGAGACGGTAGCCAGAGCCGAGACTTCACTTATGTGGATGATATCGCCCGCGGAACCATCGCCGCTATGCAGGACGTTGGCTACGAAATTTTTAATCTCGGCGGAGGCAATAATCCTATAACCATCACCGAAATGATAAAAGCCTTCGAAAAACAACTCGGTAAAAAATCCATTATCGATCAAAAACCTTTCCATAAAGCCGATATGATGGAAACCTGGGCAAATATCGATAAAGCAAAATCTCTCCTAGGCTGGAAACCGCAGATTGATCCCTACGAGGGTTTTGAGAAAACCGTGAACTGGTATCTGGCCAATCGGGAGTGGGTGAAAGACGTGAACGTCTAGGGGAGGGGGGATTGGTTTAGTAGTTGAGTAGTTAAGTAAGAAGGGAAGTCAGGGGAATAGTTAAGTGGTGGAGTGGTAGAGACGTCGGGTGAAAGCAAGCAGAGAGCAGAAAAGAGGAAAGAGAAAGCATATGCGAAAAAGTTCATTTGAAGATTTAGAATGTTGGAAAGCTTCGCGAGACTTGAGACTCTACGTTACAAAAGAAATTGTCCCTACTTTTCCAAAAGAGGAAAAATTTCGTTTGGCAGATCAAATGATAAGGGCATCCAGATCTGTTACTGCAAACATTGCGGAAGGATATGGACGGTATCATTATTTAGATGAGGCGAAGTTCCTAAGTAACAGTAGAGGTTCGTTACATGAAGTTCTCGATCATGGGATTACGGGGTTAGATGAGGGTTTATTAACCCCTGCCCAATTGGGAATACTTCGAGAAAAAGCAGAATTAGCCTTAAAACTATTAAATGGATATAGGGCATACCTCCTGAGGAAAGCAAAAGAGAAATAAAGGGTAGATTCATAAGATTGCCTATTTACCCCTTCAACCACTCAACCTTTCTCTTTCTCTTCAATCTCCTAACTCCTATCATCTATCTCCTCACGCGCAGCGTGCCCCACCCAACCACTTAACCTCTTACCCCCTTCTTCCCCCCCCTCTTCCCATCTTCCTACCCAACCACTCAACCATTTAACTTCTTACACCCTTTCCACCCCAACTTCCCATCTTCCCACCCAACCACCCAACCACTCAACCACTTAACCTCTTACACCCTTCCCCGCCTCCCGCCTCCCGCCCCTACAATTTTGTCATCACCCCCTGCTGTACAGCAAACAAAGTATAAGATTTGTATGGCAGGTCCTGAAAAACTCCCTAAATGATGTTTTGTTGATCCACAACTCGGAGAAGATTCCCACTTGAAAAGTGGGACTTCACCGTGCTTCGCTTGAAGTAAACTAAGTAAAGTTGTGAGGATTCTATCCGCGTTCAGTTGATTATAACTTTCAAAAATAACTGAACTAATTGAATTTACGTGCATGAACACCGCATCCATAGAAAATAGCGTCAATTTCGAAACCTGGGAACTTGAGATTCTTGACCTGTTTGTCGGAATCTTCGATACCTTCGGATTCCCTAAATCGACCGCCATGATTTACGGGGTGTTATATTGTAGCGATGAGGATTTGTTACAAGAGGAAATAGGACGTCGACTCGGTATTAGCGTCGGATCCGCAAGCCAAGGGTTAAAAGTTCTCACTACGATTGGGGCCGTTCATCGACTGTCCCAACCAGGGCAGCGTCAGTCAGCTTACAGTCCAGAACGTTCCATGCGCCGGCTGCTCGCCTATTTTATTGACGCACAGATGCGCCCGCGACTGAATGCCGGACAGGAAAAGTTAAAAACCATTGAAGAAAATATTCCGGCAGATAATCTAAATGCCCGCCAAAAGGTACGTACACTCATCGAATGGCAACGAAAAGCAGACAAAGCCTTGCCAATTATTTCAACCCTCTTTGGAAAGTAGGGGGAGCTACGCACAGGAGTTGGAAGTTAGTAGATAGAAGTTAGGGAAATAGAAAATAAAGAATCTGCATTAAATTTGCCTGACACCTTCTTCCCGAATTCGCTAATATGATAGCAGACGACGCGGTCCCCGCTTCACTCCCATCTCCTATCTTCTATCTCCTCACGCGCAGCGTGCCCCCCCACTCAACCACTTAACCACTTAACCTTCCTCTTCCTCTTCCCCTCCCATCTCCTCACGCGCAGCGTGCCCCCCACTCAACCACTTAACCTTCCCCCCCCGTCCCCCATCTCCCCTCCCATCTCCCCATCTCCTAACTCCCATCTTCCATTTACTATGCCGGAGGCACCTGAGATCCAAGTCTTTCGCCACATGGACCCGGCAAAAAAACTTGCCTTGATCGGCTCCATGCATGCCCAAGCTAGGGAATGGAAACGTGCAGCTCTTCGATCTATGCATCCTGACTGGAGCAGCCAGCAAGTTGAAAAAAAACTCAGGGAGGTTTTTCTCTATGGATCCATTTGATCTTTTCCTGACCTTTACCCATCCCTTAGAAGAGGCAGAGATACCTTATATGGCAACTGGATCTGTAGCTAGTATGCTTTATGGAATCCCCCGCTTCACCCACGATTTGGATTTAGTGCTGGATGTCCATGGCAAAGACCTAAGTTTGTTTGAAGCGTTATTCCCACTAAAAGACTTTTACTGCCCTCCTGCAGAAGTAGTACAACTGGAAGCCCGCAGGGCCCAGCGCGGACACTTTAATTTGATTCATCATGATACCGGGCTTAAAGCCGACATCTATCTTTTTGGCAGAGAAGAATTACAGGCTTGGGGATTAAAGCATAAACGACGTATTGAATTACCAACCGGATCTGGAAAGTAGGCGACGTCGTCTCGACTTCGCTAAAAGATAGCAAACTCGGGACCAGTCTACGCGCAAGCGCTTCGCCAGACACGGCGAGTTCACCTACATCTCCCGTCTTCTCCTATCTTCCGACGACAATGCAATTAGAAATCGATGAGCGAAAACTATCTGAATACTGTCTGAATCCAAGTCATCCACTAGGGAAACATAAGGCTCGAGTATTTTCCGCATCCTTGGGTATAGGACCGAATGAGGCTCTGCTTTTAAAGAGCCTTATTTTGGATGGAGCACAAGAATCTCAATGGCCCGTTGACTCATAAATGAATGACACCGGAGGATTCATGGAGGAAGCAGGACGTTGCCTCATAAGTCATGACACCAGGTGTTTGGTTGTGGTTGTATCATTTTTTGCGCCATCCGGCAAGAAGCCCG
>Ga0222650_1000084_pt1 | contig 84245 bp, 69 predicted proteins | sample AntAcemetagen367_FD_179820 | JGI IMG/M metagenome (GOLD analysis project Ga0222650, IMG submission 179820) | Saline water microbial communities from Ace Lake, Antarctica - #367 | ecosystem: Environmental > Aquatic > Non-marine Saline and Alkaline > Saline | place: Antarctica: Ace Lake... | reverse complement strand
ATGATTATAATACAAATTTTAATGAAGATATACCATTCGCTCCAGCTCCACCTGGAGGCGATAATAACACATGTTTCTTTAGATTATTAGATTCTGATATTAATACACCTCAGTATCGCATACAAAAAAGTCTTTTTAACAGCGATGATTTTTCCCTGCGCAGTATTATTTTTGTTGTGTCTGAAAAGACAGACAAAATTGTATATAACACACAATACATAACAAATAATTTTTCCGTGTTGGAGATTAGAGGAAATGATACATTAACCGTATTACATAATTTATTAACAATTAATAATGGTGAATTATCATTAGAACCAGGGGATTATAATTTATATTTCAAACAAAATTTTTCTATAGTATTTACACCACAATATAATGGTATAAATGGATTGGATGTAGTATTGGGTTTCAATGGAACTGCTTCTGATGATTATAATACAAATTTTAATGAAGATATACCATTCGCTCCAGCTCCACCTGGAGGCGATAATAACACATGTTTCTTTAGATTATTAGGTTCTGATATTAATACACCTCAGTATCGCATACAACAAAGTCTTTTTAATGACAATGATTTATCCCTGCGCAGTATTATTTTTGTTGTGTCTGAAAATACAGACAAAATTGTATATAACACACAATACATAACATATAAATTTTCCGTGATGGAAATTAGAGGAACTGATACATTAACCGTATTATATGATTTATTAACAATCAATAATGGTGAATTATCATTACCGTCTGGGGAGTATAATTTATATTTCAAACAACATACCATCTATGAGCCAGAACCTGAGCCAGAACCAGAACCAGAGCCGGAACCTGAGCCAGAACCAGAGCCTGAACCTGAACCTGAACCGGAGCCGGAACCAGAACCTGAACCAGAACCAGAACCAGAACCAGAGCCAGAACCGGAGCCTGAACCTGAGCCTGAGCCTGAACCAGAACCTGAGCCAGAGCCGGAGCCTGAGCCTGAGCCTGAACCAGAGCCTGAGCCTGAGCCTGAGCCTGAACCAGAACCAGAACCTGAACCAGAGCCAGAGCCGGAACCTGAGCCTGAGCCGGAACCTGAGCCTGAACCTGAGCCTGAACCAGAGCCTGAACCAGAGCCTGAACCTGAACCTGAGCCTGAGCCAGAACCTGAACCTGAGCCAGAACCTGAACCTGAGCCTGAGCCTGAGCCTGAGCCAGAGCCAGAACCAGAACCAGAGCCAGAACCAGAACCAGAGCCTGAGCCTGAACCAGAGCCTGAACCTGAGCCTGAACCAGAGCCTGAACCTGAGCCTGAGCCTGAACCAGAGCCAGAACCTGAGCCAGAACCTGAACCAGAACCAGAACCTGAACCAGAGCCTGAACCAGAGCCAGAACCAGAACCAGAACCTGAACCAGAACCAGAACCTGAGCCTGAACCAGAGCCTGAGCCTGAACCAGAGCCTGAGCCTGAGCCTGAACCAGAGCCTGAGCCTGAGCCTGAGCCTGAACCAGAACCAGAACCTGAACCAGAGCCAGAGCCGGAACCAGAGCCTGAGCCGGAACCTGAGCCTGAACCAGAGCCAGAGCCAGAGCCAGAACCCGAGCCAGAACCCGAGCCTGAGCCTGAGCCTGAGCCTGAGCCTGAACCAGAGCCTGAACCAGAGCCTGAACCAGAGCCTGAACCCGAGCCTGAGCCTGAACCCGAGCCAGAACCGGAGCCAGAACCTGATATTTTTGTCCCGGATCCAGATATATTTAATATAACATTAAATGACTATACGCAATTCATAGCAAGTAATAGTTATAACGCGAATGATTTAACAGACTATAAATTCGGTAACAATAGTTTTAACAATATATGGTCAGGGGACGCATTTAATGCAAATACGTATTATATATCATCCGGCCAAAATGGTATTAGCTTTAATACCAATCAATGGGGCACATCTGGTATTAAACTAGAGCAAATGTATATATTTGACATAAAGTCAGGTATTTATTATTGCGTAGGTAAACATACTGGTACAGATAATCTTCCAGCTATCACGTACAATTATGCGAATAACAAATCATCTTATCTCCCAGCAAGCAATAGTGGTGAAAGCGCCAATATATTCTTCCCCACAAGCGAGGATGATTCAACAACAACCATAAAAGATGGGTACACAAAAGGAAATAGTCCCCATTTATTTATTGTAGTTGATAATAATACATTGGCTGACGGTGATATTGTAAAAGGAAAATATTTGTTGAAACCATATATTTCAAACAATATGAATTTTACCGGAGGAGCTGCCGCAAGAGAAATAGGTGCTTCTTTGCCCAACCTAGGATTTCAAATGAATTTGACCAGACAATCAATTACAACACAAGATAATGGAGCAAAAATACAGTTTCAATGGAATGTTACGTCTGGAATGAATTATGTTTATAAACGGAATAGTATTACTGAAATTCAGAATAGTTATAACGATAGTTTTGTTTTTATTGATGATATTAATAGAATTAGAAAGGATACATTGGGAAATGATGGATTAGACGATATAACCATATTAAATAGTAAAATAAAAACAACTACTACTTCCCATACGTTGGACGACTATTACGGATTATGGTTTAATGCTTCATATACATATAAAATTAGTGGTAAAAATGTCGTCACTGGTGATATCCATACATTTGAAACAACCATTATAACAGAACCGGCTATACCTCTTGATTTGAGACAAACACAGAACAATATCATTCCTAGTATTGATTTATCGTGGAGAGATAAGTCAAATGTTGGCACAGCTTCAACGTTATCCTACCAAATTAAACGAAATAGTTATGACGTTTCAGGACAAAACGATATTAGCGAAGTAAAAACAGTCACCGTACCGGATATGATTATATACGATAGTAGTAATAAGGCCTATTCGATAGATAACCTGTTACCGGGTACAGATTATACAGTTAATGTCCGAACAAAAGCTGGGACTTTACTGTCATATTATGACCAAGACACAATAGTTACTGTACCAAACTTAGGTCGAACTGAACAATCAGTATACTTTACAACAACACCTGAACAAAACCCGGTTCAAGGAGTAAAATCATTGGGACAAGATAGTTTTGGTAATATTTTGGAATATGAAGCAGATTGGATTAAATTGGAAATCACGGATTTTACTTATGGTAACGGAACAAACCCAATAGAATATCGCATTTACGAAAAACAAATATTGTTAGAGACAATCAGTCGCGATAATGTAATAAGTAACGGAAATAACGTGTATGTTTCCAAAATGTGGAAAAATAATGCGAAGTCGGCTATTCGTGATGACGACGAGTTGTTCTTTCATATAGTCGCAGTCGATTCAATTAATAATAAATACTCAGACCCAGGAACAACAACTGTATACGCAAAATCGCTAGGAACTGCCCCGGCACCCATACCTGGAGCAACGATAAATCTTTCCATTACGCCTGGACAAAATAAAATGAATTTAAGTTGGACCAATGATGATATATGGGTAACTGGATATAAAATATACCAATTAAGAGTAAATAATCTGGAGCATTACGAAAGTATATCTGATTCAACTTTTACACAAACAATATTAGAAGAATCATCCACAATTTTAACTGAAATAGCAGATGTAACAATCAACACATATGAGCATAGTATATTACGCGACAATGGTATATACGCATACCGTGTCATTGCGTATAATCGTGATAATGTTGTATCAAAAGACGAAAGTGGTGATTTACAATATGCGTCCACCGCATCTGATGTGGATAACTACAACAAAGTATTTGCCGAGACATTCGTTCAAGCAAAAACAAATGCTCCTCTAAAAGCAGGTAAACCAACTATAACGTTAACCAATAATAGTATCAATAATATTAGTATGAGTTGGTCACATGTTCCCGGTTCAACTGACGAGCCAATATATTATTCATTGGATAGAGAAATTCAAGGAAACATGGGTAGGTTAGTGAATTCCCCGTTGGATATTGTCCCAGTTAATTCTAATTCAAAATCATATAGCTATAGCAACTTGATGCCTAACACTAGTTTTGTGTTTACCGCATTGAGTTACACAAACATGCATCAAGTACATAGTGATCCGGCTGATTGGCAAGTATGTGACGGTAGTGTACCAAAGACTTTATCAACCACCAGTGTAGTATCAAATAAAATAACAATATTTGATCCTCTTGTGCGTACATCAACGGCATTAAGCAGCAATTTAACATGGTCTCTACCAACATATCAACCAAGTGGAAGTAATAACGTTCCGTCTTATTTTGTACCAGAATGGCGAAATAATTCAGTAAACGCGAATGCCCCAACCATTTATTATTTGGATGATTCCAATAGTAATAATATAAGCGATGGTGATTGTATTGCTATATTCGATGGAACTACAAAGAAATGTTTAGATATTTACGTTTGGAACAATACAGATATAGTGAAGAAAGTAACTTGCTCGCAAGATATAATAGGTGGTGATGGAATGACTACGGCTGCTCCTTATTTACAGGTATGGAGACATACTACAAAACAAATAGAGCCATTGTATATTTCATCGTATACAAAATTAGACGGTAATGGAAATACATTGAGTTCAAATAGTGGGGATGCGAATCGTATTGATGGAGGAGCAACAGCAGGTTCTTATACGTCTGTCATAGTAACTGTCGCAGATAAACATTATAAAGTATACAAATATGGTGAATATACAAATAATACTGTGACAAACGAAACTAGTGCTATCATTGATTCAGGTGATGAGCAATATTATAATGTTACTTATTATGTAGATGAAGTAACTGGTAAGGCTAGTTATTCTGGAAAATATGGAGGAGCTTCAAATGAATCTAATCCGTCTGTTTCGGGAGGGGGTTCTTCATTACAAATGGCGTCGTTCTCACGAGCAACAAGCCTTTTCTCAGAACCAATGTTTGTAAGTTATTCAAGTCAACCATCAAATACAGATATACAGTTAGGTATTGCCAATAGTCAGACGTTTAATTTTACACACGGACAATGGAATCTAATTTCATTTTATAGTCTAGATACTTCAAAAACGACAATTCAAACATTGTTTGGTTCAATACCATCTGGTTACAGTAAACTAATCATATTTGACCAGGCATATAACCAGTTTTCATATGAATCTGGAATTGGTTGGACTCCGTCGACAGACGAAGATATTAATTATGATTCCGGATATTATGTAAAGGTATTGTTTGCTGGAGAGAGTGGGACGGTGGCTTGGACCGTCACTGGAAAAGAATTTTCATATTTAAAAACAGATTTAACGGTTGGATTCAATTTTATTTCATGGCCATTTTCAACATCAAACGATGCGAAGGTATTATTAGACAAAGTGAAAGTTGGCGGTACATCTAGTAATACATTTTGGAGTTATTTGCGTAATTTATTCACGCCATCTGGCGCAGCCATTTCTGGACCTCAAAATAATCCATCGTCAACATACAATACAGGTGATATAACATTACAACCTGGTTCAGCATATATTGTAAATGTATCTGCTGCGTTTGATATAGATAATGGAACTACATTATCTCCAGATGAATTAAAAAGACAACAAATCAAGGCACTCGTTCCTATTTTAACGATTAGTGATATTATTAACGATATGATAATAATAGATATTTCAACGTCATCGACTCCTGATATATTAATAAATGATGTGAATGAATCTAATAATCGAATATCACGCAAATACTTTGTAGAAGAGTTATTTGTAAAGAATAAAAGTTTTTTTGAAGGAGCAGGTCAAGGAACGAAGTTATTAATGAGTACATCGTCATTTTTAGGAACATCACAAATAATAACAAATAATTATGTAAGGATATTATTGGTAGATAATAATAACGTTGAATTACCGTCTGGAATATTAAATTTTAATGTAAGCGATTTAGGTGAAGATGAAGGAGTATATCTTTATTTGGATGACGTATCAGATGTTATAATAATAACAACAATTTCCGGAAAAAAAATACGTGTAGAAAAGATGGCAAACAACAGTTATATGGTAAAGGAACAATATATGAGTATTGAAGATACAGGAACGTCACGAGCTGAAGGGTTTACAAACACATTTGATAATTTTATTTATAGTATAGGTTCTTTGACAGGTTCATCAATTTCATCTGGGTCATCAGGTGTATCCGGTTCCACAGTTGCCCCAATTTGTTTCCCCGCAGGAACACCTGTCAATACTAACCAAGGCCTAGTCGCGATTGAAAAATTGAATCCGGATATTCATACCATTCGCAATAAGCGAATAGTCGCCATTACGCAAACAAGACCATTGTTCACGCATATTGTTTCCATTGAAAAAGACGCACTAGGAAAGAATGTGCCCATATCCACTACACAAATAAGTAAAGAGCATGGTGTATTTTACAAAGGAAAAATGATGAGAGCAGTCGACCTAGTTGGCGTATGTGACGGAGTCGTTGAAATACCATATAATGGGGAGACGTTATACAATGTGCTCTTGGAAAAGCACGGTCATATGATGATAAACAACTTAATATGTGAAACGTTACATCCAGACAACATCATGGCAAAGATATGCGGTGGAAAATACAATCCACTTGAACAAGATAAACTATGCGAGGTATTAACAAAAATAATCAAGTCGAACAATCTCCCGGCTTATAAAAAGTTGTATGCTTCTTTGAAGTAAAAATGTTAGAAAAATAAACATTTGAAATAATTAGTTCTAAGATTATTACACCTAAATAAAAATATATTCAATAAATATTATATATTTGTATTGTATATTATGTTGTCTGATACACAACCTACTCAATTGGTTCATCCTGAGATTCAATCAGGCCATTCATTCACAAATGTATTGCTCGTTGACAGCATAGTAAAGGACTTTACTGTCTTTGTCGACTCTGTCAACTCTTCTACGTTTCCCATAGTTTACTCTTCCAACTCCTCGAAATCTGAACTTGTAGCCCTTTTACAAACCCATTTTGCCGAGATTAAGCGAATTGGTCTTTGCTTCGTCTCCCAGGTGGGCGATGCCACTGAATTATTCTTAGACAATGAACCATTTTCCTTTAGTGAAAACAAAGACTATTTAGTGAATATTATAAACACTTTCCAAGTGAAGAATATGGATTTTTTAGCATGTGATACACTTCATTCACCCGTATGGAACGACTATTATACTCAGTTGACTCAATCGACAAGTGTTATCATTGGTGCGTCGGATGACAAAACCGGAAATATTAAATATGGGGGCGACTGGATAATGGAAAGCACCTCGGAAGATTTAGAATCCATTTACTTTAATCAAAATATCGGATATTACAACTATTTGCTGGATATTACGTTAACTTTTTTGACGTTTGCTGCTTTAAAAGGCGATGGGTCAGTTGTTGCTTGGGGCGCCTATGGAGGCACTGCTCCCAGTTCGGTTACAAGTGCTGGCAGTAATGTGGTCCATATTTATTCTAACCAGTATGCGTTTGCTGCTTTAAAAGGCGATGGTTCAGTTGTTGTTTGGGGCGATGCTACCAGTGGAGGCAGTTTAACTAGTCCGGTTGATGTCGCATCTCAATTGGGTGCTGGCAGTAATGTGATCCATATTTATTCTAACAATTCTGCGTTTGCTGCTTTAAAAAGTGATGGAACAGTTGTTGCTTGGGGCAATGCTACCGATGGAGGCACTGCTCCCAGTGGGGTTAAAAGTGCTGGCAGTAATGTGGTCCATATTTATTCTAACATTACTGCGTTTGCTGCTTTAAAAGGTGATGGGTCAGTTGTTGCTTGGGGCGGTAGCAATGGTGGCAATGCTCCCTCAACTGTTACTGATGCTGGCAGTAATGTGGTCCATATTTATTCTAACAATTTTGTGTTTGCTGCTTTAAAAAGTGATGGAACAGTTGTTGCTTGGGGCAGTGCTTCTTTTGGTGCCAATGCTCCCAGTTCGGTTTCAAATGCTGGCAGTAATGTGGTCCATATTTATAGTAATGGTTATGCGTTTGCTGATTTAAAAGGCGATGGGTCAGTTGTTGCTTGGGGCTATGGCTTATATGGAGGCAGTGCTCCCACTTCGGTTACAAGTGCTGGCAGTAATGTGATCCATATTTATTCTAACGATTTTGCGTTTGCTGCTTTAAAAGGCGATGGGTCAGTTGTTGCTTGGGGCAATTCTAGCGAGGGAGGCAGTTTAACTAGTCCGGTTGATGTCGCATCTCAATTGGGTGCTGGCAGTAATGTGGTCCATATTTATTCTAACTATTATGCGTTTGCTGCTTTAAAACGTGATGGGTCAGTTGTTGCTTGGGGCGGTAGCAATGGTGGCAATGCTCCCTCAACTGTTACTGATGCTGGCAGTAATGTAATCCATATTTATTCTAACAAGTTTGCGTTTGCTGCTTTAAAAGGCGATGGGTCAGTTGTTGCTTGGGGCGATACTTCCAAGGGAGGCAATCCTCCCAGTTCGGTTACAAATGCTGGTAGTAATGTAATCCATATTTATTCTAACAGTAATGCGTTTGCTGCTTTAAAAAGTGATGGGTCAGTTGTTGTTTGGGGCGATGGTAATTTTGGAGGCAGTTTAACTAGTCCGGTTGATGTCGCATCTCAATTGGGTGCTGGTAGTAATGTGATACGAATATTTCCATCGTCTCCGTATTCCAGAAGTGATGTTAATCCATTACCAGTCATAGGTAATACGATTACAGTGCCTACAACAGGCCCAGCACTAAGATTGACAAGTGGTTTAGCTGTACAAAATCGTGCGGCTAGAAAAGCATTTGTACGAGAGTTGATTACAAATAATTCTATTGCCCTAGCAACAACGGGAGTAAAGATGGTAGTAGACGCAGCTGCGTTCTTAAATTCTTCTATTAGATCAACTATTACCAAGTCCAAAGTAAACCTTGTAACTTCTTCTACTCTTTCTGGAGGAGAGTTTGATACGACCACATCACTCGCATCCGACGAAGCTCTATATGCCCCCTTGGAAAATATAGGAGACTTCATTGTAATAAAACTTCCCTCCGGGAATAAAATCAAGTTTGAAAAGAGTTCACTTACGGAATATAATGTATATGAAGATTCAGATAATAATATGACTCCCACGGCTACCTTACTTGAAGGTGTTGTAGGCACATTTGAAAATTTCAACTACGTAACGGGTAGTGTAACCGGTGAAATTGAACCACCATTTGCTGTTTCAGGTAAACTTGGTTGGAATTTAGTTGGAGCTACAAAAACAGGAGATGTATTTGATTCTAGTAATATCATAATCACTATGGTTACATATAATACCGACAGTAAAAGCTATGTTAGTGTAGATCTTATAAATGGAAAAAGAACAGTTACCGAAGGCAATGGTTATTTTGTTAATTATAGTCAAGATGGATTTGTAGAAATTTTAAAAAATTGGTAATTTAAAACGCCGTTTTTTGAAACAATTATAATAAAAATTATATAAATATTTTTATTATATATAGTATCATAATGGATAATGAAGAAAAAATAAAGAAATTAGAAGAAGAATTACAATCAACTAAACAAGAACTTCAATCAACCAAAGAGCGCCTTAAGAAATATACAGATCCAGCAAGTAGTAAGGTATATTTATTATGAAAAATATAAATAAGAACAAAAATAATCAAGGCGAACAATCTCCCGGCTTATAAAAAGTTGTATGCTTCTTTGAAGTAAACATGGTAGAAAAATAGTCTTTTGAAATAATTAGTTGTAATATGGTTAAACCTAAATAAAAATATTTATATTGATTTTTTTATTTTGTATAATATTATATATTTGTATTGTATAATATGTTGTCTGATACACAACCTAGTCAATTGGTTCATCCTGAAATCCAACAAGGTCATTCATTCACAAATGTATTGCTCGTTGACAGCATAGTAAAGGACTATCAAGTCTTTGTCGACTCTGTCAACTCTTCTACGTTTCCCATTGTTTACTCTTCCAACTCCTCGAAATCGGAACTTTTAGCCCTTTTACAAACGCATTTTGTCGAGATTAAGCGAATTGGTCTTTGCTTCGTCTCCCAGGGTGGCGATGCCACTGAATTATTCTTAGATAATACACCATTTTCCTTTAGTGAAAACAAAGACTATTTAGTGAATATTATAAACACTTTCCAAGTGAAGAATATGGATTTTTTAGCATGTGATACACTTCAGTCACCTGTATGGAACGACTATTATACTCAGTTGACTCAAGCGACAAGTGTAATCATTGGTGCGTCGGATGACAAAACCGGAAATATTAAATATGGAGGCGACTGGATAATGGAAAGCACCTCGGAAGATTTAGAATCCATTTACTTTAATCAAAATATCGGATATTACAACTATTTGCTGGATATTACGATACAAATTAGGGCGTTTGCTGCTTTAAAAGGTGATGGGTCAGTTGTTGCTTGGGGCGATGCTAGCCGTGGAGGTGATGCTAGCACTGTACAAAGCCAGTTGACAAATGTGGTCCATATTTATTCTAACACGTGGGCGTTTGCTGCTTTAAAAAGTGATGGGTCAGTTGTTGCTTGGGGCAGTGCTGACTGGGGAGGCAGTGCTAGCACTGTACAAAGCCAGCTTTTAAATGTGGTCCATATTTATTCTACCAGTTATGCGTTTGCTGCTTTAAAAGGTGATGGAACAGTTGTTGCTTGGGGCCATAGTGGCTTTGGAGGCGATGCTAGCACTGTACAAAGCCAGCTTTTAAATGTTGTCCATATTTATTCTACCAATGGTGCGTTTGCTGCTTTAAAAGGTGATGGAACAGTTGTTATTTGGGGCAGTGCTGGCAGGGGAGGCGATGCTAGCACTGTACAAAGCCAGCTTTTAAATGTAGTCCATATTTATTCTAACGATTATGCGTTTGCTGCTTTAAAAGGTGATGGGTCAGTTGTTGCTTGGGGCGATGCTAACAATGGAGGCAATGCTAGCACTGTTCAGAGTGCGTTGACAAATGTGGTCCATATTTATTCTAACTATGGTGCGTTTGCTGCTTTAAAAAGTGATGGAACAGTTGTTGCTTGGGGCAATGCCTCCTATGGAGGCAGTGCTAGCACTGTACAAAGTCAGTTGACAAATGTAGTCCATATTTATTCTAACGATGCTGCGGTTGCTGCTTTAAAAGGTGATGGAACAGTTGTTGCTTGGGGCCATGCTGGCTATGGAGGCAATGCTAGCACTGTACAAAGTCAGTTGACAAATGTAGTCCATATTTATTCTAACTATTATGCGCTTGCTGCTTTAAAAAGTGATGGGTCAGTTGTTGCTTGGGGCGATGCTACCTATGGAGGCGATGCTAGCACTGTACAAAGTCAGTTGACAAATGTTGTCCATATTTATTCTACTGGTTATGCGTTTGCTGCTTTAAAAGGTGATGGGTCAGTTGTTGCTTGGGGCCATGCTACCTGGGGAGGCAGTGCTAGCACTGTACAAAGTCAGTTGACAAATGTGGTCCATATTTATTCTACCAATGTTGCGTTTGCTGCTTTAAAAGGTGATGGGTCAGTTGTTGCTTGGGGCCATGCTACCAATGGAGGCAGTTTAACTAGTCCAGTTAATGTCGCATCTCAATTGGGTGTTGGTAGTAATGTGATGCGAATATTTCCATCGTCTCCGTTTTCCAGAAGTGATGTTAATCCATTGCCAGTCGTAGGTAATACGATTACAGTACCTACAACCGGTCTAGCATTAAGATTGACAAGTAGTTTAGCCGTACAAAATCGTGCGGCTAGAAAAGCATTTGTACAAGAGTTGATTACAAATAATTCTATTGCCCTAGCAACCCCGGGAGTAAAGATGGTAGTAGACGCAGATGTGTTCTTAGATTCTTCTATTACATCAACTATTACCAGGTCCAAAGTAAACCTTGTAACTTCTTCTACTCTTTCTGGAGGAGAGTTTGATGTGACCACATCACTCGCAGACGACGAAGCTCTATATGCCCGCTTGGAATTAGTAGGAGACTTCGTTATAATAAAACTAATATCTGGGAATAAAATCAAGTTTGAAAAGAGTTCACTTACGGAATATAATGTGTATGAAGATTCGGATAATAATACGACTCCCACGGCTACCTTACTTGAAGGTGTAGCAGGCACATTTGAAAATTTCAAGTACGTAACGGGTAGTGTAACCGGTCAAATAATACTAGGTGTTTCAGTTAAACTTGGTTGGAATTTAATTGGAGCTACAAAAACAGGAGATGTATTTGATTATAGTAATATCATAAACACTATGTCTACATATAATACCGACAGTAAAAGCTATGTTAGTGTAGATCTTATAAATGGAAAAAGATCAGTTACCAAAGGCAATGGTTATTTTGTTGATTGTAGTCAAAATGGAAGTTTAGATTTTTATTACGATTAACAATACTGTAACAAATTGTAAATAAAAGTAAAAAGCATAACGAGAAAAATAAATTGATGTAAATAAAAATTATATTATTTACATCAATATACTACTTTGACAAATGACGTTTACAAAAAGCGTCGGTTCCGTTACAAATTTTTGAACCGCATTCTTGGCCAACGCGTTTTCCAGATTTTAATACGGCTTTACATAAAATAATATCCTCGCTGTTCAACGTAGTGATTGAATTGGAGGATAAACCATTATTTTTAGAAGCAACACTATGGTGATTAGAGCAATAACATCCCACAACGCCATAATAAGCAGGCTTTGCGCATAAATTATTTTTATTTTTACCGTTTTTAAACATATATTCGCAAGTATGAAACTCCATACAAAATTTCTCGGGGGTATTTACACCTTGGCAAAATATCATTTCTTTATTTAAGCGAACATGTGGTAACAAAAAATCAAACTTTTGCCTACAGTAAGGGCATTTGATTTGATTAAAAGCCAATTTATCCGTATTTAAATAGGACATGTTTGTTTTTGCTTTTTGTTGAACAACTTCTTTATACAATGGAACAAAATTAAATGCGTGATTACATGGCAGCTTGATACTGTTTTTATCAAGTGGCATTTTTGTTATTAAACAATAATTATCATCATCCTCGTCAGAGTCATTATCCATATTATTTAATTCATCATAAAAATTAATATTTCCTTCCAAAATTATATTCATATATAAAGAAAATTTATAAAAACTCTTTATATATATTTAATAGAGAATGACAAAAGCTTGGGGGCCATGTACGTGGTTTGTATTCCATACTTTAGCGGAAAAAATAAAAGAAGATAGTTTTCCGTTAATAAAAAACAGTTTGATTTCAATGATTAAGAGAATATGTAGCAATTTGCCTTGTCCTGAATGCGCTGGACACGCGCAGCAAAAAATGGGAACCCTGAACGTAAATACTATTCAGTCTAAGAGAGACTTACAAATGATGTTATTATCATTTCATAATGAAGTGAATCAACGTGTGGGAAATCCCGTGTTTACAGAGAAACAGATGGATGATAAATATAAAACAGCAAATACGCTAAGTATAGTTCAATATTTTTTACAAACCTGGCAAAAGCCTAACCCGAACCCCAAGTTATTAACTACAAGTTTACACAAAGGTCAAGTTATCAAGGAATTTATTAGTTGGTGGAATACAAATCATATCCACTTTTATGCGTAGACATTTACCTGATTAGACGAATCATATGAATAAATATTTATCACAAAAATATGAATAAATATTTATCACAAAAATATGAATAAATATTTATCAAACCTACACTAGACTACATAGTGGCTATGACCTCACCATTTTTAAAAACTCGACATTTGAAGCTCTGTTTTTTAGGTCTAGAACATATAACATTATTAGATGCTTCGGCATTAAAGAACAAGAGGTCTTTGTGGTCAGTAGAATAAAAAGCAATAAACCAAAGAATACCTAGAACAAAACCGACCAAAGATCCTAAAGCTACCCCACTCAATGACGTACACCCGCCCATAATTTTAGTGCCACCATCCAATACTAATAGCGATGTAATAAACATTAAAACTGGGTAGTTAATGCCGGATATATATTGCATAGGTAGGTATAAATAGGCCAACGTAAAGGCAATAAACATGCTATTGAAGGCAGGACTGACGTATTCGTTTAAATTAAAGGGAAAGTCGATTAAATTACAAGAGGGAGGAATTAACGTCTCTGATTTAACTTTTAATGAATTCAAAATGAACAAATTGATTAATGAAGCAATTAAAACACCTCCTAAATAGACAAGACCTTTAATGTCGGAATTGAATATAGAAATCATTACCAAACAAAAGGCTAATAATATAGGAGAGATTGCCGCGAAAAATTGTAATAGATTACTAAAATTTAATTGCATGCCCATTTTAATGTATATATTATCATAGTATAATAATATTATTCTTCAAACATTAGGTTCAATACTTGATGAATATTTTCCACCGAGTGAAATTTGATGCTATCCAATAGGTGTTTATCCTTGTATTTATCCACAAATGTTTTATAGTCCTTTTCGTTTTCTTTGGGGAAAATAAATTCCGTCACACCCCCTTTTAGACCGCCCAATATTTTCAAATCTAGACCACCAATTGCGGTAATATAGCCTTGTAAATTAATCTCACCTGTAATAGCAGTGGTATTCTTAATTTTCTTACCAGTAAGCAGACTATAGAGAGTACAAGTGATGGCAGTTCCCGCACTAGGTCCATCTTTTGGAACGGCTCCTTCTGGGCAATGAATATGAATTCCTTGCATTTTTGTGTCTTCAAATTCTTTTAGATTTTGTTTCATAGTTTCCTTATCTACTAAAGAGGAGGCAAGTGTTTTAGCAACATTCATACTTTCTTTCATAACATCACCTTGAAGCCCAGTCAGTTTTAGTTCCATAAAAGAGGTAGATGGGAAATATTTTGCCTCGATGGGGATGATACCACCCTGACCCATAGAATTTGCCCAAAGTCCATTGATAACGCCGACTGCCGAGTGACCCGGTATTTTCTTATCTAAATTTTCGTGGCGTTCATTCAAATATTTATATTTAATATCATCATTGGATAATTTAATAGGCAATTCAATGCTATCATAGTTTTTCAAGCACGACAAATTGATTTCGCCGACAATTTCGAATAACAATTCCTTAAACTTTCGAATACCAGGTTCATTGGTGTAATTTTCTATGACATAGACTATATTTTCATCCGTGATTTCAATACATCCTTCAACCCCCATAGTTTTCATTATTTCGGGCAACAAATGTTTTCTGGTAATAACCAGTTTATCTTCGATTGTTAAATGTTCAAACTTGATTCTATGAATGCGGTCTAATAATATGCGGTCTATGAGATTTACATCGTTATAAGAAAATATAAACAATGCTTTGGATAAATCAAGGTCGATACCGTTAAAATACTTGTCTTGGAAACAATCGTTTTGAGTAGAGTCAATCAAATGAGTTAATATGCCGATGATTTCCTTGCCATGTTCAGTTTTACTTACCTTGTCCAATTCATCAATAAATATAATTGGATTCATACACTTGTTTTTTATCAAAATGTCCGTAAACTTACCCCATTCAGAGCCGACATATGTATAATTGTGTCCATTCAATGTGCTTCCATTGTCTTGTCCTCCAATCGCAATAAATGAAAACGGTCTTGCTTCTCCATTTTCATCGACTAAACACTTAGCAAGTCCTTTTTTCGCAAAGGTCGTCTTACCAGTGCCGGGTGGTCCTTCAAACCCAAAACAATAACCACCCTGCTCTCCATTTATCCATTGGGCAATAATGCGTTCGATTTGCGTTTTCGCTTTATCGTGTCCATGAACGGCATCATTCAGCGTAGATTTAACTGTATTCATATATCGGTTAATCTCCTGCCACTTTTTTTCAATAGTAATAATATCTTCTAATATTGACTCAGTCATCGAAAGGTTTGATATATTTTTTAAAACGGACAATTGTTCAACTACAATATGATTCTCTTTAAATGTCTCAATAAAAGATTTAATCGCATCTTTCATAAATTCCATTTTTTTCCCAGAATGAGCCAATTTATGTACTTTCAGTTTGTGTTTCTTTATGAGGTTGTTAATATTACATATATTTATAATCAAATCGTTTCGCTTATCTGGAGTATATATAATTATCAATGTATCAACAATTTTATTAGATGTATTGTCATTATATTTTTGTTTAATTTGTTCACATATATTCTTTATTTGGATATTCGTAATTTTATTGATATCAATTTGTATAGTAAAACTGGAATCCATTTTAGATACCTTTTCCAATAATTTTTTAAAGACGCATTTTATGCTATCCATGACAGTCAAAATCCATTCTTGTTTGTAAATACCAAATGGAATTTTTAACAATCCATCCAAATAACTTCGTGCCTTTGAGCCGGTATCATCGGTTTTGGATTTCACTTCTTTCAACTTATTCATTGCCTTTTCTTTAACCGAATCAGGCGCCTTCATCAAGCATATTTGCTGTTCAAGAGGAATCTTGCTATTATCAAAATTGGACAAAGTATTTGTATACGTAATCGTTTGTTTCATCGCCTCTTTAAAAAAACTTTTGATTTTCCATGGTAAGCTATCAAATAATAATGTTTGTTCGCTAGTATCGATATTACCATTGTTATCGTTTGATAATAAATCATACAATAAATAGGCCAAATACTGATACTCGTGTTCATCTGATTTCAATAACAATTGAATCAATGTATTTCGTTGTCCATATAAGTCGCTATTCATAAATTCCTTCACGACTTGAGAGACCGGTTTTTGTTTGATAAGGACAATTTGACTAATATATCCTTGGTATTTTTTGATTAATTCATCGGTCGAATATACGAGTAATTCTTTTAATGTAATAGAATGGATAAACCGTTGGAAAGTGTTGACCTCGTAATTTGTATGAGACGGCGATTCTTTAATTAATGATTCTAATTTAGAATTCAAGTAATCATTGTCTATACAAGTGATTAATAAGTCATCTACTAAACCAGAGGCAACGATAGTTTTTTTCTCTTTTTGGTTATGAAAGGCTACTTTGATGCCATATACCTTTGCTTGAAAAGTATCATTTGTTCTACATAAATCGAAACAATCCAAGTTGGCAGATTTCTCGAGAATGACGACATCATCCACTATTTTATTCTTTTCAATGAAATTATTTGCGACAGAAGGTCGGTCTGTTTTCCAAGGCATAATTTTAAAATGAATAGGATGAAAGTGTTTTTCCAAAATGGCATACTTATTTCTATCCCATTGAACGGTAGATAAATAATCGTCTCCGAAGGCAACATTTAATAAATCGTGCACGTTTTCCGTTCCATATAACTTAAAAGCATTATTTAGGTCGGAACGAATTGTCTCTAAATTCATTTTAATCTTAGAATAATTGGTTTTATTTTTTAGCAAAAGTCGATTGTTTGATAATTCGAGGTAGATTTTTTCTAAGATTTGCGTAGACTGGTTTAATTCATTTGCGCCAAGAATATCCAAATGCTTGTATTTTTGAATAGACAACAAAGTGCTCTGGACTAAATTATGGAAATACTGAATTTGGTCATCGAGCAAAGCCTTTTCATCTACATTTGGCGATATTCCCGATTTACCTGCTGCGTCACCGGTATTTTGAGGAATAACAATATTTTTCATTAATATATTTATCGATTTTAAAATTTTCATTTAAATTAATTGTCGATTTGATTATCTTTATCCTAAATGTATCGCTAAACTTAATGATTTCCAAAGTGGTTTAAAAAAACAGTATTATAGTATGTAATGGGCATACCAGCTTACTTCTCATACATTATAAAAAATTATCCAAATATAGTAAAGAAGTTTCAAAATAATTTCATAGTAAATCAGTTGTATTTGGATAGTAATTCGGTAATATATGACTCGATGCGGGAAATAGAATATAGTGGGAACAATGATGAATTCGAACGAAAACTAATTAATGCTGTATGTAAAAAGATTGAAACTTATATACAGCAAATTTGTCCTACACATCTGGTGTATGTAGCGTTTGATGGTGTGGCACCCGTGGCGAAATTAAATCAACAGAAAAACAGACGATACAAGTCATGGTTTATGGGACAATATGATCCGTCTGACAAGCCAGCGTGGGATAGTACTGCGATTACGCCCGGGACTGATTTTATGAATAAGTTAAATCTTCAAGTGCGTTATCATTTTCGCAAACCATCGTCTTTTAATGTGAATCAAGTTATCATTAGTGGGAGCGATTTTCCGGGAGAGGGTGAGCATAAAATTTTTGACCATATTCGCGAACATACCGAGGACGTGAAGAATATGAAAAGTGTTATTTACGGTCTAGATGCTGATTTAATTATGCTGACGATAAACAATCTTCAATATTGTGAAAATATGTATTTATTTCGTGAAACGCCGGATTTTATAAAAAGCATTGACAATTCACTAGATCCAAATTACATGTATGTAATAGACATACCTGAATTTAAAAACCAATTGGTATTCTACTTGAATAATGATGTGTCTCCGACAACGGATGTAGAGAGGAATCGCGTGTTTGACTACATATTTTTATGCTTCATGTTAGGAAACGATTTTTTACCCCATTTTCCGGCGCTTAATTTGCGAACTGGCGGTATGGACATTTTGATGGAAACATATCGAAATGTATTGGGAAATAGTAAGAAAAATATCATCGTTGATGGAAAAATAGTGTGGAAGAACTTTCGACTATTAATCAAGGAATTATCGGAGCACGAGGAATCGTATATTCAAGCAGATTATGCCAAGCGGAATAAACAAGAAAAACGACCACCTCATTTTGATGAAAATACGAGTCGTTTCGACAAAGAGATGCTTCATGCTCCATCAAAAGAACGAGAAGTGGAAAAATATATTAATCCGAATGACAAGTTTTGGGAATCGCGGTATTATGATATGTTGTTTGATGTAGACATTGACGATGAATGGAGGAAGAAGATTAGTTTGAATTATTTGGAAGGATTGGAATGGACGTGGAAGTATTATAGTGTGGGTTGTGTAGACTGGAGATGGGCCTATAAATATCATTATCCGCCGATATTACAGGATTTATTGAAATACGTGCCTTATTTTGATACAGAATTGCTGGAACAACAGCCATCTAATCCGGTAACAGACGTGGTTCAGCTTAGTTATGTATTGCCCAAGAAAAGTTTATATTTATTACCCAAACGAATAGAAAATAAGTTGCTACAACAATGTAGTGAAATATATGGGACGGATTATGAATATAAATGGGCATATTGTAAATATTTTTGGGAATGTCATGTGGATTTTCCTGAGATAAATCTTGGCGAACTAGAAAAGATAGTAAATGAATGAGTAAACCTTTGGAAGAAACCTTTGGAAGAATGTATACTATTCCAAAACCGCCTATACTTTAGCCGTCGGCAGACCAGGCAGACCAGGCAGACCAGGCAGACACGGCAGACACTATACTCCATACTAGCCGTCGGCAGACAAATAAAATATACTCCATACTAGCCGTCGGCAGACAAATAAAATATTATATAAATCTATAGAGTCGTATGTCAGAACCGGTTGATAGTAAATTATATAGTAAAATAAAGAAGCGTATTTACAAAGAGCAACCACAACATAGTGCTTATAGAAGTGGCAAAGTGGTAAAAGAATATAAAAAACGTTTTACCGCAAAATATGGAACCCGTAAAAATCCGTATAGAGGAAATAAAACCAGAAAGCGTGGACTAGCAAGATGGTTTGATGAAAAATGGACGAATCAGCGTGGTGAGGTAGGGTATAAAAATAAGAGTGATGTATACAGACCATCCATTAGAATAAATAAAGGCACGCCGACGACGTTCGACGAATTATCGCATAAACAAATCACACGAGCAAGGCGTGAAAAATATAGAAAGGGTCATGTTTCCAGATTTTTGCGAAAATAAACAGGTACGACCAGAGGTTAAATACATATTACAAACAATCGTATAGTTGTTCGTAATCTAAATTACCAATTGCTTTATCTATAGTCATGATACAACCACCAATTTCTGGCATATTTGATACATCAAATCGTGAAATACCTATTTTCATAGCATAAACAATAATATCTTTTAGGTTTTGTTTATTATTTTGTTTATGTAAATGAAGACTAAAACGTGTAAAATCGACATTTCGAACAATAAGTTCATCTATAATGTATTTGAAATCTCGAAACTGTAGTGTACCACATGTATCAGATAGACATATCTCATTTATTTTCTCATATGTATCATAATAATACATAATTTCATTAACAATATCAATATGATTAATTTTGCCAATAATAGGACAAGTATCTATACAAGAAATATATAGTTTAATTTTAGTATCATCATTTATAGTAGTAACGTTATCTATCATATACTTGAGTTCATTCTTAGTTTCGGCAATGGTTTTATAGATATTTTTGTTTTGAAAAACATTGGAAACTGATGTAACAAATGAAAAGTTTTGTACATTATGTTTACGAGCAATTTCAACACTTTTCAAAGTAGGTGTAAGCATATATATATCCGTCGGCTTATGAATAGGTAGATGGCTAGAAGATAATTCCTTAAATAAGTCAAGTGAATTGGTCATTTGAGGAACCAAAGTTGAAGATACAATAGACCCAATTTCAATAGCATCTGGACGTCTATGTACAATAATATTCTCTATCATTTGTAATTTGTCAGTTACATTGTATATTTTTGAAATAGATTGAAGTCCATCGCGTAATGTAACATCGAATAATCGCAAAGGATTATTTTTTAATATCGATGAATACATTTATTTTGATAATATAATATAATATCATAAGAATAAATATTATATTATATCTGATCAATTTTCAGTAAAAAGAATTTTACCAAAAACCGTTGAAATATGCGAAAACTTCAAAATAAAAAACAGGGCGTCCCCTGGGATTGTTTTCTGAGTTACAGATTTTCGCAGTTATCTACAGACAAGCTATGAGATTAACACTTGATAAAACTCAATCATATTCTTATATAAATTGAGTTTTATCCCATTGACGATTAGTACAATCCAAACAAATTGCCTCGCATCATCTACATTCAACATTATCCACTGACGAGGAATAAACTAATTATCATAATATTGTAATTAAATTTAAACTTGGTCGAGACTATCTTCTTGTCAAACCGGGCAAAGGGAGTGATCAGCTCCACATAAGGGTTTATCTGCATACGGCCGGTTAAGGAAATATGCGTTTAACAAGTCGACAACAGAGTCACATTGAATTTCAATTACACAGGTTTTCATTACTCGACCTGTGTCTAACTTTACAATTAACCATTGAGCCAAGTTAGAGGCTCTCTATACAATTACAACTAAATAAAACTTCAATTTTTTTTATAATCGGAAATAATGATGTAAACCTTTCCAAATGTAAAAAAATTGAAGTTTTATGTAGTTGGAACGGTTTACAGCATCATACATTTATGACTATAGTAGTCTATTATTAAAATGAAACAATCATTAGCATCAGTAAGATGTGTGTTTTGTAACAGTCTATCTCATAAGATGGATAACTGTAATAGCAAGTTCAATGGTAAGCGTGAGTCACTCGACGAAGGTTGGTGCTTTCTAATGGACAGTGAACGTCCTAATTTTGAAATACTTGCGGCGAATGAGTTGCGATATGTTGCGTATCATTACGCAGCATACGAGGGGGCGGTTCACGACTGGACTGAGAAAAACACTCAACACTACAACCGCAAATTTAGATTCCGTCCGGTCGACCTCTCGCTTTCAAAATCGCAACTTATTAAAGAACTTGCTAGAAGGTGGGAGGGGTTTCAGCCAGTGCGCGACCTGTATCAAACCAAACCCGTACCGACGGAAGACGACGACGACTGTCCTATTTGTTTGGAATGTACTACAACATCATACAAATGGATGTACACCGTTTCATCTTGGGTAAAAGTTGAAGATAAGGTAACGACGGAGTGTAAGCATTCCTTTTGTAAAACGTGCTGGGCTAGTCATACCGAAAAGAACCGCCGCTACGATTATAGTGCTACGGGTAATCATCATTCTGCCCCTAACTTGTGTGTGAATTGTCCGATGTGCCGACATAAAATCGCTGTAAAATAAATCAACAAGCATAGTAAGCCAACAAAAATACTAATATACATATACGCGAAAAAAAAGAATCTTGTTGTGTCTCTAACAGATTCTTTTTTATTTTGAGATTTTGTCCCATTTTACATCTTCAAATATTAGTAAGCCATTGTTCAATAACTTAAAGACTTATTCGTAGATATGTTATAGAAGAATGGCTTATCATTATGAAGGAGATAGAAATTATTTTTTACAATTATTAAATGAAAATAAAGGAGTAATGATTTTCAAGTATACGGCAGAATGGTGTAAGCCTTGCCAATCAATAAAAAAAGAAGTGGATGCTCACTTTCAAAACATATCCAGCGATTCCATATTATGTTTTGAAGTAAACGTAGATGAGAATTTCGATTTATTTGCGTATATGAAGACCAAAAAAATGATGAAGGGTATTCCCACATTAATGGCATATAAGAAAGGTTCAACTAGTTTTGTACCAGATGATAGTATTTCAGGTGCGGACATTGGTGAAGTAAATGCTTTTTTCGATAGATGTAGAAAGATGTAGAAAGATGTAAAATATATATAGAAAATGCGTAGTTTAGCACATACATATATTATCTACATACGAGCGTGTAGGCATTTCATTTACAAATTGAATACCATTATTTTTAGCGTCAGACCATGGAAAAAAATCGATTAGGAACCCATTATTGCGTAATAAATTAATATACTTTCCGATACGTGTTTGTGCTGTTTGTGTAGTGGTATTAAAGTATTGGTTTTTGTTCGAGACTTTATACTGTGGCAATAAAGTAGTACTTGCGTTGAATACTTCCCTACATTCGTCCTCTACTAATTCTATCGACTTGTTTGTATGATTATAATTAGGGTTGGGACGATATACAAATAATCCGTAGGGAACCGCAACAATATCAAAAAAACTAATACCACCGATTTGTTGTATTTGGGTTTTGTTACAAATACTTCTGTCGTCTGGATAATTACAATAAAAATTATCAACGATAGAACCGATTAAATCTTCGTCACTTATCAGATTAGGATAATTGTCTATTTTATTTTCATCTAAATTGATTACAACTGGATGTGTATGGAATGTAAATGGAAAATCACCCGAATTTAAACTTGTCGTTCCAGGCATAAGAGTTGCTTGAATAAGTCCAACTACCTCGACAGTTAATTTAGCATCATCTTTTTTATAGCATAAATGTCCCCCTCGTTCGGCGCCTTGAATATGTATACCATCTTCCATAAACCGGTCATTATTACCATCCATCATAAGAGTATATATATTATTTATTATTGATGGGTTGATATAAAACTGATAGGATAAAACTGACATTGTATAGTATAGTATAGTTGGTGAAAAAAATAATGTAACAATTAGTAAAAAAACGAATTAAAAATACTGACAGATGTATATTTAAATGGAACATTTAGATTTAAATATACATAATTACGATTTGAATGATTTAATCAACCTGTTTCGTCTTCCATTTCATTTTAAGGAGGAACATTTAAAAGACGCAAAAAAAATCGTACTGAAAACCCACCCGGATAAATCGGGTCTTGACAAGGAATATTTTTTGTTTTTCTCTCAAGCCTATAAATATTTATTGAAAATACATCAGTTGAGACAGAGTAGCACAACTACAAATACTGAATATCAGAAAGACGATTTGTGGAGCAATGAACATAGTGTATTGATAGACGGAAAAATAAAGACAATGAGTCAAGAGGAATATACGGAATGGTTTAATCAAACATTTGAAAAAATGCGCCTCAAAGACAGTGTAGAAGAGAGTGGGTATGGCGATTGGTTAAAATCGGATGAAGATATAGTAAATGACACAGTAACAAGCACTGGACAGATGAATGAGTATATTCAAAATAAAAAGAAGGAATTGAGAGCATTGGTAGTTCACCAAGACTTTCAAGATATGAATATGAATGGTGGAGGACAATTTGATTTAGTGAGGGATGTGCCAGAAAATTATGGGTCATCGATGTTTGACAGTCTTCAGTTTGAAGATGTGAGAAAAGCACATTGTGAATCGGTTATTCCGGTAACAGAAGAAGATTTTCATAAGCGAACCAAATATACAAATATAGACCAAATAAATCGTGAAAGAACCCAAGATATGGTTCAAAATAGTAAAAGTTGGATGGCGTCGCATGAGAATAAATTAAAGGAGGCACACAGTCAAGATGAAGACATAAATATCCAGCGAGCATATAAATTAATGAATCAAGATGAGATAATACGTGAAAATCACGACAAATTTTGGTCGGATTTAAAGAGAATAGAAAATTAGACTTTGTCTGCCGTGTCTGCCGACGGCTCTTGGTCTTGGTCTGCCGTGTCTGCCGACGGCTATTTGTTATTGGTCTTGGTTTTTGTTTGCCGTGTCTGCCGACGGCTTTTCATTTCCATCTGCTTCCTCGTCTGAAGATTCATCTTCTTCTATCCGTCTCGCACCTCGATATAAACGTTGCCATAACTGACCAATCAAAAGCCAATATGGTTCATCTAATTCATCTAATTTACTCTCTAGAATATTCCAATTCCCACCGCATCCTCCTTTTTCTACAGAAAGTTTAAATTCTCTACAAGTTAAATCGACGGTTCGTTGCCAATCCTTTCCTTTTTTGTCTTCATCTTCTTCGCTTCTCTCGTATTCATAGTATCTAATTGTGATACATTCCTCAAATGTAACCGTCTTATTAAACGATGTCATACTGGTATGAATAATAACTGGTTATTAATTGAGATTCAATAATCATCTTTTGGTTATGACAAATATTGACCAGTAGTTCGAATCAATTTTATTTTATTTTATTTTTCATTTACATATTCTTAGATAATTTAGACAATTTAGACAATTACATCTCATTTATGTAAAAATATTTTCATACTATATAAAATGAAACTATTTTCATCGCGTTATTTAACATTACATTGTGCCGTTACTGTTTGTATTCTCCTTCTCATAATCTATATGTTGGTGATAAATTATTACAAAAACTTTCCGGTTGATATAGAACCAAGTTTATTATATTTAGTGGCCCAACCTGGTGCTTATACAGGTATTTCAACATATGGGGCAACTGAACTATATCCAGATGGATTACGAGGTGAAAATAAAGTGTCTATTACAAAAACAGACAATGGTATAGAGGCAACAAACATAATAGCAGCGTTCAATATGAAAACAAACAAGTTTGAATTTGAATTAGTGCGAAAAATTAAGATTGTATATCATCATAATCACGGAAAACAATTATTCAAAATGACAACAAGTTATATCAATGATAAAATAGTAAGCAGTACTTATGGATATGCTATTGGAAAAACTGACAACAGTATAAGATTTCATATGTCTGGGTCGTGGCATATAAGTGCATCAGATTATCATAAAATCGACGATGTAATGACTAGAGTCGATTCAAAACATCTAACCAATGTCTTTGTACATCCTGGCTTATTCGGTGTTAATAATTTGAAATTTAATGAACAATACACAATGATAGATACGAACTAATACATTATTCACGTTGTGTAATATATGTTAGATTATGGTGCGGATTAAACAATACATATTCTTCAATATTCATTTGATAAACAACTAGATTAGGAAACCAAAAACTATTTACATTGGGTTGATATACGCCAGAAATGTTTTTTGGCAATAAGCTACATAAATTGGTTAGAACTGATTGGTCAAACTGATAAAAACTAATTCGATTATATTTCTCTTTATGTTTGTACGGTAAAATATTAGCCGTTCGGTAGTAATAAATATCCCTGTCTATTTTAGACAAAATACTTGTTCCATCTCTCATATTGATAGTAATAAAATTATTAGCCAATAGAAATTTAATCAATAACAAAAACTCGTATTGTTCTTTCAACAATAAATATCCATAGGCAAAGGCAAACTCGTGCCATGCTCGTTCCGGTATAGACATGGTAAAATAAGGATGTTCGAACTTCATATTATTAGCAACATTTAATACCGTTTTCATATTCACACTTGATAAATTAAGCAGCGGTATCAGGGGTTTGGACGAATTTATAAATAAACGTTTAAAATATTTTTCATTTTTTTTTATTTATATTAACCAGTCTAGTAGGTGTAATTTCCCATTCATATAGATTAGTATCTTTTCTTTTGTAACTCTTAGCGACACTATAACTACCCAACCATGTTAAATTATCTGGAATACATTTGTTATGATATTTTTGTTCTAATTTACGCGAATGTTCTAAAATAGCATTTCCGTCATAAGATTTAGATGCATACATTTTAAATTTCATTGGTAATATTCTAACACTAACACTTATATCAGCTTTTTTTTTATAGGTAGAATTTCGTTTTTTTCTAGTTTTATTCGACATAGTCTTTTTTGTCATATACATATATTACGAAATAAATTTGTAAGTATAGTATATATCTATGAACTATTACGCGAGATATGTTGGCGTATTGGTATTATTAATAATATTAGGATTCTTTTTTGAGAAATACAAAAAGACGGAGGAATTAAATAATAAAATGGACCAATACGAATTAATTAAGAAATATTTGTTAAACGACTCTACTTTAGCTAGAACTGACAAACCTATCTTATGGATACATGTTGCCTTTGAAACAAACGCGAGATGGTGGCCACATTTTGCCTCACGCAATACACAATGTTTCAATCAGCCATATCAATATTTAACTATAAAATCAATCGTCGACCATTGTGGCGATTCGTTTCATGTATGTTTAATAGATGACAAGTCATTCAACAAAATTATCCCGGGCTGGAGCACAAAGGTTGCGAATTTACCAAATCCACTTCGTCCTCATTTAAGAGAATTGGCAATGGCCAAATTATTATATTATTATGGTGGTATGACTCTTCCATCCTCGTTTATATGTACGAAAAATCTAATCCCTCTATTCAACAAGGGTTTATCAGCAGCCCCCATGTTTTGTGGAGAATTGCCTACTACAAGTAATGTAGCTACATATACTGATTTTTTTCCCACAAACAAAATAATGGGATGTAAAAAGGATTGTGAGTTAATGGGTCAATATGTAAATTTCTTAGAACAGACTGTATCATCAGACTATACAAATGAAATGGAATTCACAGGAGAGACGGACAAGTGGTTGTATGAGCAAGTTAGAAAGAAGAATGTAATGCCACTGAATGTCAAGTATTTCGGTGGGAAAATGACAAATGGAAAACCGGTATTATTGGACAACTTATTGAGTGATGATGATGATTTCGAGATTCCAGAAGGAGCCTACGGAGTGTATATCCCATCAGATAAAATATTATTGCGAAGTAATTTACAATGGTTTGCTAGATTGAGTCCAGAACAAGTATTAAGTAGTAATACAATAATAGCCCGATATTTATTGATGGCTAATTAGGAGATTTATTAAATATATATTATTTTAGTATTATAATATATATTATAATGAGCACGTCTACTACACAACAAGTAAAAATATTAAATAATGTAGACGATGACAACTATAGCTATAATGGAGATTTATACAAATATTTGGCATTAAATGATACAATTCATGATTTTGGAAAGGGACACGACAGAGGGGATGATATTAATGATATAGTAAAATCGATATTAAATGAAGTTCCCTATAAAAAATATACGCCCTTCGGAAACAATGGTTTATTTTCACTCAGTCCATTTGAAGCCAATACGGAAGCATTTCTGTTAGAAAATTTTAATTTGGTGGGAATACCTGAAAATATTCTATCGGTCGAACCATTCATAAAAAAATCCGGTTTAGGAGATGTCAATCCAAAAACAACCGCAGACATATATAAATTTGAAAATAAAAACGGATATGTTAATTATGGACTAAAAATTAGCACAACTGACATTATGAATTTGACAGATATCCAAAAACAAAATATATTTTACAATACAGTCAATATTCATCCGTCTATGGATACTTTATCAACCATTATTATTACAGACAATGGAAGACAATTTAAAAAATCAATAGACGATATAAAAAAGGACAGTCCGGATGCGAAAAAAAATTACATTGGACAATTTTTAATGAAATTCTTTTTTTTCGGAGACGGAACGAATCAGACACTTGTTCATAATACAGATGCTGGTAGTGGAGATTTGGGTTGTTTATTCAATCAAGGTTTCCAAGACAATGTATTAGGAACTGTGCGCGATGCTTGTAATTATGGCGATTCAGCTGCAACCAGTGTAAATGACAAGCCTTGTTTCAAAGATGCTCCCCCTAACCCATTTGTAAAAGATATCGGAAATGGCGCCGATATTTCAATGGAAGGAGACAAGATGATATTAAAAAAGAAGGATAACAAGGGAAACTTGATAAAACTACCCTCTGTATTTCCTAGAACAGTGCTAGATAGTGATAGAGACATTTATATTTTTAAAAATAATTTATTTACGATTGACACATTTGTTTTGGCGTATATGAGTAATCCGTCAAAACCATGGGTTCCTAGTAAATCCCCTTATAATTTTTCATTGAATTTATATATCATTCCGGAAAACACTTCGCGCGGTAATTTTGTAAAGACAATATTAAACAATCCATTATCTACCCTCCCCGTATCTGAAGCCAATTTTTATCCAACCGCAACTGACAGTAAAATATCAATAAATGGACCCTCTGTCGTATATTTGAAAAGTTTGATAAAAAAAATAAATGCCCCGACAACAACTAAAGACAATATAATAGACGCATTCAAAATAGCCCCCTCTACGAATTGTTTAAATTTAACCAACTTTTTAACAAACGTATATAATAAACTAACCGGTAATTTTGAGTATAAAAAAAATATATTGACTAAACTATTATTTGACTTAAAAAGATGTGGTGATTATGAACAGGTTGATGCGATTGAATTGATTCAACAACAAAATATGGGAACAAAAAATATAGCCGGACTTCAAGATGTCTTATTTACATCGGTAGATAGATTATGTACGCTATATAGTAGATATAGAGTCAATAATTGTATGATGGCAATCACAACCAACCATAGTTATAAATTATACAGACAGCCCTATATTTATCCGAGTGCGGAAGTTTTAAAAACGATAAATATCAATAAAGCCTTGTTTCAAGTTCAAAATAAAAATAATTTGGTGATAGATTTTTTAACAAAGTTAAAAGGTTTGTATGCAGATGTAGATTATGTATCATTATACAATAGTAGTGAATTGAGTAATTTATTAGTGATAAATAATGACGAAACGAATGCATATAATCGCGTTATAACGACTATTATTAAAAACATATTTGTGTTTCAAAACAAATGTTTGATAAATTTAAAGTATATTACAGAAAATAATTATAATAAATTAATTGCTGAACCGAGTGAATTGATACAATTTTTCAACGAAATAAAGAGTAAAATTACAGACTATAGTAATGAGAATGCCCCGAAACAATTAATAGTCGATGAAAATTTCAATATTTTTGAGGGAATCAATAAAAATAATGTGTTTGTAAAAGGAATTAATTATAGTAAAATTGTCAATCAGTATTATGATGTATTAAACCAAAATCTATATGGCACATTTGACCTACAAATAATCAAAGAGACCATATACGACGTTGATACAGAACAAAAATTTAGTGTGAATTTACCTGTTATAAATTTAAAGCCAAAAACTGTGTTGGAGTTTGTTAGTGATTTAAGTGTAAATAAAAAGACTTTCTACTTGGAGTATTACACCAATTTAAAAAAGATACGGGACACTCTATTAATAAAATCGACGGGTAGTGGAAGACAGTCAAGACCTGGGGCAAAGACCGCAAATGCTGTCGAGCAACTTGAATTTTATTTGAATGTGAAAGGGTTGATTAAAATGATGGAAAGTATATTTAATGTACAAAATAATCCGTTTTTGAATATATTGGACGAGTCTATAACTCAATATGTAGATGTTATTATTGAATCGAAACGGTCTGGAACGCTTCAGACAGTAAGCCAACCTATGGGAGACTCACCTTCTTCTCCTGAAACAATGTCTGTCACAATGGAAGCGATGCTAATAAACGTAGATTCTACTTCTAATTTAGACCTACTGGAACAATCGATACCAGATGTAAGCAACGAAAATGGCATCAAAACAGTAATGGACAATGAAGAGAATACAATCACTATTAAACAGGATTTGAAAAATAAAAGAGAAGAGGAGCGAGAGAGACGACAGCAAATCAATGACCAAAAGGCTATAGATAAAAGAAAACAGAATTTGGATAAAATCAAACCATTGCTTGAAATGGATAGAGCTGTTAGAGCAAGTAAGAGTTCGGCCATTAATCAAATTAAAAATAAACTATATTCTGACAAAAACATTCAAGTGGCTACACAGGCTACTATACCATTAGATAAACGTTCAAAACGGGTTCAACGTGGCGGAGGCGAAGATGATAAAACAATGGGTGGAATATTAGTGGATTTAATATACGAAATTCCAGATGTGATGAATCAAATATATACAAACTTGATGCCATCTGAATTGTTGGAAATATTATTGTTGGATTTTAATATTAATTATATGGGATTTGAACCGAGTGAGAAGATACCGCCTGTTGTAATTGATGGTGATGGGAATCAAGGTGATAAACAAGGTGATAATCAAACTGATAATGTAGAAACTATAAATGTAGATGACCAAGAATCTATCGGTAAAGAATCGGTTCCATTAGTATTGAGTAGGCAAGAATATTTGACTGATTTTTTTACAGAATTAATTCAGGTGTTAGAAATGAATGAGAATCAATTGGAAAAAGATATATTCGGGGGTATAAATACTCCTGAAATGGAGCAATTAAAAAAAATAAAAGACTTCTTATCAGGAAATAACATGGTTGCTGTAGAAGGTTTATTATTTGAGGATACCAATACCAATACCAATCCTACTGATTTTGTATCAATATACGAGACGATTTTTAACGCAAATAATGCCATCTTAACACAAAATTTAGATTTGAATAATTTTATTAAGGCAATTTGCTGTAATCCGTTGTATAAAACATCGGTTATGAATCAAATGGACGATTTAAATAATAAATTTTTTGATATGATTTTAAATTATAAAAACTCTGAACCCGAAAATGATATGGCAAGTGAAATGTCAAATGAAATGGACGTTGAACCAACAACCGAAAATGATGATACATATTTATCAATCAAAACTTACTTAGAAAATCCGAGTGAAGGAATCAAAAATACAAAGGACCGCAGCGCAAAAAATGCTACTGAGGAAAGTATAGATGTGTTGAGCATGATATTATTAAATTATACCGCGGATAATAATACAAATAGGATTACATTTACAAGTGATAATGACGCACTAAATGTGTATATTACACATTTAAATAATATGTATTCGAATGTGGATAGTATTAAAAATAAATCTATTAAAACACTGCTAACCAACATGATTACAAATAACAACACAAAAGTGGTAATATTTTATGTATTGTGTTTAGTATCAAACTTAGTAACGGATAAAGAAGGTGTTTACTTTCCTGCTAATCCAACGATTAATAAGGATGTGATAACTAGTTTTGGAGGAGGCGAACGAGGTGCAACTACATATATAAACTATGAAAGTTTGTTTAAAGGATTGACCAGTGTAATAGTTAATGCTATGGAATTAGTGAATATTCCAACTTGTTCCGTGAATATTATTCCTAGTCCTAGTCCTACTATCACAACCAGTAAGGGTGGTCAATCTAAGAATATGATAAGGAAAACACGTAGAAAGAATAAACAATCCCTAAATATAAATAAAACGAGTCGAATGAAATAATTTATTTTTAATGTATTTTCTCTCTATGAGATTAAAAATAAATGAAATATGGAATGTTATATTTAGACTTACTATATACAACTTTGGTCGTAAACTTGATATAATGATAGTTACAAATCTGTCTAATAATAGTACATAAGCTGGTATACGTTAATTTACGTTCAACATAAAACAATTTTGCCATATGATAATATGGTTTCAATTCTTCTAACAGTTCCACATTGGCATTATTTAATTCCCCCCTTTTATAGGCGGACGAATTAAAAATATAATACTTTTCGTTTTTCTCACACGTCTTCTCTAAAAACATAAATAAAATACCTTTATCTACCGCCGTTTTAAATGTTTGATTCATTTAGTAACAGTTAATTATATACTTGAGTTAGAAATTTACTTGGACAAAATTACTTGGACAAAATTACTTGGACAAAATTACTTGGACAAAATTACTTGGACAAAATTACTTGGACAAAATTTGAATGATATTATTAGTAAATAACGCCAATTCTATTTCATCCTCGTGTATATTGTGAAAAATAGTGATGTATTTACACAATAATTTTATAATTTCATATTTTTGCGTTTCACTGAATAATTCTGTTATTTTAACAAATAAGAAATAGTTGTCATAAATATCCATAACAGAATACCCTTTATCAAACAAATCATAGAAAATATCAATAGCGTCATTTAAATTCGAACTTAACACATGTGACGAATAGTTATCAAATATTGAAAAGCTAATATTAGTACATACTTTATTAACCAATTCATACGTGATTGGTTCATCCAATATTTTAAATTTTTCGAGATAGTTTAATAGAATACGTATTGAACCGTTCGCTACGGTTAAAACGAATTTTTCTGTTTTTTTATCGAGAACAATATTTTCAATAACCTTTATTTTTTGAAAAATATTATTCAAATTAGTTTCTGTAAGCGGTTTTAACTTGATTATAATCATTCTAGATTGTAAACTGTCAATAACTTTTTGAACATTTGAACAAGAAGAAATAAAATGAACGTTATTATTATATTTATCAATACAATTTCGAAAGACCTGTTGACTTTGTTCATTAATATTATCGATATCATCTAATACAACGATTTTCTTTTTACCATGTATAGAACATCTGGTTTGACAAAAAGTTTTTACTTCAGTTCTGTAATACTGAATTCCTTGTTCTTTTAAGCTATTAATAACGAGTATATTATCATTATATTGAGTATTGCCATAGTATTCTTTAATAATGGCATGAATTAAGGATGTTTTTCCAGACCCTGAATCACCAATAAATAATATATTTAGATTGTTCATAGAAATAATTGTATTTAATATATCAATAATATCACGTTCTATTTCAAAATCTTTAAATAAAGTCGGTTTATATTTATACATAAATGGAATATTATTCAACGCATTCATTATATTTAATTATATTTATTCGGTAATAAGTATTTAAGTAAATGTAGATATATATATTATTAAATGGAGAATCATTATAAAGTATTGGGAGTACCGGAAACGGCTAGTCAGGAAGATATTAAAAAGGCTTATAGAAAACTCTCATTGTTACATCATCCGGATAAAAATCAAGGGAATACAGAAGCAGAAGCAACCTTTAAAAATATAAATGCGGCCTACCAGGTAATAGGTGATGAAGATGAACGAAAACAATATGATATTAAGAGACGAAACCCATTTGGTGGGGGTGGTATACCAATGCCAGGTCATCCTCAATCAGGACATCCCGGAATGAATCATATGGACGATATTTTTAAAATGTTCTTTGGTGGTCAAATGGGTGGAATACCGGGAATGCCGGGAATGGGTGGTTTCCCGGCGGGTAACGTAAGAGTGTTTAGAAATGGGCAACATATGGATATGAATGCTTTAAATAAGCCTCCTCCTATAATAAAAAATGTATTTATTAGTTTAGAACAAGCTTTTAAAGGGGACCAGATACCGATTCAAATAGAAAGATGGTTATTTGAAGATGGAATAAGAAAATGTGAAAATGAAACGTTATACATACATATTGCGAAAGGTATAGACGACAAAGAGATGATAATATTGAGAGATAAAGGAAACGTAATGGATAGTAATTTGAAGGGCGACGTAAAAATTGTTATAACGATTCAAAATACAACAATATTTAAAAGAGACGGATTAAATTTACATATGGAGAGAGAAATCACGCTTAAAGATTCACTATGTGGATTTGATTTTATTATAAATCATATAAGTGGAAAACAGTTGAGATTTAATAGTGATGCCGGAAGTCCGCTTAAAGATGGATTGGTAAAAGTAATACCGGCATTTGGTATGGAGAGAGAAAATAACAAGGGAAATTTATGTATTAAATTCAACGTAAAATACCCAGAAAAACTAACCGAAGAGCAAATTTCGCGTTTAAAAGAAATATTGTAAAGATACGATACGATTTAGTAAATTATTCAGTAAATATATTTAGTAAGTAATCTATATATTAGTAAATAAATATATTTTTCTAATATATAATGAAATATAGTCGTAAAGCAGGGCGTTCGTCCGTAAATAAAACACGTAAGCACAATGGTTCGGTTTCGTCTAAAAAACAAATAGTTACACAAATGTTACAAATGCTCATGACTGTAAAGTTATACCACTGGAACACCTTATCATTTTCTACACATAAAGCTACTGATGAATTATATGGTTCATTAAATACATTGATAGACCAATTTGTTGAAGTACTATTGGGAAAACACAATAATGTTAGTGAGAGAAATAAACATGAAATATTAAGTGTTAAAACGCTACATATGAAAAATTATAAAGACAATGGTATGTTCAAAAAGGAGATAGAAACATATAAGAAGTATTTGATTGGTCTAAGCAAGCATTTTAACGACAGTGAAAATAGCGATTTACTAAATATTCGTGATGAAATATTGGCCACACTTAATCAGATATCTTATTTATTGACCTTGAAGTAATTCTACGGAACAACATGGTTTTCCGGGTATTAAATTCCCATTAGCATCCAACGTTCCTGCGCTCGAAGTAGCACGACGTTTCAATGCTCGTCTAGCAGAAGTATTAACAGCACCAACCCCTGCGCCACTGGTATATTTATTCACTAAATTGGTTTTTACATTTCCAGTAAAAAGTAATCTTCTCTGTCCTCCGGCAATTGTAGTAGGCATTATATATATATATATATATATGACGGATAATAAATAAATATAATGTAACTATTTTTTAGAATTCAGTTGTTCCAATGTAATATGTGGTTGGTATATTACTATATCTTCTTTTGAAATATAATGGTCTTCTGAACACATACCATATTCGTCCGGGTTTAATATATATTTCCTACAAAAATCAAGAGTTAGAACCTGTGTTTTTACAAGGCTCCTTAATGACAATCTATCTATATTACGTTCCAATGTTTTGATGTCGTATTTGGCATACATCAACTGATAATTTTGAATTATTTTATTAGGTTCAGACATGTTATAGTTTTATTACTATAGTTTTATTATTATAGTTTATCGTTATAGTTTTATTACTAAATCATTTTTAGTAATAAACTCGAAGTTGTAGTATTCCGTTATCAGTCGTCAGCTATCAATTAAGAAATTCGACTGGATTCAATATCTGCAGATACTAAATAAATAGAATTTTCAGTTACAATAATATACTCACCTTCTACCTTATAAATTTTGATAATAGGGCTAGTATATTCGTCTTCACTCTTAACCAACAATTTTTCTTGAGTGGCTTTAACCCCAATAATAACCTCCTTATCTAGGGAGGCGGTCCAGTAGTCAGACTTAATCTCCTTATCTTCAACAATAGCTAATTTCCAGGCATGTTGAAGGCATGTATTTGATGGTAATCTATAACTGGCTTCAGCAACTTGAGAACTCATTATATAGAAAAACAATCATAAATCTTTAAATACTATTAATAATTAAAAGTATATTTTAGTAAAAACAAAAAACAAAAAACAAAAAACAAAAAACAAAAACCCCAACAAATTAAAATTAAAATAAAAAAATATAATAGACTACTAAAAATGAAAAATTTTATTCTAAGTAATGTTGAAAATTATAATAATGAACTAGATAGCAACGAACACATTCTATTTTTAAAGTATATTGGATTAATTCACGAATTGATTCAAGGTTGTATGGAACATATTACCATCCGGAAAGAAGATTATCTGAAATATATATTGATCAAGGGAATAAAAAATACATATTATATCTACAATTTTTTATTACTGTATACCAAGAATTTGGACTTGACTATATATCACACACAAAAATCCATAATATACTATGTTGAATTTATTAGTCAATTGGAAGAAGACACAAACAATCTTTTAAAATTAAATTCCAAAGACGCAACCTTATTTATCTATAAAAAGACAATATTTGAAGTAAACGAAGCTATTAGAACAAATTACAGCGAATCTGCTGCTACAAAATCTAAACTAGAGATATTACATTTGTATATTGAATTTTATAATACTACTTTCAGTCACTTTGTATCAAATTTCGATTTTAAAACAAATAATATGGTCGAGTTACAAAAAATAGTATTTACAAAATTATACAAGATTGTAGATACTATCATTCAATTACCAATATTATATAAACATAATCAGGTTAGCGTCAAACACAAGTTGGAAGATTTACATATTCTATTAAACATATTTAATAATTCTTACTCGTATCAATTCATAAACAAGAATTACTTATACTTGCTAGAATATTGTATAAAAAAAATTCATAAAATAGAAATTGACAGTATAAAAATAAAGAGTAAGCTGAACGAGGTAGACGTAGAATCTAAATTACAACACTATTCTGTATGTAAAATATTCAATTATTTATTATTATAATTCAGTAGTGTAACAATCAAATAATATTGTCTTCTTGCGGATTTTCCTCTTCCTTACATTGTTTGGAATAGCCGGTATGACACTATTTAGGTTATGTATTTTGTCGTATTCTACTTCCAGAATTTTTTTAATAAAGTCGTAAATTTTATACAGCACATTTTCTTCACATTTTCCAACAATTAAAACACTTCCCGTTCTAAATATCATAAACGATACTTCATCAAAAATTGTATGTTTAGGTTGTTGACCGCATTGTTCACCATCACCAATAGTATTATCGTAGTAAAATTTACATTGGATACCCGGATAAGAACAAGCATCAAAATTACTATTTATTCTGTATTGATACTTCAATAAATCATATAACTTGTCTCTGTCAATATAATAACCACAATTAAAATTAGAGTTAATCAAAACCGTTTCATTTTTTTCAGGTAAATGATTCAAATCGTTACCTAGAAATGGTCGTAGGGTAGTTACTAACAATTGTAATACATTTTCAAGTAAACTATCACTTTGAATGCCGGGTATTTCCAATTTACCTGTATTGAATACTTTAACATGCATTTCCTTATAGCTATTATTCTCATATATCCGCATAATAATAACAAAACAATTAAAGAATGCTCTCTTTTTCTTACTGCGGTAACTTAAGATGTCTTTCTTACACACGCCTATGCTAATTTTTCGTTGGTCTTTAAACTTGATTCTTCCTTCCGGATTTTCTATGTGTTCGATTACTTGTTGTTCGTAACATTTTACAGTTTTCAACTGTTCTTCAATAAAGTCTATTTCACTTTTACAAGTAGACGAGTATTTTATTTGTTTTTTTATAATGCCGTTTTTAGGAGTAATATAATCCATAATCGGGATTTGCCAGAATACAGTTTTTATATCTATGTCGTTTTTATTTAAATAGGCGATTTTTGTTTTTGTAGAAATATACAGTTCAGAACATTTAGGAATATTGTTTACATTCGTCAATTGGGAAATTGTAGATATTTTTTCAATATTACGTTGAATCGATTCCTCATCTATATCAATGTCAATATCGTAGTCATTATGTAAGAAACTTTCCCAATCGTCGTCAATAGTTTCCATAGTTAGACTATCTATATTGTTTTGTTTAAATATATTTAATTGTATTTAAAAGGTTCAATTCTTTTCTTTATCTATAATAAAACATGGATAATTTTTCATATGAAAAAACTATTGCTATTACTATTCCTCTTACAAAAATTTCCTCATTTGAAAATAAAGAATTAGGTTTAAATCATACATGTATTGACCCTTCCAAGGTGTCACCTCCAAATAGTTTTATGGACAAATTGGTAAAACGTATGGATAATTATTATTCTCCTACAAACGCATCATCACGCCCTGCTTCACCATCATTCGCATCATTTACGAATACGTTTACATATAACAAATAATTGATTAGGTCAGAAAGAATTTATTAAGTTTTAATATAGTAAATGGCAACATATATTCTATATTTAAATCATTTATATGCATAATATTTTCAACAAAATTCAAAAAGTCTTCAGTTACTATATTTTTATTGGTGCGAATAATATAATTTAAATAATTTTTGATTATATTTTTTTTCTCGATATTATATTCATTACTCACCTTTGTAATAAAATCAATGTTATATTTCATTTCCTTATTTTTTATATTTTCAGTTATTTTATCCCAGAGACTGGTTTGAACAATTTTTTTATTGTAAATGATTTGCTGGTTTGATTGCATATAATTTATCATACTTCTTATATCAGATTTGAATAGCTTTTGAATCAAGTATATTGTATCCGAAGTATATTGTAAGTTTTCATTCTCATTGATAATATTCAAAAATTTTATTATTTCATTTTCTGGTAGCTGATTAAATCTTAATCGAACAAATTCATTTTGAAGCGCTTCGTCAATGCGACTAATGTAATTACATATGAGACAGAAACGAACGTTTGATTTATAACTTTGTAATAAGTAACGAAGTGCGATTTGGGCGTTTTTGGTCATATAATCCACCTCATCCAATATTACAAATTTCATCCCATCATTAAACAAACTTTTTGAGTTTACAAATGTATTTATTTGATTTCGTATAATGTCTATCCCTCGTTCGTCTGAAGCATTCAAATGTATCATTAAATTCTTATTATCACTTGTGTCTTGATACGCTTTAATTAAATTTATAACACTTGTTGTTTTTCCTGTTCCAGGGGGTCCGTAAAATAGCAAATTAGGAAAATGCTCATTTTTAATAATATTTTCTAATATTTTTTTATTTAATGGGTCTAAAACAATTTCATTAAATGTGTTTGGTCTATATTTTTCTACCCATGGAGTAAAAGTATTCATTATTTACTTATATTTAATATTTAACATTTAATATTTAAATAAAATTGATATAATAATATTATACAAATGGGAAACAACGTAATCTCCAAAATGACAGAATCTATTCAATTCGGGTCTTTAAATATATATATTGGGCCTATGTATGCCGGAAAAACAACAAAGTTAATTGAAACATATCAAGAGTGTTTGAATAACGATGAAAATGTGGTTGTTTTAACACATTCAACTGAAAATAGATATTCTATAGATAAATTAAGTACGCACGACCAAAAGAAGATTTCTTGTTTTAAATGCGATACTATTAAATCATTTATCAATCAACATATCAACGCAATTAAAGAGAGTAAATTTATTTTAATTGACGAGGGACAATTCTTTACTGATTTGACGGAAGTCTTATATCTAGTGAATGAATTAAACCAACATGTCTTTGTATTTGGGTTAGATGGAGATTTCAAACGAAACAAGTTCGGTCAAATATCAGATTTGATACCTCATTGTGACCGAATTGAGAAAATACATGCTGTTTGTGGCAAGTGTAGTAATCCTGCTATTTTCAGTGATAGAATAGTTAGTTCTAGTACAGAACAAGTTTTAGTAGGTAGTCAGGATATGTATCAACCATTATGTCGTGGATGCTATAATATCAAACTTCGCGGTTAATTATATTTTAAAACTATTTAAATTAATCTTGTTTAATTTAAATATAAATGAGTTCAATCATAAATCAACCAACATTATCAGAATCAACTATACCAATTGAGAAAAAGAAACGAGGTAGAAAAAAACAGAATGTTGTATTGGAAATTGAACAACCATTAATTGTTGAAACTGTAAAACCACCTCCAAAAAAAAGAGGTCGCAAGCCAAAAGGCGGTAAAATTATACAGCAAACTATTATTACAGACGAAACAAATGATAATGAACCAAATGTTATATTACATCTAAGATGTTCGATAACTGACCTAAATAATATTGACAATTACACAACAAAGTATACATACAATCCTAGTATCGAGACTATTCAAAGTTTTCAGTTCGATAATTCGAAAATGGACAATTTTTTAATCGAACAATCGAATCTTGATAATGACAACACTATCACTCACAATAATATACTTACTCGTAATACACATACGGATGACAACTATAATAATATTCATATACAAAGTGATGTACAAAGTGATATCGCATATAACAATAATGCGGTGGATTATAATAAAAAGAGTAATGTGTCAAATAATGAACTTTGGGATAAATTAAATACGTTAAAGATTAATCTACATAATAATAATATTTATGATAAGCGTTCCTCGTGTTTTTGGTGCACATATGATTTTGATAATCCGGCAATTTTTATACCCAAATACGAATTCAAGAATTCATATCAAGTATATGGCTGTTTTTGTAGTCCTGAATGCGCAGTAGCTCATTTAATGAACGAAAAAATAGATTCATCTGTTAAATTTGAGCGATATCAATTATTAAATAATATCTATGGTAAAATATACGATTATTGTAAGAATGTTAAACCTGCTCCTAACCCGCATTATTTACTAGACAAATTTTATGGTACACTATCTATAAACGAGTATCGTGAATTGTTCAAAACAGATAAATTATTAATAGTAGTTGAAAAACCACTAACACATGTGTTTCCTGAATTATACGAAGATAATTCAGATTTTATATTGAACCAGCGAACCATTCCTAGCAATACCACTTTTAAGATGAAAAGAAAGGGTGCTACTACAAACAGTACTAGTACTTCTAAAAAAACGAATGTATTTGACACGTTAACATCTAGTTAAATGTAGAATGAATATTAAATATATTTTATGTAATATTCATGTAATTATCTATTCTTTATTGACACCCCTAGTTTCCTTTAGTTTTTGTATACATTGTGCATTTTCTTGTTCCAGTCTAAAATTTCTAGAACTGGTATCCATTAAACTTCTTATTTCACCATATATTTGCTGATTTATGGTCGATTTATTTTCGGGTGTTACTTCTTTGAAACCAAAATAATCGTTTAATACTTTCATATGGTTATATTGTTCCTTCTCAAGCCTTTCTATCGCTTCTTCTTCGGTGAGTTCAGTTTGACGACATACGATTTGAATTATTTCGTTCAATTGATTGCGCGTGTTTTCCTTGTCTGGGTCTGCCGACGGCTCCTCTGTGTCTGCCGACGGCTTATTGTCTTTGTCTGCCGACGGCTTATTGTCTTTGTCTGCCGACGGCTCCTCTGTGTCTGCCGACGGCTTATTGTCTTTGTCTGCCGACGGCTTATTGTCTTTGTCTGCCGACGGCTCTTGGTCTTGGTCTTGGTCTGCCGTCGGCTCTTGGTCTTGGTCTGCTGTCGGCTCTTGGTCTTGGTCTGCCGTCGGCTCTTGGTGTTGGTATTGGCCAGTTGTCTCTTCATATTTACATACATCATTTACGTCGTTAGATGTATTGGTGTGGTTATTCACGCTCATTATATATATTCCTTAAATCTTTTTTAAACTATATTAAACGAATCATTATTATATATGTAATGGAGTATATTCAAATGAAGCCAAATAATATAGATGTATATGTGAATGAATTTCACGCTTGTATTAAATCTGAGTTTGAAAAATCAATTAATAAAATGTATAATGATGAAATTAATGTATATCGTGACTTTATCGAAACGATTGTTAAACTGCCATTTATTCAAGTAATTATTGACGAAAATAAAACCCTAAAGGCTAAATTAAAGGTAATGGAAGATAATATTAATCATAATAATGATAATGATAATAATGATTGTGTTAAACTAGAAATTATTGACAGACCTGTTTCAAAAACAATATTAGACATTGATAATGTTCTATTTGATAAAACAAATGACGATAACAATGACTCTTCTACAGATGACTCATCCTCCGATGACGATGATGACTCGTCAACAGATGATAATGCCATCAATAATGGTGTAGCCGATATACATATTGAAGTAAATAATGGAAATGTGAATGAGCAATTGGTAAATAATGAGGAACCAACTAAGCAGGCAAGCTCATCGACAGAAGAAGAGGAGGAAGAAGAGGAGGAAGAAGAGGAGGAAGAAGAGGAAGAAGAGGAGGAGGAAGAGGAAGAAGAGGAAGAAGAGGAGGAGGAAGAGGAAGAAGAGGAGGAGGAAGAGGAAGAGGAAGAAGAGGAAGAGGAAGAAGAGGAAGAAGAGTCGGTAGAGCAAGATGAAAGTAAATCGCCAACATTCCCAATAATAAAGGTTAATAAATTGGAGGGTAACAATAATTTAGAAGAAGTTAGTGTCAAAAAGGTTAAAAATGAGGAAATAGAAACAGAGAGCGAGGAGGAAGAGGAAGAGGAAGAGGAAGAGGAAGAGGAAGAAGAGCCGTCGGCAGACCAAGAGCCGTCGGCAGACCAAGACAATAAGCCGTCGGCAGACCAAGAGCCGTCGGCAGACCAAGAGCCGTCGGCAGACCAAGACCAAGACCAAGAGCCGTCGGCAGACCAAGACCAAGACCAAGAGCCGTCGGCAGACCCAATAGAAGAGCCGTCGGCAGACTCAGAGGAAGTAGTTGAAATAGAAATTGATGGTGTTACATATTATTGCGATGATGAGGAAAATGGAAATATTTACGAAGATGATAACGGAGAAGTTGGAAATATCGTCGGTGAAATAAAGGACGGAGAAGCCTTATTTTTCGAATAATTTTATGCTTCTATAATATAGATGCTTGAAACTTTATGCCCACCAGCCATATTATATTTAGGTTTTTCATTAACACAGATTATAATTGACACATTTAAAGGCCATTACAACACCGCCTTTTTCAAAACAATTGTCATGTGTATTTTTACATTACTTTTGAACATCCTTTGCTCGAGAGGGTTAGGTCTTATTTCATGGATTATTGTATTTATTCCATTTATATTAATGACGTATATTACAGCCGTATTACTTTTTGTATTTGGATTAACTCCTTCTAATGATGAAATGAATTATAATGTTAAATACCCATCAGATTATCCTCCTGAATTATTAATTATCAGACATCCGAATATGGATAAGGTAGCAGATGCTAGTGCTAGTGTAACACCACCGAGTAACTCAACCGATTAACTCAACCAAGTAAGTAAAATGATATCAATATAATTCGTCAAAACTATACATATAAGTAAATAATTTAAAAATATAAGCGTTTAAATTATTATAATGAATATATTTATGGGTTTATTTAATGTAATAGGAGATGTATTATATTTCGTATATGATACTACAATGTTAGGATGTATATCAATAATATTTCCGTTCGAAAGTATTGAAAATAAAATGACATTACATAAGTTATGTCGAACAAGTTGTAATAATTATTGTAATGATATATGTTATGATATTAGTTGGAAAACAGTTGAAATAATAACAGTAGTACAAATATTTTATAAGAAAACAGTTGTACCTGGATTTCATAAAATAACAAATAACTATTTTAGAAATATAAATGAAGTGTTGTTAATAAAAAGTGGTGTGGAAATCAACAACTTTCAAACATGGGAACTGTTTGAAAGTGACCAGGAACATGGAGAGTTTGATTTACTTCTATACACCAAGTACAGTGAAACAGAATCTAAAAAAAATTATACAATTATAGGTGAACACGCCTTGAAAAATCCGGAAAAAATATTTACTCACAAATGCGATGTGAATTTTATTATATTTCAATTGACTACGGATAATAATAAGTATGATATAAATTTAAAGGAACCACAAAATTTCTTTGTAAAAGACAATGTATTGAAATACGCGTTTTTTAAATGGTATATGAAAAGGGTATATGAAGTTGAACTAACTGAAAAATTTAGCGTAAATTATATGACACAAGATATGTCTACAGCCAACTTACATAATCCATTCTATATAAAATTTAATGAAGACGGTGTTACATCATTTTCAACGGGAAAACCAAAACCTCCACCCATCATTGTGCCAGTATTAACTGTGTCGGAGGAAATAACAAACGACCTAGATACAATCGAAACAGACCAGAAGAGTGATACTATAGATAATTTATACATAAATATTATTAATAGCGAACGTCTCAAAGATCATTGCGAGTAATAATACTATTACCGAAATAATATAAAAAAAAATTGATAATTAATATTATAATGGAGGAACCCCATAGTTTGGTTAGTTCAGCAATGCAGCAGCATACTCTTTCAGATGAATGGTGTCTTTGGGCTCATTTACCACATGATACGGATTGGTCTTTAAATAGCTATAAAAATATTTATAGCATAAAAACGGTAGAAGAAGCGATTGCTTTAAATGAAGCTCTACCTACCAGATTAGTCAATAATTGTATGTTGTTTATTATGCGAAAAGGAATTACACCACTATGGGAGGATCCCAAGAATAGGAGCGGGGGTTGTTTCTCATATAAAGTGAGTAACAAAACCGTATACGAGTGTTGGAAAAGTCTAACCTACAATTTAGTCGGAGAAAGTTTATCCAACAATCCAAAATTACAACAAGATATTACGGGGATTACTATTTCTCCTAAGAAAAACTTTTGTATCATTAAAATATGGTTAGCCAAGTGTAATTTTCAAGATGCTTCACTTATTAATTGTAATAGTGGAATTGATGCACACGGATGCTTATTTAAAAAACATGCACCTGAATATTAATAATATACCCTATAAACAAACAAACAAACAAACAAACACTAGAAAGAACGTAATATATTTCCATGGGGTAACTAATATTATTTTTTCACGACTGTGAATTTATGGTGTAATAATCTATGGCATAAATTGCGTTTAGTATTTAGGAAATAAAAATAAGCTTCAAATTTCTATAAAATAAATAACATGTTTTATTTATTTTATGTGTATAAAGTATAATATATATGTGGGAATGTACTGGAGATTATTGTAAACAAATATATAGTAAGTTGAATAATCTTAATGTTATGTTAAGAAAGATTACAGAAAAACCATTGCTAGAAGACACAGTCCAAGAACGTGCTGAACTCGAAAACACGTTATACGAGTTAGTAAATGCTTACATTCTTAATAATGATACCGGAATTACGTACGACGAGATACAAGGTATGCTAGCCAATATGCCATCTGTAAAGGAAACAATAAAGACGATGTATAGCATGCATTATAAAGAGATGGGAGACGAAAGATACAATGAAGTTTCAACTGATATTGAAAATTTAAATGATTCAGCCTATATAATGACTGTAGTTGAAGTTATGTGTGATAACGAGGGTGCTTCTTTCTTATTTAATTATGATAGAACAGAAATTGATGCACAAATAGCCAGATGCAGTATGTCTGAACCAAACAAGCGTCGCAAACAATTACCTTATTCTTACGTTGATGGAAATGTACGAACATATACTAATATTTCAAGTGGTCCTGAGTTTGCTAAAAGACAAAGACTAGGTGGTAAAAGGAAATCACGTAAAACTACGTCGAAGAGCAAGCGTATGCGTAATGGCAAGAAAACCGCACGTCGCTCTACTAAACACCGTAACAATAAACGTAAACCTAGTTTCAAAAAAAATAAACGTAATGTGAAAAAACAGACTAGACGCAGGTAAGTAAGCGCAATCATTTTGATAGTAAATAGTAAATAGTAAATAGTAAATAGTAAATAGTAAATAGTAAATAGTAAATAGTAAATAGTAAATAGTAAATAGTAAATACCAAATAAAATAAATTATCAATCATAGTTTATTTTATTCGTCTAATACTTTCAGCAGTATAGTTAATCATTATTCTTAGAAGGAAGGGGACTCAAACATAGTTTGATGGTACCTAAACTAGCGACATAATACTTGACTACTAGAGGTAGGTCATTCTCTAAATACATTTCAATCTGACTACATAGATTTGTACATTTAATAAAATAGCCAAGATTCTTTAACGAAAATTCTCCTTGAATAATTTTACTGGCATCTTGTTTTTCGATGAATTCCATACCACCAGAGGATTCTTCACGTTTGACTTCTGCTGTCGCAAACTGTCCTTCGCATCTAAAAATCAGTTCATTTCCAACTGACTTAATCTCTAATCTCTCTGAAATACAAGATAAATCGCGAATAATTTTTTGAAAGTCGGATGAAGGAAGATTAATAACAGACGAAAAATGGACGTTGGGTTCCTCAAATTCATCCGAGTCTGGTTCAATTAATCTTAATTTTTGCGTCTTACATTGTTTAATATCACCATTCTCGAATTTCAACCCCAAAAAGGATACAATTCCGTCATAATAATCACAATTCTCGATATAAATTGTCAAAGTATCATCATTATCGATAGAATTAATTAGCTTAAATAAATGAAACATATTTACACCTACAACAATTTTATCCTTTTTACACTCGTAATGTTCGAAATTCTCGGCGGCCAAGAACAAATGAGCCAACATGGTATGCGATTTATCCATATTAATGATTCGAATCCCATCCTTTTTAAAGGTAATATTCGTTTCTAATAAAATATCCTTTAGGGCAGTCATTAATGTTCGAAACGGCGCGATTTGAACGGTTTTAATTGTCAAGACATTGTTTGAAGTATTCATTCCTATAATTAATTTTTATGTAAAAATCTTTAAATACTTATGCGTTTATATTTAAATTTTGGAGAAATTATAATTAAATATTCTTTGTTTTAGCACAATAGAATACGATACGAAAATTTGTGTGGACCAAAAAGGATGATTTTTTATATTAATATTGTATATATCAAATGAAAGTAAAAAATGGGTTCACCTATAAAAAAAATGGATGGACATATATTTCCATTAAAGGAGAGCCATACGAACGCGGGTTCGCACATGGAACCTTGTTAAAAGAAGAAATCAAAAAATGTATTTCTACGATGGAATGGAATTTGTATGATTCGCATGGATTAAAGATAGACTTCTTCAAAGAAATCAGTAATTTCTTTTTTAAAAAGACCATTGAGGAGCATTTTCCGGAATTTTTGACTGAAATGAAAGGTATAGCAACTGGTGCCGGTGTGGATTTAGACGAAATAGTATTGTGGAACAATATTGCTTCTCTTGACTATGCTCTTCCAAAATTAAAATTATATTTACACGATATGCCAAATCTTAAAGAAAAATATGGACACTTGTTAGAAACATTGCCAGCAATCGGACAAATGGAAGGAGGCTCAAAAGATAAGTGTTCCGCTTTTATGGCGCTAGGTGATTATACACATGACGGCAAGATTTGTTGCGCACACAATTCATTTGATAATTTTATTGATGGTCAAAATTTCAATAATATTTTGGATATTACACCCACCAACGGCCATCGTATGTTATTTCAGTGCGCACCTGGTTATATTTCCAGCCAAACAGACTTTTTTATTAACAGCAAAGGATTTATTGGAACAGAAACCACCATTGGAGGATTTAACGTTTATAGACATGGTGTCCCCATTACATGTAGGATACGAAATTGTATGCAATATGCCAATACTTTAGACGAATATGTCAAATTTTTAAAGAAAGAGAACTCGGGTGATTATGCCAACTCATGGCTCATAGGCGACACCAAGAACAATGAAATTATGCGCATCGAATTAGGTCTAGAATTTGTTAATGTAGAGAGAAAAAAGAATGGATATTTTATTGGATTTAATGCTCCATATGACCCACGAATTCGAAATTTAGAGTGTGTTAATACTGGATTTGATGATGTTCGAAGGCATCAGGGTGCTAGAAAGGTAAGATTAGAACAATTAATGGAACAACACAAGGGTAAACTAAACATTGAACTGGCACAAGAGATTATCGCTGACCACTATGATGTCTATTTGAATAAAATAAACATGTGTTCAAGAACTTGTTGCTCTCATTACGAGCTGGATGACCGTGCTTTTATGAGCCAGGCGGATAGACCACTACCATACCAACCAAGAGGCGCCGTAGATGGATGTGTAGCAGATACGACATCATGTAGCAAAATGGGATTTTATGGGAGATGGGGAACATCGTGTGGCACGCCATTTCGTGTGAAAGAATTTATACAGAAACATATTCAATGGAAGCGTTTCGAACCATACTTGAATGACCGACCAACGCAACCTTGGACATATTTCACATCGATGGATAAATATTCGGAGGTTAAACAAAGTGGAGGTAAACAAACTAAATCAAAACGAATAGAGAGAAATGGTAAGAAAACAAGAGGCAAGAAAATGTAATCAAAATACTATCTAAAAATAAAACGATATGCTTACATAAATAATGACAAATCATAATGATTATTTATGTGAAACCCATATAAAGTATGGTGATACAACTATTTATTTCCCCCTCAGTCCGGCGCGATATTGCTGTGCGAATTGTAAAAAGAGGAATATAGAAGGCTACGCAAATCCAGACCACGTATCAAATCCGTTTGGATACTGTTATTTATCACCTACCCTATGTATCGATTGTTCAATAAAAGATAAAAAATGTAGGTGGTGTAATTAGATATACTATATATTAGTCTGTATATTTTCTCTCAATATACATAAACAGGGTATGTCTCGGATTGAACTAATCGATAAAGATACGGATGGAGAACGTTATGAACTGTTTCAATATGACATAGAAAAAATAGGAACCAAATATTTGTGTTTAGATGAAATCAACCGAGAATTTTTGGAAGAATCGTTGGACGATTCAAATTATTTGTTTGTTCATTTGTTTGGAGAAGAAATACGTGGTTTTGCGTGCGTTTATTTAGAAGACAAACCTGAAAAACACTTGTACGTGAATTTAATTTGTAATTCGAAATTTCACACAATGAAAACCCGTATATCGGGTGATGCGAAGAGATTCGGAGGAAAGAATATAATAGATGAAATAAAACGACTAGGAGAGAAATTACAGGTAAAATACATCAAATTAAATGCGATTAACAATGTTATTTCATATTATTATTCGATTGGATTTAGATTTGAAAATAGTAAATTACAACGAGAAATCGAAACAGAGCGTCAGTTGATTGGTAATCTTAGAAAAGCTCAAATACAGGGATATGATGAAGAAGTAGAACGGCAATTGGATATAATTGTTGGAAGATTTTATCCGGGATTTTATAGTGAAACTATGCAACGAAAAATAGGCGAAGGTGAGGAAGAAAGAAAAGTTGTGGCTAGAGAGGATGGAATTCCAATGATTTATTATTTACAATCAAATTCAAATTCAAAATCAAAATCAATTGGTGGGACAAAAAAGAAAAAACGCAAACGCAGAATCAAACAAACAAATAATACGCGTCAAGCGAAACAAACCAAATATAGACAAAACCCTAAACGAAATTATACACAACACAAACATAAATGAATTTCTAGACAGTTGATACTATAATGTAAAACTTTTCATATTCTAATCCTGCTACTGCTAAGAGCATTCATACCAGAATAAGTATCATTGTAAACCATTTAAAATGATATTTATATAGTAAATAAACAATGGATAATAAAGAGACATCAAAATTAACGAAGATTGTGACGGATTTATTTTACAAATATCAGGCCAATCCAGTTATTTTCAATAAATTTACACAATATATTGAAAATTTACCTGAATTATTGGAAAATACCAACACAACAATTATTGAGAGAGAACAGCGAAAAAACAAATTAGAATATGAATCGGAAACATTTATTCAAAAGTTTTTACACAACCATAAATTTTTTTATCATACGTCATCAGAGCTGTTTTTCGAATATAAAGACAACAAGTATTATTTAATAAAAGAAGACGACGTTCAGCATACTATTTTATCTACTATTAGTGCGAATAAAACCTTGATGGATTGGAAACACAAATTAAAAGTGACCATTCTTAAAAAAATCAAGGAGAGAGATATATTTTCGTGTATTCCAGAATCTGAAACCATACAATCTGTAATTAATCGTCTATGTCCATCTGTATGCGATTCGAGAGAAAAGGCGAAGTATTTTCTAACTGTATTGGGTGATGTTTTGATGAAAAAATGTAACCTGATTTATTTCTTACATAACAAAACAAAGCCATTTCTCAAAGAACTAAGTCATTTATCGTGTATGTTATTTGGTACGCCCAATTTGTTGAATATTTTCAAATTTAAATATTACGAGCATAATTTTACAGAATGTAGACTTGTAGATGTTCAACCTGCTACTCATTTAGATACGTGGAATACATACCTAAAACAAGAAAATGCCTTGGATTTATTTTGCGTTGCTGCACACTATTCCAATAGATACGAATGTGCTGATAATTTTTTACAGGAACATTGTAATGATGTTGCGTTAAAGACGTATGCCATGTATCTTAAAAATAATAACGAGAAGCAGATAATTAATCATTTTTGTGAAAAGAGTATTGAACACAGTGACGACTGTTCCATATCATGGAAAAACATACAATATCTTTGGAAACAATTTATTGAAACAGAGAAATTACCCAATGTATTTTTTACGACAATTTTGAAGACACGATTAATAGACAAAATCAAGTACGATGGCCACAAAGATGTTTTTTTGGATTGTACGAGCAAGCTATTACCTATTGTAAGTAAATTTATTCAGTTTTGGAATGAAAATATTGAAAGCAATGTGGATGATATAGATAATAATACGGATAATAATAATATAGATAACAGTAGTAGCATTATCAGTGATAATGATAACGAAGAATTAGAAATAGATGAGCTATGTTCTCTATTTACGTATCATATGAAAACTAATATTAACGAAAAAACTATTTTAGATTTAATCAAACATTATTATCCAGATACATATATTGAAGATGAAAAATATATACTACATACTAGATGTAAACTATGGAATAAGAAGCAAGATATTATTACTTCCCTTAAAAAATATAAACTCCGTAGCCCAAATGTAGAAATATATACAGAAGAAGTCCCGATTAATGAATTATATCAGTTTTATTGTGGAAGTAAAAATAAATTTATAGTTAGTAAGCGATATTTTGAAAAGTTTATCAAGGAAGAATCGCAATTGTATATAATCGAAGACAACTTTATCAAGGTAGAATCTTTCAGTAACATTTGATAATATCTTACATGGTAAATATATGTGCGACGTCATGAACATCTAAATAAATACTTGAGAACATCCTTCAAAAATGTCTAAATGTAGTATTGATAGTAATATGCCTAAATAAATAAGGAATGAATTATTTATTTAGTTGTAATAAATTGATTTTGAGTAGATATATTTACTTTCTACGAGAACCTCTTCTCTTTTTAGTTCCTTGCTTCTTTCCCTTCTTGGTGACTGTTCCAAATACACCACTTCCCTTGGGTTGAAGATGACCGGCCAAATGCTTTTGGGATTTAGCAATGGCGCTCTTCCTCTTGGATACAATTCTTCCGCGATGCATTATTAAATCAGCCTTTTTTAAACCACCTGCCGTTTTGTATGCGGTTCCATGCCATACTTGAGCACGCGAACCTTCTAATAATTCATATGTATGACCACCAATGTGATATTTGCCGTCAGCTGCTTTATCATGTCTCTTTACCATTATAAAAGAGAGAGAGAAAAAAATATATTTCTAAATTATCAACGCACGCTTAAAAAGTATTTTTTGGCGATTGGCCATAGCCAACCGGACCTCCTGCTCTCTGACCATATTCATTTACACCTACATATTCACGTGTCCATGTAGCATTTCTTAAATAAGGCTGAACTTTAATTAAGGTGCTTACTCTTTGAGCTAACGTTGAACCTTGTATGATTACATTTCCACTCGAAAAATTAGTCTTATTAGTTATATTACATTTGGCAAATCTTGAATTACATATTTGAATCGGACCAGGACCTGACGGATTATACGGTGCTGGTGCTGGTGCTGGTGCTGGTTGAATGATTTCTATAGTAACTGTTCCTGAACCATAAAATGATGACAATGTTCCACCCCCTGTTGGAATCGGTGGACTAGCACCAGCACTATTCAAAGTATTAACTGTAGATAACGTCAATGATACATTTGTTAGAGAAGTACACGATAAGAAAGCATCTGTGCCAATACTAGTGACAGCTGGCGGTATAATTATTGACAATAAATCAGCGCCAAAGAAAGCAGCTGAGCCAATGCTAGTAACACTATTCGGCAATGTTATTGATGTTATAGCTGTACCCTGGAATACATTATTACCTATAGTCAATAAATTGTCATTTGAATCAAATGTAATTGTCGCCAATTGAACGCACCCGGCAAATAATGAAAACCCCAAATTAGTTATTAATGGAGGAATGTTAATCGTGGTCAAAGATGGTGAACTTCCAAAGACAATTTCACCAATTAAGGTAACACTTGGTGGTATAACTATATTCGTCAAATTTTGAGCAAAATAGAACGCTCCATATCCAAGTGTGGAAACTGTATTAGGTACCACATAAGTGGTTAATGTGTTACCTATTGGATATTGATATAGCACTGCTTTATTTATGTTGAATAAAACACCATTGCTATCAGACGAATAATCCGCATTAGCAGGTTCTACAATTATAGACTGTAAGCTTGTACATAGAGAGAAGGCAGTGACCGTAACAATTGAGGTCACACTAGATGGAATTGTTACTGTGGTTAAACTATTACATTCTTGGAAAGCACTGTTGCCAATCGTAGTAAGTATGGAGGTTGGTTCGAATGTTACTTCGAACAAGCTTGTCTCACCATTAAATGCCTGAGCTCCGATGGTTGTAACTGATGTACCAATATTAGCTTTGGTTAATGATTGACCAGAAGGAATAACATAAGAACTAGATGTTATTGTTGTATCATTCGTAGTAGACTGACTATTGTCGCTATATGTAAATACGGTAGCCATAATATTATTACTATTATTATATAAATAGATATTTATCTAACTATTATTCTTCCAGTATATGACCACTCGAATAATAAGATTTACAAATACCAATGATTAACAATAAAAATTGAAACATTTAAAATGATATAAATATATGATACACATTATAGTAATTATGACGGAGCAGTCTACCCTTTCTAAATATCAGAAGTTAACGGATAAGGAGCATATCCTAAAAAAGCCAGATACATATATCGGTTCCATTGAAAATACTGACCATGAAGATTATATTTTCAACGACGACAAAATTGTATCCAAGGAATTCCAGTACATTCCTGGACTTTATAAATTGTTTGATGAAGGTATCGTAAATTGTCGTGACCATGTCATTCGTCAAGCACAGGCAGTAAAAGATAAGATTGAGAACGCGCTACCGGTATCCAATATTGAGATTACGATTGACGCGGATGGCACGATTCATATGTATAACGATGGAAACGGTATTGACGTAGCCGAACATCCTGAATACAAAATTTGGATTCCAGAGATGATTTTCGGTCATTTGAGAACATCCACCAATTATGACGAAAAGAAAAAGGAGAAGATTGTTGGTGGAAAGAATGGTTTCGGATTCAAGCTAGTATTAATTTGGTCGACGTGGGGAAAAGTCGAAACAATAGACCACGTCAGAGGACTAAAATATGTCCAAGAGTTTAAAAATAATCTAAATGAAATTGGAAAACCATCTATTACTAAATGTAAGACGAAGCCATATACTCGTGTTTCTTTCAAGCCAGATTATCAGAGACTAGGTATTGAAGGACTAACAGAAGATATGCTGGCGCTTTTCAAGAAGCGTGTATATGATGTATCCGCTATTACAGACAAAACAATCAAGGTAAAGTTCAATGGTGATGTCGTCCCTTGTAAAAATTTCGAACAATACATTGATTTATATGTGGGTTCGAAAGTGGATACAAAGCGTGTACACGAGTTGGCAAATGACCGTTGGGAATATGCCGTTTGTTTGGCCCCTAAGGATGAATTCCAACAAGTTAGTTTCGTTAATGGTATTTGTACTTCAAAAGGTGGCAAACACGTAGAGTATATTATGAACCAAATTATTCGCAAATTATGTATCTATATCAAAGCCAAGAAGAAGGTAGATGTGAAACCAAATACAATCAAGGAACAATTGTTGTTATTCTTGCGATGTGATATTGAAAATCCATCATTTAACAGTCAAACCAAGGACGAATTGGGAACTGCCGCTAGTTCATTTGGTTCGTCTTGTTCAGTAAGCGATGGATTTATTGAAAAGATTGCCAAGATGGGTGTTATGAATGCCGCTTGCGCACTTACTGAGGTAAAGGAAAACAAGGCCGCCAAGAAGACGGATGGCACAAAGAGCAAGAGCATTCGTGGTATCCCCAAACTCATTGATGCGAATTTCGCAGGTACTGCCAAGTCTGGACAATGTACGCTCATTTTATGTGAGGGAGATTCGGCCAAGGCGGGTATTGTTTCAGGACTTTCAAAAGACGATAGAAATACAATTGGTGTTTATCCAATGAAGGGGAAGATTTTCAATACAAGAGGGGAAACATTAAAACGCATTAGTGAGAATAAGGAAATTATTGAGATGAAACAGATATTGGGCTTAGAATCTGGTAAAAAATACACAAAGGAAACTGCTTTGAGCACGTTGCGATATAATTCGGTGTTGTTTATGACTGACCAAGATTTGGATGGGTCCCATATCAAAGGTCTAGGACTAAATTTGTTTCAAGACCAATGGAACTCCCTATCTACATTAGAGAATTTCGTAGGATTTATGAATACGCCCATTTTGAAGGCAAAGAAAAACGGACAAGAACGGTTGTTTTATAATGATGGTGAATATAATAAATGGAAGACTGAGAATGATACAAAGGGATGGACAGTCAAGTATTACAAGGGTCTTGGTACCAGTACTGGTAAAGAATTCAAAGAATATTTTGCGAATAAAAAGATTGTGTATTTTAGTCATGAGGGAGCAATCAGTGATAATGTAGTGGATATGGTGTTCAATAAGAAGCGTGCCGACGAGCGAAAAGAATGGTTGACAAATTATGATAGAAATAGTTATTTAGATACAAATGATAACAAGGTAAGTTACACCGACTTTGTAAACAAGGAACTCATTCACTTTTCCAAGTATGATTGTGAACGGTCCATTCCGAATATGATGGACGGACTAAAGATTAGTTTGCGAAAAATTCTATATAGTGCGTTTAAGAAGAACTTGGTGAATGAAATCAAGGTGGCGCAATTTAGTGGTTATGTATCAGAGCAATCTGGTTATCATCATGGTGAAGCCAGTTTAAATGCGGCGATTGTAGGTATGGCACAAGATTATGTTGGAAGTAATAATATTAACCTACTTATGCCGAATGGACAACTAGGGACCAGACTTCAAGGTGGAAAAGATTCAGCGAGTGAAAGATATATCTTTACACAATTGAACCAAATAACTAGATATATTTATAGAAAAGAAGATGACGCGGTTCTAGAATATTTAGAAGATGATGGATTTCCGGTAGAGCCAATGTTTTACGTGCCTATTATTCCTATGATTTTGGTCAATGGAGGCAAAGGTATTGGAACCGGTTTTAGCACGGATATATTGTCCTATTCTGTAGAAAATCTAATTGTCTATTTACAGCGCAAGTTGAAAGGTGAATTGGTCGAAGATGTTGAATTTCGTCCATATTATAGAGGTTTCACAGGAACGTGTCACGAATTTGATGATGGTAAAAAGTATATCGTCAAGGGTACTTATGAAAAATTAAATGATAGAAAGGTGCGCGTCACAGAATTACCCATTGGTCATTGGACCGACGATTTTAAACAACATATTGAAAATTTGATGGAGGCGGATAAAAACAAGAAGAACAAGGCTTTTGTGAAAGATTATAACGATATGAGCACAGATACGACGGTTGATATTGAAATTACGTTTAATGAACCAATTGATGAAAAAACAGACGGAACCAATCTGTATAATAATTTTGAGAAGATGATGAAGTTGTATGCGTCATTAAGCACAACCAATATGCACTTATTCAATGACGAGGAAAAGCTAATGAAATTCGATAGTGAAAAGGAAATCATCGATAGTTATTTCCCGGTTCGTTTGAAGTATTACCAAAAGAGAAAGGATTATATGATTGCTGCTCTTCAAAAGGAGCTAAACTTATTGTCAAATAAAGCAAGATATGTTCAAGACAATTTAGATGGAGAAATTGACTTGAGAAAGAAACGAAAGGAGGATATCTTGGAACTGTTAAAGGGAAAGAATTATGATGTTATTGATGATGATGCTGATTACAAGTATTTGCTTAAAATGCCGATGGATAGTGTAAGTGAAGAAAATGCTGACAGGTTATTAAAGGACCGAGATGGAAAGGAAAAGGAATTAGTTATTATTCAATCGACGAGCATTGAAAATATGTGGTTGAATGAATTGGACGAGTTGAAGCAATATCTGGATACTCCCAAAGCAACCAAGGTAAAGAAGCAAAATAAAAAATAAAAATAAACATAAAAACGTGTTCATATGTATACAAACTATTTCAGGTAATATTTTTATTCAACTGGTTATGTATATTTTTATTCAACTGGTTATGTATATTTTTATTTGATTGGGTACAATTTTATTTGTATTTAGTGAATATGAACTCTTTACATACATACACTGATAGAGAGTATGTAAAGAGCGAATGTTAAACAATACATTATGTAATTTAGAACCAGTGTTTTAATTCCAATGTCTTATTATTAAAGTCAGGTTGTGTAGGTCTGTCGATAGGATTGTACATTGTGCTGGCATCACGCTTATAATTAATATATGCTTGTGCTTCACTGTATGCTTGTTTTACACAATACTCAACTACTAAATCATTTAATTCTTGGAGCTGTTGTGTAATTTGGTTGGGTAAATTAGTAGAACTTTGAAGGAATACACTTCTCATAATTATTTTCAAGGTATCACAATTTTGGTTATCTATAATATATTGCTGGTTGGAAACCTCGTATACACCAGCCCGAATAGCGTTTTGAATGATTTGCATATTATCTTTGCTAAAATAGGCAAGAGACAGGGTAGAATCTTGAAAATTTCCAATCATAGCATCATGAAATGTAGAACATTCGCTATTAACTGGTATTTTATCAAATAAAGAAAACTGATTCATAGTTGGACCTAATATATTTATTCTTCCGTTTGTGCTTGAACAATTCATTATATATACATTAAATATATATTTTTTTCTATTTAATTTATATAATGGACTTTAACTTTCAAAAAATTGTATTAGCAATCGCAATTGTTATATTTATTATTTTAATGATTTTCATTGCTGCCGTATTATATAAGAACAAATATGGTGTAAAATTTCCTCCTACTGTATCACAATGTCCTGATTATTGGATTGATAAACCGGATCAAAATGGTACTGGAGGGATTGACGGTGATGGCAAACAATCATGCACGAATGTTAAAAATTTAGGAAATATTTCCTGCGATAAAACAATGGATTTTACAGGTAGTTTTTGGCAAGGTTCTACCGGTGGTTGTAATAAATACAAGTGGGCCAAATCTTGCGATTTAACATGGGATGGTATTACAAATAATCCTAATTTGTGTACACCTCCATCAACCGTATAGGATATATATATATATATATTTATATTATCAAAATGTAACAAATATTGTAGTTTTGTGTCGAAAGTATACATGATTGATTAAAATTAACATAAAAACAACTTGTATACAAATATATACTATACTCTATCCTATGGATTTAATTGATATAAATACTATGTTAAACCGAAATAAAATGGCGGCACAGATTAAAAATGTATTAACAGAATTTGAAAAGGAAAAACATACTTTAACTACTAAACGTGGCATCTATATATATGGGAATCCAGGAACCGGTAAAACATTATTTATTGAGAAAATATTAAAAGAAATGAATTATGATATAATTAAATATGATGCCGGTGATATTCGTAATAAGTCCATTATTGATACTATTACAAAGCACAATATGTCTGACCGAAATGTTCTCTCTATGCTTCAAAAAAAGGTGAAAAAAATAGTCATAGTAATGGATGAAATAGATGGCATGAATAATGGTGATAAAGGCGGTATAAATCAACTAATCAAACTCATTCGTCCGAAAAAAACGAAGAAGCAAAAATTGGAAGAAATTACATTGAATCCGATTATCTGTATTGGCAATTATCATATTGATAAAAAGATAAAGGAACTTATGAAAGTATGTAACAGCTATGAATTAAAAACTCCAACTAATAAAGAAATAGAATCATTGCTTACGAATTTTATGCCATCTATTGATGTTGTTCTTAAGAAAAATCTATTAGATTACATACAAGGCGATTTACGAAAGTTTGATTCAATCGTAAATATATATAATAAACAGCATGTATTGTTAAAGAATGAAATTATTCAAAATATTTTTCAACCAAAGACATACAACGAAGATAGTAAAAAAATTACTCAAAAACTGATTAATACTAACTTTGAATTAAATAATCATAATAATATTATGAATGAAACAGATAGGACAATTGTTGGGTTATTGTGGCACGAAAATATAATTGATGTTCTAGCAAAGCACCCGGTTGAGCAATCATTTCCGTTTTACAATAAAATATTAGACAATATGTGTTTTGCGGATTATATTGATAGAATAACCTTTCAAAAGCAAATTTGGCAATTTAATGAAATGAGTTCCTTAATTAAAACGTTTTATAACAATAAATTGTATCACGATGAATTTACAAAGAAACCGAAATTTAATCCTACTGAAGTGCGGTTTACAAAGGTGCTAACAAAATATAGCACCGAATACAATAATTATCTTTTTATTCAAAATCTTTGTTTTACCCTTTCAATGGACCAGAAGGATTTGTTTGCGTATTTTCTACATCTACGCGAAGAAAAGACAGAAGAAGATATATATGATATATTCGAAAATTACGAAATTAATAAGCTAGACATTAAGCGTATGTATCGTTATTTAGATAAGCATTGTTTATCTGATAATGTTGATGACGATGATTTGTCTATATTAAGCAATATCTGAATAAATTACATAATAATTTTATTATATAATTTATTTTAATTGACCTGTCGGTGTCCGTTAAAACTGAGCTGCTGGTGGCTCTTGACCTTGACCTGCCGGTGGCTCTTGACCTTGACCTGCCGGTGGCTCTTGACCTTGACCTGCCTCAGGCTCTTGACCTTGACCTGCCGGTGGCTCTTGACCTTGACCTGCCGGTGGCTCTTGAACTGCCTCAGGCTCTTGACCTTGACCTGCCGGTGGCTCTTGAACTGCCTCAGGCTCTTGCTCTTGAACTGTCTCAGACTCTTGCTCTTGAACTGCCTCAGACTCTTGACCTGCCTCAGGCTCTTGCTCTTGAACTGCCTCAGGCTCTTGCTCTTGAAGTGGTGACGGTGTCTCTACCTTTGCACTATCCCCGTAAAGATTGGCTATTAATGTCTTATTTAAGGTATGTAGTTGGATATTATTACTATATAACGATTGTACCTGGTCTTTCAATTTTGTATTTTCTGTCAATAATTCTTGTATTTGTGATTGGAATTGTTTCATTAAATCAACCGCTTGAAGATTGTTTAAAACTGTGGCTGGTTGACCATCTCGCTGAAGAGTGATTTGTTGGCCATTGCCAGCTTGTGCTAATTGTTGTTCTGCCATTTTTCTACGACCTTCTTCTATTTTTACCATTTGCTGTAAAACATCTGGTTTCATACTTGGTCTTCCCGGACTATAATTTTCAAGTAGGGAGTCAATATTCATATAAAAATCTTTCAAATCTTTCTGTTTTATGAAATTATCAATCGTTTTACTGGATTCTTTTACAAAATTTGGATTTTGGTTTTCTAGCAATTTTCGCTTGTCAAATGTATTCTGTTCGTGTGAAAATACCAAGATTACTTTCATTGGATCTAATTGAACAAATGGGACAGTGTAATCTTTTAAAAACGACTTTTCTTCGGCCAAACACGCATCATCATCATACCGATTTTCAATTAAAGCACGTTTAAATGCGAATGTTCCAGCTGTAGCATGACTCTGTTTATATGGTCCGAATTGGTACATTTTTTGAATATGCTTGAAATAAATATAAATCTCGCTCGAGCCAGCGCACAGCGCACTTGGATTGGCTTGTAATGTCTCCACTGCGTGACTAACGCGTTCCGGTGGATAATAATCATCATCATCCATATAAACCAATATATCTCCTACACTTTTTTCATGTAACAAATTTCTCTTTCTTCCTAGAGTCATTTTTTCATCATATCTGAAATATTTAACATTTGGATGATTCTTAACTAATTCTTCAATCTTATCTGTTCCATCGTCGATAATAATCCATTCCATTCTATGTTTTGGATACGTTTGATGATTAAAACATTTCAACATTGCGGGAATGAACGGTCGTCTATTAAATGTGGGAGTACAAACGCTAACAAATGGATACTTGTTGTCTTTTGGTGGTATAATTTTTACGTACTCTGGTTTAGGTAACTTTGCGTTTTCGGATATAGCTAATTCTATTAACTCATTCTCATTGTCACTATCGTGTTGTTTATTTTCCTTATTACCCTTATTGCTCTTATTACCAGTATTACCCTTATTACCAGTATTACCTTTATTCTTGTTTTTGCCCATTTTATTATAATAATTAATACTTTTTATATTCTATTTGTCAACACTTATTTTATTTATTCTGCTATTCTGCTTTTGCCATTGGATTCATTCCAGGTGGTATAAAGGCTATTAAAAATATTATTAACATTGGAATTGCTACTGGTAAGGTTAAATTAGTAAATGCTGCTACAATAGTCATGATAAAAAATAGTAATAGCAAATAATAACTATTGAAATTATTACCCATTATCTCCATTATTTTCCTACCGTTTAGCATTACAGGTAACAATATGAAACTAAATAAAACTCCGATTACTTTTATAAATGTTAGAAAAATAGGAATTGACCATGTCCAACCGAAGAATAATCCAAGTATTGATATTAGTAATCCCCAATTCTGTGTTTCATTCCAAAATACACTTATTAATGTTGGTATCCACCAGAACGATGTTACTATCATAATAAATCCGATTGCTATGGGTCCTAGAATAAATGGGACTATATCTTTCATAGATTCAGGAACAAAATCACATGTAGAACCTACAAAGTTAATGACTGATTTTATAAACATGCGTTGCCAAACATAGGAATATTTCACTTTATTTGAGAACCAATTGGTAAGTATACCACCAAATGTATCTTTCTTGCTTTCCATTGAATACGGAAATCCATATTCAAATATTCCACTAAAATATTTATTATTAATTAGGGGACTTTGCGTGAAATCTATTGGAGCACCACATCCACCTCCATTTGACCCACCAAACATTCTTTTCCCACCAGACTGTTTCATCGAATCGATATCATTCCTTTTTGGAAATAATGGAGGTAATTTATTACCAACCTTGTTTTCATCCGTATATGGGCGTTGATTTACGTCGGTTGGAAAAAATAAGTCTAAATTAATTCTAGTATAATATACAAAATTTGCTCCCAATAATCCTATAATTAATATTGAACAAAATGCGGTGAATACTTTCGTCGCAAATACACCCCATTCATTTTCCTTTTCTTTGGGTTTTGTTTCCTTATTTTCTATATTATTTTTATCGTTGTCTGTATCCATGTATATATTTAATAAATATAATTATAATATTTTATTCTCGTAAAATAAGAAATTTATGACAATAACACAAAACATAGGTCAAACAAACTAAACATAAATAGAATGAGATAAATGAGGTAAATTATGTAAATGGTGTAAACGATGTGTATGTATTTAGGACGATGGCGCAAATACAAATATATGCTTTTGTCAACTATTTAATCTAATATTAAATTAAATGGAAGAATCAATCTTTATGTTTGTAGTTATTTTAATATTTTTGTATTTTATTTATCAGCAATATTTTTTTCAAAAAAGTATATTCTTTGCTTCTCAAGAAGCATTTACCCCCCAGCAAGTTAATAACATTATACAACCACCTGGCTCTTATAAAATTGGAACGGCTGACCCGGCCTATCTAGAACAAACACAAATATTAACAGTAAGTAACGGGTATACCGCTAAAGCTATAGATAATCTGAGACCCGATAAACCACAGCCATTTGATAGAAGCACTACTGATAACCTAGGAGATTTTCCAGGAGCAGTTCAAGAAGAATATCCTCTTCCTATGACAGAATTTGAATATCCGAACGATTATAAATTTACAGTCGAGTATAAGTGTCGCAAAACAGCTACTGGTATGTTTTCAGACTGTGGTGTATATTCGGCGAATACTGCTTGGACAGCTGACCCATACAAGGGATTGAACTGTCCTTTATCTAACACACAGACTCCTAAAATGCCATCTAATGTTTCAAATAAACGTGAAACTAAATATGGACCTCCCAGAAGGACAGGTATAGGTAGTATAGGGAATTCAATGTTACGATAAAATATATTTTACTATTTTCCATAAAATATATTTATTAGTTCAGTTCATTAAGCGAACATTTATTGTTTAACGTGCGTACATTAAACCACAGTTACCCCCAACAAATGTTAAAATATTGTATCTCTCTTCAAACACAGTCAAGTTGTAGTTATAGTCATATATTCTCCAAGTTGGTTTATTAACACCTATAATATCTCCACTAGATGGGTCGCAAATAGTATAAAACTGGGCTTCAGGATCTAATGGAGGACTATATGTTGTAAATTCTAATTGAATATCACGGAATTTGCTCATATTCATAGCACCGGATGGTTGAAAGTCAAATGGATCATTGTGAATGGCAAAACTATAATTGTATAGTCCGTCTGGCGCATTACCAGAGGTTCTTACGTATTTTTCCACATAATTATATATACCGGCATCCAACATATTTTCTCTATATTTTCCATCCAGTAATATCCCCAACTGAAGTAAAATATCCTTTTGGTTTTGCGGGGCAAAATCACCTGTTGTAAAATAACCTGTATGTGTTCCTGTAACTGGATTATATCCAGGTCCAATACCGGCCTCGGTTATAGGGTTACAATCTAATGTCCAATTGCCAGATGGATCGGCGAAATCAACTTCTTGAGGCAAATAACTATATGGCCAATTGGTGTAATTACTCCATTCGTTTCTCAAATTAATATCTGTACGCTGAAAGGCCCACATCCATGATGCTACCATCCCCATCGTATTCTCTAATTTAACACGCTGACTACCTGTGATATTGAAAAACTTCCAGTCGTAAATAGATTTGAATAAATATTGTTGTTCTCGTGCGGCAAAGACTTTCGACTCTTCCTCTGATAAAAATCCGTATGTAGAAATTAAATGAATGTCCGCATTCCAACTGGTTCGTTTGTCTTGATATGACACTGTATTTAATGACACGTCAGGTGGAGGTTGTAAAAAACGATAAAACTGTTGTAAAGATTCATTAAAGTTGGGTTGAATATACGGATAATTGTTTTCTTGGTCGGTTACATCACGAATAACTATTAATTCTTGAACTGGTCTTAGCGTAATATTTATTTCCAATTCGTTATATTGAAGAGCCACTAGTGGAAACGCCATTTTCGCTGCTAAAGTAAACCAAAAATTAATGGGGATGTATAGTTTTCTGGCTCGAATTGACGGTTCGGGTCCAACTGGATTGGTAGTATGATATGCGTTTGGATAAGCATTTACACGCGGTCCAACGTTTCCAGGGTTATTTAATTCTGGAACATTGCCAGACATTTTGTCGTATAGGGCTTTTTTTTCTGTTGTGAAATCGCGTTGAATCATAGCTAATAGGTACGCACCAGAATACCTATTTAATGTTTGTCCGCCGACAACAATTTCCACTTCCTCAATCATCTGTGTTCCCAAATTATCAATCCATTTGAATTCATAGGGTGCCCAGTTTCCAGAACAATCTTGTGGGGGGTAAATTGGACTCCATATAGTGGGTAACTGAACTACTAAATAAGTATCTAATAATAATTCCGCATATCGTTTCATTCTAAACGTAAATTTAGAGGATTCAGACATTCGCAGGTTACGCAGACCATCGAAATCTACGCGAAATTTTTGTAGTCCAAAATTAGTATACTTTTTGTATGTTGTTTTAAAGAATGTTTTCGATGGGTTTCCATTTAAATATACATTTTGATTTCCATAAGCCACAATATTTAATAGTCCTCCTGGCATAGATATATATATATATTTATCATACAATAAATATATTTAACTTTTTATAATTTAATATATATTTTTATGGATATTATTTGTCTCATTTTACATTTAGTCAAATTATTTTTTCATAATCTATTATAAGTATGGAAAATATAAACAAAGCTCAACAAATGTTTTCAAAATTGGTTACAGAACAAAATAAGGCTACTATGATTAAGTATATGTCCTATTTTATAATTACTATTTTGGTGATAGGTTTAATCGCCTATACAATTGACAAAATACGGCTTAATAAAAACAATTGTGATGCCCTCGGAAAAATATATACTTCTTTTCCAAAACTATCCTCATTTAACACAAATGACGCGACATACCAATATTTGTTAAGAGATTATTATATTAAAACCGCCTATAATTGCTGTTGTGGTGGTGAATTTAAGAACGATTATGTTAATGTGTGTGCTTTGAAAACTTGTATTGCTCAGGGAGCAAGAGTTTTGGATTTCGAAATTTATTCGGTGGATGATAATCCGGTCATAGCTACATCGGCTGTCGTGAATAATCGGGTCAAGCAAATGTATAATCAAATACATTTAGAAGAAGCTTTACAAGTCGTAAATAATTATGCCTTTAGTGGTGGGTCGTGTCCAAATCCAAATGACCCATTGATTTTACACTTTAGAATATCCAGCAATAATGATAAAATCTATACAAAAATGGCTGATACTATTTATTCTACGATTCAGTCCAGACTATTAGATAAAGAATATAGTTATGAATATACTGGACGTAATTTAGGGTCTGTTCCATTAAAAGAATTCACGGGAAAAATTATTATTTCTGTTGACCGCGCGAATCCCCTTTTTGAAAATACACCTCTTAAGGAATACGTTAACATCGCATCGAATTCAATCTTTTTAAGAGCGTCAAGACAATATGATATTATTAATACGCCGGATTCGACCGAATTAATTGAATATAATAAAAAGAATATGACTTTAACCTTACCTGACCTAAGTGTCTATAACAATAATGCGTCTCCTATATTAAACTTCAATTATGGTTGTCAGTGGGTAGGCATGTCTTTCCAAAATTTTGATGCGAATATGCAATATTATAGTCTATTCTTTGATAAGGTTGGGCATGCGTTTGTATTAAAGCCAGAAAACTTGCGTTATGTTCCGGTAACTATTCCAGACCCTACTCCACAGAATCCAGCAAATTCTTATACTACACGCACAGTCTCTACTGATTATTATTCATTTAGCGTATAGAACAGTTCTTTAGTTACATATTGTAACTTTAGTTAAAATGACAACCGACAATATATAATAATTTTTTATAATTATTATATATATCAAAAACTATGACTACATGTAATCCAAAATTAACCTTAGAGGAGAAGGAAGTAGCCATATTAAGAAATGCCATTGATATCGCGGAAAAACGACAGGGACAAAAAACCGTAAGTGACCCGGATGTGAAAAAAATTATTTCTATTTTGGAAGATTTTCTCAAGAAGAAGAGACTTGTTTGTTATGGCGGAACTGCTATTAATAATATTCTTCCTTTAGAAGACCAGTTTTATGATAAAAACGTCGAAATACCAGATTATGATTTTTATTCACCACACGCTCTTGATGACGCAAAAGAATTGGCCGACATTTATTATAAAGAAGGATTTCAAGAGGTGGAAGCAAAAGCAGGTGTTCACCATGGAACCTATAAGGTATATGTAAATTTTATACCTGTGGCGGATATTACTTATTTAGAAAAACCTCTATTTAATCGTGTTCAAAAAGAATCCATTCGTGTGTATGGTATTTTATATTGTCCTCCTAATTTTCTCCGTATGAATATGTACTTGGAACTATCTAGACCAGCAGGAGATATAAGCAGATGGGAAAAAGTCTTAAAACGTCTAATTTTACTAAATAAAAATTATCCTTTAAGAGGAAAACAGTGTGACCCCAAATCATTTCAAAGGCAATTTGAACGTATAGATAATAAGAAGGAGGAACAATTATATTACACCGTGCGCGACGCGTTTATTGACCAAGGATTGGTATTTTTTGGTGGATATGCTAGTTTCTTATACTCGGAATATATGCCAGCCAAGCAAAAGAGACTGTTTCAAAAAACACCAGATTTTGATGTTCTCGCAGATGAACCAGAAAAAGCCGCTGCTATGTTAAAAGAGAGATTAGAAGATTTTGACTACAAGGGGATACAAATAGTCAAACATGATGGAATTGGTGAAATTATTGCGCCGCATTACGAGGTAAAGGTAAAAATTAATAATATTGAAGAGACAGTTGCCTTTATCTATAAACCATTGGCGTGTCATAGTTACAATATTATAAAAAAGGGAAACAAAACAGTTCGTGTCGCGACCATTGATACAATGTTGAGTTTTTATTTTGCCTTTTTCTATAGTGACCGTGATTATTATGACGAAAATCGTATCTTATGTATGGCCCAATACTTGTTTGATGTTCAACAACGAAATAGACTTCAACAAAAAGGGTTGTTGAAACGTTTTAGCGTTAATTGTTACGGAGAGCAAGAAACATTGGACATGATGAGAAGTGCCAAGGCAGACAAATACAAAGAATTAAAGGGACAACGAAATTCAAAAGAGTATGAATCCTGGTTTTTACGGTATATTCCATTCGAAGAAAAAATGGATAAGGAGGACAAACGAGCAAACGCTGGCAAAGGAACGGAAAAAGGAACGGGCAAAGGAACGGGCAAAGGGACCAATAAAAAAACAGTCACCTGGAAAAAAACAAAGAGCAAATACTCAAAAACGAAGAAAAATAAATCAAAGAAAGTATTTGGTCTTTTCTAAATGCCATACTATATGATATCATCTAAAATCAGGGTTCCATAATTGTTTACCATTACATATATTTATGATATGAATATTTGTAATTTCGTTGGGTAGCGCAATTGCGGCATGTTCAAAATCAATTATCCACATTTTACCATATGTATTCTTATCTTCTACGAAATTATATCCTGTTAAATCAGGATATTCTATTCCATGTAATACAAGAGTACGCACTATTTTAACGACCTTGTCAAAGAGTTCATCTGGTACATCTGTGGCATTTTCACCATAATTATGCGACAAGTTATTCTTACCTACTTTCAACATAACCATAATTTTATTTGCCTCGTCGTACTCGATAATTTCAGGCACATTTACAATGTTCAATTGGTGAACATATTTTTGCATAAAATATTCTCCATGTTCAACGTTATGCTTTACATAATACATGTCTGGATTAGATAAATATTGTTCCAGTTCCATTGCCATAAATGATAATATAGTATAATACCGAATAATACTTTATATCATTATCAAACTGTTAAATATAGCATCATATCTCTCCAAATATATTTAAATACGGAAATATGTTGCTGTATAAATGTGTCATTCTTCCAACTTTCTGGTAATAAATTATCTATACGAAGTCCGACCCGAAAAATATAAAATAGAATTACGTATATAATTTCTCTCAGTCGAAACAATAATATATCCATGATAGTCCAATCATTCACATAACTACACATATTATTTGGACTATTCTTTTCAAAGAAGCTATGGGTATCCATCAATCCTTCGAGCAAACGTGGGTAAATGTTCTTTTCGTTTTTAATAAAAATCATTTTTTTAATCTTATCCATACTCTGTAAGTTTAAGAACAGTATTTTTCTTTTTCTCGTCCTTGACTTGAACATATAAGGGAATGCTCCATCAATGCATCCATCATTGTCAGTAGGTCGTCCGTCTATTAAATAAGGAACGTAGAGAGATTTAATTATATTATCAATTAATTCGGTTTTAGATTTGTATTTCCTTTTAACTATTTGTTTTCCCTTTATTGTATCGAAATATGTCAAATAAAATCGATTATTTATTACACTCATATCTTCTTCTTTTATCACATCTGTCAGTTTTTTTTTGAAAATACCAACAACCTTTTTAAGATCTTGGTGTTTTCTTAAATATTTATAACTGTTATTACATATATCTATTGATATATCCATCTTATTTAGTAAAAATAATATTCCTAATATCGCTCCTATACTACAGCCTGAAACTCTTTTTACTTGTATTTTCTCTCTACGTTCCAATTCTTTTACATAAAATAAACCTCCCAACATATACACTCCGTTGAATGCGCCTCCGTCCAATACTAAATCTAATTCGGGTGGCAAATGTTTTTCTGGTATATTTTCAATCAATGTATTTATAAATGTATGTAACGCCATGTGGCTTATGTTTATGTTAGTTTATATTTGTTTTTCATTTTATTTACACATTATACATGGCAACTCAACGTCCATCTTGGCAAGAATATTTCAAAACAATAACTGAATATACATCGACACGTTCCCCATGTGAGCGGTTACGGGTTGGTTGTTTATTGGTCAAGGACAATCGTATAATTTCTCAAGGGTATAATGGATTTTTGCCAGGTGCTCCACATGAATCTAAAGTTATTGATGACCACGAACAGGCAACTGTACACGCTGAACAAAATGCGATTACCGATTGTGCTAAACGTGGTGTGAGTAGTAACGAATGTGATGCTTATATCACACATTATCCTTGTGTGAATTGTATGAAACTATTATGTGCCTCGGGTATACAAAATATTTTCTATATACATGATTATAATAATGACCCACTTGTTGAATATTTTCAGAGTATATCGAATATTCAACAAATTACAAAGATTTGATTACACTGCCGTTGGCTTAAACTGCCGTTCATTGGTTTACACCCTTGAAGATTTAAAATGGGACAAAATCTTATAAAATATAATATATATATGAATATATATACTATATGATGGATATTGAATTTCATTATGTAAGCAACAGAACATTAGATAATGGTCTAAACCGAAATATAATCAACATCAATCCACATATTTTACATGATTATGAGGTAATAAAAAAAAGGAAGAATTATTGGGGTATTTTTTTACGGCATAAAAATGAAATCATAGGAAGTACGCTACTCGCGCATGAAAAGGAAGATAATATTGATTTTTTGCTATTAGTTTCAGTTTACATAGATGACAAATATCGTGGTCGTAATTTGTGTAAAGAACTTGTAAAACAAACAATATTAAAAAATGAAATGCGAAATAAAACAAACTTGATAAAAGTTGTTATTGCTGGAGGTATGCCAATATTAAAATGTCTTCTTAGTGTTTTTAAGGAACTTAACTATACTATAAAAAAATATAAGACAAAAAATGAAAACATACAAATACTACAAAATATACGACCTGAAACCGCAATAAAAATAGAACAATCAAATTACGAAAGTGATATTTGGCAAACATTATTTTTTGATAAAAATGATTAATAGCATTGCCAAATTAAAATAGGATTTTGTCCCATTTTAAATCTTCAAGGGTGTAAACTGCCGTTGGTTTAAACTGCCGTTCATTGGTTTACGTGTTACAACTAAATATGTTGTAAATGTGTCAATACCCTGGAAATAACATAATAAGAAATACCGAAGAATAAACTATTCACAATATATCCAGTTAAATTTGGATTTCCATCTTTATTGAAAAGAGAGGGTAACATCGCTAATACTTTACTTCGAACAATCGGTAACTGAAATATAAAGTATAGAAGACCAATAATGATAGGAATTTGAAATTCATCATATAATATTTCAAGCGAATCACGAGAATTTTGATTTTTCATTCTTCGCGCCATTATTTCTTGCTCAGTATCTGTGTTTTGAATATAGTCTTGTTGCTCCTTTTGTGGAACAAAATTTGGTGTTATTTGTTCATCCGCAAAATGAACAGTATTCATAGGAATGTCACGCGATGGAAGTCCTGTCGCACCACTTGCGACTGCTTGTTGAATACCAGAGACCATTTCATTCATAAGTTTTTGTTCGTTAATAGCATGTTGTCCGTTGTTATTGGGCCCTGCTACTTCTACACTTGGTTCATAGATGGTGGGTTTATCTGATGTATGTAACACGACATTTTGTCCACCTCCTCCGGAAACAGGATCTGTTGGTAAATCAGCTAAATTCGTAGTATCAGACATATCTATTATATTGTTAAGATTGATAGATATCAATAATTACGCAAAATCTATATTTTTTTTGTTATCATCACAAATATTTGTTTCCATTTCATACTTGAAGCAGTTATTTCCATATTTGTAACTCTTCTTCTTTATATCTTCTAAACTAGGAGCCTTGAACTCTAAACAGTTTTTTCCGTTACATCCTTTTCTAAATAAAGTGGCTAGCCCTAAACCCAATAGAACTGAAATAATAATTTTACCAGTATCAGAATGAAACAATCTTTCTATTTTCATCTTTATATATTATGCCTATATTATACCGATGCCTAATATACCTATATTATACCTATACATATATGTAAATAACAATATTGTGTATATTACATATATCAACTATATCTGAATTGGGATTTCTTCTGTATCATTTGAGCATTTAACAACCGTTTGTTTTAATTGAAAACAATTATCGGTCTTGTCACGGAACTGAAATAAATGTTTATTGTCATTTGTAGGATAAACAGTTATCTGTTTTGGGTCAGGACTAGTTATAAAAATACAACATATTCCGATTAAGAAACTGATTATAAACACGCGAAAATTTATCCAAAACATTTATAATAACTACTTATAAAAAAATCGTCTGGTTTTTTTATTACATGTTGTCCATATAGTCCATATACTCCATGTCGTCGTCATCCTCTCTTAATACACTTGTCATAGGCTTGCTTGTATTATCGTCACCAACCGTAAACGATATGACTTTCGGAATCTCAAACGGAATTGTCATATCTTGTAATGTAAATACGTTACGCACTAATTTATGAGTGTCTGTTTCCAAATCATATTCAACCGCCATATATTTGTATTTCAGATTTCGTAAGTCAACTAATAAAGGAGTTAATTCAGTGTCATAGAGTGTAATCATATCCTTAATTAATTGTATTTGTCCGGTTTCATTGAATTCGTCAACAGTTGATTTAATAAGAGATACTTTATTATAAAACATTGTCATTTTGGTACTTAATATCTGCTTATTATCCAAGTTAGATACTATTTCAATAAATTTCGTTTTGTATTCCATCAAAGATTCTAAATCTTGCGTCAGCTCTTCTTTTAAAGCCGTAAAAATTTTCAACGTGTTCGATTCTTGTTCATATCCAAACAATAAATCTAATTTGGTTGTTATTATCTTTTCCTTTACGTCATCTACACCCGTCTGAAATACGTCCAATAACATTTCTAAACTTACATATTTACCCCGGTTTATTTTAATATTCAAATTACATGGGGCTATTTTATCCCCACAAATAGACGTTAATATACCATCTTTGTGTTCAAAAATAGTCCCCACGTTTCGCCCACAATTGATACAATTAACCTTCATTTTTCTATATTTGTCTTGCTTTTGTTTCATAGTTAGCGTCTTGTCCTTTATAATATTATTTCTGTGAGAATGAACCTTTTTATCATATTCATATTTTAATTTATAAAACTCGTTCAGCTTTTCTGAAATTCCACCCTCTATCTCGTTCTTTTTTATAGTAGAATTTGGGAATGACACAATGTCTAAATTTTCTTCTTGTGAATTGTATGTGCGGCTCATATAGATTAGGATAATATTTTTCTATTGTAAAACTGAACTTCTGGATTATTTTGCCATGTAGATAAATCGCTTGTTATATTATTTACTTGGTTTTTTCGATAATCCTGCATAAATCGTAGTTTATTCATAATATATTCTTGTTGTTGCCTCTTATTATCCTCTTGAAGTTTCAAGTTATTTTTATGCTTGTATTTGAAATATAATGTTAGACCAACGATACCCGAAAATGCTAAAAATAATCCTAAATTGTAGAGAAAATTATTGTATTTGTTTTTTAATATATGACATTGTTCTAAAGAAGCACTAAGAAAATATTTGACGCCCGGTTCAATTAAACGAGGTCGAATGTTTTGAAGAGTTTCCATTAAAATATAATTTTATAATTTCAAATTAATTTATACACATTTATTATATGGCTGCAGCAAATCCATCAACATCAATGATATTTTTTTTAATATTAACGTTGGTTTATTTCATATTCAAATATTATACTAAATCTCCACAGACAATTAAAGTTTGGACAATCAGTTATTTTTTAGTATTGATTGTAGTCCAATTCTTTATAAATTTAGGATTAACGAATGAGATATGCGGGTTTACGCAATATGGTACTGCTATGAAAACCACCCTTTTACCATGGTTATTTGTATTTGGTTCAATAAACTTGCTCTTAATGGTATTTCCAAGTTGGTTGGCTCCGTTTTCGAATACGATTGGTTACTTGTTCGCATACATCACCGGTGTGAATAATTTCCTTAAGAGTATTTTAAAGGACAGAAAGACGCTAAACTTGGGAGCAAATCAATCTGAAATGATATCTGCGATTAATAATGTATACGACGATAAATCATTGCTTATTAATTCAATGACATTGGATAATTTACCAATGTGGTGGCAAAGTATGTCAAAAGGCGGTTTATTAAAGTCTGGTGTAGGCGAAAGCCATTTTAATGAATTGTCTAGTTATGTAAAGATGAAAGATGAGATTGCTGAGTTTATATGGTATGCTTTATCTGGAGTACTAACAACATCTATTAGTTATAATGCCATCTTAAATTCAGGATGTACAAACTCTGTCGCAGAAATGGAAAAGAGACATGAAGTATATTTAGAACAAGAAAAACAAATAGCGGCTTCAAAACAACAAAAGGAGGGTAGTCAAATGGTTTATAAATCATACGAATAAACGATTTACCTAAATTTAGGAATTGTCACAAAATATAATATGGCTAAATATGACAAAATTCCTAACAGAAGACTTAGTAACCAAATAGGTAATACTGTTTTTCTACGTTGTCCTAGTCCAAATTCTCTTAAAGTTCCATTATTGTTGTACAAAAATCCGGGTTGAACAAAGTTTAATAATGAAAATAACACTAAAAATAAAAGAATCGCAAAGCTATTGATATTGTTTCTAATAAAGTTGTAGTTCATAGTATATTATATATAGGCAATAATATATCATCATTAAATTTATTTTATTGTTATAGTTTATAATGAATTCCTTTCAAAACAACAATTCATTCATGTCTGCGTTCGCCCCTTTAGGTGGTGAATACTGTAACTATTTCTATTATTTAACTGTACTTAATTTCATCATTCTTTTGTATATTCTTTTATCTGCGTTGTTCATATTTTTCTTTGAGAAGAAGAGAGAGAATTTGTTCCAAGTTATTTTAGTAGCTCTTCCTACGTTCGTCGGCTATTTTACTAATCGATTATTATACTCCATGTGTGTAGGTTCTACACAAATGTAATCGTTACTAACGGGAGTTACCTGACCATCTACTATTGTATTTACTATACGATAAATACAATACGATAAATACAATATGATTCCTTCATAACCGTAGGCACATGTCACCTATTTATACTGTTCTTTTATTTGAGTAGTTAGATATGTATTTTTGCTTATAGCACGGAATATTTTATTCATTTCTTTTTCGTCGCTTGCTATATCAGTCATCGAATGACATATTAAAGTTGTTAATTTTGTCTGTAAGTTATCATCATTGTCCCAGCCCACATTTGCGTCTTGCCATTTGTTTATCATAGTTCGTTGCTTTGAGGAAAGTGTCTTGATACCATGTAGTAGAAGATGTAATTCATTATCTTTTTCCCACACATCATTGTCTTTGATATACATTATTTTGCGAGCAGGGTCAGTACAATGGATTGGTCGTTCCAATATGTCCATTTTATTGAGTCCGTTCACTACCATGCTCGTTATTGTCTTTGTTAGACCGTTTTCAATTGTATCGTCGTACGTTTCATTAGTAATCGGAAGAGAATGTATAAAGTCCGTCAAATTCATAGCATTTTTACAGTGCTCATTTAAAAACATATTCACATTAAACTGATTATTATTTGTAGTATTGTTGTTTGTGATTGTATTATTACTATTCGTATTTGTTCCCTTGATGTATGGAATAAGCTCCATGAAATTGTTCTGAATTTCCTTGTTTTCTTTTAATAGTAAGAGAACCATCTCTTTAAAATCACTTTTGTTTTCCTTCGAAAGTTCAAGAATTTGATTTTCTGATTTATTCTGCTCTACATACATGAAGCATCCAATTTTGTGTCTATAGAAACTACTATGGTGCTTATAATTCTTGCCACAATCACACACGTAATTACAGGTGGTGATTAATTGCGTAAATTTATCACCAGACGATATTTTGTTATCATAATCGTCCATAGGTGACAAATCATGTAGCATTTGTGTAGCATTTTGGTGCTTTGTAGTGAGATAATGTCGTTTCATTTCACTTTTCCTACTACATTGATATAAGCAAGGAATACACTTAAATATATTGGTGATTTTTTCCGCGTTTTGTGTAGCATTTTGTAGCATATATGTAGCATTAGACAATATTTCTAAATGGTTTGCACAAAGAATTCAAAAACTTTACAATAACAAATGAAAACAAACTGAAATAAAAATGAGAGCATTATGCTCTAAAACACATTTTCACTGTTTTTTCAATTTCATTTTCCTATTTTCAAAACTCTGCAAGAAAAACCTGTGTAGAATTTTAAAAACTGAAAAATGAATTGAAAAAAATGTAAAAAGTAAAATACCTACTAGTATCAAAAACAAACCACTTTTTTCCCTTTAAAAAGACTCCCTACATATGTAGGGGACTCACTACATAGCCTACATTGCCTTTTTTGGAATTTTGAAAAATGAAAATTATGTAGCGCAATTTACCTACATGGAAATCATGTCCTAAAATGATGAAATCGTATCGAAATTATGTCATTTACGGTTTTTCGGGGATGTTTTTTGGCAACAAGCCATTACAATAAATATATTTAAGTGATTATGTAAATATATTTATTCAACACAAGTATTTCTTCTTCTCTTCATTATCCAAGTATACATTTTTACTGATGGAACGTATGATTTTACTCGTTTCCTTTTCATCAGATTCTATATTTGTCATTGAATGACCGATTAATGTAGTCAGTTTCGTCTGAATATAATCATCCGTTTCCCACCCTTCATTCGCATCTTGCCATTTATTTATCATTATTCTTTGTTTCCTAGCAAGGGTTTTTATACCTAAAAGCATTCGTATTAATTCTATATCCTTTTCCCAATTATTATATTCTTTCACATAGAGGGTTTTTCTTGTCGCGTCCGTACAATGTATTGGCCGTTCCAATATATCCAATTGGCTTAGACCGTTGGTTATCATGTTTGTGAGTGTCTTGGTGAGACCATTTTCAATGGTACTATCATATGTATCCGCTGTAATCGGTAATGAATCAATAAAATCAGTGAGATTCATAGCATTCTTACAGTGTTCATTCAAAAACATCTGGATATTAAACTGGTTATTATTAGTAGTATTGTTGCTATTTGTATTATGTGAATAATTTCCGATTTGAGGCATTAGTTCTATCATCAACGGCATTACCTCAGCAAGCTTTTCCATAACATCTTGATTCTTCAAGAGCATTTTTATCAATAATTCCTTGTCTATGTGAAATTCATTTGTTTTATTGTCGATGTTATTAGTTCCTTGAATGATTGAGCAAGTAATTTTATGTCCACATAACGAAGACATATGCTTATATTTTTTGCCACATTTACATTCAAACGTTTTGGCGTTTTTGGCGGTTGTTTCATTAGTATTAGTTAGTATACTATGTTTTCGGGTATGAATGTGTCTATCATAATCACATAATTTACAGCATTTAAAGTCACATGATTCACATATATATTTTTTGGCGTTTTTTGGCGTTAAAATGTTAGTCATTTGTTAGTATATTATACTAACATAAAAAACGCCTAAATCATTTTACATAAAACATATAAAATTTACAATAACAAATTTTAAAACATCAAAAATAAAACGAGAGCATTATGCTCTAAATCACATTTTCACGTTTTTTCCATTTCATTTTCCTGAAAATAAAAAACAACACATAAATACCTTGTGTAATTTTTTAAAATCGAAAATCAAATTGGAAATTATGTAAAAAGTAAAATACCTACTATTATCAAAAACAAACCACTTTTTTCCATTCTAAAAGACCCCCTTCATATGTAGGTAGTCCTCTACATAACCTACATGGCCTTTTTTGGAATTTTGAAAAATGAAAAGTATGTAGCGCATTTTACCTACATGGAAATCATGTCCAAAAAAAACGAAATCCAAAAATCAGGAATGCCGTGACTGGATTTTGAGGATGTTTTATACGTGTTTTAAGGTGGTTTTGAGAATCACGCATTTCGGGGAAATCCAAGTTGTAATTGTCCGTTTCATAAAAACGGTGGATACAAATTACAACAGTTTATTTTCGTATATTTGTGGGCAATCTCATGGGAACTTATATATTTATGTGGACAATATCATGGGAAATTATATATTCAAATGGATAAAACCAAGGTAGTCATCTATGATTACCGTTATTATACAATATGTATCACTCTTTAGTCTATACTATTTTTGAACTGAATAGATGAGGTAGAGAGAAATTCGAGTAAATATAAGTTATTCTTAGGCATAGTATTTATCGATTTATTTATTTTCGTATTTTTGTGCGAACTTAAATCTTTCAAATGTGTAAGATGGAAAAGAAGCCTATTTACGCGATTGCTGTTTTCAACGACGACATAACGGGTGTTGTTAGATTTACTGAAGATTTAGATAATACCCAAATAAAAATAGATTTGAATCTGAAAGGATTAAAATCAAATAGTTTGCATGGATTTCATGTCCATGAAGCAGGCGACTTGACTGATAAATGTACGAGTATGTGTTCGCATTTTAATCCTTATGGAAAAACACATGGATGTCCTGGCATGAGAGAAAGACACGTTGGCGATTTAGGAAATATCAAAACAAATACAAATGGGGAAGCGAAATATACTTTTTATGATAATATTATCAAACTTAGAGGTTCCAAGTGTAATATTATCGGTAGAGGATTGATTATTCATCAAGATGAAGATGATTGTGGTCAAGGAGGAAATGCGGAAAGCCTGAAAACCGGAAATGCCGGGAAAAGAATTGCTTGTTCCGTTATTGGTTATTCCAAACAAAATTGTGTATAGATTTACACATTTGGTAATAAAAAATAATATTCAATTGTTATTATTTTTTATATTTTTAGATTTTGTATATAGTTATCCTACATTATCTAGGTTATGTATGAGTAGGTTATTCTTCATTATCGTCGAATTGTAGTCTATATTCGTCGTCCACATCTCCCATATCATCGTCATCTGGAATATCAGACATATCATACACATCTGCGTCTATTCTATCTGCTACAATTTGCCCTTCTTCTTGTTCAAGCATTGCGATTTCATGGTCAGCAGTGATAGCCTGTCCTAATAATTCTCTATTAGAAATTTGTTGTTCCATTATTTGTTCCTTTTCTCTCTCTGCTCTTTCTTCATCATATGTTTTGGCAACGTATTGGGTTAATCCTTTTTGTAATCCCTTGTTCCATCGTTCGAGACGATGATTTTTAAATAAATTTTCAATCGCTCTATCTTCCTTGGTCATATCGCGTAAGGTGGATGTAATTTTGTGCCTTTCTTTATCTTTGGACCTATTTATTTTCTCTTTAATCATTTGAGAATTTAAATTAATTAGACCTTTTTCTTTTCGAATGATATTCAACATTACTACAATAATATTGGCTATTTTCTCTCTAACCGTTCTTTGTTCACCACGAACAATATCTATTTCAGTAATCTCCGCCATATCATCTTGTTCATTTTCTACAGTGGTAGTGATTATGTCTTCTTCTGTTGGAGGTATAACCTCGATACTGAGTAGTTTGCGATTATCAGTTAATTGAACCAAGTTTTTAATCATATATAAAAAGTAAAAATGGAACAGTTGAGAGGAAGTTTGATTGTCTAAGATAGACGAGACTTCGGTTCCATCCACATTGACAATATTCGCATACAAATTAGTATAATCGACTAATTGGAAGAATTCTTGTAAGTCACTCTCATTTCTACGTAAATAAGGAAGAATAGTAGCGTCTTCGTAGAATTTCCGCAAAGACGCATAAAATTCTTTGATAATGTTTTTAATGTCGAGATTATGTTCTTGTGATAACTTCCAATGAGTTGGAATTTTAATTTCATTATAATTCACATGATTCGATATGATATTTGGGAAGACATTGATAAAATTAAATATGGCATGTTTTACGAAATGAATAGAACGATACAATGTTTCATCTTCAGTATTTGTAAAATAATTATTACCGTTTGGATTGAAATCCATAACATTCTTTATAAAATCGATTATGTTTGCCTTTTCACTACGACTTACATCAGCAAAAGAATTTAAAAAGTCGATGATAGTCATTTCCATGGTTTGTATTTTCTCTCCTAATAGATTTTTAAAGTCACGTATTTCCCGGTTCTCGCCACGTTTTTCAACCTCGTACGAATCTAATACACTTCTTAATTTAAGTAAGAAATCTTCACCAATAGCGTTGTTCGTATCAACCATATGTGTAATCAAGTCTCTAACATGTGACAAGCTGGACGGATATGTATGAACTAAATCCAAGGGTATAATATTCAGTTTGTTTACAGAATCCAATAGTTCATTGAAAGAGGCCAAAGAATACATTTTGCCTTCTTTTTTCAATCTACGAATATTTTCTTTCAAATCTTCATTTCTGTCATAATCATCTGGCTTTGTGAGACAGAAAGATATCAACTTATTATTGATAGGAATATCACTATTAAAGTTACAATACTCTATAAAACCTCTGTAAATAGTGTCTTCCGAAAATTCATTGCTAATGGGAGGAAATTTGATTTTAGTATCTTTTGGGTCGACTAGGAGTGAAGGTTTGGTCATATTCACCATATCATACGCAATGTTATACAGGTAGGATACAATATCATTATTATTCGCAATAGAGGGTTCGCGTTTAACGAAATAATCAATTGTTTGGTATTCACCTGTATTACAACACGCGTTTTGTAGAAAGGGCACTTTATTCGCATTAGTAAGCAATAGTTTCTCTTTGTGAACTACCTTTTGAATCGATTGAATAATAGCCATTGAAAAATAAATAATTTTCGAGTCGATGATTCTAATCTGTTCAAATTGGTCTTTTGAACCAACCTTCAAGCTCTCTAGTAGAGCATTGCGAAACGATGTATCCAAATTAGATGGAGTTTTATTAGTAATTTCTTGTAAAGGAGGTAAAAAGTTAATCCAATTCTTAATATCGAGTTCGATAGGAATCACATCGTCTTCGTTCTGTAATAAATAATTTCGCTTTTCATCAATAAGCATCTTAATTTCTCCTTGTTTAAGAATATACGCATCGATTGTATTTTTAATAGCTGTAGCAATTTTGTCAGCAGCTTTTGGTAGAGCTTTCCATGGATAGATGTTCGTTTTAATTCCAGCAGCAACACACGCAATATATTGAATGTTAGAAATGTCTCCATCTCCTTTAATTGGATAACCGATTAAAGAACGTTTGCAACCAGGAAATGTCTTTTTAGAGGAAAGCGACGGAATAGACGTCGAAATAAAGATGGAAATATAAGAAAGCGTGAATGTTAACAATGATTTATTAAACACGTCATTATAAGAAGGCATTTTTTTAGCGCCCTCTTTTAATTTTCGTTCGAGCTTCGCCTCATAGTCATCTTGTGAATCTACTGTTTCTTCTAGAGCCAATAACGTATGTTTAATAATTTCTTCCCTCTGGCTCTCAAGAACAATCCCCATATAATTGGATATAGAAGTAATGACATTATTAATGATTTTTCCCTTTGGATTGGCCAATAGTTCCTTTTTGAGTAGCTTTTGTTCGCTTGGTGTTTGAAAGATGGCAGTTCCGGCATCCATTTCAAGAATTTCTCTTGTTTTCATTTTAAATCCGGATGCCTCATATCCCTCTTCACTGCTTAGCATTATCTTTTCAATTTCCAATCCACTATGTTTATCAACCGTTCTATCGTCTATATCAACACCCTGGTCATTTTTTATGGCAGTAATAGCTTCATAATAATCACCATTTTCGACAAAGACACTTGCTAGTTTTGAAACAAACGATGGCAATAATCTCGTATTTGTATCAATACAATATAACCAATATGGTGCTGAACCAGGTGGGTCTTGGTCTTTATCTTGTCCTGGTATATATGGTCGTGTATATTTAATTACAAATCGCACGATATCATGTTGTCGCTTGACAAAATCACCTTGTCCAATAATGATATATAAGAGTTTAATATGCGGAGATTGGATAATGTCTGTTTCCTCCACGTCGCTAGACATCTTTAATTTGACAGCTTCATACTTGTATAACAGATAACTATTAATTTTCTTTAATTTGGATATTCTCTCTGTTTCAAATTTAAAAAGTGCGTCTATCTTCTTTTTATAATTGTACAAACTTTCAATATAATTGGTATCAAATTCATCATACATTTCACGAATTAGATTCTTTTTAACTAGGTCAGATCCAAGAGAAGGGTCCGCACACGTTTTATCGATTTGAATACATTTGTTTTGAATATTACAAAAAAGTTCATTTGAACCGAAAAAAGAATTCTCAGGAATGGCTTCATCGCGAATCCAAACATTATTTTCGCGTTTATAGTAGTAATACATTATCGAATCTATATTATCAACCTCTAACACAGCATAATGACCGTCTTGAATTTCTCTCTTTTTTTGTAACATAGACGTTGCTTCATACTTTGCTTCTGGTTTCTTGAGACCGATATTATTCATTAATTTGTCAATTAAAAAGTCTTTAAAAGTTGGTTCGTCCATGGTGGATTGTTCGAGCTTATATTCATTTAAAATATCATAAATAGTAGGGTCATATTTTTTATCAAAATAAACGGGAATGTCATTGTCAGCATTCAAGTCTTCAAGTGAGATGTATCGTTTAGTTAAAACATATTGGGCACATTGGTTTTCCTGCTGTTTTTTATTCAACTCAACCTGAAACGCATCCTTTTTTTCTTCTAACAAGTCGTCAAAATTAAAGGGGGTAAATAAATCAATATTTAAAACGGTTAATGAGGTATGAAATAATTTCGTATAATCAATTTCATTCATATACTTGATAATTTCTGAAGATGACAAAACCTGCTCTTTTGGTATAGTCCCGTCATACATTTTGCCACCATCGCCTAATCCGTATTCTTTTAAAATTAAATCACCAATGTCATGTCTGCCCTTTAAAATTTTATAAAAAACACTTTCATAGAAGAAGGAATCTTTTAGATTACTTAACTTGGAGAATATTTCTTTATTTACAGCATATTGTTTCTTGTAATCCAGTATTTTTAATTCGATGAATTCTTTAATTTCTTCATATTGTTTGAAAGATATATCATCGAGATAAATCAAAAACGGTTGTAAATAATTTACAACAGACGTTAGTGACAGTTTGCCGTGGATATGTTTTTTAACGAGATTGAATAGAACACGTGTTTTGGGGATAATTATCTCAAGAAATTTCTTAAATTTGTTGGGGTCATTGTTGTCTTCGCTTAACAAATACTCGGTCTTATTTTTTAGATATTCGTTCTCATTATAGGAAAGTTTTGTATTTAGATTGTCTACAAACTTAGTTGTGATGGAAGTAGTTTCTTTAAACATTTGCCAGTAATTCAAAAAATTCCTATTTAAATTCGTTTTATCATAAATATTGGTTGATGGTAAACTGATATTTGAAAAATAGACAACTGATTCGGGTAGGGTTAGCATCGATTTAACAGAAATTAAATCGTTATTTGTCATAGGAACTATCTTTGTTTTCATTGTAGTAGATGTAAGCTCAGTTGTTTGTAGTTTCGATAATCCCAAGTTATATCTAGATATTAAAAATCGTTTACGTTTTATAGTATCGTTTTTAGCAATAGATGAATAGAAATTATCCAAATTATCAATTACTGTATCGAAATTTTCAAGTACGTTATTAACCGTTAACGAATTTACATTAGAAATCGTATCAAATGGTGTCAAGTCCGGATTTAACTTGTTCATGTAGGTAGAATAATTATCAGCATTTGTTTTATACAACTCGCGAATATCATATTCATTTATTCTTGATTGAGCTAAAGACAATGATAGCACATCTGGCACGTCAGTATCATCATCAATATCCAAATCATACATCTTTTTAATATTTTGAGCGACTGGTAATATCCACGCCAACTTGTAATTTAAATTATTGATTTTGTCAACAAGTGGCTTATAGTTGGCGCCCTTAAAAATGGGCATATTTGCGTTCCCATTTTGGTCAAATGTAGAAAACTTGTTTCTTAATTGTTTGAACCGCTCAATCATAATATGAATATTATTTAAAACGAGGCGTGTGCGTTGGGCGTTTGGAATAGAAGCAAGTAAATCATCTAATAATTCATTGGTTTGTGTTTCAATGCCATATCTTTTTTGTTCTTCAGGAACTTCAACAATTTGTGTGATTGCTTCTAATTGTGGTCCAAATTCAATTTGGTCAGCTTCTAATAAGATATCCTTAATTTGCGCTTTTACACGTTCGACTGGAATTTGGATAGGGGCGGGGTCTGTGATTTGACTGTCAGGTTCATATATTTCTCCGTCTTCTTTTCCTAGCCAATCGAGTTCCTCTTCACGTTCCATATCACCAGTTTTATCCATTTCATCAACAACTGTATCGACTGCTTTCGTCCTTTTAGAAATATCAGGAGCATTACGAATAACTATTTTCTCAATAGGAATATCTTCAGGAATACCTTTATAACCAAAATCAATATAAATCATTTCCTTTTCCTCTTTTTCATTTACGATTTCAACTTCAATCATATCTTCTTCTAAATTAGTAATCTGTCCAGTAATTGTTACAGGAAGGTCGCCTCCAAAATGAATATCGACCCAATTATCAGGAATAAGATTATTCTGCCTGGCATAGCCGGTCGTATCAGCCCGATTTAAAATAGAGATAGATGTAATACTCTCATCTGACAAATTACCATCCTCTTTAATATCAAGCGTATGAACAATAGTCGTATTTTCATCGATAATCTTAATTTTTTTAGTATTAATAAAATCAATTAGAAAGATATGTTGGTTTAACTCTGAATTCGTGGGAGCATCAATTTGAATAATATCACCTAATTGTAAATAAATATTATTAGATGTAGCCATTACTTTATATTTATAGTAGAAATTATTATGAATTACGAAAAAATTGATTTAAAAATCAATTAAAGAAATCAATATATAATAAGTAAGATGCCGGCACATAGTTTAAACAGTATCCCCCAGATAGATGGTTTGCTTTTCGATGCGGAAAAGAGAAGTGAAATCGCGAAATCACTAAATTTGAAATATAATGTATGGAAGCATAAAAATGGGGTAACCTATCATATTCTAAAGTATGATAAAGATTGGTTAGTTCGTGAAAATATAAAGTCTGTTGGTTTATTGAGGTCTGTCATTTTTAAAGACGATGGAACGGTTGTAAGTTTCGCTCCTCCAAAGTCGTTATTGACAGAGTCATTGAATATAGATTTAGATTCAGAATCGGTTGCCGAGACATTTGTTGAAGGGACTATGATAAATGTGTTTTATGAAGTAGAAACAAATAGTTGGGAAATAGCTACTCGTAGCAGTGTAGGTGGAGGGACATGCTTCTTTATGGAGAACGGGTTTAAGGAA